>BNJV01002909.1_pt1 | contig 81339 bp, 135 predicted proteins | sample 8540591 | NCBI WGS metagenome assembly BNJV01 (sample SAMD00202457, study PRJDB9452) | human saliva metagenome | host: Homo sapiens | reverse complement strand
GCGCTGTGGCAAATCTACAATTCTAGATATGCTGCGGGATGATTTACTTTGAAAGTGGGGTTGCCTCAGACCATATTATTAGTATGCGTTATACATCTGAGGATTTTGACGATGGTATGACAGACAAAGATATGTATAATGGTATAAAGGTAAAAATGACCGATAAAGGGCGGTACTACCTTTTGCTGGATGAAGTACAGGAAGTTGAAGGTTGGGAAAAAGCGGTCAATAGTCTGCTTGAAAATGCCAACACCGATATTTATGTGACCGGCTCTAATTCAAAGCTGATGGCAGGGGAAATATCCACTTACCTGACGGGGCGCTACATTTCCATTCCGGTTTATACATTATCCTTTGCTGAGTATTTGGAATTCAAAAAATCAGATTCCCGCTCTCCGAAGGAATTGTTAAACGAATACCTGAGATTGGGCGGTTTCCATTGTGGCACTAGGCAGCTTTGACGAACGCTCCTCCTATCAGATTGTAGAGGGCATCTATAACTCTGTTATCACGAACGATATTACAAAACGGCACAACATTACGAACTTTGATTTATTTAACCGTTGTGTAAAGTATATCGTGGAAAATGTTGGCAAGACCTTTTCTGCAAATGCCATTGTTAAGTTTCTTAAAAGCGAGGGGCGTTCCCTGTCGGTGGAGGCGGTATATAACTATCTGAGCTGGTTAGAAAAGGCGTTTGTGGTCTATCGCTGTCAGCGGTATGATTTGCAAGGGAAATCTGTACTGAAGACCCATGAAAAATTCTATCTTGCAGATGCATCCCTAAAATATTGCATTATGGGATTTAACCCGAAGTCAATCGCAGCTATGTTGGAGAATGTTGTATATTTTGAGCTACGTCGTCGAGGTTATGAGGTATATATAGGTAAAAAAGAAACGAAAGAAATTGACTTTGTGGCAGTGCAGCGTGACGAGCGTATCTACGTTCAGGTATGCCGTAGGCTGCCCGAAGAATCAGACCGTGAAATAGCCAATCTTCTTGCTATCAAGGATCACTACTCTAAGTATGTTGTGACATTGGATGAATTGGCCACTGAAATGTAAACGGTGTAAAAATCGTACGCTTAGTGGATTTTTGCTGAGTCAAGACTACTAAATGACAAATATTCACCCTTTTTCATAATGCAGAATTCAAAGATGATGAGAAAGGGGCTTATATTACATAAACCCAAGTGTTATGTAAGCCAAAAGAACAAAACAGATTGGAGGAAGACAATGAAAAGTATAAATCCGCAGAGGTATAAGAATGGAGACAACAAAGAACGCCATATATATAGATTGTATAAGTTCTATAATTCCTTTTTAGGAATAGGAGTGAGGTAGATGAAAAATAAATATAAAAATTATAATTTGTCTTGTTATTATAATTTTATCAGCAGTAATAATTTGTAAATTTGTTGGAACAAGAAAAACTGCAAAATATACATATGAGCAGTTAAAGTGCTTTATCTGCGAAGGAACTGTATGAAGTATTCATTGATAACGGACTAAAAGTAGACGAGGAACTAAAGACTTATATGTCAGATGAGCAAATAGCTGATATCGTGCTGAAAGGTCAGTTTGATATGATGATTCACGGAAACACTTCGCTCGCATTATATGTACAAAAAGATTTGCAGAAGAAGTAGAAAGAGTTTATAAATTACTTGTTGGGGAACAATAGGTAATTCTAGCTCGATTTTTATAAGAAGCTTTTCCATAAACTGAGATGGTGACATTATTTCAGGTTTATGTATATTAATATCAGAGAAATCCTTGTCTCCTGTTATTAGGATATCTATATCTTCAATGATTGCAGTATATAATACAGGATAATCTTTTATGTCTCTGATATAAAAACAAATCATTTTTCTAACTCGTTTGGAGTATAAACATATTCAAAGCTCATTAACATAAGTAATTTGTTGATGGCTTTTTTTCTTTTTGATGGAAATTTCCTTTAATCACTTGTTTTAATTCATCTACCACATATGAAGATAAGACAAGTTGATGTTGCGTAAATATACAGTCCATAATTGAATTCATTTTTAGCGTTTGGGAAAAGAAGAGCAGAAAAGTAAGACATTGGTATCTAACATAACTCTCATTTACTTTACCCAACTTTCTTCTCTAAGTTCTTTTTATCATCTTCATTATGTCATCATCATCTTTTAGACCTACTCTTTCTGCTTCACCGAAAAATTCTTTTTGAGCTTCATGTAAAGCATCCATTGAGGAAATTGAGCATATATATTCTTCCGCTTCCTCTACAAATAGGATTTTATCTCCATTTTTAACTCCTAGTTTTTGCGTATCTCAATTGGAATTGTGACTTGACCTTTCGAAAGTAACTTTTGCTAATTCCATATCATTTCCTCCTTTACAGCACATTGTATTCCTTTACTTTCCTTACCTATATTATAATGAAATTCTGCTGATTTATCAAGCTAAAACTACGCTTTACGCATTATTCCGTTTGAAAATGTGGAAATGGACAAACTTTTGTCCTCCTTTCGTATGTCTTTTGTGAAATATATCCAAAACAGGACTTTCAGTCTGTGTATATGAGTGGTTTTAATATATTATATGATTATAAACCACTAGAGTGAAAGGGGGATAAAAATGGCAAGAAGATACAAAATATTAATGCTGCTTGTTATTCTTTTTAGGATTTACACATGCAGCTTTTTCTATTTATTCCTAAAGAGGTGGATATACCAAACAGGAAAGAAGGCAATATTTGTTGCATTTAGTAAAATCATATCTGAAATTTGATGAAGAAAATGTAAAAGCCTGCTATTGATAGTGAGATTTATGAGCTGTCAGAATATTATGAAGAAATGGGTGATATCCTAAAAGGAATTAAGCTATATCCAACTATTAAAGGGTTATTTCAGAAAAAGGCGATTATAGCTTCGAGAATAATGGTTCTGTAGTAACTATTTATATATTTGATGTTTCATCAGAAATAGCAAAGAGAAAGCTCTTACAGAGCTGGCTTTTGGCTCAGAAGGATACGCGGTATATGATGAGCAATGGCAAGAGTTATTTGCAAAGCTTTGGATTTGATAAAAAGAAAAGGCGGATAAACTAAAGCAAGAAATAAAAAGAACTGATAAAAAGCAAAAAGGAATAAAGAAGCAATCGTAATATGTATTTTTGTGTGATTATTTTAAACAAATCAGCTACACTAAGAGCTATGAAAAAGTATGTAAATGACAATATTCTATGATAATAAAGGATGAGAATCTCCTTGATGGGATTTTTATCCTTTTAAGTTTTCTCCAAATAAGAAATAGATAAGATAGAGGCATAGGGTAATGTTTGCTAGGTTTCTTAGGCTAGTGAAATATTAGCGTTTATCCTCAAACTAATTTTGTTAAAACTAACTATACCATTTTGGGATGAATAATGGTAGAACATAGGTATCTTTGGAAGAATGGATTTGATGGAGAGAAGGGAGTGGTCTTAGAAAGATTTTGAGGAGCTAAGATGAGACAAAATAAAAAGGAGCTAAAGTTCGAATTTATATCATCACATGAGTTCATTTGTAGTAATTTGCAATGAATTATTATTTTAGGAGTGGGTTTCAAATGAGCCTCAAATGAGCTCAAAATGAGCCTCAAATGAGCCTCAAAAATTCAAACAGAGAGGTTTGAGAACTTAAAGAGGTTATTGTATATGAGCCTCAAGTCACTTGTTTAAAATCTCAAAATGCTGTGTTTGAAGCAACTATAAGGTTATTTCTCAGTTGAGAAAATGGGTGATAGAATATGGTAGTTCAAGGATGGGAAAGGGATTGTAAACAAAACAGTAGGGTTTATGGACTACAGAGCTATGAGAGAATTTTTTGGGGATGAAAGGAGCTTATGGGGCTTTTTAGACTTCATTTACTTCTTAAAATTGGAACACAGTGATGAGGCAGCTATGAAAATTTCAAAAAATTGATTCTGCTTTTAGTCATTGCTGCAGGGGATAATTGTCGCCATTTATCTAAGATATCTCCGTAAAGAATATAAGGAATATACCTTTAAGTCGGAAGCTAGGAATTTCACCATTAAGCTAAAAATACAATACTGACTTCACCTTTAGAAGAAGATCAAGGCTGGGAGGAGGCCCCGATAGAGAATATTCTCCTACTGTAGGTGTAAGGCTATATTATAAGAACGATAATAATGTAATAAGCATTTACAGAAGCATTCCGGAGCTCTTTTTCCCGGAAGATGTAACAGATATAGAGGAGATAACAGCAAATAACGGGATGAAACTTCGTATCGGAAAGCTTGATACCGGGAACAAAAATCAGCTATCAGTTTATATACTATGACAACAGTGAGCCTTCCCACGGATGGCGGAGATATTATTTTTAATGATGAAATTGCGTATGAGAAATATAAGGATGATATCTATAGTATGCTAAAAAGCATTGAGTTTAATTAGATAAAACAACTGCACCAAGGCTATGAAAAAGCAGGTAAATAACAATATTCTATGATAATAAAGGATGAGAATCCCCTAGATGGGATTTTCATCCTTTGCTTAATGGCTATTTTAAAAATTTATTTCCCTTGCAACATTTCACAAAAAAACATACACTTATTAAGTGAAACTAGTTTTATTGCCGATTGGCGGATAGAGGTTAACCGATGATTAGAGATGCTGAGGTATTTAGAGGCTGTATTCTGAGGTGGCAAAGGACCTGTACAGACTTGCCCTGTATTTTCTAAAGAATAAAGAAGATGCAGAGAGATATAGTGAGCGAGGCCGTACTAGATGCGTACAGACAGATAGAAAGCCTTAGAGATGACAGCCTGTTTAGGAATTGGATAGTAAAAATCCTAACCAATAAATGCAGGATGAAGCTTAAGGAATATGCTCTCTCAAAGGAGGAGGTCAGTGATAATGTAACTGAGCTTTCGGATGAGAGGACAAAGAGAGAAGCTTATAATGCAGAGTTTAATAGCCTTGAGCTAAAAGAAATGCTTATGGAACTTGAAAATGAAGAGAGATTCATCATCTGCCTGTCGGTATTTGAGGGGTATAAGGGGGATGAGATAGCAAGGATACTAGGGCTAAATCCTGCTACGGTCAGGTCAAAAAAGCAAAGAGCACTAGCGAAGCTTAAAGTGTTAATAAAAGAGTAAGGAGGCATGAAGCCGATATGGATAGAGAAGATGAGATTCTTGAAATGCTTAAAGGTTTGGCAGATGAAGACATTGAAATACCGGATTCTTTGCAGCCTGAGAGAATAAAAGAGAAAGCTTCTTAAAGAAGATGCAAGCAGGGAAGTAAAAAGGAGGAAAACTATGAAACATTGGATGGTTGGCTCTATGGCAGCAGTAGGCGCAGTTGCAGCAGCCTTTGCTGTTATGATAAATACAGGATTTATAAACCCTTCAGATATGGCAGGTACAGTTCTTAACGGGCTTCCAAATGTGGTGGCAGGCAAGCAGGCAAAGGCTAAAAAAGCGAAAAAAGCTACTAAGCCTGTAGAAGGAATCAAGCAGTTTAAGAGCTATAAGGAGATGTATACATTTATGGCAAAGGCTGCAAAAATAAGAAATACCTATGACTACTTATTAGATAGCAAAAAATCATTTACTACAGCCGAAGCTACAGATGCGGCACCTCAGGCGAAAGAAGAGAGTGGTGCAGATAATGAGGCTTCCAAAACAGAAAATGATTACTCAAAAACAAACACCAGAACCGAGGGAGTGGACGAGGCTGACATAGTAAAGACAGACGGTAAGTACATCTACGTGCTTAAGAATGACAATGACGGAGCGTCCGAGGTCAGGATAATAAAGACGGATAACGGCAGGATGAATGCCATAACTTCAAGGATTTCCCTTGATAGGGAAAAAGAGAGGAACAGGCTACTACTACAACGATATGATGGTTGATGGGACTACACTTGTAGTCTTTGCGGACACATACAGGGTAGAGCCACGAGCCGGCTACCTATGGATATGGGTCGAATGTCAACACTGCGGAAGTCCTATTTTATGACATTACCAATCCTGAGAAGCCTGTATTTAAGACAAAGCACACTCAAGAGGGCTCTATAGGCAGTACCAGGATGAAGGACGGCATCATCTATACATTTTCACATACCTATAATTATAACTATTATTACCTTATGGATGACAAGGAAAAAGGTTGATTACACTAAGCTGGTTCCAAAGGTAGACGGCAAGAAGATTGATATCGGAAGAATCTACGTGCCTGAGTATTCTGATGGAGAAAGCTACACAGTTGTAACCTCAGTTGATGTTAAGAACCCTGAGAAGATAATCGATAAAAAGCTTATTATGGATTCAGGCTATAATGTATATGTTAGCAGTGAGAACATTTATTTTTGGCATACGGACTATATTATAACCGGAAATAAGACTGAGATATCAAAGTATTCTTACAAAATGGTATAATCACGCCTCAGGCAAGCGCTTCTGTTATGGGAACCTTCAATGATGATTTCTCCCTTGATGAATACAAAGGGAAACCTTAGAGTCGTGGTTACAAAAGAAAAGAGCAGCTTTAGGATAATTCCTTTTGATGTGGCAGATAATGATGAAGAGGAAGATACCACAGAAAATTCACTCTACATCTTCGATAAGGACTTAAAGGTAAAAGGAAAGATTGAAGGGCTTGCAAAGGGAGAGTATATCAAGTCAGCAAGATTTATGGGCGATATGGCTTACTTTGTAACCTTTAGGCAGACTGACCCGCTCTTTAGCGTAGATGTAAGCAATCCATCTGCTCCTAAGGTGCTTGGCTACCTTAAGATACCGGGATTTTCGGAGTATCTCCATCCGTTTGGAAGTGGTCTCCTCTTTGGACTTGGACAGGATGCGGATGAAAAAGAGGGTGGCGTAAAGGGACTTAAGCTGTCTATGTTTGATATATCTAATCCTTCTGATGTAAGGGAAATAGCAAAGACAATCTATGACACAGGCAAATACTCGTCTTCTACTGCAGAATATGACAGAAAGGCAATAACCATAGATGCAGGCAAGAACCTCATAGGCTTAGCGGTCGCAACCTACGATGAAAAGCAAGGGGAAAAGCCTTGAAAAGTATGTGGTATACGGCTTTGACAGAGAAAAGGGCTTCTATGAAAAGTTTAGCGTGGACAATCTTGAGGGAGAGAACTACTTCAGAAGCGATTGCAGAGGACTCTATATAGGAGACTACTTCTACATAGTGCCTGCCAATGTCAATAAAGGTATATTCATTTGACCCTAAAGACCGGAGAGGAAGGAGAGAAGCTTGAGTACTAATTAGAAAGAAATTCTGCTCTTTATTTGAATTCAAGTATTTTAGAAGTAATTTCTGATATGAAGTTTGAGTGACAAACAGAATGAAGAAGTGCATAAACTTGCTACTTAGTGAGATATGCACTTCTTTTTGATGGCGGTTAAATCAATAAGAAAAGCCCCCACCACAATGGTGAGGCAGATAAAAACAGGTGGGTGGGATTCGAACCCACGAGCCTCGTTAGAGACTACCTGATTTCGAGTCAGGGCCGTTATAACCACTTCGATACCACTCCGTAACGAATCTATTTTACTAGCAAATTATCAATTATTCAAGTGTCAATTCATTAAATTCGAATTTAAACTTAGTTCCCTCACCCTTTTTGCTTTCTACCTCAATAGAGCCGTCATGCTTTAAGGGGCTATCTGCCTTGCTATGGCAAGACCAAGACCTGAGCCTTTAGCATTTTTGCCTAAGCTTAGACTTGTAGAATTTCTCAAAGATATGAGGCAGCTCAGACTCGGATATACCCACGCTGTTGTCTCTGATGCTTACAAAGAGTTTGTAACTCGGAATTGATATAGGTATCACCCGCAAGGGGTAGTTCTGAAACTAGAGTCTATTCCGCTTGCACGGTACTTATTGATGTTAATATCGATATCTCCGTTGTCATTTGAGAACTTAATGGCATTATCCACTATGACCATGAACATCTGGCGTATCCTGTCATAGTCTCCGTACATAAGCAGGACCTCATCTGCAGTCGTAAAATTGATTTTGACATTTTTCTTTCTTGCAAGAGCCGAGCCTCCACGCAGTATGTCGGAGAATACCTGTACTAGGTTTATAGGCTCTTTTTCAAGGACAAAGTCTGGGTTTTGCATCTTTGAGAGCACAAGGAGGTCACCTACCAGCCTTTCCATGGACTTACATTCAGTAAGCATCTTGTCATAATACTCAGCCTTGGTAGCCTCATCCTCGATAATGCCGTCAAGCAAGGTCTCTGAGTAGGCGCGGACAACAGTTATAGGGGTACGAAGCTCGTGAGATACATTGGCAAAGAAATCAAGCCTCATTTGCTCCAGATTCTTTCTTTCGTTGTCGGCCTCTTTAAGCCTGTCAGAGAGAGAATCTATGGCTGCGGCAAGCTCACCTAGTTCGCCGCCCTCTGTTATATTGGTATGTGCCTCGTAGTCCTCATCTGCAAGCCTTAAGGCGGTCTTTCTCATTATAGAGATTGGGTGCGAGAGCTTTCTTGCCAGGAAAACCGCAAAGATAAGGGAGAACAGTAGGGCTATAAGTGTACTTATGACAATGATAGTAAAGCTCCTGTTTATAATTATGTTTTGTGACTCAGATATCTGGTTTACAAATACAGCACCCATGATTTTATTTGACTTGGTGCTGAATATTGGTACGGAAGTAAATATATAGTTAGCCCCATAGGTGTCGGAATGTATATCTACTGCTCCGGCTTCGCCTGCAAATGCAGAATCAAACAGAGAGGCAATCTCGGGCTGATTTTCCTTGGTCACATCTATGTTGGTGTATTTCTTAGGCATGGGTGACTTAGGATTGGCAATTATCCATACATCGATATTCTTAAGCTCCTCAAGCACCTCCAGGAAGGAAGGATAGGTTATATAGTCCTCATCATCCACAAAGACACTCACTCTCTTTGCTATCGACTCTGCCTGCTTGATGAGGAGGTCTTTATTAGCCTCGATGGCAGACCTTGAGTAGAGCTGAACAAAGATTAAGCCCGTAAGTATGGCAAAAAGCCACCACGACCATGGCATAATTTCTAAACATTATAAAGAAAAGACTATGAATTATCTGCTTCAAAGTCCTTTTCTTTACCATGGCGTGTTTAACTGTAGAATCATTTTTCATTAAACTACCACCTATATATTTTACTCGATTTTACCGTAAAGTATCTTGGCAAGCTCGCTGTCTCTGCCAAGCATGAGCTTCTTTTTCACCCTTACCGCTAAGCGATACCTTTAAGGCATCAAGGCTTGATGTAGTTATGAAAAGTCTGCCTTGTCCTTATCATTATAGGCCTGCTGCAAAGTCTCCATGTACTTTGCCTCGCCCTCAGCCTTTAACTTTGCAGACTTCTTCTCAGCCTGAGCCTTAAGTATGGCTACCTGCTTGTCAGTTTCATTTTGTATCTTCTTAGCCTTGCTCTCGCCCTCTGCGGTGTAGGAGGCGGCTATGTTATTTCTTTCAGATATCATACGCTCATACACAGCCTGCTTGTTGTCATCAGGCAGGTCAAGGGATTTGAGCTGCGCCTGCACTATCTCTATGCCGTACTTTTGTATGTCAGGATTGGCATCGGCGGTAATGGTCTGGGTGAGCTTCTCGCCTCTTGCCTCTATGATTTCATCCTGCGTCATTGAGGAGATTACCGACTTTACGGAATTGTATACGGTAATCCCTGTTCTGTCCTTTTGCATTATTGACATTTGCATTCAAGGTCTGATAATAAACTGTAGGGTCGCTTACTCCAAAGTATGTACATATCAGCTATCATTGACTCTTATCAGAGGTCATTACATCACTTGGACGTATGTCATAGAGCTGTATGGACTTAGGCACCTTTCTTACATTCTGCATAAAAGGTATCTTATAATAAAGTCCCGCCTGGTCATCTATGGCAACAATCTTATTAAATTGCAGCTTTATGCCATATTCATTTTCCTTAAGTGAATAGGTGGAATTAAAGCCTAAGAAAAGGGCGATTAATACCACTATAAAAAAAGTAAAAATCTCTTGTTCTTCATAAGCTTCCTCCCTAATTATTGAACTTGTCTACCGGGTAGATTGACTGAGTCTTTCCATCCGTTATGATTACATCCAGACTAGGAAGGACTTCTTCAAGAGCCTCATAGAACATACGCTTCTTGGTTATAAGAGGGTACTTCTTGTACTCCTTATAGGTATCGCTAAATCTTGCTACCTGTCCCTCCGCCTCTGCAATACGGTTTTCTTTATAAGCCTCAGCTTCTTTTATTATCTTATCCGCATCAGCATTGGCTGACGGAAGCTTTTCGCTCTGATATTTATTTGCGTTATTTATAGCCGTTTCTGCACCCTGCTTCGCGGTCTCAACTGCCTTAAATGCCTGTACTACCTCTGCTGTAGGAGGCTCTGCATCCTGGATGGATACATTTACCACCTCTATACCGAGGTTAACCTTTTGCATCTCAGCAATCAGCCTGTCCTTAACCTCAGCCTGTATCTTGCTTTTGGCAGTTGTCATCACCTCATCTACAAGATATTTGGATATGGTTGAACGGATAGATGCCTTGGTGAGATTCCTTAAGGTATCAAGCGGTTCATCGGTATTAAACAAGTACACCTCCGGATTTACCACCTTGTATTCAAGATAAAAATCTATGTTTACAAAGTTAAAATCCTTGGTAATCATCATACTATCGCCGTAGTCCGACAAATCCTCATTGGGATCATTGGTACCTGACTCTTCATAGCCTATAGGCATACCCTGGGTAGTCGTATTTACTCTTGTGCTTTCCTGTATGAAAGGGACCTTAAAATGAAGCCCGGCACCTTCAACTCCGACTACCTTGCCAAACTGCGTGATTACAGCCTGTTCCTGCTCTGACACAGAGTATATGCTTGAAAATACAGTGAAAGCAATCACCACACCAAGCACAACAAAGCCGATTAGCTTCTTACCGGCATTGAAGTTTCTCTCAAAGCGCTCATCTATGATTTTATCTTCACTGCCTTTATCGTTATGTTTCTTAAACACCATTTATGCGCCCTCCTGTTAACCCTTGGACTCAATATCAAACTTATAGCCCACACCCCAGATGGTCTTTATGCACCAGTTTGATGCTCGACTTCATCAAGCTTTGCCCTAAGCCTCTTGATATGTGAGTCAACAGTACGGCTGTCTCCAAAGTAGTCAAAGCCCCAGAGGCTGTCTAAGAGATTGTCCCTTGTAAATACCTTGTTAGGATTCTCAGCAAGGGTCCACATAGTTTCTATTTCCTTCTTGGTAAGGGAGAGCTCTTTGCCCCAATGCTTAGAGAATACTCGTCAAGGTTAATCTCAAGGTTGTCAATCTTTATATAATTCTCACTGGTAACATTGGCTGAGGTCTCAGGAGTAACCATTCTTCTAAGCACAGCCCTAAGCCTTGCCATAACCTCACTTGGGCTAAATGGCTTAACTATATAGTCATCTGCACCTATGTCAAGTCCCATTATTTTCTCAAAGCCCTCTCCTCTGGCTGTAACAAGGATGATAGGTACATTTGATTTTTCACGAATCTCACGGCAGACCTCATAGCCGTCAATCTTAGGCATCATTACGTCAAGAAGTACAGCTGAAGGGCTGGTTTCATCAAACAGCCTTAGAGCCTCTTCTCCGTCTGCTGCAATGACAGGGTTGTATCCCTCTTTGGTAGTATAGGCAGCAAGTACCTGTGTGATATCAGCATTATCATCTGCGATCAAAATATTATGCATAGTCTATACACTCCTTCCGGTCGTTTTAATACAACCTCAATTATAGTGCTTTTTCAGTCATAGTTGCAAGTTAAACAAAGGTTACAAAAATATATAAAATGACACGATTATGACAAAATTTGATTGTATTATGCTAATGTCATAGGACAGACGGAGGTTAAAGATGAAAAATCTTATTAAAAAAGTCGCTCTGTCAGTCGTGGTTATGCTATGTTTGATTTTGTCCCTTAGCAATGACAGAATAAAACTGTATGCCGGGGAGGTACTGACAAAGGAGAACGTTGTAGAACTGAAGCTTAATGTTACAGAGGTTTCTCTTGTAACAGAGAGCCAGTTCAATTTGAAAGTCTACAATTTGACAGAGAATCAGAAGGCGTATTTTAAGTCAAGTGACGACAGCATTGTGAGTGTTTCAAAGTCAGGTAAACTTTCTGCACTTAAAGTGGGTGAGGCCACAGTTACTGTTACCCTTAAGGATAAGACAGCGAAAGAAGACACTGTATTTAAGTGTAATGTATATGTAGGTCCCCCTGCTATAAGTATAAGGCTCACTTTGAGCGAGGTTACGCTTGAGGTTGGCAAAAGAAAGACGCTGCAGGCTATACTTAAGCCAAATACAACAGCGGAAACAGGAATATTCACAAGTCTTGACCCTGATATCGCTGCTGTAAGTGCCAGCGGTAAGGTACTTGCAAAAAAAGACAGGCAAGACTCACATCATTTCAAAAATTGCTAATGGCAAAATATGATATCTGTACCATCAATGTAGTAGAAGCTACTGACAAAGCTACTGAAAAGAGTGAATAAGTAAAAAGAAGTCCCTTGTAGGGGCTTCTTTTTTTATGCGGCACCGTTGTTTAAATAGCACAAAAATTTAAGATAAAAATCACTACAATCAACAAAATTATCCTTGTAATGCCAAATATGATTGAAATAGTTTATGCAATGAGGTATATTTAACTTTGAGGTATTTTTATTAATCAACATATTCAACAAAGGAGGCATTATGAGGAAACTAAAGAAGATACAGATTGCTAAGATTTGTATCATGAGTATGGCGGTATCCGCTTTTGCGGGTGTATCAATGGGGGATGTGGCTTACGCTGACACCTGGCCGGATATAGGCGAGGCAAAAATCAAGTCAGCTCAACCACATTTTAGCGGTTATACCGTAAGAAATATCGAAGCCTGGGATAAGGAGACAGATCCTTACTCAGACCTTATGAGGGCTAGAGTTCCGCTGCAGAAGAGGAATGAGGCTTTTAGTGCAACACAGGCCAATCAGGGGCTTAATGACAAGACAGAAGTCATGTTTATGCAGGGTGACTATGGCAACTCATTTTTTAACAGTACCATAGCGAATAATTCCTATGGCAATGTGGCTTTTAATTTCTGGCAGTACACTGATTATTTCTGCCCTTGGCATGGTGCGGCTACCATAGGCGTACCTGATGTTCTCTACAACCCTGTCACAAGTGACTGGAGGGCAAGAGGCTTTGAGTTTGGCATAGTCAACATCCCAAATCAGGCATATATCAATGCGGCGCATAAAAACGGAGTAAAGGCTGTAGCCTGCGTATACTTCGATCCGCATTTCCGCCCGGGACAGACAATCAATGAGATGTTTGTAAGAGATACAGACGGGAAATTTAAGGTGGCAAAGAAGCTTGTTGCACTTGCAGATGAGTATGGAATAGATGGATATTTCTAACAACGAAGAGAGATCTGATGAACGCTTCAAAGAGTTTATGGCATATCTCTCAGAGCAGGGCCTATATACCCAGTTTTTATAACACGGACTCAAGCTTTGGGGCAGCCAAGTCACAGTGGCTTAAAAATGATGAGTATAAAAAGATACATGACTCCGTATTTGTAAATTACGGCTGGAGAGGAGTAAACAGCTTTGTAGAACACGCAAAGGAGATAGGAGTAGATCCATACAAGGCAGTATTCCTCGGTATAGAGGCTAATCAGGGAAGATTTGTAGCGAACAACAACCTGGTTAAGAACTCCTATACATCTGAAACAGACAAGAATCCGCTCTGCAGTATAGCCCTCTTTACACCTAGTGATATGTATCAGAGAGGAATAGACGGACTTGAGGAGAGGCTTGGCTTAAAGAACTCTCTACCTGTACACCAGAGACCTGAATATCAGTGGATGGTAGCCGAGAGAGAGCGTATGTATTTCTCAGGAGTTACCTGTGATCCTAAGGATACAGGCAGCCACAAGGGCTACAAGAGAGAAGATGTAGATGTAAATGATGCCTCTTATTGGCCTGGAGTAGCTGACTTTAAGGCTGAGAGTTCAGTAGTAAGAGGAAATAAATTCTACACCGAATTCAATATCGGTAAGGGTATGCAGTACTTTGTCGATGGCAAGGCTGTAAACGATGAGGCTTGGACCAACCTTAATGATCAGGACATCCTGCCTAGCTGGCAGTGGTGGTTTGAATCAGAGGGAAGCAAGCTAAAGGCTGACTTTGATTTTGGTGAAAAAGAAGTAAGAAATGACACAAGTGGTCATAAGAGAGCCACCTTTTACTCAGATTGGCGCTTACAATGGCGGAAGCTCTCTGTTGTATACGGACCTCTTGCAGCAAAGAATACTCTAAGGCTTTATAAGACTGCTCTTGATGTAACAGATACAACCAAGGCAAGACTTGTATACAGAAAGACCTCCTCTGATGAGGCAAAGATGAAGCTTGGTCTTATATTTGAGGATGAGCCTGCTAAAATAACTGAAGTTGAAGTAGCAGGAACAGAGGCAAAGAGCGATGAGTATAAGAGTGCTGAGGTAGACCTTGCTGCATACAAGGGCAGAAAGATAGCTGCTATCTGCCTTGTATTTGACGGAACTTCAGAGAACTATCAGATGAATATAGGCAGAATTTCGTTTTCTGATACCGATGATAATATTTCTGCACCGGAAAACTTCAAGATAGAGCGCATATATGATGATAAACAGATGGTATTTTCATGGAAGCCAGACAGCTATGACAATGTAGATAAATACCGTGTTTATGCTGAAAGCGAAGGAAAGAAGCATTTCCTTGGCGGAATATATGACGAGAAGCTTTATGTAAAGGATTATTTCTTTGACAAGGGCAAGACAATTACATTCAGCCTTGTCAAAGTAGGAAAAGACGGTAAAGAAAGTGCGGCTGCCACGAAAACTGTAGATTTCTCAAAGCTCCCTACAGACATCAAGGTATCTGAAATCACCCTGATGTGCAGATAAACGGCAATGAAGTAAGACTGCTCTGCAGAGTCGGCCGAAGCAGAGAAGATATCATTTAGCTTCAAGAAGGGGCTTCGGCAAGTAAGTATGAGGCTGTTGTAAACCCTATCAAAGAGTACGTAGAAGATAAGACAGCTGTAGAATATAGAGCTGAGACAGAAGCTGAGAATGGAGTTGTATCTGTTCCGGGAATAAAAGACGGATATGCTTATGACCTTACTATCAGACCACTAAACAGTGAATATGGTATAAGCTACAGGGAAGGCTTCATGATGGCTTTTGCTAAGCCTATGACTGAGGATGATGTGCTTTGGGCAGGGGCAAACAAGGTTTCACTCCGCTCCCTCTTACAAGAGACTGGTACTGAGGTAAAGGTTAGCTTCAAGAAGGATGGAGAGGAAGAGGCTAAGGAAATTGAACATACACGAGAGGTGTTACACCTAACTACCATAGCCCAATCACACTTCCTGCAAGCAAGGGAGAGATAAGCCTTTGAACTTAAGGACTATAGAGGCAATGTAAGCGAAGTTAAGATAAAATATGATGAGTCTTACAAGGAAGAGCTTATAAAAGCTTAAAGCTGAATATTCTAAGATTGCCTACAACAGAGCTAATGCAAGAATCTTGTACGACAACGAAGACCTTGACAATATCCTGGATGAACTTAAGGACAAGCTCACCCAGAGCGAACTTGTTATCAATACATTAAAAGAGAAATGAAGAGAAGGTAACAAGCCTTGTAAAGGAATTAAAGGACATCTATGCGAAGCTTCATAAGAACGAGAAAGTCGTAAATTATAACTTTAAGCTGATAATGGATGAATATGCATATATCAACTTCGTGCTTAAGGATGAGAAAGGCACTGTAGTAGCACCATCTTCGAAAGAAAACCAGACATATAGCTACACTCTTGAAAAGGGAAAAGAAGTATGACTATGAGATAAGCAATTCATCGTCTTGGGGAAGTCAGATTATACCTAAGAAGGAAGCGTCTATGTAAATGAAGAGGGTACGACAGAGATAAGAATTGACTTAGCTGCACTTGGACTTAGGGTTGTCCCTAAAGCAGGCAATACCGTAAAAAGACTTGCGAAGCTTAATAAGGCTGATTATGATGTAAAGGTAAAATATACCTACTGGGGAGATGAAACTACGATATCTCTTGCAGACGAAAGATTTAGTGTTGAAGAACCTGACACATCAGCAATTGGCGAAAAAGGAAGTAAAGGTAAGCGGTCTTACCAAGGAAGCTACATTTAAGATAATGGTTATCCCTAACGATGAAGACCCTAAGGAAATTGGTGAGTTATGGGATGAAATCTCATCTGCAAGAGGACTTAAAGAAAAGTCTGAATACAGATATGCAACCGAAGATAAGAAGGAAGCCTTTGATAAGGCACTTGAGGCAGCAGAAGCAGTCTTAACTGAAAATGAAATAGATGTTGAGGAGGCTAAAGCAAAGCTTAAACAGTTGAAAGAGGCAGTAAATGCACTTGACGGACTTCTTAATGTGCCATTGTTAGCCGAACCTTCTGCCAACAAATCAACTTATGGAACTTTTAAGATAGGAAACATCGTTGATGGAAAAGAGGATACCTTTGCTTGGTTTTCATCAGCACAGCAGGTGGGAAGCTGGATAAAGCTTACTTACACTAAGCCTGTAAAGGTAAAGAAAGTAACGATAGTTTATCCTGAGGATGTGGAAGACGATTTCATAGGTAAGGCTGATATTGAGGTAAAAAGATGGAGAGAACTGGACAAAGATAGGCGAGATTGAAGGAACTGACAAGACTGTTGTAGAAGTAGAGGCGGGTAAAGAGCCTGTAACCACAGAGGTACAGATTAAGATAACTAAGGAAAGCAGCAACTGGTACAAGCTTGCAGAGTTTATGGTTGAATATGAAGAGGCAAAGGCTCCAGAGCCAAAGCCGGAGCCAAAACCGGAGCCAAAGCCAGCAGTGCCTGATATCTCTAATTCAGGTATTCCTGTTATACCTGTAGCTCCTATTATACCTAAGGAGCCGGTAGAAGAGATAAAGTATGAGGTTGGACCTTCTATTGTAACAGAAGTCACAGAAGCTGAGATACCTAAGGGAAGTGCCACAGATAAGCAGATTCTTACACTTCCTTCTACTAAGAAGATAATAGGTGGAGGTACTCTTAAAGGACTTGCTAAGTCTCAGTATAAGAGCGTGGTTCTCCCACAGAATAAGACAAAGATAAGTGCGGTAATTACCTCTAAGGCTTTTTCTGAGCTTGTATTAAAGAAGGTAAGCTCATTTGAAATCAGAGGTAAGGATTTTACTGTATTCTTAAATGCTAAGAACATCAAGGTTCTTAATAAGCTGGTTAAAAACCAAGGTTGCATTTAAGGCGACAAAGCTTTAAAAACGGCAAAATCAAACTTGAAGTCTTGGTAAATGGCAAGAAGCTTAGTGCTAAACAGCTTGCAAAAACTTAAAAATCAAGGTGAAATAGCCTGTAAGCCAAAGGAAACATTATCAAATATGAGGTTAAGGAACTTGATGCCAAAGGTAACATACTTAAGGACGGAGATATGGCTACCCTAGGAGGTAGAAAGTATTAGGCCTTGGACTTATAGGGCTTAGGGCTATACATTTAAGAAAAGAAGATAGTAGATAAATACTTAAGACAGTAACAAACCCCTCGCAGGTAGCGAGGGGTTTTGGTTATGGGGAAAAAGTAAAATCCATACTAATGTGGACTTTACTTTTTCAAATAATGTGTCATAAAAATTATAATATACAACTATTTACTTTATGACAAAAATCTGATATTATAAGTCTCACACAAGGTATAGGAGGAAATGGATATGATGAACTTGGTAGAAATTGGAAAAAGAATTAAAGCTCTTAGAGATGAAACAAAACTTACTCAAAGTAAAGTTGCCGAGTATTTATCATTAGACCAAAGATGATTGCAAAAAAATCGAAAAGGGAGAAAGAAATATCACAGCAGATGTGATTGAGAAATTATCTGTGTTATTTTGCTGTACTGTAGACTATATTTTATATGGGAAAAATCCGGAACAAAGATGTAGGGTTTCTTTTAGAAGTAATAATTTAACCGCGGAAGACCTCAAATCTTTGGCAATAATCAATAAGATTGTACTGAACCAATTTGAAATGGACTCTATGTTGGAGGTGCTATAAATGATTGATAAAATGGATTTGAACAATAAGGCATCGAATCTTAGAAAAACTAGAGAAGATAGTGAGTCACCTATTGATATTTTTAAATTGGTTCAAAAGATAGATAATCTCACACTTGTTTTTCATTCGCTTGGCAATAATATTAGTGGAGTTTGTTATAAGGGGTAAGGCTTCAAATGTAATAGTTATCAATTCAGATATGTCATTAGGGAGGCAGAGATTCTCTTTTAGCATCATGAGCTTTTATCATTTATATTTTTGATGATGCGACAACAAACTCTATAACTCTATTTTGATAGGAGGTGGTGATGAAAATGAGAAGAAGGCTGACCAGTTCGCGTCATATTTTCTAATTCCACCATCATCACTGTATGCTATGATTCAAGATATTAAGAAAAAGGAAATAAAAATACAGCTTACTTTGGAAGATACTATAAAAATAGGACAGTATTATGGTGTAAAGTCATAAAGCTATGTTATATAGACTATTGAATGAGGGTTATCTAAGGGATACACAAATCAAAGATATGGAAACAGGAGTTATCGAGAAGGCCGCTAAGCTCGGCTATGATACTGCTTTATATCGTAATTCAGACATTAATAAGAGTACAACCTTTGGACACTACATATCGGCAGCAGAGAACCTTCTAGAGGAAGACAGAATATCACAAGGCAAATATGAAGAATTGTTGTTGGATGCATTTAGAAATGATATAGTTTTTGGAATTGACGGGGAGGGGGATGTGTCTATTGACTAACTCTATATTTTTTGACACAGACTGTATTTGTGCATTTCTATGGGTTGAAAATGAAAGTATTTTAGAAAAAATGTATTCGGGAAGGATTGTTATACCTAAACAAGTTTATGACGAAATAGATAGACCAACAATACCCCATCTAAAAGCCCGAATTGATCAACTGATAAACAGAGGCGTTGCTATTGTTATGAGTATGGATATTAATTCCGAAGAATATACTCTGTATAGAACTCTAACAACATTATCAAAGGAGAATAAAGTTATTGGTAGTGGAGAAGCAGCTTCAATTTCTTTAGCTAAAAAGCATAACGGGATATTAGGTAGTAATAACCTTAGAGATATTGCCAAGTATGTCGAAGAATTTTCGCTAAAACATGTGACGACAGGAGATATTCTAGTTGAAGCTTTTTAGAAAAACTAATTACCGAAGAGGAGGGCAATGCTATTTAAGCGGAAATGCTGAGAAAGAGGAGAAAAATTGGTGCAAGCTCTTTTTCTGAATTTCTGAACAGTAAAAACCAAAAGAGTGTAAAGCTAACTGACATCAACAGGAAATTTGAAATTACTTGTAAAAAAGTTGAGGGATAACTATTTTTAAGCTTCTAAAGAAACAGCCACCTATGGAAAGTAAGGTAATTTCACAATGCATAACCTCCATAAATTTGATGATGCAATAATACTATGGATAGACTTTCAGTTCATCATATCAAATTTGACATTAATAAACTGTATATTAAAAATGATACGCCAGGATTCGGGAGAGATAAGGCTTGACAATAAGTCTACTGCTTTTTAGCGTTTATTCTGCTTTTATCCTACGAATTCTTTTTCACACCTCTTTTGATTGCAAGCGTAACAGCAATGCAGATAGGAAAGAAGGGGGTAAAAGGGCCTGCCCAAAAAGCAAGACAGACTGTAGCCATTGTTAAGCTCCAAGGATAGCGGAAGATGGCATATATAAGGTATCCACCCCAAACAGGGGGAATAAATGACTGAGTACAACAGCGAAAAAAACAGTACAAGAGTTTTCAGGTCTTTTAATTCCTTCCATATAGAGAGGAAAAATTTCTTAAATCTTTCTATTATAGTTTTTCATTAGCCTCCTATCAGGTAAAAATTATTATTTAGATTGGAGTGATATTGTAAGCTAAAATAAGACCTTATGTCAAGATAATTCTGAGCATATAATAGGATAACAATAGTGGCTAAAACGCTTGAAATTACAGTAACAAGATGATATCCTTAATACATAAAACTCATAGATTTAAATGTATGTGAGGTTATAATGAAAGAACTTACAATCGGAGATATAATAAAATATCAGATAAATAAAAAGTATTGCACCTGAAAAAGCTGACTGAGGGGTTGTGTACCACTACCCTCGCTTAAAAAGGCTTTATAAATGGAGACACCAGACAGAGTTTCTTCTTGGTAGAGAGGATAATTCAAAGGCTTGGAATATCTATAAACAAGGTTACACTTTTGCACAATGAAAGTGACGACACCCTACTTATTATGAGGGAAAATGATATGCAAACCGCTAGTGGAAAAAAGGCTTACACGAAGGCCGAATATATTCTTAGCGAATATGAGATGGTAGCTGACTTAAGCAGCCCGCTTCACTTGCAATATGTCTGTGAAAACCAGAGGGGTTATACTCTCAGAGGGCTATGGAAAGCACGAAGAAGCCTTGGAACTTTATCACAAGGCTTTTTAAGGCTGTGCTTGAGAGATTTGAGGTGGATAAGCTAAGTGATTTCTTGCTTGGAGAAGAGGAGATGATACTCCTGATGCTTATGTTAAAAAGAAGAAATGAAAGTTAAGAATATTAATATAAAGCATATATACAAGACAGCTCCTTGACTATGTAGAGAAACAATACGAGGATGAAGAAGTAAGGACGAATATATATGCCAAACTTGCCTGGCTGTTGGGGGAAAGTGCGATAAAGAATAATAATTACGAAGAAGCCTTAGAGCTTACCCTAGGGGGAATCGATGCATTGACGGATAATGGCTTGCTGCTGCATCTGCCACAGTTCTTAGATAGACTCTTATTCCTTGCCAAGGACAGATCTAAGGATGTATACAGTTCTTGGAAGAAAAAGCGGGATGCACTAAAGGAGCTGTATGTAGAGTATAATGAACCTTGGGAGACAGAGGATATAAGGCTGTGGGAAAGCTACAGACAGAACAATATTTACCTTTTATCTCAGAGCTATTAAGAGATGAAAGAGACTTGTCAGGGTATTCTCAAGAGGAGCTTGCAGAAGCGATAGGAATAGATGTAAAGACCATATCCAGGATAGAAAATGGTAAGTCAACCCCTAAAAAAGCTACATTTGCATCCATAAAAAGAGCATTTTTGACCTTGAGGGGGATAGCCTTCAGACAAGGCTTGCTGTGGATAGCCCCTTTTTGCTTGAAAATGGAAAGAGACATATCAAGGCTTACTTCAAAACATCAATATAAAGAGGCGGAAATATTATTTAAGTCGTTAAAGAAACAGCTGTCTATGGAAAGTAAGGTGAACAGGCAGTACGTGGTATTTACGGAAGCATTATTTGATAATATGCTAAAAAGAAAGCCTGTGGAAGAAGTGCTGGCTGATTTGGAAAATGCATTTCGAATAACAAGAAAAGATGAGCACCTTGAGAACCTGGGAAGATTCGTAACTACTGACTTAGAGGCTAAAATTATAAATATGATGGCTGTATGTTATAAAACAGACTGGGCATATAAACAAGAGTGTTGAAATACTAGAAAATGCGATAAAGGGATATAAAAGAAGTAAAATAGATGTAAAAAGGCACGAGATCCCTTTTATATTGTTATCTGTCAATTTATGTGCGAGATATGAAGAGGTGGATAGGTTTGAAGACTCTATCCGTTTAACAGATGAAATGATTAAAAACCTTATAAGCTGTAAGAGGAGATAAACTTGGATTTTTAGTAGAAGAAAAGACTTATACAACTGATAGGATGACAGGGGATAATGCAAAGAGTAAAGAAAAATATAGGCAGAGTTACCGGTTATTTGAATTAATGAAAGCGGGAGAATGAAAAAAGCCCCACTTGAGGGGCTTATAAAAGATGGTATGGAGAAGATATAAATTAAATTTTAGATGAATATGTTAGTATAGATTTGTAATAACTTCCGAATCGTCAATAGTTAATGGATTGCACTTACCTGTATTGTATGCAGGAATTAAAATAGGAATAGATAATACTATAAGTGACATAATTAGGACAATTTTTTTGCAGCATTTTTCATGATGAAATACCTCCACAAATTTTATGGTGCAATTTTATTATGGATATAGAATAATCACCATACCAAAAACCTGATTTTTGAAAACAGGTTTTGGTATGGCTACATTCTTTTTAAAGATGATACAATAGAAGTTTAGAAATGAAAGTGAAACCAGGTACATATAAGTATCTTAAGAATTCAGTTTATGAAAAAGGGCTATAGAAAATGCATACCTAGTCTTTACAGAGGCTCACTCATAAAGCGAGCTGGATAAGAGGAGTATGGAGTCCTGATAGTATTTAATTATTAAAAAGAGGCCACTATTTTAGTGGCCTCGACCAGAAAGAAGGTAAGTGCCTTTGAAGAAAACAAACATTATTAAAATAGCTATAATCGCTGTTGTAGCAATAGTTATACTTGCAAGCCTGAGTAATAACATTAAATCAACAGCCAACGATAACTTAGTCGCCAAGTTCATTAATAGTGTGTTTAAGAGTGAAGAGAAGGATAAAAACGATATCATAGAGAATTCTACTGAAGTAGTAAACAATGATAATAAAGTATCATCTTCAATACGAAGCGAGAGTAAAGATAAAGCATCATCTCAAATAAGCTCTAATGAAGAGCGTCTATTTGAGGAAATTAGTAAACAGCATAACGGTATAAAGGTTATTACCTCAAATGATAATGTTGAAGGTAAGTGGTATAGGGTTTGATATTCACGAGACATCAACATCCAAAAAGTTAGGAGATTTCAACTATTGTGATGATTTGGGGCATGTAGATAAGGCAGGCAATGCGATAGACGGATACCTTATTTAATTCTAAATACTACAGTAGAATGTGAGGAAGTGGAAAAAGTTTTTGAAAGCATTAAGTTTATTTGAATATATTCTTTTACAATGCTGCTAGTTGGGAAGGTGGAACAGAGTTACTTACTCGCCAATGTTGACGCGCCAATGAATAGTAAAAGTGCATTGATGGTCAAGATGAAAAAGGGAGAAAAAGAAATTTTAATCTGGTATTTTTGGTAGAAGATAAATTTATAAACGATAAGAACATTGACTTTTACCTTTATATCAATGAGCATGGAGCAGCTTCGGGAACCCTTGATGAATATAAATATGTAGTAAAACTTGATTATGCAAGGTAGGTAGATTATTAAAGTGATATCTCAAATTTGCTCAAGATGGTAAGATAGAGAAGACAAATTTAAACAGTATTCGATATATACTATAGGATAGTTTTTGTTAATTTTAACTTGATAATTTCCTTATAAAGTAGCATATTACTTAGATTATGATGTTAATCTATAATTGATATAGCTATCACTTATTACTCACCATACCAAAACCTGATATTTTTAAAACAGGTTTTGCATGGCTACATTCTTTTTAAAGATGATACAATACTGGATAATCAGCTGATTAAAAGACTTTTGCTAGTAAAGTGAGTAATTAAACAAAACTAAATGGAGGTTCAGAATGAAAGTGAAAACTGTTAAGAGAATTTGCTTATCTATTATGATGGAGTTATGGTTTTGTCAAATGCGGGCAACTATAGTTCACTCTTGCTAATAATCATGACGATCATAGTTACTATGGTTATGCTGGAGATGGAAGTGATTTTTCTACATTAATTAGACCAAAGACTGATAGGACAAGCGCATATGCGAAAAATTTAAAACAGTAATTTGACACATAGAATTCAAGTTGCGGGGACCTATGTTACTCAGGTGATGGAAATGTTTTTGGATTTGATAACTGTACACTGGGAACTAGATGGGGATATTACGATTTGAAACCAGGTACATACAAGTATCTTAGAAATTCAGTTTATGAAAAAGGGCTATAGAAAATGCATACCTGGTATTTACAGAGGCACATCATAAAAGCGGGCTGGATAAACGGAGTATGGAGTCCTGACAGTATTTAATTGATTAAAAGAGGCCACTATTTTAGTGGCCTCGAAAAGGAAGAAGGTAAGTAGTTTTTGAAGAAAACAAAACATTATTAAAAAATAGCTATAATCGCTGTTGTAGCAATAGTTATACTTGCAAGCCTGAGTAATAACATTAAATCAACAGCCAACGATAACTTAGTCGCCAAGTTCATTAATAGTGTGTTTAAGAGTGAAGATAAGGATAAAAACGATATCATAGAGAATTCTACTGAAGCAGTGAACAATGATAATAAAGTATCATCTTCAATACGAAGTGAGAGTAAAGATAAAGCATCATCTCAAATAACCTCTAATGAAGAGCGTCTATTTGAGGAAATTAGTAAAAGCTTGGTACGGCACAAAGGTAATAACCCTAGAATGATAATATTGAGAGTAAATACTATAAGTATACGATCCATACCACATCGACTTCGCAAAAACTAGGAGACTTTAATTATTCAGACAATTTAGGACATGTGGATAAAAACGGGAATACAATAGATGGATACTCCTATTTCATTATAAATGCAACAGTAGAATGCCTAGATGAAGATAAAATTCTTGGTTATCTAAGTTTAGGAAATCTATATATCTTGGCATTTGATAAAGCTGAGATTAAAGTAGTATTATGAACTTCTTACTGCTAACAATGATGCACCAAAGAACAGAAAAAGGAAGCTTTGGGTCAAGATGAAAAAGGGAGAAAAAAGAAATTTTAATCTGGTATTTTTAGTAGAAGATAAATTTATAAACGATAAGAACGTTGACTTTTACCTTTATATCAATGAGTATGGAGCAGCTCCGGGAACCATTGATGAATATAAATCTGTAGTAAAACTTGATTATGTTAGGTAGGTAGATTATGAAAGCGATTTATACTAATGAGATAAAGAGGGCGTTTAATACCATAGGTATGAAGCTTGCATTATTGGTAGGCTGTGCATTGTCTATATGGCATGTCATTACAGTAATAATGCCGATAAGCGAAGGACAAAACTATGAATTATCTGCCGATGTTATAGATGACCTATATGTGCCTATCAGCCTGTTTAGCACTTGGATGGGCAACGAACTTTTTCCTATCCAAAGCTACATATTCTACCTTATTCTGCCCCTTTTGGCAGTTCTACCTTTTGGCAGCTCATTTTTTGAAGATATAAAAAGCGGATATATCATAAATGTATGTACCAGGGTGGAGAAGAAGATATATTTTAAGGCTAAGTATTTGGCTGTTTTTCTGTCAGGTGGAGTGACCGTTGTAGCTCCGTTGTTGCTTAATCTAGTGCTCTCATCGATGTTTATGCCGGCATTTATACCGGATAATGGGACAGTTGGCACTATATCACCCACAACAATGGCATACGAAGTATTCTTTACTCATCCACTTGTTTATGTGCTTATGTTCATAGTGATAGACTTTATCTTTGCAGGTGTTATGGCTACACTTGCTCTTAGCTACACGTATTTTACAGAACACAGATTTGGAGTGATGATAGTGCCTTTTGTATTTTATTTTTTCATCTACTCCCTCACGAACCTGATAGATAAAACGGATTATTCACTGTTCTTTATGCTAAATGGTGGTGCAAACAATAATTATCTACCGGTGTACATACTTTTATTTTCTATTATTTTTGCATTGTCATATGTGATTTTTATGTGGAAAGGGAAGAAACAGGATGTTAAAGCGTAGTTTGAATGTTATTGTTATATCCCTGTTTTTATTCTCTGTACTATGCTTTTTACTACTCTGCAAGTCCGTATAATGGGATTTATTATTACCGGGCACTTTTTACCTTGGCTGATGCCTATATTTATTTTTTAAACCCAAGGGTATATGGCATGCTGATTTTGCCCTTTTATCATTATTATATACACCAATCTGATAAAAATATGATGATGAGGTAAATGCACTGCTTAGGCTGGGAAGTGTCAAAAAATTAGTGAGGATTAGAATAAAAGAAAGCTGTGCTATTTTTCACTTCCTGCATCAGCCTTTGTAATGTTTGTAGTTACATTGGCAACTAGCCTGCAAACAGCTACTCTCATTAACTGGGACAGTGGCAGCAGCATATATCTTCTTAAAACAGAAGGCTACAACAGCGTTAGCTTTGTAAGTGTATTTATAATGGGCCTTATAACTCTTATTCTAAGAAATATACTGGTCTGCCTTTTGGGTAATATTTTTGACTTAAGAGTTAATAACAGCATCATTACGTTTATTATACTGTTTTTGTTGTAGCATTGGAAATGTTTCAAAGCCGTATCCCGCTGTTTTGCAGTTTCATAACTATTGATTACTCAATGTGGGATAGCATAGCTGTAAAAGCCGGATATTGCCTGTATATAGTTCTAACTCTTGTTATATATGGCATTTTAATGCAAAAATACATGAAAACAAAGGAGTGGCTGTAGTGGCAAATGATATGGTTTTATTCAAAAGGCAGCTAATACACGACATCAAAAACGGAATTGTAAGAAGATATAAAGTCTACGTTTTGTTTATGATACTGCTTTCTGTGGTACTGGCATTTTGGGATAGAAGGATAGCTCTATATACGACAGATAGGGCAGGGCTGTTTGATTATCTGATATATATATTTTCTGGTAAGGAGGAGATTACAAACCTTACCGTCCAGGATGTCTTTGACATACCGATAGCTTGGCTTTTTGTACATATATATACTCTGTTTAGCATAGGGAACATATCCTAAGACTGAATATGTTGAGCGGGGATACCAGTTCTTAATAAGGGCGGGCAATAAATGGTGCTGGTGGCTCAGCAAATGCATATACATATTTTTAAGTGCAAACCTTTATTACATATCCCTACTGTTTACCTGCCTGGTATTTACTGCGATAAACAGAGGAAGCTGCACTGTGATAAACAGGAAATTTGTACGCGGATTTTGGGAGTTAATCTCTCGAGATAACGGATACAAAGATATTCCTTTGTACCGTAATTATGCCGATATTGCTGTTTATGGCACTTAGCTTTCTATGTATGCTTATATCATTTATAAACAACAACATACTAGCTGTCATAGCTATGATGGGATATTTATCAGTGTCTGCATACTGGTGTAGTAATTTATTGCTTGGGAACTATACAATGCTCCTAAGAGCGCATAAAATGCAGTTTGGAACCGGAATTGCTGTTTTTTTATTAGTAATAATCTTGTCAGGAGCTTTGGGCTACAGGTATTTCAAGAGCTTAGATATATACAGCAGGGAAGAGGAGGTATGAGATGTACATTGAAATAGATGATTTTGACCAAGGTCATCGATAAACACAAGGTCTTGGATAAGGTGTCTATAAAGCTTGAAAAGGGCAAAATATACGGAATTAAGGGTAAGAATGGAAGCGGAAAGACTATGCTTCTTCGTGCCATTTGCGGGCTTATAAAGCCAACAGAGGGTGAGGTAAGAGTTGAGAGAAGGTTATAGGTAAGGGATGCAGCCTTCCCTGAGAGCGTGGGTGTATTGATTGAGAATCCGGGCTTCATACCGTCATTTTCAGGTTATGAGAATCTAAAAATGCTTGCCGATATAAAAAGCTTATTGGCAAAGAAGATATTGAAGCAGTTATGGAAAAGGTCGGTCTTGAGAAGGCTTGCTTTTAAGAAAAAGTATAGGACTTACTCCTTGGGAATGAAGCAAATGCTTGGGATAGCTGCGGCCATTATGGAAAAAGCCTGATTTGATATTGCTTGATGAACCAACCAATGCACTGGACGAAGAAAGTGTTAGAAAAACTGCTAGACATACTTAGGGAAGAAAAAGGGTAGAGGAGCCTGTATCGTACTTGCTTCTCTCATGATATGGAGGAGTTAACCTTGTTATCTGACATTATTTTCATAATGGAAGAGGGAAGATTGAGGGAGGCTTAGTGAAAAAGATATTTGTTACTATATTGTTGGCTTTTAATTTTTGTTCTGTATGTACTAAGGGTGTATAAGGTAAATACGGGGCTGTCTGTAAAGGAAGAAGTTATTCCATATGCCACTGAAAGAGAAGTAGGAAACGGAGTGTATATGAAGGTAAAAGAATACACGGTTCTTACAAGCAAGGAAGCTAAAGATAAGTATGATTTTGAATACGATACGGATGAAGATGTGAAAATATATCTGGTAAAGGTAGCATATTCCAACAAGGCAAGGGATAAAAAGATGGTAGACACAAGGCCTGTTTCCATTGAAAAAGACAGGATATACGAATGCAAACTGAAATGATGTTCTACGGCATTTGCAATCCTTTTGACTTGGAGTTTGAGCTAAAAGCCGGTGAGGAAAGAGAAGTAATTCTTCCATACATCTTATCCGCTTTTTCAGTTTACACCTGCGGAGTGGCAAAAGCTTGAGGATGAAGAGTTCTACTTATCAACGTCCAGATATCCCGTGAAGACTAAGTGGATGATGAAATAAAACTATAAAACTGCGCATAAAAGGTATGGATAATATTTGTTATATTGAAAAAATGTGCAGAACCGTATAAACAGGCTCTGCACATTAGTAGTTTAAATCTTATTTAGCATTAAGTGCTGCCATAGTGATATAGTTATATGGCTTGAAATAGCAATAACTTGATGGTATCCTTAATACATAAAACTCATAGATTTAAATGTATGTGAGGATATAATGAAGCAACTTACAATCGGAGATATAATAAAATATCAGATAAATAAAAAGTATTTCACCTGAAAAAGCTGACCGAGGGGTTGTGTTCCACTACCTCACTTAAAAAGGCTTACACGAAGGCTGAATATATTCTTAGCGAATATGAGATGGTAGCTGACTTAAGCAGCCCACTTCATATGCAGTATGTCCTTGAAACAAGGGGTCATACTGTCTGAGGGCTATGGAAAGCACGAAGAAGCCTTTGTGGAACTTTTATCACAAGGCTTTTAAGACTGTGATTGATAGATTTGAGGTGGATAAGCTAAGTGAATTTCTGTAATACGAGGAGGTGTTACAATTGAAAACGAAGTTAGACAATTAAAAATTGCCGTGATTTTATCTGTGTTTACAGTAATAATTTTTCTGTGGTCTTTTTGTGTATTCATGGTTTTTGGATATTCCTCGGTAAGTTCTCCTCCGCATTATTAGTGGCGGGAGGGATTGTGATTTTAATTAAAAACTATGTACTTTTACTATAAAGCAAAAGAAAAAGGAAATGATAGTTGATGCTGCAGAGGCGACAGTACCACATTTATAAAAATGGTATGGAGAAGATATAGACTAGTATTTAAATATATGGCCGCTATATGACTTTTTGAAAGGAAAAAGTATATGAAGTTAAAAACGAAAAATTATTATTTGGCAATTATATTATTATTTGTTAGTAACATCTTTATGGTTACATTGTTGTTTTAGAATTCGCTTATGGCTGATGCAGCTATAAGTGGTAAAATGAAGCTGTTTATAATTGCGGTGTTTGCAGAAATGATAAAGCATGCTATTAGTGTCGTTAATAAATTATCTTACTAAACAACAGCAAAATAAATACAAATATCAGTATGCTATAAGTTTAAGAAACAGGTTTTTCAATAATGTGATTAAAAAGAAAGTATCAGTAAGGATGATACTGAAAAAGCAGCAATTGCTCGAATGACTAATGATGTAGAGTATATTATAGAAAAATGATGTAAATCAGAACTTTATAAAAATTAATGCACTTATGGGCGTTATTTTTCCTCTATTAGGGCTCTGCAATAGTACATTTTTCCTTTATTTTGGTATTTCCAATAAGCGCTTTGATAGCATTTGCAATTGTGGGTAAGTCTTCTTCAAAGATAGAAAATCTATCTGCACTAAAGGAGTGAATCTTACAGCAAGTTTATTAATATTATTACAGAGTTGTTCAATGGATTTCAGACATTTAAGATGTATAACGCGTATAAAAATGATAGAGACTAAACTAGGCCAGTCTCAGGAGGAGATGGAGAATACCAGATATAAGCTTGGCAATAAAATATCATATTTTGAAAGTCTGATTATGGTTGGAATGGTTGTATCACAGCTTTTCTACGCTGTAAATGCGGCAATACTGGTATTTTACAGACAAATTACACCCGGTAGTATAGTTGGACTTATGGGAATGGCTCAGTCATTTTTTGGAAATATGAATGGTTTTGTACAAACCTCTCTATACATCAAATCAGTAAAAGCCTATTATCGAAAAAGATGATGAGTATTAATGAAAGCGAGGAACAAAGAACATTAGAGAAAATCAGCGATAAAAATCTCGGTAGATAAGTTGTCATTTTCCTTTGGGGATAAGGGCCATTTTTAATGACTTTTCCTGTGATTTTGAAATTGGAAAGAAATATCTCATTAGAGGTAAGAGTGGGGCAGGGAAGTCCACTTTGTTAAAATTATTATCCAAGCAGATAGATAATTACACAGGAAATATATACTATGATGGGGTTGAGCTGAAAAACTTATCAGATGATACGATAAAAAGCCAAATAGCGTATATAGCTCAGGATGTATTTATTATGAGTGATACTATCAGAAACAACATTACATTGGGTGATGATGTAGATGAAGACAGACTAAATTATTCAATGTCTCTTAGTAATCTTAAGGAACTTGAAGGTAGAAATGAAATTATAGATGACAAAAACCATTTCGGTGGACAGAAGCAGAGAATTGCGATAGCAAGAGCTTTATATTATGGCAAGACAATTCTTTTGATAGATGAAGCAATAAAAAGGTCTGGATGAAGAAAAGTGCGGAATCGTTGAAAAATAATCTGCTTGGTCTTAAGAATGTGACGATAATTATGATTTCTCATAACGAGATAAAAGACAAAAATGCTTATGATGGGATAGTCAATGTATAACTGATATAAGTATGTAGCAAGTACGTCTGTATCTGCAACAAATGAAAAATCAGCTGATAAAAAGATAGAACCCAATACTGTGACTGAGCTTAAAAGGGAGAAATAGGCTACGCAAAGGAGACAAAACATCTTGAATATCCTGCCAAGGGAGTATCGCTTTTAGGCTACAATGATGAACTTTTCGTTCAAATATGTAGGAAATAATTGTGTATATTATGTAAATGATGGAAATACCAACAAGGAAGTTCTACAAGATTAATAGCGTCAATTTTTGGATTTTTATCAGGAAATGTATGATACTGACCTGATTGAAGGAGTTGTTAGTCAATCTGAGAAAGAGAAATCGGCAGATGGATGGCCATTTTCTTTTCATAGAATAAATAAAAACAAAGGTGAAATAATATATCAAGGCAAAAAGCTCAGGAATGCCAAAAACAAAGATAATTGGAGATAGAATTATATTCTATAAGATGTGATGATGCAAAAGGAGAGGGAGTCCTCAGTGAATATAATTTGCAGTCAAAAAAGGTAGAAGAAATAGTCAAACATCAGTATAAAGTTGACGATAATGGAGAAATTGAAGATGGTAGTATAGTCTATGAGTTAGACGGATTTAATGATGGAGTTATCTTTGAGGTTGAAACTGCCGATAAAAGTAAAGGTAAAGGAGTTCAAAGTATAGAAGTCTGGTACTATGATTTTAACAAAAAAGAAACAACCAAACTTCCAATAACTTCTGATAAAAAAGTTAACTATATAGGTGGTGATTTGAACTGTGTAATTGTAGGAGATGATGATGAATACGCAGAGAATACTGGTAATATGTACCTTAAACAGGATGATGGAACTTACAGCCATATCACAATACCTGAAATAGCCTCCGGAAACTATATTTTTGAATCTGCAAGGATATCTGATAGCATTATTATCATCAGAACACAACAGAAGTTCTATGTTATCGATTATAAAAACGGAGTTTATGAACCTATAGAGCCTAATGGACTTCTTCAACAAGGTAGAATCATTACGACTAAAAAAGATGAGCTAAATATACTTAGTGATTTTAAGGCTAAGTAATATGAAGTAAAGAATAAAGCTTAGGACAATATTTGCCTCAGCATTATAATGGGGATATGGAATAATATCCCGTGAAGACTAAGTGTGATGATAAAATAGTGTCTTCATTATGACAAGTCGGTTGAGATTAGAAAAATGTGCAGAACCGTATAAAGAGGCTCTGCACATTAGTAGTTTAAATCTTATTTAGCATTAAGTGCTGCCATAGTGATGTAGTTATATGGCTTATTAAAGTGTGGCAGGAAGAAGATATCAAGGAGCTTTAACTTATCTATGGTAACGCCTTCCTCAATGGCGAGTGAGAACATATGAATAGCCATTGACACATCTTCTTTTGAAGATAGCTGAGCACCAACTACTCTTCTGGTTGATTTCTCTCATACTATTCTTATCTTAACATCTGCATTTTCCTTCATGAAAAGCAGGACGCTGTGTATCTTCATAATCGGTATATTCTACATCTAAGCCGACCTTCTTAGCGGCATTTAGTGAAAGTCCTGTAGAAGCAAGCTTTCTGCCAAATACACAGATAGCGTTAGAGCCCTGTACTCCTGCACCCTCAAGCTTGGTACCGCCTATGTTGTGACCTGCAACTATACCTGTACGAACTGCATTTGAAGCGAGTGCGATATAGGTCTTGTCTCTAAGTGCATTAGAGTAGATAGTAGCACAGTCACCAACTGCGTATACATCAGGGTCGCTGGTCTGCTGATATTTATCTACTGAGTAAGCACCATTCTTCCAGAGTTCAAGGTGGTCTTTACCAAGGGCGTTGTTTGGAACGAAGCCGATAGCATTGATAACAAGGTCAGCAGGATATTCGCACGCTCTCAGTTACGATTGAAGATACTCTGCCATTTCCCTTATATTCCAGTACTTTCTCGCCAAAATGAGTTTCGATTCCTGCTTCTGATATAGCCTTGTCCATATCCTCTGTGAACCACTCATCATAGTAGCTTGCAAGTGAGCTTGGCGCAATATCAAAAAGCCTTACCTTCTTGCCACGAAGGAGACAGGCCTCAGCAATCTCAACACCGATGTAGCCTGCACCTATTACAGCCACCTCTTTTACCTCAGGCTTGCTGATTTCTTTGTCTACTTCCTGGCCTTCCTGGAACAGCTTTAAGAACTTAAGTCCCTCTAAATCATGGCCTGCAAGGGCAGGTGAGATTGGGAGAGAACCTGTGGCAAGTACGAGCTTGTCATAATTCTCTTCGAACTTTTCGCCGTTCTTCTTTGTGCCATATACAATCTTCTTATCGAAGTCGATGTGATCAACGGCTGTTTCAAGGCTAATCTTAGCCCCTTTCTTCTCAAAGGCTTCAGCACTAGTGTAGAAAAGCCCCTCATAAGAGTCAATCTGTCTTCCTACCCAAAGTGCAGTACCACAGCCAAGGTAGCTAAGGTTGGTATTTCTATCAATCATTACAACTTCATTTCCCGGATAATTGTCAAGCAGGGTGTTTGCCACTGCTATACCCGCATGATTAGTACCTATAATAAGAACTTTCATATCGGTTCCTCCCAAAATTTAAATTTACCATAGTCGGTAATATTACAATTATAGTATACAAAAAGCAAAATGGATTTATGATGATGTTTGTGTCAAGTACTCGTTGGCAAATTTCCTTACCTTTTTCTTTTATCATTGTTTTTATTTTTTTGTATCACAAATAAGCCCAGGTTATGCACTGAACAGATATTTTTTTCTTTAGTTGCCAAGTATAAAATTTCTTAATGCCTTTCTACCTGCTGTTAATGGGGTACCGGTTAGTGGAAGGCTTCCTCTGCCTACTTCCATATATGGAAGTCCTTTACCGTCTCGTGACGGTGATTTTGAAGCGCTGAGAGGCTCTTTTATAGCGCTCTGGCTCTCATCAAATATCAATTCCCCAGAGTAACGTTCGACGGTCTCTATCAGGTCTTTGTTTTCTTTCCTGCACAGAAGTTTCGCAAGGTTATCAGCTCCTGATTCTGACCATCTCATGCGCCTATGCTTCATTCTCAGCGTTATCAGTGTACAGTTTTGCGTTTCCTGTATGCCCATGTTTTTATAAACGATGCCTTCTGCAGGTTTTGGGAGTTTTATTCCCCTCTTGTAGTACGGTAGCAGCCCTTCTCTGTTATTGTAAAGGTAGGCGTACAGTTCCTCGGCTTTTTTACTGGTCTTATCGCTTTCATCTTCGCTTTTACTCACTCTTATATATTCACGTATATAATCAAACATTTCTTCAATCTTCTCAGAATCAAAGAGCCTCCGTATATCCTTTTGTACAGCCTTACTGCTTATTTTTCTTAAAATTTCCTGGTAAATGTGGTATCTGTCAAGCTGAAACACCGCCTCATCGTCATAAGGCTCTTTTATCCAGCTTCCACCATCTCCATTTAAGATACGCCTGCCTATTTCATCAGGGTTATATTTTCTTCTGTATCACTGCCTCTCTTTTTATTGTGGAATCCACTGCTTCCGTCCATGCCTGCAAAAACCACTTTCTCCACCAGAGTACTGCGCCCTTCCTTTTCCTTCTCCTCATCCCAGCCTTCATACATGGTAAAGACCTTCATCTCCTTTTTACCCATGCGTTTATGGCCTCTGCCCTGCATTGAAAGCCATACTCCATCCATTTCCTCAAAAAGAACTCCGATTTCCCTTTTCCCGTCAGGCCTGCCTGCCTTCATCTTCTTCACATCAAGTTCTTCCTCTGATGTTATCCTCTGGCCAAGCTTCTGGGCTATATTCCATACTCCTCCCGCACTTATGGTCTGTCCTGTAGAAGAGCTTAACATCTCCGCAGATGCCCTGTACGGGAGTTCCGTAACTGAATTGGCAATCTTCTCTGCAAGATTGGTAGATATTAAGCCTATCTTCTCCATACCCATTTTTTCATCAAGAAGATAAACATGGGCTTTTGTCCCGTCTCTAAGCCTTGTCTGGTACACCCTTCTTTCATACTCGACATCTCCATATACGGTCTTTATCGAAGTCTTTCTCTTTCCTTTATTCCTATATTTAGAAGTATCTCTCTCTTTTGAAAGAATATCATCATAGTTTTCAAGTATGATTTTTAGTGTGTTCCCTTGCAAGCTTGCAGGCCTCTTCAAAAATTTTTCTTCTCTAAGGTCTTGAATGAAATCTTTTTTTCTTTTACAATAGCATTAGTCATACAGTTTTTTTCCTTTTCATTATTTTTTTGTTGCAAATCAATAATAAAAATAAAAACTGTATGATTGGGAAGGGCAACCCTCTTTTTGCTAATGCCAATGATAATTATACTAACCATGATGATAAATTTCAATCATTTATAGTAAAAACATCCAAAACTGTGTAGTAGGATGTAATAACCACAGATTTGGATGTTGAAATTTTTGGCAGTTATTTAGTTGTTTTAGTTGATTTTGTGGTAGAAGCTGCTTCAGGAGTCTCCATCTTTTCAGCAAATGCTCAACCGTCACAAGCTTGGTTGAGAGTGCAAGAAGCTCCGCCGCAGTCTTAAGGTCTGCAATAGGGAGGGAAGGAAGGAGCAATCCTTATGTTACTATCCTGAGGATCCTGCCGCCGGGGAAGGTTGCACCTGCAGGAGTCAGTAACCACACCGGCCTTAGCGCAGCGTGAAACCACCTTCTTAGCACAGCCTGGAAGAGTATCATAAGAGATGAAATAGCCTCCCTTTGGAGAAGTCCAGGTGGCAATACCGGTACCGCCAAGCTCCTTCTCAAGGATTTCTTCAACTGCCTCAAACTTAGGACGGAGGATGTCTGCATGCTTTCTCATATGCTCCACAAGTCCATGTATATCCTTAAAGAATCTTACGTGGCGAAGCTGATTTACCTTGTTATGTCCTATGGTCTGCATAGCTACCTGTCTCTGGATGTCCTCAAGGTTATTAAGACTGGTGGCAAGGGCTGCTATACCTGAGCCGGGGAAGCTTACCTTACTGGTTGAGGCAAATTTGTAGACCAAGTCAGGATTTCCGGCACGTTTACACTCTGCAAGGATTTCTATAAGGTGATCCTGATCGTGGTCATAGAGATGATGCACTGTGTAAGCATTGTCCCAGTATATTCTAAAATCCTTTGCAGCAGGCTTTAGCCTTTGCAAATCTCCTTACGGTCTCGTCTGAATAAGAATTGCCTGTAGGGTTAGAATACTTAGGCACGCACCAAACACCCTTTATACTCTCGTCAGAAGCTACAAGCTTTTCTATCATATCCATATCCGGACCTGTTTTCAACATAGGTACGCATATATTCTCTATTCCAAAATACTCAGTTATGGCAAAATGTCTGTCATAGCCCGGAACTATGCATATCCATTTTTACCTTATCGAGCTTACACCAGGGGTGCTGCCCATCACACCGTGAGTCATAGAGCGTGAAACGGTGTCGTACATTACATTTAAGCTGGAGTTACCGTAGATAAGCAGATGGTCGTATGGCACCTCATCATATCGCCTATAAGCTCTTTTTGCCTCAGGGATACCGTCAAGTACGCCGTAGTTACGGCAGTCTGTACCATCTTCGCAGAGAAGGTCTGAGGAGCTGTTTAGGGAGTCCATCATACCCATTGAAAGGTCAAGCTGGTCTACGCAAGGCTTACCACGGCTCATCATTTAGCTCTAAGCCCCTTGCCTGCATCTTCTTATAGTCTGCCTTAAGCACGTCCTTAAGCTCAAGGGAGTTCTTCCTTTGTCATATCGGTATATTTTTCTTAGCCATAAAACCTCCTTAATAATTAAATGTATTCGTGTATGCAATGTATTTTTAGCATTAAAAATATGATTTAGCAAGAAATATCAGATAGTATATTTTAACTATTCTGATGGCTATGTAGTATTCGCTGTTTTAGGGTTAGTAAATAGTGCTTCTGTGCCCTACATCAATGAGTACCAATACAATCTCATTATCTCGTATTTCAGCTAAAATTCTGTAATCTCCAACTCTGTATCTCCACTGTCCGCTTCGGTTGGCAGTAAGTCCCTTCCGTGCAAACGAGGGATTTTCACCACTATCAAGATTTTTATCAATCCAAGCCTTGATTATTCTTTTTGAGTTTGTTTGTCGAGTTTCTTAAATGCCTTGTCAAATCTATCGGTAGTAAGAAGTTGATAAATCATAGCTCCAGCTCTTTCCACAGTTCACCAATTGGTCTTATTTTTTTAATTCACCATCCTGTTTTTAGCCTCATACTCTTCAAACACCTTTTAGGTCATATTCGTTTTCAATTCGTTCAAGCATTGCAGTCCTGATAATCTCAGACAACGAACAATTATTATGTTTTGCATAAGATTTAAAAATATTCAATTCATTTTCAGGAACTCTTAAGCTAATTGTTGACATATCAAACCTCCCATTGTTATTGTAATACCATTGTATTACTTGTGTTGTACTTTGTCAACTTAGGGTATAGCGGATTCACAGCCACTTCGAATATTGAAAGAGATTTATGGTATCCTGCTATATGTTAGTTACCTTACCCCGCCAGCTTATGTTTAATATGCTCAGTAAGTATGGTTATGCCTGTAGAGTTCTCGCCACCCCTGGGGATGATGATATCCGCATACTTCTTAGAAGGCTCTACAAACTGCTCGTGCATAGGCTTTTACCGTCTGCTGATATTGATTTATAATAGAATCAATAGTTCTTGCCCTCTCATTTACATCACGCTTAATCCTTCTAAGAAGCCTCTCATCTGCATCTGTATCCACAAAAACCATAATGTCCATAAGGTCACGAAGTTCCTTATTTGCAAGGATGAGAATGCCCTCCACGATAATTACATTTTTAGGAAATACATAGAGTGGTGGAGTCGGTTCTGTTGTGAATTGAAAAATCATAAACAGGGTATATCTGCCTCCTCTCCATTTGAAAAGCTTTGCTATGTCCCTAATCATCAAATCAGTGTCAAATGAATCAGGATGGTCGTAATTAAGCCTTGTTCTCTCATCATAGCTAAGGTCGTTGTGAGCCTTATAATAAGAGTCGTAGGGCTGATAACAAGGATATCATCACCAAAGGAAGCCTTAAGCTTATTTACTATTGTTGTCTTACCTGAAGCACTTCCGCCTGCTATTCCTACTATACATGGTTTATTCATATCATCCTCCTGACCAAAGAAATGTACTGTCGTTTAACCCATAATTGAAGCAAAAATGTATACTTTTATGGGGTTTACAAGCAAATGTCTATACCTGAAATGTACCCTAATATAGTGGTTATGTCAATAATGAATTCTAATGATACTGAATATTGTTATCAAAAATCGTCTAAAAATTTGTTAATTAATTGTAAATTTTTGCAAAAATGCTTTGCTTTTGCTCCGAAAAAGTATATAATGAGATTGTTAAAAATAGTCAATGATTGTCTGCAAACAGCAATCATAAGTTAACTTTCTAGGGAGGATAGTACAATGGCAAGATTTACATTACCAAGAGATCTTTATCACGGAAAAGGATCTTTAGAGAACCTTAAGAACCTCAAAGGAAAGAGGGCTATGGTTTGTGTCGGCGGAAGCGCAATGAAGAAATTCGGCTTCCTTGAAAGAGCAGTAAACTACCTTAAAGAAGCAGGCATGGAGGTTGAGCTTTTTGAGGGAATCGAGTCTGATCCTTCTGTTGAGACAGTTATGCGTGGCGCAGAGGCTATGCTCAAATTTGAACCCTGATTGGATAGTAGCAATGGGCGGCGGCTCACCTATCGATGCTGCTAAGGCTATGTGGATTAAGTATGAATATCCTGAATGTACATTTGAAGATATGTGCAAGGTATTCGGCATACCTGAGCTTAGAAAGAAAGCACATTTCTGTGCAATCCCATCAACATCAGGTACAGCTACAGAGGTAACTGCATTCTCAATCATTACCGATTATTCAAAGGGTATCAAATATCCTATAGCTGACTTTGAAATCACTCCTGATATCGCAATCGTAGATCCTGACCTTGCTGAGACAATGCCTGATAAGCTTGTTGCACATACCGGTATGGATGCCCTTACACACGCTATTGAGGCTTATGTATCTACAGCCAACTGCGATTATACAGATCCACTTGCTCTCCACGCTATGACAATGATTAAGGCTAACCTTATCGAGTCTTATAAGGGAGATAAGGAAGCAAGAGCAAATATGCACAATGCACAGTGTCTTGCAGGTATGGCATTTTCAAATGCTCTCCTTGGTATAGTTCACTCTATGGCACATAAGACAGGTGCTGTATTTGAAGACCAGGGTGCTCACATCATCCACGGTGCAGCAAATGCTATGTATCTTCCAAAGGTAATTGCTTACAATGCAAAGGATACTACAGCAGCTAAGAGATATGCATACATTTCAGATTATATGGGAATTGGCGGTGCTTCTGAAGGCGAGAAGATTGCTAACCTTATCAAGTACTTAAGAGGCATGAATGACAGCCTTAGAATCCCTCATGGCATTGCTCACTACGGTGCAGACAGCTTCCCTACAGAGAAGGGCTTTGTACCTGAGAACATCTTCCTTGAGAGGCTTCCTGAGATTGCTAAAAATGCAATTGCAGATGCTTGTGCAGGCTCTAACCCAAGACAGCCTAAGCAGGAAGAGATGGAAAAACTTCTAAGTGCTGCTACTATGACACAGAAGTTGATTTCTAATTTAGTGAGCTATTACTCCTTTTGTTTATTTGTGTAGAGAGTCCGGGTTATACCGGGCTCTTTTTGCAGGTTATTTTACTTTCTGCCTTTCGGATAATGGTTTAAAAATGCTCTGATTTGGAGTACAATGGCAATGTAATGCCGATTGGAAATCTTATAAATCACTTATGCCTTATTGGAGGACTTAAAAATTCGTGATGAAATTATTATATCAAAAGATGAATACGTACAGCTGGTTAATGCTTTGGAAAAAGGTAATATATGTTTTGCATAGGGTGAAAGCAGAGATAATCCGGACACAAGAGCCTATTCTTTAGCCCTTAGCTACGAAGAAATGAAGATATGGGATGACTTGATGGCGGTGAGAGACATCCTTTACAATGCCATTTCAGAAAAGGAGTTTGATGAACTGGATGATAGCGGAAGTTTTGATTTTGATAGAATTTCTCTCACTGATGAAACAGATATTGAAACTTTAAGGGAAATGCTTAGGAAGCATATAATAGAGTGGAGAAAAGTGAAGTCGTAGGAGGCTTGTAAGCTGTTTTTGCGATTATGGCACAAAAGTAAATGCTCCGAACAATAATGCTTAATACAGAAACTAAGCGTTATCATTCGAGCTGTAGTTCAATGATTATTGTATGCGTTATCTCTCTCTGCACTCATCACAGCCGCAGCTGTCAATTGAGCAGGAGTCTTCATCCTCATAATCGTCCTCTTCTTTGTGTTCTTCTTTGTCTTCTTTTTTGTCCTCTTCACTGCAAGAGCCACAACTATTCGGACTTTGGCATCGTTGTAGAATTCTACTTCGATATCTTTGTCGTCTTCGAGCTTTCTTCCGTCTACCTCGCCTATAGCCTTTTCAATCTCAGCCTCAGAATTCGTCAAGCTTTTTACGGAGTTCGTCACGCTCTTCCTTTGTCATCTCGGCAACTGCATCCATAGCCTTTTTAGCCTTGCTCTTTACTACGGTTTCCTTAAAATCTCTGGCAGCTTTTTGCCTTCATGGATGATCTTGCTGCCTGTAGCAACCTTCTCGCCTTTTTCAGCAAGCTTTCCTACAACCTCACCCGCAGCCTCGGCAGCTACCGCAATAGCTCCTATTCCGGTATATGCTATTTTCTTTGCAATGTCCTTAAATTCATTCTTATCACTCATAATAAACCTCCTAATATTTCGGCTTTTTATCGACCATACGATATTATATGGATTATAACATTAGTTTTAGCAAAAAGGCAAATGAAATTATAAAAAAATTAAGAAAAAGTTCACATTTTTGTAAGCGTGGCTTTCAATTTGCTTCCCTCAGGTGTTGCAGAGGTAAAAATGATAAACATCCTATAATTGCCATAAAATAAGTATTTTTTAGACTGTTAAATACACTTTTCTAGGGAGTTTTTCAAGGGCATATTACACTTTTTCTAGGGGAGTATTAGGGATTAAGCTACACTTTTCTAGGGGAGTGTGGTGAATCGATGTAATGTAACATTTAGCTAAGATAGATAATTTATAAGAAATATTAAAAATAGAAGATTGATGAGATTGTATAATTGTGCTACTATAGGGCTAGATTAGGAATTATTCCCGTGCTAGTACCTGAAATAAATGGTATAGATAAGGGAAATGAACATTACAGGACAGTGTATCATAGAAGTCTTAGCTAAATTAGACTTAAAAGTTAGGAGAATCCTATGCCTTTTAAAATAATCAGAGATGACATTACAAAAGTAAAAGCTGATGCCATAGTAAATCCCGTAAACCCGGAGGTGTGCATCGGTGGCGGAGTGGAGTCTGCCATCTACAAGGCGGCGGGCAAAGAGAAGCTCTTGAAGCACGAAAGAGTTAGGAAGACTGCAACCGGGCAAAGTTGGAGTTACCGAGGCCTTTAATCTAGATGCAAAATACATAGTACATGTAAGCGGACTCTATTGGAAAGGCGGTAATTCGTTTGAAGCCAGATGCCTTAAAGAATGTTATGAAAAAGCTCTAAAAGCTGCACTGGATAAGGGCTGTAAGAGCATAGCGTTTCCCCTTCTTGGGACTGGTACATACGGTTTTCCTAAGGATATCGGGTTAGATGTTGCAGTCAGTACATTCACGGAATTCTTAGAAGAATACGAGATGGATATAACCCTTGTTGTATTTGGAAATGATGCTGTAAATGTAAGCGGTAAGCTTGTGGATGAGGTTAGAAGCTTTGTAGATGATAAGTACGTTAAAAGAGGCTTTTAGAAGCTGAATGCAAAGAAGATAGAAATATAGAACGTTACGCATTGCCTAACGAGAGATTTCATCTGCTCTTAAAAGAAGAGACTTATGATGTGCTTGACAATGCCTGTACTAAAGATACATTATCTGCAAAGCAATCAGGCTCTTTAGAAGCTGCCCTAAAAAATATCTACAAGGAGTCCTTTGATAAGCATTTGCAACAGCTAATTAATAAAAAAGGACTAAAGAATTCCGAGGTGTATGCGGCAGCCAACATATCAAGCAGTATTTTTCAAAAGCTCCTTAAAGGGCAGGTAAAGCCGTCAAAGGATAAGATGCTTGCACTTGCAGTAGGACTTAGACTCAATATGGATGAGGTGGTTGATTTCTTACGGATAGCGGGCTACGCATTGTCGCCTATATCCCAGACTGATATAGTTGTAGAATATTTCATCAGGAAGCAGGAATATAATGTCTTAAAAATAAATATTGTACTGTTTGACTATGGTCTGGAACCACTTTCAAATGGCTGATTTGAGGCTTGCATCATGTTAATTTGAAAGGTCGCCCCTAGGGTTGACCTTTTTATGCACTTTGAGGTATGATGATATCACATAAAAACAAAGAGGGATGCTTTTTCTAACCGTTATTCTAATTTAGGAGAATCGGAATCAACCAATGACCACTGTTTATAGGAAGGAGGAAAAACCATGGAATATACAACTGATGAAGCTGCTAAAAATATGCATAAAGCATATTTAAAAATGTAAAGGCTGTTTTTGATCCAAAAACACTTATTGGTAAATAATAGGGTAGATTTTGAAAGTGAGGAAGAGGAATTTTTCTACAAAATCGTGGGTGATTTTTCTTACAAAGAAAACAAATGGAGACTATAGAACTATGAAAAATATGGAAAATAATAAAATTTATACCTTTGTTTGCGGGAGTAAATGGGGCTGGGAAAACGACCATTTACCGCACAATGGGATTGAAGAGAATGAAAATAGAGTGAATGCAGATGAAATTCTTGTTGCAAGTGGTGGTGATTGGAGCAATCAGAAAGACCAGATAAAGGCAGGCAGGGAAGCTTTAAGTAGACTGGACTCCTTTATTAAACAGGGTGTTTCATTTAATCAGGAATCAACCTTAACTGGGCAGACTATTCTTAGAACCATTGAGAAGGTAAAAGAAAATGGATTTTTAGTTAATCTATATTATATTGGGTTAGATAGTCCGGAACTGGCAATAGAACGAGTTAAGCGTAGAGTTGCAAATGGTGAGCATGAGTTCCTGAAGATGTCATAAGAAAGAGATATGAGGCAACTTTATACATGTTAACAAGAGTAGCGCCATTGTGCGATTTTGTAGTAGTTTATGACAATTCCAAAGCATATAATAAAAGTTGCGATATATAAAAGATTACAGCTGGACACTGTATGATGAAGAGTGCAGTTGGTTTAAGATATTAAATAATAGGGTTATAAATGCTCACGTTGGTCTGTACAGTACAATAATTGAATTAAAAAGATATTTCCCCGGATTTGTTAAGTCAGCTTAAAGAAAATATTGAGGCTGCTTTTTTTCCAACAGGGCTGGTACTGTGAAAAATACCGGTACAGATCCGTATTACTTTGTATTTTCCGGTGGAGAAGATGAGTATGGGTGTCTTGATTTAGGTACACTTGAGCTTAAAAGATGACAAACTTTTTCAGATAGTGTATTGAATTGGGATTGGATAGATGATAATCCGTATGAATGCTGTGACCTTATTGAGCTTTTTGAAAAGAAGCACTAAGGATTGATGATACGAAAAATAATTACTTTTGATTTGGATACTAATGCTCTTAAAATATGCTATTCTAAGCGCCTTTGCACCTAATACTAAAACTTTTTCAAGGGACTTTTAAGACAAAGTATCAACTTTTTCAAGGGACTTTTAAGACAAAGTATCAACTTTTTCAAGGGACTTTTAGACAAAGCATCAACTTTTTCAAGGGACTTTTAAGACAAAAGCATCAACTTTTTCAAGGGACTTTTAAGATAAAGTATCAACTTTTTCAAGGGACTTCCTATGACTTTTAAAAATAATCAGAGATGACATTGCAAAAGTAAAAATCTGATTCCGATAAAGAGGCTGATTTGACGCTTGTATCATATAAATCAAAAAGGTCGCCCTAAGGTTGACCTTTTTCATGCCTTTCGAGTTATGATGATATCACCAAATAAAAACAAAGAAAACGGAGGTATCGTTATGAGTAAAGGTTACACAGAGATAGTTTACATTTTGGACAGAAGCGGATCATGGCAGGGGCTTGAAAGCGGACACGATAGGTGGCTTCAACTCGATGATTGAACAGCAGAGAAAGACAGGAGAAAAGGCCGTGGTTTCGACTCTGCTTTTTGACACTGAACACGAGGTATTGCATGACCAGAGTGCAGATTGACAAGGTTAAGGCTATGACTGACAAAGAGTATTTTTGTAAGAGGTGGTACAGCCTCTTAGATGCAGTGGGAGGTGCAATTGACCACATCGGTAATGTTCATAAGTACGCAAGGACAGAAGACAGACCTGAGAAGACCATTTTTGTAATCGCTACTGACGGAATGGAGAATTCAAGTTTTATATATTCATACGATAAAGTACAAAATGGTTAAAAGGCAGCAAGATAAGTATGGCTGGGAATTTATTTTTATCGGAGCCAATATCGATGCCTATGCAGAAGCTGAGAGATTTGGCATACATAAGGATAGGGGCAGTAAAACTATGTATGTGACGGAGTTGGTACGACTGGTATGTATCATGCAGTAGCAAAAGGCTGTTAGTACAGTGATGACTGCGGACAGTGTAGCGGAGGTCAGTGCCTGCCTTGATAACAGTGGCTGGGACAAAGAAATAAAAAGAGGATTATGAGAGAAGGGGAGGAAAGGTGAGGACCGCACAGAAATATTAATGGATTAAATAAACTCTCAAATTTTTCTGTAGCAAAATATTATTATTTATGATATAATATTGTTATACCACAAATATCCGGAGGATGAAACGATGAAGACATTGTTTAGCGAACAGAAAAATAGTTATTGAGAATCCTAAATACACAATTTCTCTAAATGCAGAGGACTTTCCTACAATACCGCAGATGGGAAAAATCACTTGAGATTAAGTTTTCCGAGGTAGGTGCAATCTTGCCGATGAGATACTGCAATTCTAATCAAAGTTACAACCTTATATTTAGAGATAATCAGGGAAAAATATCTGTGACATAGATACAGATACAAAGGCTAACAACGGGCACAACATTTTAGAAACCAAGCTTATTCTGGTCGCATTTGCTGCATATAAGCTTACACAGGCATTTCCTGACAATTTATTTACCCTTGACCTTACCCTTGGCTTTAACCTTAAAGAAAAGGAGATAAGGATTGCAAAACGGAGTTATAAGTGGTGCAAAAGCATAAGATCGATATCAACAGGATATGCAGAGCAAAAGTGTGTGACAAAACGGCACTATAAGCAATCTGGCAATCTACACCAAGGAAAAGGGTGGCTTCTTTGACGCTCCTGACATGACCCTGCCTGTAAATGAGATTACTCTGCCTATCATTGAAGCCGCTATGGTTAGAAACACAGGCAGGGGGATTGACTTTAGCAGGGGAGACGGATTCGGACAAAAAAACATCTGAATTTATTATCATCCGATATATGGAACCAAACTTCTTTGTAGGAGAAGACGGAACCATAAAGGAGGAATGGCAGCAGAAAGCATACGAGAGCATCAGACAATACGGATACACTGTTGCAGAGCTTGTAGGCAGCAGGTTATAAAAATAATTTTTCCCTATTGACATCTTTATCACAATCAGTTATCATATCAAACATCAAACCTGTGAGGGAGAGTAGTAGTTAAGGGTTACTCATACCAGAGAGCTGTGATGGTGGAAATCAGCATGAGGAAGCTTTAGTGAATGGACTCCTGAGGGCTTATCCGAACCAAGTAGGGTAAGACGGAGTGATGACCGTTATTCTCATTACCTGTGTGATGGCACGGGGTAAAGATGGTGCATTTGCATCAAATTGGGTGGCAACGCGGATAATATTCGCCCCAAGTAGAAGTTTTTTCTTCTGCTTGGGGTTTTTTTTATTTGGCGGAGATAAATATTCTGCAAAGTTAGATTCACGTACGGCTTGCCTTGTTTAGCCAAATGAACATCTGAATACTATAACTGTGTAGGTCCATTAGCTTACACCAAAAAGGAGAAATGGATATGAGAAAAATCAAACAAAATGGTAGCATTAGGACTTGCACTTACACTTGCGGTATCAGCACTTACAGGCTGTGGAGGGAATAAGCAGACTTCTTCAAGTACTGCTAAATCAGGAAGTACGGCTAATACTTCTTCACAGTCAGGCAGTACTTCTAAGTCAGGAAGCTCTAGCACCACTACATCGGGAAAAGCAGGTTACAAGCGGAGACAAGGTAGTTGTAGGCATAGGACAGTTTGCAGAGCATGGCTCACTTGACAACTGCAGAGAGGGCTTTATAAAAGGTCTTGCAGAAGGAGGCTACAAAGAGGGCGAAAACCTTGAAATAGTTTATGAAAATGCCAGTGCAGACAGTGGAATAGCGGCCCAGATAGCCAACAATTTCATAGCTAAAAAAGTAAATCTGATTTGTGCAATCACTACACCGATGGCTCAGATAAGCTATAGTGCTGCAAAGGACACAGACATCCCTGTTGTCTACACAGCCGTTACCAATCCTGTGGTAGCAGAGCTTGCAAAGGAAGATGGAAGCCCGGTTGGTAATATTACCGGTACTTGCGACAAGCTCCCTATCAAAAAAAGCAGCTTGAAATGATTAGAAAGATAATGCCTGATGCAAAGAAAATCGGAATTCTCTACTGTACAAGTGAAGTAAACTCAGAAATGTCAGTTAAGGAGTACAAGGAAGCAGCAAAGGATTATGGCTTTGAAATAATAGAGCAGGCGGTAACAAGTTCTGCTGATGTGCCTCTTGCAACTGACAACATATTGACAAAGGTTGACTGCTTAAACAACATATTAGACAACACGGTAGTAAACAGCCTTGACATAGTTCTTGATAAGGCTAAAAAGGCAGGCAAACCAGTATTTGGAAGCGAGATAGAGCAGGTTAAGAAGGGTTGTGTTGCCAGCACAGGACTTGATTATGTATATGTAGGGAGAAGAGACAGGCAAGATGGCGGCAAAGGTGCTTAAGGGTGAGGCTAAGGCCAGTGATATGAAGTTCCTTACCTTTGAAGAAGCTGATTTGTATGGAAATGAAGAGGCTGCTAAGTCTTACGGACTTACACTTCCTGAAGGATATAAAGAAGTAGGAAAGTAATAAGAATGAATATGGCTCGTTAAAAAATGGCTTGCCATAAAAAATAGTTATTTACTCTTATTTAGATGTGTCAAAATAGTAGGTGACACATCTAAATAAACAGTGACATTATATGGAATATTAGCATTTCAAGGAGTTAAAGATAGATTTGACTCATAGTTAAATGCTTTTAGTAGATGTTAATAGATGTGGGAGGCTAAAATGCAGATTATATTGGGAGTGCTTACGGAGGGACTTGTGTATGCCATCCTCTCCTTGGGCGTGTACATTACCTATAAAATACTTGATTTTCCTGACCTTTCAGTTGATGGGACATTTCCACTCGGAGCGGCAGTGACAGTGACTCATGATTCTTCTTGGAGTACCGATTCCCCTTGCTATGCTAGCTGCAACGGCGGCGGGTGTTGTCTTTGGAGTGGTTACGGGAATTATAAATGTTAAGTTTAAGATTCGTGACCTCATTTCAGGAATCATAGTAATGACAGCGCTTTACTCTTGTTAACCTTAGAATAGCAGGTAAGGCAAATGTACCGCTTTTTAGCCAACAGACTTTGTTTTGAAAATGATGTCCTTACTAAAATTTTTTTCCTGAGGGAATGAAGCAGTATGCAACCTCATCATACTAATAATCATTGTCTTGGTGGTAAAGCTATTGCTTGATTTTTACCTTAAAACCAAGTCAGGCTTTTTACTCCGTGCAGTTGGTGACAATGATGTGCTTGTAACCAGCCTTGCAAAGGATAAAGGAAATGTGAAGATACTTGGACTTGCCATTGCAAATGGTCTTGCAGTCTTGCAGGAAGCGTATATTGTCAGATGAATGGTTTTCTTTGAGATATCTATAGGTACAGGAACTGTAGTTATTGGACTTGCAAATGTAATTATTGGAATCAGCCTTGTGAAGCATTTTAACTTTATAAAGCCTACTACAGCTGTAGTAATAGGTGCCATCATCTACAAGGCATGCGTATCCGTAGCTATCTCTATGGGACTTGCGCCATCTGACTTAAAAGCTTATTACAGCAGCTCTGCTGCTGATGATACTTGCAGCAGGCAATCTTAAAAAGAGGAAGGGAGGCAGGGCATGATTGAGCTTAAGAATATTTACAAGTATTATAATCCCGGCACTGTCAATGAAATGTGCCTCTTTGAAGATTTTAACCTAAATATAAAAAAAGGGTGAGTTTGTATCTGTCATAGGAAGTAATGGCTCAGGAAAAGACCTCTATGTTAAATCTCATCTGTGGAAGCATTCCACTTGATAAGGGTGACATTTTGATAGAGGGAAAGAGTATATGCAAGGCTTCCTGAATATGTGAGAAACAAAAAGAATTGGCAGGGTGTATCAGAACCCTTCACTTGGAACCTGCCCAGAGATGACAATACTGAGAATCTCTCCCTTGCTGACAATAAGGGCAAGAAATTCGGACTTTCTTTTGGTATAAATAAGGCTAGGGTTGATTATTATAAAGAAATATTATCAGGGACTGGGCCTTGGACTTGAGGATAAGCTAAATACAAAGGTGAAGTCACTTTCAGGAGGTCAGAGACAGGCTCTAACCCTGCTTATGTCAACTCTTACTCCTATTGAATTCCTCATACTTGATGAGCATACTGCGGCTCTTGACCCCAAGACTGCAGACCTTATTATGGAGCTTACCGACAAGGTGGTTAAGGAGAAGAAGCTTACCGCAATTATGGTAACACATAATCTTAGATATGCTGTGGAATATGGCAACAGGCTGCTTATGATGCATCAGGGTAAGGCGGTTATAGATAAGGCTAAGGAAGAGAAGGCTAAGATAACAGTAGATGATATACTTGGGAAATTTACGGAAATTAGTATTGAGTGTGGGAACTAATGGTGCTATATTATTGGTAGAAGTTATTATATTAATAAGTGAAGCCAATACTCAGTCGCCGTAGCTGACGAATGTCCAGACTCGCTCCGGTTTTTCTGAAAGAGGCTGCTTTAGCATTACTCGGTCTACGAAAAACCTAATGCGCTCGCTTAGGCATTGTCAGCTACGGCTGTTTAATTATAGCCTAATATTGAATATTAAACTATGGAGCTTAAGACTGTTAAATAATATAGCACGCATTATGTGAAAAGGAAGGCGGCTGTGATGGTGAGGTGGTAATTAACTTCTGGAGATAATATAGTACGCATTAAATTTAAGGAGAAGGATACAATGAACAAAGGGTTTAAGATTTCGATTAATTCACCGGTAGTACTTGGATTTTTCGGCGATATGTCTGATTGCGCTGGCTCTTAATATATTTACTAAGGGGGCGACTAATAAGCTGTTTTTATGACCTATCATTCTTCGCTTACCAATCCTATGACCTACCTCAGATTTTTTTCACCCATGTTTTTCGGGCATAGCGGGTGGACCATTTTATGGGGAATATTACCTATATTTTGCTTTTAGGTCCGCTGCTTGAGGAAAAGTATGGAAGCAAGCTGCTTATACAGTCGATAGTGATTACAGCTCTTATTACAGGACTTGTGAATTATATACTATTTCCGAATGTAGCCCTTTGTGGAGCAAGCGGAGTGGTATTTACCTTTATTTTACTTAGCTCATTCACAGGATTTAAGGACAGAGAAATCCCACTTACTTTTATATTGGTAGCTGTTATTTTTCATAGGACAGCAGGTGTATGACGGTATTATGGTCAGGGACAATATTTCCAATCTCTCCCATGTACTTGGTGGTGTTGTAGGCTCGGTTATGGGATATTTGCTTAATAAGAACGGAATTAAGAGAGGGTGAGAAAATCCTCTCTTTTATTCATTAAGATTTTTAATGGTTGTATTATGATGACATTTGCGTTACAATGTCTTTAATAGGAGGTGTGATGCTATGGAAAAAACGGCTACTCTAAATTTGAGGGTAAATCCTACAGTAAAAGAACAGGCAGAAATAGTTTTGTCAAGATTGGGGAGTGCCTATGTCTACTGCAATAAACATGTATCTTAATCAGATTTCACTTACCGGAGGTATTCCTTTTGCAATAACTCTGCCAAAGGCTCCAGAGGATAATGTCATGTTGATGTCATGACTGATGAAGAAATCCATGCGAAATTGCAAAAATGGCTATGATGATGTAAAGGCAGGTAAAAGCAAAAAGGCAGCTGAAGCATTCAAGAGGAATTAGAAGAATGCTTGTTGACAATTATTCGATATTTTATGTTATAAACAAGAGTGATGTAACGGTAACCAATGTTTTATATAGTGCATCAGATTTAAGCCAAAGATTGAGATGATATATTGCATAATGTAAGGAGATAAAATGATTAGATTTAACAACGACTATAACAAGCCTGCTCACAGCAAGGTGCTTAAGGCGGTTATGGATATAAGTGATGTAAGTTACCCTGGCTATGGTCTTGACGAGCTTTGTGAAAAAGCTAAGGATGAGATAAAAAAATATCTAAATAAGCCTGAGGCAGAGGTGCATTTTTCTTGTAGGGAGGCACACAGACTAACTTTATAGTGATAACTTCTGCGCTTAGGGAGCTATCAGAGCGTAATCAGTGTAGATTCAGGCCATATTAGTGTACACGAAACCGGAGCCATAGAAAATACAGGGCATAAGGTTGAGATAGTAGCAGGAAAAGATGGCAAGCTTACTGCTGCACAGGTAAAAGAGGTGGCAGAAAATTATAGAATCAGCGGTGTAAAGGAGCATATCACAGAGCCAAAGATGGTCTATATTTCATTTCCTACAGAGTACGGAACTATCTACTCTAAGAAGGAAATTGAAGAAATAAGTGCGGTCTGCAAGGAGTATGACCTTTATTTTTTCATAGATGGAGCAAGGCTTAGCTATGGACTGGCAGCAGAGGGAAATGATGTGACTATGGAAGATTTGGCAAATTTTGCAGATGTATTCTACTGCGGTGGTACAAAATGCGGAGCAATGTTTGGTGAGGCAGTCATCATTACCAACAAGTCTCTTATGCCTGGCTTTAGAAGCTATATGAAGCAAAATGGCGCTCTTCTTGCTAAAAGGCTGGCTCTTAGGAGCGCAGTTTAATGCTCTTTTTGAAGATGGGCTTTATTTTAAAATGGCGAAGTCTTCAGTAAAATATGCAATGAAGATAAAGAAAGCCTTCAAGGAAAAGGGGATTAAAACCTACATAGAAAGCCCAACCAATCAGCAATTTGTGATACTGAGCGAGGCCAAATGGATGAGCTTTCTAAAAATATGCCTTTGAGTATGAGGAAGATATGCGAAAACTACCATATAGTGAGTTTTGCACAAGCTGGGCTAATACTGGAGGCTGAGGTTGATGAGCTGGTAGGAGACATTGAGAGATTATAAAAACAGAAAGTCAGAATAAAGGCTGTTTTAAGCCAAACTTTAGATTTTCACCACATGAAACTTTAGATTTTTGCTAAAGATATTAATCTCCTTGACCTGTCCCTTAGGGACTGTACTACAATGTGGGCAGGAGGTGATGACTATGTTGAAATGAAATACAAAAATGACCGGTCTTACGAGAAAGGCAATAGAGTATTATGAAGAAAGAGGACTGATTTGCCCGAAAAAGTCTGAGAATGGCTATAGAGACTATAGCGAGAGGGATATACAAATCTTAAACAAGATATCTCTTTATAGGAAGGTGGGACTGAGTATAACTGAGATTGAAAATGTATTGAACTATAATACCTTGTCATCTGTGCTACGAAAGAAGCATCATGAGTTAGAAGTACAAGAAAAAGGAAAGGACATACTGGAGCTGCTTATAAAGGGGGAAAACGACAATGTAATTCAAGAAAAGACTCATAATTCTTGAAAATGAAGAGACTATTTATGAGAGACTTGAAAGAGCTTTTCCGGGATATTTTGGTATGATGATATTTAGTGCATATCAGCCTTTTTAAAGCGAGCCATTAAAAGAATCAGGAATTTCAGCGTATAATGAGTATATAAACTATCTGGACAGCCTGCCGCCATTTGAATTACCTGAAGAAGAAAGAGATTATATTGAAAATACTGCCGGTTTAGGAATGAGTGAATTTAAAAAATGTTAACAATGTTAAAGATTAAAAGCTGTAGAAGACATCAAGCAGTGGTGGGCTGAGAACAAGGATGCAGCCGCTAAATATGAGGAATTTAAAAACAGTGATGAATACGCAAGCAGTCTAATGAAGAAAAATATATGATAAGCTTAAAAATATATGGAGGATAATAATTACTATCAGACTGCAATCCCTCTTATCAGGCAATTTAGTAAAACCTATGATGATTATTACAAGAAGCTGCTTGAAGCAAATGATGAGTATATGAAGCTGCGTAAGATATAAAAATTACAAAAATAAATAAAGTAAGATATGCTGCCCTGCCTGAATAGGTGGGGCTATTTTTAATAAAGTATTATTCTTTACTTTTTCTTTATAATAGACTTATACTATAATCAGTATAAAAATGGAGGTAGTTATCATAGCTATGGTAGTTAATGTTAATTTCAAGTTAGATGCGGATATTAAGAAAAAGCATGGAAGAGGCTTGCTCGAAATGGGGATTTCTATGAGTGCGGCATTTAAGATATTTGCAAAAAGTAGGAAGAGAAAAAGAATTCCGTTTGAGGGTATCAGCTGATCCGTTTTTATTCGAGGTAATATCAGATGTTTAGAGGAAAAATGGAAGAATATAAAGCTGGAAAGCTTAAATTTGCAGAACATATGAACTATTGGAGGATTAAGAATTGTGCAAGTATCGCAAGTGCAGTGGGATTTTTGATGCATCGGGAAGATTATCTGTATTGGCAAAATCTATGATAAAAAGGTTTTAAGACAGATTAACAAACTTGTAAAGGACATAAGTCGTAGTCCGTTTGAAGGCCTAGGCAAGCCAGAGCCTCTAAGGAAAATCTTAGAGGACTTTGGAGTAGGCGGATTAATAAAGAGCATAGGCTTGTATACCTAGTTAGAGAAAATACTGTGCTTATATTTTCTTGTCGAGGTCACTATGATGATTAGAACTGATGTTGGATAGGGTATTTTATAGGACTGGTTGTAAGTATTGACAGATATAAAATATCTTCAGGAGGAAGACTAATGCAGATATCAAGTAGATTTACAGTGGCACTACACATATTTACCTGTGTGGACACTTTTAAGGGAGAATACAAGATTACAAGTGATTTTTTAGCAAGCAGTATCAATACAAACCCTGTCATTATAAAGGAATATACTTACCAAGCTTAAAAAATGCAGGGCTTATCACTGTTGCAAAGGGGGACAGGTGGGATTACACTTACAAGACCTTTGTCGGACATATCGTTTTACGATGTTTATCAGGCAATTGAGCCGGTTGAAAATGGAGAATTGTTTCATTTTCACGAAGCTCCAAATCCAAACTGTCCTGTAGGAAAAAATATACACGGACTTCTTGATGGTAAGTTAAAGTCCATTCAGTCAGCTCATGGAAAAATGAAATGAAAAATATACACTTGCAGACCTACATACAGGAATGCAGGAACTGCTTAAGAAAGAAGCGTAAAATGAATATTACAAATCTTCAAAGAGAGAGACTGGACTATCTGGCTAAAGAATTTGCCAAAGAGTCAGAAGACTATAAGGATATAGCGATACCCGAAGATACAGAGGGTAAGCAAAGGGTACTTCGTTCACTAATGAACATCCGTCTGCCAAAAAGCAATAAATGATGAAGTGCTTAAGGTTCAGGATGAATATTTAAGAGAAAGAGCAAGCGAAGTTGGTATAGTAGATATTTCAGATATTCCTGATAAAAGGAATATCGATTTGGCAGGAGATATCACAAGACTTGCTGTGGATGCCATTGTAAATGCTGCTAATTCACAGATGCTAGGCTGTTTTGTGCCTATGCACCTGTATGAGATAATTGCATCCACACCTTTGCAGGGGTTCAGCTTCGCCTTGAGTGCAATAGGCAGATGAAGCTGCTTTAGGAACAAATGCGGAAAGAACTATGAACAGCCAACTGCCATACCTAGTGCTGACCTCTGCATACAACCTGCCTGCAAAGAAGATCATCCACATAGTAGGTCCTATTGTAAATGGGATGCTTACATCAAAACTCATGAAAAAGATTTGGCTGACTGCTACAAGAATACCTTGGATATGTGCAGGGAAAATGGACTAAGAACAGTTGCTTTTTGCTGCATTTCAACGGGAGTATTCTGCTTTCCTGAGTAGAAGGGCGGCAGAGATAGCTCGTTAAGACTGTAAAAGAATGGCTGTCAGAGAATGAAGGACAGATTGACAGAGTTATTTTTCAATGTGTTTTAAGGGATGAGGATAGGGAGATTTGTGAAGCAATTGCATAATTAGAAATTATCTTATATAATAAAAGTAGGGTTTTTCCCTACTTTTTCATATAATCTGGAGGTAAACAAATGGTTAATAATACATTTATTGATAATGCAAAGGTTAGTGTCTAAGGGACAGGTCACAATTCCAAAGGATATAAGAGAGATTCTAGGAGTTTCTTGCGGTGATAGGATAACTTTTATTGTAGAGAACGGGAGTGTGCGCCTTATTAATTCTGCGGTATACGCCATGCAGATATTACAGGCGCAAATGGCGGATGAAGCAGAAAAACAGGATTAAACTCGGATGATGCGGTTATGGATATGGTAAAAAGAAATTCGCTCAGAAAGTGTGGAATGATGAAAGTTCTTATTGATACCAATATACTTATATCTTCTGCTCTAAGTAGCAATGGAGTTCCTTACCAAGCTTTTGTAAAAGCAGTAAGCTATCCTAATCATGGAATGATTTGTGAGCAAAATATAGATGAAATGCGTCGTATCTTTAATAGAAAATTTCCTACTAAAATACATGCGTTAGAGGTTTTTGTCGTTAGCATTGCTGACACTTGAGATTGTTCCTACGCCTATTGAAGAGCAGGAACTTGAATCAAAAATACGAGATATAAATGACAGGCCGATTCTAAGGGCTGCAATCAGTGCCGGGCAGATATATTACTCACAGGAGACAAAGATTTCATTGAGTCAGGAATATTTAACCCTAGGATTATGACTGCAACAGAGTTTATGAATGAAATTTAAGTAAAGTAGATTGACTCATGGATATTAAAGGGTAGTGGAACTTGAAAAAGTGAAGGATGATTTATCAAAGATGGTGGGTGAATTAATGAAGAAAATTCTAAGTTGTCGAGTTGTTATAAATCAACTAAGTTGACGCAAAAACTGATAAATGTCCAGACTCGCTCGGCATCCGCTTCGCTACGCCTGATGCGCTCGCTTAGGCATTATCAGTTTTTGCTATCATCAGCCATCTAGCCCCCACAGTGACGCTCCGAATGATAACATTTCAGACTCGCTCCGGCATCCGCTTCGCTTCGCCTAATGCGCTCGCTTAGAATTTATCATTCGTAGCTGATGCCCTAGATTTATGCAAATAATAACTCGAATGCCAAATTAAAGACAGCCACCTCCACCTGCCCCCATGTGGCTGATGTGTTTATTTTTGCCGACTTATCAATTAAACAGCCGGAACTAATAATGCCTAAGCGAGCGCATCAGGTTTTTCGTCAACAAAGCCATATTACAACAGCATCTTACAGAAAAAAACCGTAGCGAGTCTGGACATTTATTAGTGAAGGCGTCACTAAATCAATAAACAACACATTAGCCCTACAAATTATAATTTGTGGAGATTAGCAGCATAATTAAATTAAACAGATAAAATTACAGGAGGTTTAAGATGAACAGTATTTTTCACAGAGTTAGCGTTAGGAAATATGAGGATCGTCCGGTGGAAGAGGATAAAATAATGACGGTCATAAAAGCGGGAATGCAGGCTCCAAGTGCAGGTAATCAGCAGCCTTGGGAGTTTTACGTTGTGACAAACCGTGACAAAATTAGGGAACTCTCAAAGATAAGTCCTATGCAGGCTGTGCAGCCAACGCACCTGTTGTCATTGTTCCGGTGTACAGGGGAAAGAGGCTTAGATTTCCTGAATATGCAGAGATTGATATGGCTATTGCACAGGAAAATATGTGGTTAGAAGCTGATTATCTAGGCCTTGGCGGTGTATGGCTTGGAGTAGCACCTGTAAGCGAGCGAATTGAGCTGTAGCCAAAGTACTGAACCTCCCTGATGATAAAGTTGCATATTCCTTATTCCCTATGGGATATCCTGCAGAAGAAGGAAAGCAGCAGGATCGCTTTGATGAGGCAAGAATACACTATGTTTCCTGATAATGCCATTTTAGTGCTTTCGAACTTATTTCGGTCGCAAAATTCGGTCGTAAAATTTTACGATTGAAATCGTAAATAAATTCAGTTAAATCATAAAAAGGAAAGAACATAAATTTACGATAAATGTATATTCGAGTTAATGTTAACATTAGCATAGTTATATTATATATAAGAGTTTGAAAATATCGGATATTTCCAGCTTGATCATGCAAGAGATTAAGCTGGTATAAATATGGAGGTAGGGCTTTTGGTAAATTGGAAGGATATTCCTAAAATTGATGCACATTCATCTGATGCCTGAAGATGTGATTCAAGCTAATTCGGGACATGGCTATGTATTTATAGACTATGGCAGTGTAGATGACTATAAAAAGATAATGGAGCGGTATAATATTGAAATGGCTTTTTGTCATGCGCATTTAATGATCATATATGCTCTCCATGGATTTTTAAGGTTGAAACTGTTCATTCCAATATGCTTGCTATGGTACAGAAGATGCCTTCGAAACTGCGTTGTTTCGCAGATGTTGATATTAGAAAAATATCAATGAAAACAATAAATGAATTAGATATAGGTGATAGCTAGGGATGATTCATAGGAATAAAAACTTCATCCCAGTAATGCAGGATATCAATAGATGGATGCTATTATCAAAAATAATTGAATATGCAAGCAAAAAGATATTTTAGTTGAAATTCATTCTTACCCTAAAGAACATTTACAGGATGATGTGTGTTCTCCAAAGCCGGATTAAAAATGTATTAAAGAAGTACCCTAATGCAAAGTTTTCTATTGCCCACTTGGGTGGATTTCAAGTGGAAGAAGACTTATATGGTCTTAAGGCATATTTTAATTTCTCCGCAATTCTGCCTGATTATGTAAATAGATTTGGAATAAAGAGGACAAATGAGATACTGCGCTTGATAGGTGTGGATAAGCTGGTTTTTGCAACAGATTTCCCGGATAGCAGATGTTTAAAACCAAAGGAAATTTATGATAAATATTTTGAAATACTTAATGAAATGGACTTTTCTCGGAAGAAGCTGAGAATATATGCAGGAACAATGCCCTGAAGATGATTGGTAAAATATAAATATATGTTAACAATAATCAAACATAAATTATCCAATTAAGGGGGAAAAGGCTATGAACTATTTTAGAGAGCGTATGTCAGAGGGAACAGGAACAAAGGAAGAACAGATTGCGAAGTTAAAAAAGGCACTTACTTCTGCGGAATCGATAGTTATAGGTGCGGGTGCAGGGCTTTTCAACATCTGCGGGATTCACTTACAGTGGAGAGAGATTTAATAAATATTTCTTTGATTTTGCAAAAGAATACGGAATTAGTGATATATACTCCGGTGGGTTTTATCCTTTTCCTGATGCAGAGACAAGGTGGGGCTGGTGGGCAAGGCATATTTACTTTAACCGTTATGTCGATGCACCTAAGCCTGTTTATAAGGAATTGTTATCTCTAGTAAAGGATAAGGATTATTTCGTTATTACTACAAATGTAGACCATCAGTTTCAAAAGGCCGGATTTGATAAGAAAAAGGTTATTTTATATTCAGGGAGATTATGAAGCTTTATTTCAAAGCGTAAATCCTGAGATTAGAAAAGACCTATGATAACGAAGAATGGGTGATGAAGGCTATGGAGGCGGAGGGCTTTTGTAAAAAGATGAAAATGGTATTTTTACGGTTCCGGAAGATGGAAAGATATCTATGGCAATTCCTACTGAATTGATTCCAACCTGTCCTGATGACGGCTCCGCTATGACAACTAACTATAGAGCTGACTACAGCTTTGTAGAGGATGATGGCTAGCATAAGGCAAATGAGACCTACAATGAATTTATTAGAAGCCACAAAGATGCGAGGACATTGTACCTTGAACTTGGGGTTGGTGCCAACACACCCTGTGATAATTAAATATCCTTTTTGGCAGTTTGTGAAAAAGTAATGAAAAATGCTGCCTACGCCTGCATAAACTATGGAGAAGCATTCTGTCCGGAGGCTATTGAGGATAGAAGTATTTGTATTGATGGAGACATAGGAAATGTGGTAGAATTATTAAAGTAATATTTCAAAAGGCCGGTGAACCGCTATTCCAGCAATTTACAGCGAGTAGCTTGCAAATAGAGTAAAAGATGGGTGCTGATATGAAAAAGATTATGCTCAAAAAGATTGAAACCTTTAATTATTCAATTGATTATTTTTGGAATAACATACTCCATATCCTTTGTGCTTAGAGACCGGTACTTTTTTGGTTGGCTCATACACGATAACTTCGCCTATATATGGGTTGTAATGATTATACTTACACTGTTTGGCAATACTTATATTCATATGCAATAGCAATTGGAAATATAATTGGTATACTTTTGGGGCAGGTTTTGGGAGAATATATCCTAAAGCTATCTAGAGCAAAGACAGCCACTGAAACGAATGTTGATAAGATACGAGTTCTTGAGAATAGATACTATCATGTATTTATTTGGATTAGTTTTATTATCATTGTTATCGTACTTGTATTTATAAATAAGTTGATAAGCAAGAAGTTAAACAGATAAAAGAAAAACTCATGGAGCCTTTTGGCCCCCATGAGTTTTGTTGTTCTGTATTATGCTAAAGTACTTCTTAACATCCAAAGAATCTTTTGCGTAGTCCTCAAGGAAGCCATCCATCTTTTGCGCTTACGAGCGTATCATTTTCATCCTCAGCTTTCTCCTTGAGAAGTCTAGCACTTGCGTGAAGTGTCTCAAAGTCAGCGAGAACATCGCTAAATACAGCGTGCATATCCTGAACGAAATCTCCGGCAGAATCTTTGATTGTAGCTAACTCAGCAAAGCCCTTCATTGTAGAAACAGGCTTTTTCCCATCCATAAGCATAAGCTCTGCAAGCTCATCTATCTGTCTCGTTGACAAAATTATAATACTCTTCAAGTTTAGCGTGTGACTGAAAGAAAGTCTTTCCCTGTACATACCAATGATAACTCTGTAATTTTGTGATAAAAATGTACAAGGTTTGATAAGTAAATATTCATTGTTCTTTCCATAATAAAAACTCTCCCTTCGATTTGTTGTTGTTTACTGCTTCATCTTTAACACAATCGTAATATTATTTAAAGACTGATGACGATTTAAAAATAGCAAAAATAATGATAATTATTATCAATAATTTGTGCAAAATTTTTGACTCATATTTTATAGACCTATCGTATTAAAATTAAAATGATAATCATCGTTTTGTGGTATACTTGATCCTTTGTAAGGTTTAGCATGAAACAAAGATTTAGAGTCACATATCAAATGTATTAAAAATTATTGAAAAGCCACATTAACTCATAGAGTTTAGTCATACTAAAAATGAGAGATATTTAATGAGTCAGGAATATGAATTTGTCAGATACAGTCGTTTGCACCACATAAGGTATTTTTCATGAAAATAAAATACAGAAATTATCACACGCATAATGCATTTGAGCTCCTTGTACTTGACGGTGAGGGTAGGCTATCTCTTCAAACAGGCTCTATAGAGCTAAGAAAAGGTTCGATTGTACTTTATAAATCCTTACGAGCCTCACGAAATACAGGCTGCTGATGGGGCTGTGCTTGGACTGTTTTTGCAGGTTTCAAGGCATTTTTGCAGAGATTACTTTCCTTATTTTTCAAGTATGACCTTCGCAAATAAGCCATTTTCAAATGATGCAAAGCTAATAAAAGAAAAAATGCTGGAAATAGCACTCTGCTATCTTGAGGCCAAGCCACTTTTTGAAATGGAACTGGTTTCACTTGTAAGCGGCTTTCTATGCGGACTTATGAAGGAATTTGATTTTTGCATTATGGATGAACATAACCATTCAATCAGGGAAAAGCGGATTCAAAAGAATGAAAAGGATAACCGCCTATATCAATGACCATTACACCGAGCCTATCAGACTTGCTGAAATAGCGGAGATGGAGCAGCTTACAACTACTCATATTTCACATTTATTCAAGGATTACTACGGCATTTCATTTTCAGGATTATCTGAACAATCTTCGCTTTGAAAAAGGCTATGACAATGATACTTAATACAAGGCTTTCGCAGACTGAGATAGCCATTGCGGGAGGATTTTCAGATGCAAAATATCTCTCGGGGATAATCAAGAAAAGACTGGGCTGCAGCCTATCAGAGTATAGAGTAAAATGGCTTCTAACGATGGTTTAATCAGTGAGAATGACGCTAAAAACCTGCTTGAATACAAGTACACTGATGAAGAGGGAATTAAAATGCTGAAGGAATTGGGCTTAATTTAGTCCAATTTTCTTCTTGACATTTTTGCATTATGCGATATAATACAAATAAGACATATAATTCACATGTGAATAAGGCTGAAAGGAGGAGAAATGAGGCTAATATTTGATTTTGAAAAGTAAAACCCCGATTTATCAGCAGCTAAAGAGACCAAATCGTTGTAGGGATAGCTGAGGAGACTCACTCCAGGTGAAAAAGCTTCCTACAATCAGAGCGCTTGACGGAAAAGCGGTATCAATATGATGACTGTGAGCAAGGCTTATCAACTGCTAAACAATGAAGGCTATATAGTAACTGACAGGAGGAAGGGAAACGCTTATCAGTAACAAGATTAAAGACCAGTCCTGTGGGAGAGGAAAAAGCTAAAGAATTAAGAGTAATCATTTCAGAGCTCCAGCTTTCGGGGCTGTCTCTTGATGAAGTGCTTACCATTTGTACAGAATACTATACAGGAGGAGTTTATAATAGTATGTTATTTAACATACTTATGTGGGCAAGTATATTTTTGGATTGCACCGCTTTTTAGGATATCTAATGACAAATAATGCAAAAGTTCAAGAAAAACATAGCTGTTGGCGTAACCTTTATGGAAGAGGGCAAGCAGGATGCAGAGGTCATTTCAAGGCTTAATAGATATAAAAAGCAGATTAAAATGATTACGATAGTCTTATTGCTTGCTATAATTCCCGGGATGTTTGTATCCAAAATTTTGACTACTGCTTACCTATTACCTGGTGGACAGATGTAACCATATTCATATATGCCATACCATTTTACTTTGTACAGAGACTTAAAAGAAGATTAAGCGTGAGAGAGGCTGGACACAGCATCAGGGAGAAAAAGTTGAGATAGATGTAGAAACATCACCTAATTTCAAGGAAATCTCATTGCTTTTCATCATCCTTGCATTATAAGCCTCCTGCCTCTTATTTGGGATAGAACTTTTTACGTCCTTATATATAACCTCAGCGGCATCGGTACTTGTATTTTGGTTTTCATACCGATATTTTTACAGAAACCGCTCAGAAAGAGTAAATGAAGAGGGGATTTGACAGGGTGCTGACTCAGATAAGGCATTACAACTGGTCTAAGATCCGGATAGTCAGCATCTCGCTGACCATACCATAGCTTTTCGGGACTGCTGCTTTATGTCATCCATTTATGGCTTTGACACTCATATTTATTGCTACAGGAGCAATCTGCATAGAAGCTGTGGCGATTGAAGTTAGGCTTAGGAAGATGCAGGAGGGCTTACAAAGGGGAAGTGGCGTGGGAGCGATGGTGGATGGGGATGACAAGTGGATTGGAAGCATGATTTACTACAACCCAAATGACAGCAGACTCATCGTAAATGAGAGGGTGGGTATGAATACTACTCTTAACTTAGCCCGTACCTCAGGCAAGGTAATTACAGCTATACTTCTTGTGTTACTTTTGATTTTGCCTTTCACAGGCCCTGCAATGAATGCTTACTACCAACAGCCTATTAAGATAGAGAGTTAACTAAAGGATGAGATTCAGGCGGTCCAAGGCATCAGTAATTACCGCATAAAGTTAGCCGATATCAAGAATGTAGAGCTAAAAAACGAGCTTCCGGATGATTTGGTAAGGGTGAACGGAACTTCATTTGACGACTTATTAAAGGGAGATTTTAGAAGTGGAAATGAGAATCTCATACTCCTGCTAAGACCCCAAAGTAAGCCATTTATAAGGATAATCGACAAAAATGGAGGGGTATTTGTATTTAGTTTTAGAGGGGATGTTAAGGGGAAGTTTGAGGAGATAAGACAATCTATTAAGTAGACTTTATCTCCTTCAAAATGAACTACATTAAGACAGGTACGATAAAAAGCTGAACAATCGTTGCGCTTACGGTATGTTCGGCTTTTTATTTGTGCAGGTATAAGAGGTTCTGGCTAAACTTAGTTGTTTAGTTGAAGACAAGGACATGTGTCTTAAAGTCAAGCTTCTCAAAAATTAAATGCAATATATACTTGACATTATGACAATAATATATTATGATATGCAATATAGAGAGTGAGTATATGAAGAATAAAAGAATGAAGATTGCACGAATTGAAAATGATATGAAGACGGAAGACTTGGCAAGCGCAGTTGATGTTACAAGGCAGACAATAGGGGCTTATAGAGGCGGGAGACTATAATCCTACATTGAACCTATGCATAGGCATTTGTAAGGCACTCGGTAAAACACTTGATGAATTATTTTGGGAGGTGCAAAATGAATAATAATATTAATGATGAACGCATTTTATCTGAAAGAAGAAGGATACAGAGCAGAGCCTATTCTATATATTATTTACGCTCTGGTGCTGTCTATTGTGATTAAAATGGTCTTTATGGATGCAGGCTTTGAAATGTATGCGTCTGAATTGATTATTTTAATTGGAAGCGGGCTCTATATGATTGTTGCCAATTATTTAAAAGGCATCAATATATGGTCAATCAATGCAAATGACGGCACCAACAGATTTAGTAAAAATCTCATCATTGCAGGGGTAATATCTATTATACTAAATGATAATCTGAAAAAGTACATAGGATTTGAAGACTCAAAGCTGAGTGCAATAGTTTATACAGTGAGCTGGACAACGGTATTTTCTATAATATCGATAGTCATGTATTACCTGAATAAGAGAAAACAGGAAAAGATAGATAAGCAGTTAGATGATGAAGAGTAAAAGTATCAGAAGATAAATGATAAAACTTAAGATAATCGTAAGAATTAAAAACCAAATTTATACTATACTCTAGAGATAAACTCTAAGGAGAACTTTATAAATGGAACAAAAAGGGCAATAAAGACGTACTCAAGAATATAATGTGGTCGCTTGTCACTATAGTGATAGCCGTACTCACAATTACTGCAATAACCAGCCACAAAGGGATTTTCCGTAAAGGATGCCTGGGTTATGATTGAACATGGGAAAAAGGGATTCATAGCTTTAGCTATGGTTTCCGTCATTCTCTATATCTACCTTGAAGGTGCGGCTATCAAGTACATCTTAAAAGCATATTTCTGTAGATGTGAACCATCGTCAGGCATTTTTGTACTCGGCAGCAGACATATATTTTTCTGCAATCACACCGTCTGCATCAGGTGGACAGCCTGCAAGCTTTTATTTTATGCGCAAAGACGGAGTTTCATTTTCAAAGGCTACCATGTGTCTTGTGCTTAACCTGCTTATGTATAGCTTTGCAATTGACTTCGTAGCCGTACTTAGCTTCATTGTAAGACCTGATATTTTAACAGCTTTAACGATTTTGGTAAAGTCCTTATAGTGATTGGCTTTTATTATTATGACCTCCCTTACTCTGTTCTTTTTATATGTTACTTAAAGAACCAAAGTGGATGGACAAGCTTGGACACTGGGGCATCAGCATCTTGGGCAAAATGAAAATAATTAGAAAACCTGAGAAGAAAAGAGTAAAATGGGAAGAGACAGTTAAAAAATACAGCGCTGTTTCCGACCTTGCCCTAGGCAAAGGAAACATGCTGTTTATGGCATTCTTATTAACTTAGCGCAGCGAGTGACACAGATATCAATAACTGTTTTTGTCTACTTAGGACTTGGTGGAAAGTTCAGGCATATTGGAGATATCTGGTTTTCATGAGCTTTTGCCTTTATGGGATCAAACTGCGCTCCCATTCCGGGAGCGCAGAGATGAATTGACTATCTTATGAGTACGGGGATTTTTCTCAATTCATGCCTGAGCCGGTTGCTGTCCACACCGAGCTTTTAAGCAGGGAATGAGCTTCTATATCTGTATCTTTATCAGCCTTATTACCATTGCTATTGGATATATGATCAAGAAGGAAGAGAGCGTAATTAGTCTTCATCATCGTAGTCGATTGGCTCAACTGAGAACTCAACCACCTTACCGGTCTTTGCATTTATCTCGTACTCATACTCTGTAGTAGCGGTACGGAACTCTATGTCATACACCTTAATACCATCCTCTTTAGTAGTTTCAGCCTTTGTAAATGTAACGCTGCTCTGCATTTAAGCCTGCGTGGTTAAGTGCAATCTGCTAACTGACTCAGAAGTGATGTACTGTGCATAGTTCTTAACCGGCTTCTTTAACCTTAAGCAACTTTCTGTTTTGCTCTTAAGTACGCTGCCGTTATTGGCATCGATATCATAAGAATACTTGTAACCGCTTGCCTTGAACTCACCTCGTATACCTGACCGAAGTCATCATCATCTGCATCGTACTCAATCTCAATAGCTGTCGCCTGATTAAGTGATACCCTGCTGCTGTAAGTGCAGCGTTCTTAGCACTTTCTCTTGAGATAAGTCTGCCTGCTGCTGAAACTGAGGTGGTAGCACCGCTTGTAAATACAAGACCAAAAGTGCGAGTGTAGCGATTAACTTTTTGAATTCTTCATAGTCTCCTTTGTGTTTGGTTTGTTTTACCTTATGCTTTGTATTATAAAGGATGAAAATTAAAATTAGATTAGAGAATTGATTATATATATCTTGTGAAATGCAAAATCAGACCTTAGAATCTTATTACAGTATTCACAAGATGTTAGGAAATATCAGAACTTAGAGGTATTATTAATCATCATCGTCATCGTCATCTTTTATCTTTCTTTTTGTCGTCATCATCGTCATCGTCTTTGTCGTGCTTTTTCTCGCAATCCTCTAAATCAGCATTTTTAGGGGTATTAGAGCTGTTTTCTTTGACCTTTTCAGCCTTATCAGAAGGAGAGAGGGTTCTACATCAACAGAAAAAGAATGGCTCCGGTGCAAGCATCTACTTCATACTCGTACTGTATGCAGAAGTAAAAACTCTATTTCATATATAATCTTTTCCATCATCTTTCTTTAGCAGGGCTTTTTCAAAATGTAACAAACGAAGGCCTAAATCCCGCATCTTTTAGGGGTTATGGATTTTGCTTTATCCATATGTAATGCCTGGAAGCGGCTGCTCTCGCCCACAGTAGAGGTTTTGCCTGTGGATGCTGTTAGTACTCTTATTATCCGTACTTATATGGTGTCTATTATTGTCCGCCTGTATTTTTCTTCTCTTTTCTTTTTACCTGAGCTATCCTGAAGCCTTTTTGCCGTCTATATTGTCATTAGAGTTCTTATCATCAGAGCTCTTTGTTATCGAGGCTTTTATCATCCATATTATTGTTTTGCATTTATATTATCAACTACATTCTTAATATCTGATTTTGCCTTTTGTGGGCTTTGTCATGTCTCAACCACATCATTTTTCCACCTTACTTCCAGTGGTTTGATTATCAGCTAGTCTTATTAGCATTAGGTTTATCTTTTTGATTTGAGCGTTAGGAAATGACATTTTTTGCCGTCCAAAGCGTTAGCTTTGTAGAGTCATATTATTAGCGGTATTTTCTTCACACCTGTAGTATCACTCTGAAGAAGTACTTATTCTTCTTATTTTGAGGCAATCCTTGCTGACTCGCTGCTAATAACTTCTCCGTTGTTTGCAGCTATAATATAATTATATCTTGTATCATCAGAGGATATGACTACTTTATACACATATATCCCATCTTCCTTTAGAAGCTTTTGCTTCATAAGAAGGTAGCAGTTTTAGAAATCCCTGCATCAACATAGGCAAAACTTAACCGCATCAGACTCAGTTAAGTAGATCATTTCTCTCAATTCTGTCCTTGGCATAAAAGGCTGCCAAGTGCTATGGTAAGCCCAAAGATTACTACCGTTGCAATGGTTAGAATGTATTTATTCTTTATTAGATTAGCCATAGGCTCTCCCTCTTCTAATTTTTAAGGTCAAAGGAAATGGTAAATGTGGTTCCGCTTCCTCTTTACTGGTTACTTCAATCACTCCCTTATGCATATCAACAATTTTCTTTCACTATGGAAAGCCCTAGCCCTGAACCTGTTATTCTGACTTATTGCTCGCCCTAAAGAATCTGTCAAATATAAAGGTTTAGCTGGTCATTTGCTATTCCTATGCCATCATCTTCAACTGAAAGTTTTAATTTTATCTCTTATCTTTTACAAGCTTTTACCTTGGTAGTGACCGTCCTTCTTGCCGTATGTTATAGGCATTTTCAAGAAGGTTTTGAAGCATCCCAGTAAAGAAGCTCTGCATTGCCATTTAAGAAGATATCGGGCTCTACATATGTAGTCGATTGTTATATCATTTACCATAAGCGGCATCATATCGCTGCAAAGGTCACCACAAGGCGTGGGAGAAGTTTAGGCCTTCAAATGGATAATTATCTATCCTCTGCTCGAGTCTGGTAGTAGGAAAGCATATTGCCAATCAGCTGGTGCATCCGCCTTCCCTGTCTCTTAATTACCTCAAGAGACTCGATGTAGTCTGCAGGCTCTTTTCTTTCTCAAGGGGAAAATTCTCGTCTGTGCAAGTATTACTGAAACCGGTGTGCGAAGCTCGTGTGGAAGCATCTGATGCAAAAGCGCTTTTCCATTTCAAAGGAAGTCTCGAGCCTGTTCTAACATCTTGTTGAAATTGGAAGAAAAGGGCGGAAAGCTCTGTCATTGCTGCCGGTATCAGGTATTCTAGTGAAAGATTATCGCCATCAGTGATGCTTGTGGTCGTCTCCTCTCATTTTCTTTATCGGCCTCACTATTCCCCTTGCGGCAAGATAGCGCTTAAAAGAATGATGATGATGAGAAATGGAAGGAAGGCTGCCAGGCAGATGGCTATGTCAAAAAGCTGGGTGAGGTATCCTTCAGCGGGAGCAATTCCCTTATCCAAAAGCTCAGAAAGCCCTCATATGCAGTCTTCTATCATATATCAGGTAACTTCCGTTTGCTGTACTATATGAAATGATGTGGGAGTCTTTGAGGGGCAGGTCCGTTATTTCCTCATTATCGAGTTTTTCCCGTAGAGAAGGCTCCCTATCTGTAGTATATGGGCCCAAAATTCCATAGAATTAAGTGTCATAAGGAAGTCGTCATCTATCTGTAGGTAGCCTGTTTTATAGTGGATGAAAATATCGTCTGCACCAAACTCGCTTGCGGTTTCACATTCTGCTTCAGACAGCATTTTAAGTTTGTCAGTATTTTCTTCCACAGCACTTATGAAAATAATTCTTGGTAGTTCTTCTCATTACACTATCTTATAAAGAACACGAGAGTAGCTGTAAGTGATAGTATAAAAATGTGAGAGCAGAAACCAAAGTATAATCCTAAGTCTTTATCGATAGTTTCAATTATTTTCCTCCCTGATGACATAGCCTGCACCACGTACCGTATGTATAGGAGTCTTGGTAGGAAAGCCGTCATCTATTTTTCTTCCTGAGGTACATTATAACACATCAATTACATTGGTGCCGCCCTCATAATCATAATTCCATATATGATTCTCTATCTTTTTCACGGCTTAACACCTTTTTCTTTATTGTAAGCAGGTACTCAAGAAGCTGATATTCCTTGCTTGTGAGGGTTTATCTCAGGTGCCTCTAGTTACTATGTGAGATGAGAGGTTTAACTCTAAATCACCTACGCTAGGATGTTTTTCGGTGAGATTGTGCTTTTCGCGGGTAAGCACCCTTATTCTTGCAAGTAATTCCTCAAATGAGAAAGGCTTTACAAGGTAATCATTGGCACCGCTGTCAAGTCCTGTCACCCTATCCTCTATGGAATCCCTTGCGGTAAGGAAAAGCACAGTGTATTCTGGCTCCTAAAGCTCCTTTAATACGCAAAGCCATCAGCTTATGAGGCATCATGATGTCCAGTATGGCGGCACTCGTATTCGGTAAAACTGTACACATTGTCAATGGCCTCCCTGCCATCAAAAGCAGCTGTCCACGCCAAAGCCCTCTTCTGTAAGCTTTTTGACAACTATTCTATTAAGGTCTTCTTCGTCTTCTGCGTAAAGTAATCGCATATAGCCTCTTATAAATGGGTATTTTGCAGGATATTTTGAGGACTGGGAAGCAAAAAGTTAAAAGTAACCTTTTTATATTCAGTGAGTAAAAACATCCCCATGTACCATTATAGTATATAAAGATTAAAAATTACATTAGACAAAAATGAAAAAGTAGTGTAAGCTATGATTATTGATAATTATAAGAAAATAAAGTGATTAATGACAGGTCTTAGTCACTTTGATTTCAGCTCTAAGTTCATGTAAGTGATATCTAAATATGAAGAGAACACTTTAATTATTATTCCATTTATGATATACTTATCAAAATTCAAAGAAAGGGAACACTTTATGAACAAGAAAGTATCTAAAGGAATAGTAGTGGGCATTGCCTGAGTTATTTAGTTTTCTTCTCTTTCTCTTAATCAGCTGGATTTAGGAGGGTGAAACTTGAGCAAAATAGGCGAGAAGATTGTTAAGATATTTCTTAACCTTTTTGTCATGTGGTGGTGATTGCCTTAGCTATATTTAGCATGATGGAGCCTGTATCAGATGTTCCACGGGCGGAGGCTGAGCTTGTGACAAACCCTGGGAAGAGACTGTTTGGAGACAACTGAGAAAAGAATAGTTACCAAGGCAGAAGTAGAGACCAAGATATATGAGATAGGTGAGTTGTCCACATTCATCGGGTGTGAATGCAACGATTAAAAAGACAGTTGATGAGTCAAGATATTTTTGATGATATAAAAATTCCGGGAACAAAGAATACCATTTCCCTGAATGTACCGGTGCAAGGTCAAGATAGGCTACAACATATTCTGATATAGAGGTAGCGTTAATGACTCAACCATAGCATAAAAGATACCAAAAGGAAATGTAATGAGCAATTACCTGATATGGGACAGTATAAAAGCAGCGAAAAAGAACGATATTCAATCCGATAAGCTTTGAGCAGTATAGAAAGCTCATAGATGAGATTGAAGAGAAGGGCCTGTAAAGAAGTGGAGGCAAAAGGTATATATACCAGAGCCGATGAGAATTTTAGAGCATAATAAAAGTATTTCTAGCTGAATTTAAGGACTACGATATTGAATTTACCTTTGCTTATGATAAAATAAGCTTAAATCGAAAATAAAGTGACTAAGCACAGGTCTTAGTCACTTTGTTTTTAGCTAGAACAAATGATGTGTGTGTTAAAAGATAATAAATTCTCCCTCAAGCAAGCCCAATCGAATTTTTGTACTTTTGACACTTGAATCATAAATTTAAAAATAATATAATTTTCCAAAGTAATCATTTGAATATTAAAATAAATAATTAATGTCAAATCAAAACAAATCTCATTAAAAGCATACAGCAAATAATTCCTCCCGCTATTGAAAACAGCATCTGCCTTTTACATACATATTAAAAATACCTGTAATTACAATGGAATCGCCTCCTGAAGGCGTGCGTTTCCCCAAGTACCTCCACATTTCTAAGACAGTATACAACTAGCATACCAAAGACGGCTGATGGCGGGTATTTACCAATATAAAGTATGAAGTCAGGTGTCTTGCGATTTTCATTAAAATATAATAAAGGGTCGGAAGCGGGTAAAGCATTGTTCCCATTATACATATACTATTGTTATCCTCTGTTGCATTTACTATTTTTATAAAGTGTTGCACCACCTTGAAAATATAGCAGTCAACAAAAATTAAAGTTGACATTTGATTTTAAAATAGTATTTTTAAGTTAAATTAATAAATATGTTGATAAATTAAGACATATAATAGATTAGTGAGGTGGATAATGGGAAGAGTCAGGTTATCAGATATAGCAGAAAAAGTGGGGAGTAGTAGCATGTAACAGTACATAATGCGCTGACGGACAACAAGGGGGAGTTAGAGAGGATTTACGCATTAAGATAAAAATAGCTAATGAGACTAAACTATAAACTTCCTACAACAAAGAAAGAAAAAGTAAATGAAAAGTTTTGGACGATAGGAGTGTGATTGCAGAAAAACTATTTGGCTCAATATACAACATTTTATTGGAGATGTATCAAGAGCTTGCATTCATTGCCACTGAGAAGAATTGTTTTACTACTGTTGAGGTTTTTGATCAGATGAAAAATCAACAATGAAAATGCGCTTCCCTGCATAACGGAAAAACTGGTAGAAGGGCTGATTGTAATTGGTGAAATTGATAAAAATATATTAAAAGAACTAAAAAGGCATATACTGATATTCCTATTGTTTTTAGACTTTTACGATAAAGAGTTGGCAGATAATGCGGTGATTACAGACAATTTTTATGGGATGTTTCTGATGACTGAGTTTATGTTTGAACAAGGTATAGATGAACTTGGATTTCTAGGATCCGTATATGCTACCAGCAGCATAATGGACCGTTACTGCGGATTTACGAAATCGATGATGCTATGGTAAAGAATGTACGACCAGAATGGTTTATAGAGGATAGAGATGAAAGGGGGACAGATGGCGTTTGAACTTCCTAGCTTCGAAGGGATTTGTATGTAACTGTGATTTGGCAGCGTTCATCTTATCGAAAAGCTTAACAAGGCTGGGTGCAGAGTGCCTGAAGATATTTCGGTAGTTGGATTTGATAATTATCTGTATCAGGTCTCGCTGATCTCATAACAACCCATGAAGTAAATACCAAAAACAATGACAAAGGTGTTTCCTCGAAAAAGATACTAAAACGAGTTAAAGGGTTCGAAAATCAGGAGCATCGGGAATAGATGTGGTATCGGGTCAAAATGGTAAATAAAAGGACTGTTAAATTAAAAATAATTTCAATAAAAGGTAAATGTAAAATGATGAAGGCTATCTGAGCGATGTTTTAAGTGCAAGGATAGTCTTTTTGATTAATAGCTAAATTAGTAATTAAGTTGCTGTATGGGTGTTTTTATATTTTAAAATACACAAAAATCTAATATAAAAATGGCAATATTAACGAAAATACAATATTTTAACTTAAAAACTTGAAAATAATCGCTTAATTAGCTATGCTTAGAAAAACTTAAATATACTTAGGAGAATGAAATGAAAAGATTAAATTCATGTTATCAGTTATTCTGTCAATGGCAACTGTAATTTCACTTTCAGCTTGTGGTACGAATAGCAGTAGTGACAATGCAGGAAAGAACTCTGAAAGTAGTGCAAAGAGTGCGACCAGTGAAGGGAGCAAAACAGGTAGTGATACAACAACGGGTGAAGTTACAATTGATGCTACTCAAGTTGGGTGAAGATTACAAAGATATCAAAGCTGACCTTAAATTCTTAACACACAGAACAGACCTGGTAGACACAAAATTTAAAGGAATACGTCAGTGAATTTCAGCTCTATCCTAATGTTAATAGTGAATATGAGGGAATAACGGACTATGCAAGTGATATTACAACCCGTCTTACAACAGGAGACTGGGGGAGATATTTGTATGATTCCTACTAGCATAGATAAAAACGAACTGGAAAAACTATTTCTTAAAAGCTAGGCGATAAGGCAACTCTTGCAAAAAACCTATACTGAGTCACTGCTAAATAATTTCACTTATAATGATGTGGTTTTATCGAATACCTTCAGTTGCAAATGTATATGGAATAGTATATAACAAGGCTGTATTTGAGAAAGCAGGAATTACTGAAACTCCTAAAACACCTGATGAATTTTTAGCAGATCTCAAAAGAAGATTAAGGAGAAAACATCTGCAATACCTTTGTATACTAATTTTGCAGCAGGGTGGACAATGACAGCTTGGGATAGCTATATTGATGGCGGAGCAACTGGCGATCCTGATTTTGTGAATACAGGACTTACTAGGAGTAAGGACCCGTTTTCAGACAGAGGTGACGCACAGGACCATATGCAGTGTATAATACACTCTATGAAGCAGTAAAGCGAGGGACTTACAGAGGAAGATCCTACTACAACTGATTGGGAAGGTAGCAAAGGTAAGCTAAACAATGGAGAAATAGGCTGTATGGCACTTGGTTCATGAGGCTATAGTTCAGATGCAACAGGCAGGTGACCACGCTGATGACATTGGTTATATGGCATTTCCTATAACAGTTAATGGAAAAGCAGTATATAGAGCTGGTCCTGACTATAACTATGGTATAAATAAGAATAGCTCTGATGATAACAAAATTGCAGCTATGTGTTATGTTAAATGGCTCTGAAAAGTCTGGCTTTGCTAAGGAGCAGGGAGGAATATCAGCTGTAAGTGCTGATGAATATCCTGATGTATTTAAGGCGCTTGAAGGTGTTGAACTTGTGGTTAATAACCCTGCAAAAAGCAGGTGAAGAGAATCTATTGAGTGAAATAAATAATGATTCTGAACTTGGAATTAACGTATCAGGAGTGATAGCAACAAAGATTGTTGAAGAGGCAATATCAGGAAGTGAAACTATGAAAGAAATGTCTGCAGAATGGAATAAAAAGTGGACAGAAGCACAGGAGAAACATGGAGTAACACACTAATTTGATAGGGCGGGTAAACATCAGTAGATATGTTTCCCTGCCCTCTTAAAAGAAGGGTGATAAAACTATGGTAGAAAAAAAGAGCTTTAAGGCTTGGATAACATCGGGCAAGGTAAATAAAAGACTGTGTATCATTACATTTATGCTGATACCACTGTTGCTTCTTCTTGTATTTACCTATATACCATTTGTGAAAAATGGTGGGATTTAATTTTTATGATATGAAGTATATAGGAGCAAGAAAAATTTGTAGGACTGAAGAATTATGTGAAGTATTTACCAGAGATGATTGTTTTCGGCACTTAAACTTAGTTTGTACTATATAATGTGGCCTCGTTCATTCAGCTTGCACTTGCTCTATATTTTTGCCTCAATTTTGAAAGCTTCAAAGATTAAGGAAGTGGAGTTTTCAAAGGGCTTTTATGTTCTTTCCTTACTTGGTATGTGGAATAGCTGTTGGATTTATATTTAAACTTTTATACAAGAGGATTTGTGCTTTGACACTGTGTTACAGTGGTGTGGCTTCAAACTCGACAATCTACCATGCAGGCTTAAGGATAAAAGCATAAATAATATTTCTGTTGCAGCTACTTCAGTGTGGAGATATATGGGGCAGGCAATGGTTATGTTTATTGGTGCAATTATGTCGGTAGATTCCTCTTTATATGAAGCAAGTGATGATAGATGGAGCGAACAGTTTTCAAAGATTTTTCTATGTTATCATAGCCGAACATAAAGACTATTATCGTGTTAAACATGAGTTTTGTCAATAACTGGTTCTTTAAGTGTATTTGAACCACCTTACGTAATTACAGGTGGAAATTTCGGTACCGGAACTTACTTTGTAATTATGAATAAAATTGCTGCATGAAAAGTCAAAAGGTAGGACTTGCATCTGCAATGGCAATAGTTCTTTTAGTTCTAATTATGATTGCCACTCTTATACAAAAAGGAATAGAGAGATATTATTTAGGAGTAGGTGACAAGGAAGCTATAAGGGATGTAAGGAAACGGAATAAACGTAAGAATAATTAATGGAGGTAGGAACATGTCAAAGGCTAAACTAAAGAGATAATTATTACATTTCTAAAATACATCACTTTTAATTTTTGGAGCATTTGTATCTGCTCAATTGTTGTATGTGTTATTACTAGCTGCTTAAGTCCCCTGAAGAATATGCCTCAACCAATGTTATGACCCCTCCTAAAGATTGGGCATACTTTGAGAATTTTGTTCAAGCATGGAAGCAGGCAGGCTATGGGACTTGCATTTAGAAATTCAACAATTATTCTTGTTTTTGTACTTGCAGGCTCTATTCTTTACCGGATCCATCGTTTGCCATGTGTTGAGCAGATTCAAATTTAGAGGTAATGCTTTTGGTGCGCTGGATTATTTCTGTTTGCATCACTTCTTACCAGGAATAGCTATGCAGGTGTCTGTGTACCAAATTATGTATAGTCTTGGTTGGATTAACTTTTTGCCGGGCTATATTATCATGATGTGTGGTACAGATATTATATCAATATATATATTTATACAGTTTTTGAAAATATCCCAGTGTCACTTGACGAGTCTGCAATAATGGATGGATGCACATACTTCGGAGTGTTTTCAAGATTTTATTTCACTATTAAAGCCAGCAATTGTGACGGTAATGATACTTAAGGGTGTTGGTGTATATAATGAATACTATGCAGCAGACTTATATTTACAAAATAAGAGACCAAAGCTTGTTACTGTGGCAACTTCTCTCAAGTTCACAGGACCATTAGAAATCAGTATAACTATATTTGTGCCGGTGTAATTATAACTATGTTGCCAGCACTTATCATATTTATTTTCATGCCAGAAACAGATTTATGGAGGTCCTGGCAGCAGGTGCAGTAAAGGGATAATACGACAAAATAAACGGAGGAAATTAGAGGTACAGCTAAGATAATTGGAGAAACCGGGCAAATGTGCCTTGGCAGGAGAGAAACAAGAAGATAAAAACATTATACCTATGTGGAATATAGTGAAAATCCGATAATTAAAAGAAATCCTGTTGAAGGAGTCGTATGTATATTTAACAGTGCAGTAGTTCCTTATGGAGATGGATTTATCAGGTGTTTAGAGGAGAACAGACAAACGGGTTCCGTATATTTATCTTGGAAGAAGTAAAGATGGCATCAATTGAAATTTTTGATGAAGATAAAATATTATTCAAAGATGAAAATGGAAATGACTACATGCCTAGATATGCCTATGATCCGAGGCTTGTTAAGGTAGGGATACTTATTACATAATATGGTGTCAGGATTTTTATGGAGCAGTAGCCATAAGAATGGCTACACAAGGACTTTAAGAGCTTTATAAGAATCGAAAATCCATTTTTACCATTTAACAGAAATGCAGTTCTATTTCCAAGGAAAATTAATGGGTAAAATTTATGATGTTGTCCCGCAAGTGATAGTGGACATACACCTTTTGGAGATATTTTTATATCAGAAAAGCTTTGATATGAGCATTGGGGAAAGCACCGATAGTATGGGGTAAGGGAAATGAATGGTGGCAGAGTCTTAAAGATAGAGGAGGTGCTGCACCAATCCAGAACTACAGAAGGCTGGCTTTTTGTTTTATCACGGTGTTACCGGGAACCATAAGGCTATGTGTATAGTATCGGGTGGAGCAATTCTTGATATAGACAATCCATCAATTGTAAAACTATCGTTGCAACACATTTTTACCACACCTGAGGAATGGTACAGGAACGAGGCTTTGTGCGCTAATGTAGCCTTCCCTGTGCTACAGTCCATGGTGCAGACAGTGGTAAAATTGCAATCTACTGGATGTGCTGATACCTCATGTGGGACTTGCTTTTACAAAGGTGGATGAGTTGCCTATATCAGAAGAACAGTGTTCTAAGCGAAGGACTGAGAAATTGGAAGAAGATAGATTAACCCGGAGGATTTGTCGTGACCAGATGAAATAAAGGAACATCTGATTAACTGACCTGATACCTTTCTGGGGATGGGTTAAAAGATGATGAGAATGGTGATATTTCCGGATAGTTGGGCATGAAACTTCAGAAAGCTTGATAAAAAAGGCCATAAAGGGCTGTATCTAAATAGCAGAATACTGTGGTTCTTTCAAATGCCTATATAGAGCCTTAGTGATGAAAAACTGCTCGCAGATGCTAGATACTTGACTAATGAACTACTGCCTTGATAAAAGAAAAAGGGAGTATATTGGTCAGTTGACTATAGGGGTACCAGCTGATACTACCAAACATACGCATAACCAGGCATTTTGCAATCTATGGATTATCATCGTATTACAGGGCATCAGGCGATGAGGAAGCACTAAGTACAGCTCTTAAACTATACAATCTTATTGAGGAGAAATGCACGGATAAATACGGCTATATGGAGGCATTTGGACAGAGATTTTAATCTGATGGACAATGATAAGCTATCCGAAAATGGTGTAATGGCTGAGAAGACCATAGACACCTGTCCATGTATTTGAAGCTTATACTGGCTTTTATCTTATTTTCAGGAAAACTGAGTGGCAGACAGCTGAGACGTATTTTGGATACCATTTTAGATAAGGTATCACAAAGAGAGGAAGGAAGACAGGAAGTATTTTTGACAAAAATGGAACAGCCTGAGTGACTTGTATTCTTATGGACACGACATTGAGGACTGCCTGCAAGCTGTGACGAAGAAGTTGGATGTATTAAATGATTGATGCCTATACAGACGGTTTTCAGCGGTCATTGACTCTCTTGCGACAAATAGTTTATAACAGGGCATACACCGGGCATTCCATAGTAAATGAGGCCCGGAAAGGCGGAAGGTTGACTACAAAAGCGCGCGTGTGGTGGGTTCAAGCTGAAGCGTAGTAGGTTTTCTAAACGGCGAGCACCTAATGAGGGAGAGAAATATCTTGAGGCGGCAGCAGCGAATGTTGGAACTATATAAAGGAATATGTGATTGATAAAAGACAGGGTTCGGACGGGATCGTGGCCACAGGTGAACTGAAAATGCAGAGCCGATTGAAAACCAATCGTTGAGGCGTGGAAATGCCCATACCACAATGGTGGGCAGGAATGTGTTTAGAAGTAATGAGGGCAGAGCAACATGATTCATAACAAACAGTATTATATAGAGACGGGGCAAAGGTAGATGCCCTTGTTGAAAGAAAGAATAAAAAGAGCGGTTTTTATAACGGTATATATGATAGATATGAGTATCCTGTGCTAACAAGAGAATATGTACCTGCTAGCTGGAGATATGATATTAACGAAGGGAACAAATCCTTATTTTGGATGGACACCTATGCGAGTTAACGCGGTTGCTTATGAATTCAGGGCACGATAGAACTACGGTAGAATTTTACCTTGTTGGCCTATGAGATGGAAGGAAATGACAGAAAATCATTTTTTGCAGTGGCAGAAAGCGAAAGTGGGATAGATGGATTTCATTTTATAGATAAGCCTGTACTTTTACCTGATACCTGTCCTGACGAGACAAATGTATATGATATGCAAGAACTTACCAAACCTCAGAGATGGTTGGATATGTGGAGTATTCTGCTGCTCAGAGACAGAAAGACAAAGGAAAAGCAGAGACTTATCAGCTGCTGTTGCAGAAGCGAGCTATCGTTAGAACTAAGGACTTGAGGGCTTGGGAAAGGCTTAATAATCTGAGACTCTTAATTCATACAACAGAGGATGGCGGTACATCCTAGAGTTTGTAAATGGGTAAATATGCCACCTTCTACAAGACCAATGGATGGCTTTATAGAAACCAAGAAGCGGAGGAATTGGTTTTGGACTTTGTGATGACATAGAGAATGCTGTTATGAGATAAAGAGGAGATTATCAGTAAAAGAGTATGTCACACACAGTGACAGGGCACAGACAGGTGCAACCCCAATTAAGGTAATGTTGGATAAACATAGCTCATCGGGTAGAAAATACAGCAACAGGACTGAAATTGCTGCTCTATGTTTGGAACTTCGATTGAAAGATCAACTTCAAAAGTAATAGCTGAGCCTTCAAGGAGTGTTTTAGTACCTTTTGTGGGAGGGATGGAGATGTGTCAAATGTAGTAGTTTACCAATGGAGCAATAGCTCTACAAAACGAGAACGTATATATATATGTGTCATACGTCAGATACAAGGATGCACGTTGCACCTACTACGGTGAGAAAGCTGGAAGACTATCTTTTAATACACCCAAAAAGACCCTCTACGCTCGTAGAATGCGTTAAACAAAGGTGTGAACTTATAGATGTGAATTCAGTTGTTAAACAAGGTGAATTGAAATGAAAAGTAGAAGTCTCCATTCCCTTAATCTATATATTAAACAAGCCATCTTTCGGTAGCTGCTTTAAAAGTGAATATTAAAAAGTTAAGGCTATACAGTTGCTGACTTGATTTTATAACCTTGATTTCTTGCGATGATAATTGCCTGTTCTACCGTGATTTTCCCGGTCAACGGAGGCAAATCAGTTTCAAGTAAAGTTCCACGCATTATAGGTTTCTGTTCTTCAGCATATGATATAATGCAGTCGAAACATTCTTACCAATGGCAATGATTGCCTTTCTTGTGACCCGCGACGCTTTTGAGACGGAGATAGCGGTTGCAAATTTCGGATGCTTTACTGGTAACAACAGCATTTGCACACCTGGACCAGTAAAGGTTTGATATAGCATCCGGCGCTGGAAACCGGACAGTTTTCTTCCCTACTTTCATTGTTGGTCAGGTAAAGACCCGGCCCATAAACATAAGTGTTTCGCCGAAGGAAAATATATCAACTGGGTACCGATTTCGGAAATATGATTCCGATGGCAGTAAAGTCGCTACGGATACCGGAGCGGTTTAGATGTGAGTTCCTGCTGATAGGGGCAGCGAGCTGAAATGAGTTCTTCAAGCTCTGCTTTCCGGGATTAAGCTTTCATAATGAGCTTTGATTACCTTAAGTTTTGACGGCTTGTTCGGAGTGATATAACAAATCAATAGCGTCACGGAGTTCAGGAAGTTTCTTTTTTCAAACTTTTGTAAACAAGGTTCAAAGGTCAAAAGAGGTATCTGGGATTTTCAAAAGTTTATCCAATGTCATACGAGCAGATTTGCCGAAGGTGTCGAAACAACGTTTCAACTGGATCAGTAAAACCGTGAGACAGTTCTGCAAACGATTACTTCCAGCGATTGAAAGCAGGTCAGTTTGAAACGGTAACGCATAAGGTCACGGAGCTGACGGATGTGTCAGCAGGCGGCATCACTTCCGGCAACAAGATCATCTTGAACAGGTCAGCAATCCATTTGGCATCTTTCTTGTCAGTTTTCTTTCCACGGATAGCCTTAACATATTTGGGATGAGCAAGGACAATCGAACGGTCATTTTCTAAAAGATATTATAAACAAGGAATCGAACTTGCAGGGGTGGATTCCATACAGACATCCTTGCAATTCCGTTTGAGTAGCCATTGTAACGAAGTTTTCAGACCGCTCGTGTGGGTAGAAAAGCGGTGGCTCTCATAAATGACACACTTATCGTTCGTAGAAACGTACAGACAACTACAAAAGTTTTGTGGATCAATACCACAATAGTTTTGTACACGATTTTAAAACCGCGGGACTCCTTTCAGAATCAAGTTCATTAGAAGTTATAGGAGGACGGCATTGACTGAACACCTATAAGCCATAAACGAGATTGTTTATGCAGATAAAGATTACGTGTTCAACGACACACTTATTTATTAGCGAAAGGCGTACTACACACATATAAATATGGGTCATCAAAATACCGGACCAGCCCACTCACCTCCCCGTGATTTGTAGTATATGAGTTCCCTACAAGAAAATTATAAATAAAAATGAAACAAAACATTTTCATAACGTTTTGTGCCTTGAGCAAAGCGAAAGTGCAGAAATAAATATATTGAACAGATAATTCAAAGCTTTTGTATTCCGGCCAGGATAGATTTTGACAACCCTAAACAGCCTGTATTTATCTATCCTTGCAGCTATATGAAAATCAAGTTTACCGGGAATAAATTAAAAATCTCCGTTGAAAAACAGTAATGCATATTGGGATAACTATATGGGCTGCATTATCGATGGGGAGCAAATAAAATTCAAACTTCCAATGAATGGTAAGATAGTTCTCGATATCCCGGTAAAATCAACAGGAGAAGTCCATAGAGGCAATGATTTTTAAGACAAGACTCCTGTCATATTTTAAGGTTCTTGGAATAGAGTGAAAGGTAATATTCTTGATTTGCTACATAAGCAGAAAAAGAAAAATTGAAGTTTATGGTGATTCTGTATCTGCGGGAGAGTATCTGAGGCTTTAGACTATGTGGGTAAGGAGGATCCTGAACATAACGGAGAGTACTCAAACTCTTATTATTCATATGCTTGATTTTGGCGAGGAGTTTAGACGCAGAAATTCACGATATAGCTCAGGGTGGAGCTGCACTAATGGATAATACGGGATGGTTTTATGAGCCTAATGGTATTGGTATGGAAACCATTTGGGATTCTCTTTGCTATAATCCTAAGTTTGAAAAGTATAATAAATGGGATTTTAAAAATATATACCCTCAGTTAGTTTTTGGTGGCTATCGGGCAAAATGAGTAGTCATCCAAGTGATTTTTATGAAGGATGACTACTGTGGTGACAAGTCCAAAGCTATGGAAGAAAAATACAAAAATTTGTATTGCGAATCAGAGGAAAATATCCTAATGCTCATATAATTTGCCACACCACACTGCTAAATCATAATAAGAACTGGGATAGAGCAATTTCGGAAGTTGTAGAGAGGCATATCTGATAAAAATATAACTCAGTATATGTTTAAAAAAGAAAACGGAACAGGAACGTCGAGGGCATCTTAGAATCTCAGAGGCTGAAGAGATGGCCAAAGGGTGAAAAATTATATCGGCACAATTGAAATTGAGGTGGGATTAATATTAAAAATATAAATCTTGTAAGACTTAAAAATGTATGTTGAAAGCCGAAAAAGGCAATGACATTACTATTGGATTTTTTGGGAGGTTCAATAACTCAGGGCGTCTTTCATCTACACCTGAAAAGTGTTATGCATTTTCTCGTGTGAGCTGGTGGAGAAAAAGCTCCTACGTCGGAGTTTTCGTATGTAAATGCCGGTATAGGGGACAGACTCTTATTTTTGGCGTAGCTAGGGCAGTTTCAGACTTGTTAATGTATCAACCGGATGTT
>BNJV01001770.1_pt1 | contig 81415 bp, 99 predicted proteins | sample 8540591 | NCBI WGS metagenome assembly BNJV01 (sample SAMD00202457, study PRJDB9452) | human saliva metagenome | host: Homo sapiens | reverse complement strand
TTAAAGAATAAAGTGGGACAAACTTGTAATCAAGAGCAGATCAAATTCGTTCGAAAAATCATGGAACGGTAAAAAGGCAAACAGAAAAAGAACCATCCTGTTAGATAGTACCCCCTTTACTGGACAAACCAGTAAAGGGGGTATTTATTATGCGTTACTCATTTGAGTTCAAATGAAATGTGTCGAATTATATCGACAAGGAATATGGGCTGAGACACCTGAAAAAGTTATGAAGAGGAGTTTTCAAAGAAAAATATTGAATTGGGATAAAAATTGAAAGGATTCATGGTCCTAAAGGATTGGAGCGTGTTAAAAAAACAAAGAAATTGGACGGTAGAAGAAAAAAATTGACATTTGTTCTACAGATTTTTAAATGGAAAAAAACTCTTACAGAAGTTTCTTTTTCAGAAGGAATTAGTGATGGATTATTAAGTTCTTGGGTTCACAAGTATCTGACTTATGGATATAATGGTCTAAAGAATAAGAAGAGAGGACGACCATTATCTAAGGAGCCTATTATGAATAAAAAAGCTGTACCTGATAACCTTTCAGAATCCGAACGAGAAGAATTAGTTCGATTACGTGAACGAAATGCATATTTAGAAGCTGAAATTGCTGTTATAAAAAAATGAGAACCTTGAGAGAAGAACAGGAAGCTGCGCTTCTCAAGGCGAGAAAGCAGCGATCATCAAGGAATTACGAGAAGTAGGATAATAACTAAAACATCTTCTTAAAGCGATGAAAATGGCTAAATCTACTTACTATTTTGAATTAACTAAAGTTGATGTAGTGGCTGAGAAGAATGGTGTTTTATTATCAGAAATCAAAAAAATATTTCATGAAAATAAAGGTAGATATGGCGTTAGAAGAATTTACCAAGAACTTTGCCGTAAAGGTTACGTAGTTAATCATAAAAGAGTTCAACGTCTTATGCATGTAAATGGATTGTTTGGGAAACGCCCTAAAGAAAAATACCATTCTTATCAAGGCAATGTTGGGAAAGTTGCTGATAATATTATTAACAGAGAGTTTACGGCCGATAGGCCACTTCAAAAATGGAGTACAGATGTTTCTTAATTCACTTTTCCTTGGGGAAAATGTTTCTTTTCTCCAATTTTAGATATGTCTACTAATGAAATAATCTCCTATGATCTTTCTCTAAGTCCCGACTTAGAACAGATTCAAAGGATGTTAAATAAAGCTTTTAAAAAATTCCCTGATGTAAATGGATTGATTCTCCATTCTGATCAAGGTTGGCAATATCAACACGCATTTTATCAAAAGTCATTAAGAGAACGAGGGATTATTCAATCAATGTCTCGAAAAGGAAATTGTTATGATAACTGCATTATAGAAACCTTCTTGCCAGAATGAAGAACGAAATGTTCTATGGTTTGGAAAAAGGAATATTCTACCTTTAAGGAATTTCAAATGGCAATTAAAGATTACATAGATTATTACAATAACAAAAGAATTCAAGAAAAAACAAAATGGATGTCCCCTGTTCAATACAGGGAAACATCCATGCGTTCAGCTTAATTATTAATGTGTCCAGGATTCAGGGTACATATCAAATTTTGTCCTTTCTTTTTTGATGTTCAGAGCGATGAAAAATCCGTTTTTTTGAAGTTTTCAAAGTTCCGAAAACCAAAGGCATTTCGTTTGATAAGTCTGATGAGATTATTGGTCACTTCTAATTTGGCATTGGAATAAGGTAATTGAAGGGCGTTGACGATTTTATCTTTGTCCTTTTGAAAGATTTTAAAGACAGACAGTCTGAAAAAGAGGATGAACCTGCTTCAGATTTTGTTTAAGAAAAATTTAATGAAGTGTTTGCCTAAAATGGTTGATTAATGATAAAAATTGAGCGTAGGTTACTAGTCTCTCTGAGAGCTATAACTCTTGTCTTTAACTTTTACTTTGAGTGCTAAACTAAAAAGCATTTATTGACAAGCTCTTTTGATAAGAATTGGTAGATTAGCTGGGAAAACTACTAATTTGGGTACTAATAACGGAGTTCTTACCATATGGAGAAGGGCAATAAATTTATTTTTTTGTGTAATCATAAAAAGTAAAAAGAAATTTTATAAGGAGAAAAAGAATGATAAAGTCGAAAAACAGGATTAAAAAAAGACAATCGTTGGAATGATAACCTTTGTTTTAGCATTTTTTTCTTACTGCCGTTGCAAGGCGTTTTTGCGGCACCGCAGGAAATAAAGGATGACACAGATCTTTCTGCACTACGTCTTTACCAATTTCAGTTAACTACGGATAACATGAGCGTTGTATCTAAGTCATCTGCCGTAGATCAATACCACATGAATAATCCAATTTATGAAGGTAGCCCAAGGGTAGGGACCCCGATGGAGAATTTCACCCTCAAGGTAGATAAGACAAAAAAGGCAGATCAAACCTTTGATAAGCCTTTGTCTTTGAAATTTACCAATGCTGGAACAGTCAATGGTAAGCAAGTAGATGCTTATTTAACGATTAATAAAAGTTACTCTTCATTATATTAATAACTCAGAAGCTACGGCTGAAATGGCTAATGCTAGCAAGACGGCAGTTCAGTTTTTTAATGTTTCTAATACATGGGGAGCAAATCAATTTGAAATTGGGAATATCCCCTATCTTGATGCAACACATAATTATTTTTTACGTAATACCTTTACAGTTGATGCAGATGTAACAGTAGAACTTAAGTATTCAGATGGTTCAGAACCTGACATGAAATTGGTGATGAAGCCAACTGATATTGATGCAAATGGTCAATGGAATACCAAGGAAGCTTTCTATGTTACCAATTACAGCACTAGTGTTGATAAGCGGGTAATGAATAACCGGAATATTTTTGCAAGTAACCCAAGAAGGTGATAAAACTGTTTGGAATGCAGGCCCAGGTGCTACAAGTGGTTCAGACGCCGAAAATAATATTTCCGGTTTAGCTCTACGCTCAGTTAACAATACCATGAACTTTGGTTACCGTTCAGCGAACTATGCCTCTGCAACTTTCTCTCTTTACATGGAACAAGTACAGCTGGCTCCAGAAAAGGAGGTAGACCCAGCTCAAATCCCAGCACAAGCAGGAGAGGCAGTCACTTATAAGACCCTTTTCAGAATTCCAAAACCAGGTAAAGAAATCATTACAGCTTTATCAAGTCTTGATTTCGTTGATACCTTTGATGCTCGTTTAGATTTCAAAAATCTTACAGTTGATGCAGATGGTGTTGTGTTGACAGAAGGTACAGACTACACTGTTGAAAAGTCCGGTCAAAAAGTAACGGTTAAGATGGCTGCTGCTTACTTGAACAAAGATAAGGCAGGGACACCTATTCGTATTACTTATAATACAGTAACAAATAATAAGGTTAGTGATAAAGCTTCAGGACCTATTGAAAACATTGTAGCTATGCAACCAGATAACCTTTATTTCGTATCAAACAAGGTAACAACAACCTTACTTTACAATAAAATCCACGAATTTGTGAGTGGGACCCCAGGTAAAGAACTTCCACAAGAAGTGAAAGACTTGCTTCCAGCGACGGATAAGAACTTGTCTAATGGTAGTCAAGTAACTCCAACACAACCAAGGCAAACAGAAGTGAAGACAGCAGAAGGTACATGGAGCTTCAAGTCCTATGACAAGACATCAGAAACCATCAATGGAGCGGATGCTCACTTCGTCGGTACTTGGGAATTCACCCCAGCTCCAACTTACAAGGCAACACATGAATTTGTAAGCGGAACGCCAGGAAAAGAACTTCCACAAGAAGTGAAATCCTTTGCTTCCAGTAGACCAAACAGACTTGAAAGACGGTAGTCAAGCGACTCCGACACAACCAAGTCAAACAGAAGTGAAGACGGCAGAAGGCACATGGAGCTTCAAGTCCTATGACAAGACATCAGAAACCATCAATGGAGCGGATGCTCACTTCGTCGGTACTTGGGAATTCACCCCAGCTCCAACTTACAAGGCAACACATGAATTTGTAAGCGGAACGCCAGGAAAAGAACTTCCACAAGAAGTGAAATCCTTGCTTCCAGTAGACCAAACAGACTTGAAAGACGGTAGTCAAGCGACTCCGACACAACCAAGTCAAACAGAAGTGAAGACGGCAGAAGGCACATGGAGCTTTAAGTCTTATGACAAGGCATCAGAAACCATCAATGGAGCGGATGCCCACTTCGTCGGTACTTGGGAATTCACTCCGGCTCCAACTTACAAGGCAACACATGAATTTGTAAGCGGAATGCCAGGAAAAGAACTTCCACAAGAAGTGAAATCCTTGCTTCCAGTAGACCAAACAGACTTGAAAGACGGTAGTCAAGCAACTCCGACTCAACCAAGGCAAACAGAAGTGAAGACGGCAGAAGGCACATGGAGCTTCAAGTCCTATGACAAGGCATCAGAAACCGTCAATGGAGCGGACGTTAAATTTACAGGAACTTGGGAATTTACCCCAGCTCCAACTGTACGTCCAATTACTTCTTTTGTAGATACTAAGGGTAATACATTAGTTCCAAGCGAAGACGGTGAACAACCTAAGAAAGAAATTCCAGGCTACCGCTTCGTAGAAACTAAGAAACTTCCAAATGGAGATACAGAACATGTCTACGAAAAAGTTAAGACATCATTCAAGGATAAAGAAGGAAACGAAATTCCAGGAAATCCAAGTGAAGATGGCGAACAACCTAAGAAAGACATCCCAGGTTACCGCTTCGTAGAAACTAAGAAACTTCCAAATGGAGATACAGAACATGTCTACGAAAAAGTTAAGACATCATTCAAGGATAAAGAAGGAAACGAAATTCCAGGAAATCCAAGTGAAGATGGCGAACAACCTAAGAAAGACATCCCAGGTTACCGCTTCGTAGAGACTAAGAAACTTCCAAATGGAGATACAGAGCACGTCTATGAGAAAGTTAAGACAAGTCATAAGGATAAAGACGGAAATGAAATTCCAAACTATCCAACAGAAGATGGCGAACAACCTAAAAAAGATATCCCAGGTTACCGCTTCATAGAGACTAAGAAACTTCCAAATGGCGACACAGTTCATGTTTATGAAAAAATTATTCCTTCTGTGGAACCAGAACCTGCGAAACCCTCAAAACCAGCTAAGGAATTGCCTAATACTGGTACAGAAAAATCACTCTAGCCTAGCAGTTCTTGGAATTCTTGGAATATTGAGCGGATTTGGTCTTGTGGAACGCAAGAAAAAAAGAAGACTAATTCTATACTAGAAATTCTAAGTAGTATCCATTAGTTTCTTAAACAAAAAGAGTTTGGGACAAAATACTTCTCAACCACAAAAAAGCTAGAAATTTTGGCTCTTTGTCAACTGTAGTGGGTGTCGAAAAGCTAACATCTAGAGAGGACCAAATATGATATGTACCCCCTTTACTGGACAAACCAGTAAAGGGGGTATTTATTATGCGTTACTCATTTGAATTCAAAATGAAATGAGTAGAATTGTATCGACAAGGAACGTGGGCAGAAACGCCTAAAAAAGTTAAGCAAAAGAGTTTTAGAAGAAAAATTCACATTTGTTCTACAGGTTTTAAATGGGAAAACTCTTACAGAAGTTTCTTTTTCAGAAGGAATTAGTGATGGATTATTAAGTTCTTGGGTCCACAAGTATCAAACTTATGGATATAATGGTCTAAAGAATAAGAAAAGAGGGCGACCATTATCTAAGGAGCCTATTATGAATAAAAAAAGCTGTACCTGATAACCTTTCAGAATCCGAACGAGAAGAATTAGTTCGATTACGTGAACGAAATGCATATTTAGAAGCTGAAAATGCTGTTATAAAAAAATGAGAACCTTGAGAGAAGAACAGGAAGCTGCGCTTCTCAAGGCGAGAAAGCAGCGATCATCAAGGAATTGCGAGAAGTAGGATAATAACTAAAACATCTTCTTAAAGCGATGAAAATGGCTAAATCTACTTACTATTTTGAATTGACTAAAAGTTGATGTAGTGGCTGAGAAGAATGGTGTTTTATTATCAGAAATCAAAAAAATATTTCATGAAAAATAAAGGTAGATATGGCGTTAGAAGAATTTACCAAGAACTTTGCCGTAGAGGTCACGTTGTGAATCATAAAAGAGTTCAACGTCTTATGCATGTAAATGGATTGTTTGGAAAACGACCTAAAGAAAAATACCATTCTTATCAAGGTAATGTTGGAAAAGTTGCTGATAATATTATTAACAGAGAGTTTACGGCCGATAGGCCACTTCAAAAAAATGGAGTACAGATGTTTCTTAATTCACTTTTTCCTTGGGGAAAAATGTTTCTTTTCTCCAATTTTAGATATGTCTACTAATGAAATAATCTCCTATGATCTTTCTCTAAGTCCCGACTTAGAACAGATTCAAAGGATGTTAAATAAAGCTTTTAAAAAAATTCCCTGATGTAAATGGATTGATTCTCCATTCTGATCAAGGTTGGCAATATCAACACGCATTTTATCAAAAGTCATTAAGAGAACGAGGGATTATTCAATCAATGTCTCGAAAAGGAATTTGTTATGATAACTGCATTATAGAAACCTTCTTGCCAGAATGAAGAACGAAATGTTCTATGGTTTGGAAAAGGAATATTCTACCTTTAAGGAATTTCAAACGGCAATTAAAGATTACATAGATTATTACAATAACAAAAGAATTCAAGAAAAAACAAAATGGATGTCCCTGTTCAATACAGGGAAACATCCATGCGTTCAGCTTAATTATTAATATGTCCAGGATTCTGGGTACATATCACCTGAGGATGGTTCTTTTTTTATTTTCTTAATTGGTGAGTGAGTTGGTAACTGGATTCTAAAATTTCGTTTTGACGGCGGTCGTCTTTTTGGAGAAGTCCAAGATACAACAAGTCGATTAAGAATAGGGAGTCGTTTCGGCTGGTGATCGCAGCAGAACGAATAATATTCTCATGTCGAGGTACCTTTAAACTATAGGTGCTGAGCGAATCGAGTTGATTGTTTCCTAAAGCGGTAATCGAAACGGTTGGAATTTCTCTCGAATGTGCAATTTCAAAGGCGCTCGTGACTTCCTTGGTTTGGGCCGAATAGCTCACCCCAATGACGAGATCGTCCGGTGTCGCACTACCCAGGCTGGCTAATTGAATATGTGAATCAGTATGGTACAGGATATTTTTACCAATCCGGCTTAATTTGAAATAAAGGTCACTGCAGACCATTCCAGAAGCCCCTACCCCAAAGGTATAAATTTTACGCGCATTTTTCATGAGGTCGATGACTTTATCCAACACAATATCATCCACAAGTTCCAAGGTCATTTCATAAGAACGAGTGACCGTGCTAATTAATTTGGATTGGATGGTTTTGATAGAATCATCTTTTTCGATTTGCTCATCAATTGTTTGAGCGTTTTTTTGCGCAAGGTTTACTTTGAAACGAGAATAAGAGCGGTATCCAATCTTTTTAATGTATTTACTAATAGAAGAAGGCGAAACGCCAATATGTTCTGCCAATGTATGAATGCTAGAAGAGAGTACAATCTCTGAATGCTCTGAAATAAAAGCTTCAATTTTTTTGTCGGTGACGGTTAAATAGTTTTTTTCATATATAACTCCTTTCGTAGAAATTATGTTTCCAAAAATATTATACTACAAGAAATATTTTTTTAAAAAATATAAAGAAATTTCTAAAAATTCTATTTCAATGGTAACGCTTTTATGATAAAATGATTTCAGAAGGAAGTGGGAAGATGACAGATTTAATTAAGTTAGATACTGAAAAAAATAATCAACGAACAATAGATATCGATATTTTATCAACACAAGAAATCCTTCAAAAAAATCAATGATGAAGATCAAACTGTTGCTTCTATTGTTTCTAAAAGTGTTCCCCAAATATCAGCTTTAGTAGACCAGATTGTTGATCGTATGCAAAAAGGTGGACGTCTATTCTATATTGGAGCTGGAACGTCGGGGAGGCTTGGAGTATTAGATGCGGCTGAATGTCCTCCAACATATGGAGTAGATAAAGGTCTAGTTGTTGGGATTATGGCAGGTGGAGATAATGCGATGTTTATTGCCCAAGAAGGAGCGGAAGATTCTCTTGAGCTAGCTCGAGGCGATTTATCTCAGTATCAAATAAATGAAAATGATACCGTAATTGGTTTAGCAGCTAGCGGTCGAACACCTTACGTGATTGGGGGATTACGTTATGCAAGAGAAATTGGGGCTTTAACTGGAGCCATCTCTTGTGTACAAAATGCAGAAATCTCTAAATTTGCAGATTATCCTATTGAGGCGGTTACAGGTGCAGAAGCGATTATGGGCTCTACACGAATGAAAGCTGGAACAGCTCAAAAGTTAATTCTCAATATGATTTCAACGAGTGTCATGATTAAGCTCGGTAAAGTGTATAAAAATTATATGGTTGACTTAAAACCAACGAATAAGAAACTTGTCGTTCGTTCTAAAAATATGATCCGTACTTTAACGGGAGTAGATGATGAGTTGGCAGAGAAGCTTTATGAAGAGAGTGGCCATAATGTAAAAAAAGCACTCATTATGGAAATAATGGATGTTGATAGGCAGACTGCCGAAGAAGCTTTAATGAAGGGAAATGGGCATATCAAGCGCGCCATCCAAGTATTAGGAGGTGATATTTAATGCAAGATATGGAACTAATTATTTTTGAAATTATCAGTAATGGTGGAAATGCCAAAGCTTTAGTATATGAAGCGATGGAAGAATCTGAAAAAGGAAATTTTGAAGAGGCTAGAAAATTACTTGAAGAGGCTGATACATTTTTAAATAAAGCACATCAAGTACAAACAGACTTAATTCAAAAAGAAGCAGCGGGTGAAAGAAATGAAGTTACAGTACTTTTTGTACATGCTCAAGATCACCTAATGACTTCTATAGAAGTTAGAACTCTAGCAGAAATGTTATTCGAATGAATGAAAGACTTTGGAAGTTAGAACATAAAGAGTAAGGAGAAAACGATGGTTAAATTCAGAAAATGGACCGTTAAGAATGTGGACCAAAAAAAGCAATATAAAACGGCAATGGGAACCACAGATTATGATATTCCGATGTTTGGTTATAAGAGCGTACTGCTGATTATCGCTAGTATCGTACTATCAATGTTTGTGATTCCGGCAATTTGCGATTTGGTTCATATTGACTTTAAATGGCCTTTTGTCATTTGTGGAGGGCTCGTTGCAGGTTTTACAGTTTCATTTTCTCAATTCTTTGTGAATTCAAAAAAAGGAATTACTCAAGCCTTTTGGTGGGTTGGAGGAATTTGGAGCATCGTTATCGGAATTATTTATTATTTTATCGTAATGACCGGAGTAATTTTATAATGAGTGGAGGTGAAAATTATGAAAATTTTACTTGTTTGTTCAGGGGGAATGTCTAGTGCTATTGTTGCAAAAGCATTGCAAGATGCGGGCACAAAAGAAGGGTTAGATATTCAAGTAGATGAATGTGGTACACAAGCTTTTGCAGAAAAAGTAAAAGAGGATTATCAAATTTCTCTTGTAGCACCTCAAATTCGTCATCGTTATGATGTATTGAAAGCTAGCGCAGATGAAGCAGGTGTCCCATGTTTATTAATTAAACCACAAGGATACACTCCTCTAGGAGGACCAAAACTACTTCAACAAATCAAAGAGGAATTAGAAATATAATAAGGAAAGTGGGGATATCATATGTTTGATAAAATCACAGAGTTTATGGATACGAAGCTGTCGACACCGATGGCTAAATTAGCAGAACAACGCCATTTAAGAGCGATTCGTGATGGTATTATTGCAACTCTACCAATTATTGTCGTTGCATCAATGTTTAGTAATTGCCTTTCTTCCAAACTCAATGCCGAAAGATTGGGGAATTACACAATTTATTCAAGCGAACCAAGCTAAAATTTTATTGCCTTACCGTGTTTCAATGTACATTATGACATTGTACGCAGTTTTCGGAATTGGATTTTCTCTAGCATCTTCTTATGATCTAGATGGATTATCCGGGGGGATTCTAGCTGAATTAGCTTATTTACTAACTATTATTCCTAAAGCAATTCCAGCTGCTTCAGCAGAAGTAAAAGCTTTAGCAGATTCAAGCGAACCTTTAAAAAATTATTTATCTTCATTGCCTTCGGGATTTGTTCTCCCGATGAGTAATTTGGGGTCCGCGGGGATGTTTATAGGGATTCTATCAGCCTTTATTGCTGTTGAAATTTATCGTTTCACTCAAAAGAGTGGATTCAAGATTTCAATGCCACCTCAAGTTCCAGCATCAGTTGCGCGTTCTTTTGAAGCTTTAACACCAACAGTTATCGTACTATTACTTGTTTCAACTGTTACTATGTTTATCGGTATCGATGTTCATAAAATTGTAGGTAGTATCGTTGCTCCACTGGTACAAGCGACAGATTCCATTTTCTCAGTTATTGTGGTGATTTTCTTATCACAATTCTTCTGGTCGTTTGGTATTCACGGTTGGTCAATCGTTGGTTCTCTTGCAAGACCGTTATGGTTAGTATTGTTAGAAGAAAATACTTCAGCTTTCGCAAGCGGCTCTGCAATTCCTAATATTGCGGCTGAACCATTCTATCAATGGTTTGTAATGATTGGTGGTTCTGGGGCTACGATTGGTTTAGCTATTTTATTAATCTGGCGTTCTAAATCTGCATATGGTAAGTCTTTAGGTAAGACAGCATTTATTCCAGCAGTATGTAATATCAATGAACCTTTAATCTTCGGTACTCCTATTGTATTAAATCCACAATTAATTATTCCGTTTATTTTAGCACCATTAGCAAATGGGATTGTAACATGGATTGCAATGTCCGCTGGATTAGTGAATAAAGTTGTAGCAAGTGCACCTTGGACTCTTCCTGGACCTATTGGAGCGTTCTTAGCTACTGGTAGTGACTGGAGAGCCATCGTATTAAACGTTGTATTAATTGTATTGTCGATTTTAATTTACTATCCATTCTTTACAATGTACGACAAATCATTATTGGCTCAAGAACAAGAGCAATAAAAATGAAACTATGAGCCCTGTTCTAGTAGCAGGGCTTTTCTATACTAAATTTTAAGGAGAAAATGAATGAGAAGATTAGGAGTATCTATATATCCAGAAAAAAAGTACGGTAGAAGAAATCAAGAACTATCTTGAAGAAACGAGTCGTTTAGGCTTTTCTAGAGTTTTCTCTTGTCTATTGTCTGTGAATAAGCCTGCAGAAGAAATAAAAAAAGAATTTACCAAAATAAATACTTTTGCTCACGAACTAGGTTTTGAAGTCATTGTGGATGTTTCTCCACGAGTATTTGGAGAGTTAAATATTTCATATAAGGATCTATCGTTTTTTTCAAAGAAATTGGGGCAGACGGAATTCGTTTTAGATGCCGGCTTTTTCGGGATTAGAAGAATCTATTATGACCTATAATCCAGAAAAATTTAATTATCGAAATCAATATGAGCAATAATGTTCATACGATTGATACCATCATGGATTATAGACCTAATAAATATAAATTATATGGGTGTCACAATTTTTTTATCCACATCGTTATTCCGGTTTAAACTTAGATTTCTATAAAGAATGTACAAAACGTTTTAACAAGTATGGATTAAAAACAGCAACATTTGTCACTTCACATGATAAAGGGGCATTTGGACCTTGGCCAACTACTGAAGGATTACCAACGCTAGAATTGCATCGTGAGTTGCCATTAGATGTTCAAATAAAACACCATATTGCAATGGAATTAGTGGATGATATTCTCATTTCTAATTGCTATCCAACGAAAGAAGAATTGTCTCGCATAGAAGGACTAGATTTGGATGTAGTGACTTTTGATGTTGAATTAGTTGAAGGCATTCCGGAGATAGAAAAGAAAATTGTATTAGAGGAATTTCATTTCAATAGAGGAGATCAGAATGACTACTTTATTCGTTCGACACAGAGTCGTGTGAAGTATAAAGGACATCGATTTGAAGTGTTTAATGCTCCTAATCAGATTAAGAGAGGCGATATTTTAATCGAAAGTAGTGAATACGGACATTATGCAGGAGAATTACAAATCGCCTTGAAGGATATGGAAAATTCAGGTAAGACCAATGTTGTCGCAAAAGTAGTGGATATAGAACACTTTATTTTTAGATGAAATTAAACCTTGGCAGAAATTTAAATTTAGACTTAAATAAGCAGAATGGAGAAAACAATGAAGATATTATGGGGCGGAGCAACAGCAGCTAGTCAATATGAGGGCGGATTTACTCTGGAAAAAGGCCTAGATACACAAGATTGTAGACCCTATTTACCTCGTACTTCGAATGCCACAGAAGAAACTCGATTATTAACAAGAGAAAAAAATAGAAGAAGCTAAAAATGAAGCGTCTAAACAATACTATCCTTTTAGAAATGGAACAAAAGGGTTTGAACACCTAGAAGAGGATATAGAGTATTTTGCCGAATTAGGGTTAGACTTATATAGATTTTCGATTAGCTGGTCAAGACTTTTCCCTAAAGGAATTGAAGAAGAACCTTCCCAAGAAGGTGTTGCCTATTATGATAAAGTGTTCCAGTTGTTAGAAGAGAAAAAAATCAAAATATTTCTAACATTAAACCACTATGCAATGCCTATCTATTTAGTAGAGCAATATGGAGGATGGAAAGGAAGAGAATGTATTGACCATTTTCTTCACTTTGCAGCCTTTGTGTTTGAGAGGTGGGGACATTTAGTCGAATATTGGCTACCGTTTAATGAAATCAACGCAGGGTATTTTAGTCCTTATAATGGCGTTGGTTTATTAAAAGGAGAAAATGGATATCAATTGTCAGATGTTTTCCAAGCGTTACATCATCAGTTTGTAGCTAGCGCTAAAACCATTCAACTAGCAAGAAAAATGAACTTACCAGGTCGTTTTGGTTCCATGATCGCTTGCTTCTGCTATTATCCATTAACGAGCAAACCTGAGGACAATTTGAAATTGGTGTTTGAAGAACAAATGAACCAGTGGTACTGTATGGATATTTTATCAAAAGGTGAGTACCCATATTACGCAGAAACATTTTTTTCAAAAAAACAAAAAAATATAGTGCTACAAATTACAGAAGAAGATAGAAAATTATTAAAAAGAAAATACATGTGATTTTGTATCTATTTCGTTTTATACTTCCTCAGTAATTACTGTAGATGAAGCAGACAAAACCGCTGGAAACTTAGTTGTTTCTACTAAAAATCCATACTTGAAAGCAAGCGAATGGGGGTGGCAAATAGATCCGGTAGGATTAAGAACGTCTCTTCATAGAGTTTACGAACGATACGGGAAACCGGTGATTGTGTCTGAAAATGGGTTAGGCGCTCGAGATGTATTAACCGAAAAACATCAAATCCATGATGATTATCGCATTGAGTATATGAAGTCGTATTACGAGCAAGCTCAATTAGCACTTGAGGATGGAGTCCCTCTTGAAGCGTTTATTGCATGGGGGATTGTGGATATCGTTTCAGCGGGTAGTTGTGAAATGGATAAACGTTATGGAGTGATTTATGTAGATGCTGACAATCACGGAAATGGTAGCTATGCAAGATATAAAAAAGATAGTTTCTATTGGTATAAAGACTTCATTAAGAATTACAAAAAAGAAAATATTGATTAACTGTTGAGTGTATGATTATAAAGAATAAGGAATAAAGTTCGTAGCGTCTAGAAGAGGACCATAGAAAAACAATTAAAGAGAGTGTGTATCATGAGTGTGTTGTATAAAATTAAAAGTTCAATGAGTGCTTTTACAGAAACCGATCGATCGATTGCAGAGTTTGTTTTTGTCAATAGACAAGTTGTTCTAGAGTCTAATGCCAAAGAATTAGGAGACATGACGAAAACATCGGCAGCTGCATGGGTACGATTTTCTAAAAAGATGGGATATAAAGGCTTACCTGCTTTTAAAGTAGCTCTTGCCAAAGAAACTCAATCGTATACAAACGAAGATGACATTGAAACTTTTTTAAATCCTCAAGATTCCTTAATGGGATTGCTTCAAAAAACGGAAAACATGTTAACACAAAATATAAGAGAAACTTTTTCTTTACTCGATTATCATGCACTAGAAAAAGCCATCGAATTTATCCATGAAGCCAAAACCGTCTTCTTGTTAGGTGTAGGAGGAAGCAGTATTGTTTGTTTGGATTTCTATCATAAAATGACTCGAATTCATCAAAATGTCATGTACGATCGTGACTTGCATACTTTAATGCCTCGTATTGCGCAGTTAGATAAGAACGATGTTGTTCTTGTTATTAGTTATAATGGTGAAACTGAATCGGTTAATTCCATTGCAAAAGTTGCTAAAACAATGGGAGCCAGAATTGTTGGAGTGACAAAGTACAATTTAAAATCAACACTCTCGACATTGTCGGATATTCGACTGTTTGTTCCTGTAGAAGAAAAAAGAGATTCGCTTAGGATCGATTACTTCTAGAAATAGTTTATTAACGATTACAGATTTATTGTATTATGGAATTGCAAAGACAGATTTTAATGTCACGAAAGATTTGCTGGTTCGAACAAGACAGTTCATTAAGGAGGTTGAATAATGCTTGCAGTAGGGTTAATGTCTGGAACATCTTTTAGATGGTGTGGATACCGTTCTTTGTGAAATAAGCGGTCAAGATGAGTCCACCAAAGTAAAACAATTATATTTTAAAACATATGACATCCCAGAAAGTTTGAGAACAAAAATAAGAAAATGCTGTAGCAGAGAATTAATTCCGGTGGATTTAATTTGTTCGTTGAATTTTGAATTAGGATATCTTTTCGCAGACTCTGTAAAGAGCCTGTGTAAAGATGCTAATGTGAAGTTGGAAGATCTTTCTTTTATAGCAAGTCATGGACAAACCATTTTCCATATTCCAAAACCCTATGACGATTATGTGCCGAGCACCTTACAAATTGGAGAGGCAGCGATTATAGCGAATGAATGCAAAACTAAAGTTATTTCCAATTTTAGAGTCATGGATATGGCTGTCGGTGGTGAAGGAGCTCCATTGGTACCTTATAGTGAGACTTTATTATACAGTGAAAAAAATCAAGCGGTTGCTTTGCAAAATATTGGAGGCATTGGAAATGTAACTGTCCTTCCCAAAAAAGGAGACACTAAAAAAGTCATCGCTTTTGATACAGGACCAGGAAACATGATGATTGACGAAGCCGTACGAACTTTTTACGGCAAAAAATATGATACAGATGGCTATTATGCACGACAAGGAAATCTGATTTCATCGTTAGCAGCAGAATTAAAGGAACATCCTTATTTCAATTTGGAGATTCCAAAAACAACGGGTAGAGAGATGTTTGGAGAGCATTTTACAAAATCCATTCTTGAAAAATATCATTCCTGTGAACCGAATGATTTGATTCATACATTTACTTGGTTTACGGCCTACTCGATTGCCTATCATTATAAAAAAATATTTAATTTCTGAATATGGTTTAAAGAAATGTATTATTGGTGGTGGGGGAGCCTATAATTCTTATTTACTAGAACTTATCAGAAATGAGATTCCGAAGTAACGGTAATGACACAGGAAGAGCATGGTTTTTCTTCTGAAGCAAAAGAAGCTTTAGCGTTTGTGATTCTTGGGAATCAGACTTACCATAGAAGCCCTTCTAATGTTCCTTCTGCAACTGGGGCCAAGAAGAGTGTTATTTTAGGGCAAATTACGTACTCTACTTTATAATAAAAACGATTGTGCTGATGGGAGTAATCTCATCGGCACAATCGTTTTTATTTACAAATAGAACACACTCTCGGTAGCAGGGCGAGAAAGAATCATTTGAAGCTCTTTGTGAAAAGTTTGCAATGCTGAAATACAACTGTTGAGTATAGTCACATTGTTTTTGATCACACTTCCCTCAAAAGCAACTGGAATAATGCTGTCATTATTGCAAGATAGTAAAGTATTTGCAATATCTTTTCCAGCCTGCTCAGCAAGGGTATGTAAAAAGTAATTTGCATCAAAAGTGGTACAGAAGGTGGCGAGTTTTGCGACTTCTGTTTTAGGTTTGGAGTACACAGTTTGTATAATGGAAGTTCTGTCAGGGAATCGCTCTTCTAGAGTAGGAATCAGTTCGCTAAAGTCTAAAGGAGATTCTGAAAAATCAAGATAATGAATATAGGTAGTTAAAATTTTTCTTTCCAATCCAATAGCCACTACCTTCATCCCCTAAAAATATGTCCCCATCCTCCTTTTTGAATAAATTCTCCATTCTTTCGTGAAAGAAGAGAGGAACCCGTTCCAGCAATGAATAAATTTCCGTCCTGATTCTTAAAAGTAGCGATATGACTCATTTTTAAATCGGAATCTACGACAAATTTGCAAGGGATTCTTTCTTTAAAAGCGCAGGTGAGTTCTTGAATTATTGTACCTGCTCCAGCCATTCCAATCGATATTATCGAAATATCCATGTAGTTGAGTTTATTTTGAGATAGTAACTTCTCAATGACTCGCAAAAACATTAGAAACAGCGAGCTCAAAGTTGACAATGGGATTGCCCATCTCTCCAATTAATTCATCAATGATTTGATTATCTTTATATAAAACACCTTTGGTCTTTGTTCCTCCAGCATCTATGCCAATTTTCATAATAACGGTCCTCTCAATTTTTATCTGTTTAGTGAATAGGGGAATTTTTAGGGATCTTTACTTCCGTAATTGGTGAGTAAATTTATAACTGGTTTCTAAAATATCATTTTGGAGACTATCTTCCTTTTGGAGAAGCCCTAAATAGAGTAAGTCCACTAAAAATAATGAATCGTTTCGGCTAGTGATAGCGGCAGAACGAATCGTATTTTTCGTGTCGGGGGTATTTTTAAGCAATAAGTACTTAAAGAATCTAATTGTGTGTTTCCAAGTCCTGTTATAGATACGGTTGGAATTCCACGTTCTTTGGCAATCACAAACGCGGTAGCAACTTCTTTTGTTTGTGCAGAGTAACTAACACCGATGATAAGGTCTTCTTTAGTGGCACTACTAAGACTTGCCAGTTGAGTATGGGAATCTGTATGATAGATAATATTTTTCCCAATTCTGCTTAGTTTAAAATAGAAATCATTACAGACCATTCCAGAAGCCCCCACGCCAAATGCATAAATCTTTTTTGCATTTCTCATCAAACTAATGATGTTGTTTAGCGCCGAGTCGTCGAGTAGTTCTAAAGTCATTTCATAGGAACGAGTCACGGTACTAAAAAGTTTTGATTGAATGGTTTTAATAGAGTCGTCTTTTTCGATTTGTTCATCGATGGTTTTAGTATTTTTCTGTGCGAGATGCACTTTAACCGTGAATACGAACGATATCCAATTTTCTTAATAAACTTACTGATGGATGATGGGGAAACACCAATTTGTTCAGATAAAGTATGAATACTAGATGAGAGTACTATATCTGAATTCTGTGCAATGAACGATTCGATTTTTTTGTCTGTAGTTGTTAAATAGTTCTTCATACAATATCCTGCTTTCTGAAAACTTTATTTCCAATTCAATTATATAGTATTGAAATAAAAATTTACAACGATGTATAATATTTTTTTAAGAAAAACGATTCCAATTCTGATTCTAGTGGAATTTTTAAGGAGGAGGTGGAGAAAATGGATGACATTTCCAAGTTGATGACAGAACAAGTAAATGATAGAAGTGTGGATATTGAAACACAATCGATTGGTCAGATTTTACATTATATGAATGATGAGAATAGGACCGTTACAGATGCGATTAAACGATGCATTCCTTCGATTGAAAAAGTAACTGCAGCAGTCGTACAAGCGTTTGAGAAAGGAGGTCGATTGATTTATCTTGGTGCGGGAACTTCTGGTAGACTCGGTGTTTTGGATGCAAGTGAGTGTCCACCAACCTTTGGCGTTTCACCGGATATGGTAGTTGGCGTTATAGCAGGTGGAGATTATGCCCTTCGTCATGCAATAGAAGGAGCAGAAGATGATGAAACCATTGCGCAAGAACAGTTGAAAAAGCTTGGTCTAGTTAAAGAAGATGTCGTCGTTGGAATTAGTGCAAGTGGGCGAACACCGTATGTTGTGGCAGGATTAAGCTACGCAAAAGAGGTGGGATGCTTTACTGGAGCTATTTCAAATTCTCCAGATGCTTTAATTTCTAAAGTAGCCTCAGTGGGAATTGAGGCGATTACCGGACCAGAAGTGGTTACAGGCTCTACTCGAATGAAGGCAGGCACAGCACAAAAAAATCATTCTCAATATGATTACTACTACAGCAATGATTCAAGTAGGGAAAAATTTTTAAAGGATATATGGTCGACGTTCAACCAACAAATCAAAAATTGAAACAACGAGCAACCAATATTCTAGCTAAAGTAACTAACTTGCCTCAAGAGGATGCCAGAAAAGTTCTTGAGGACAATCATTTTGATTTAAAGGTAGCTATTATTTCTCAATTACATCATATTTCAGTAGAAGAAGCGGAAAAACTTCTTCGAGATAATCAAATGAATATTGTTAGAGCAATACAAAATAAGGGGGCTTAATAAAATGGATGCAAAAAAGGTAGCAAGTGAAATTTTAAGTAAGGTCGGACAGAAGGAAAATGTGGTCAGTAATGCAACTTGTATGACACGTTTACGTCTGACAGTAGCAGATACATCAAAAGTGGATGTAGCTGGATTAAAAGATGTAGATTCAGTATTAGGAGTTGTTGAACGTGAACAAGGTGTTCAAATCGTTTTAGGACCTGGTAAAGTGACTGAAGTAGGTCGTGAATTTTCAGCTTTAACAGGAATTGATTTAGGTAGTGTGGATGAGATTAATGCAGCAGATTTAGCGAAGGAAAACAAAAAAGAAAATAAGGCCGCACATAGGGGTCCTATCCAACGATTCTTGGAACATATTGCTAATATTTTCGTGCCACTATTACCAGGGATTATCGCCGCTGGGTTAATCAATGGTATTTCAAACGTAATTAACGTAACTACACAAAATGCTTATAACTTTGAATGGTGGTACCAAGCCATTCGTACAATGGGTTGGGGACTATTTACGTTCTTACCTTTATACGTAGGGTATAATGCCGCTCGTGAATTCAAAGGAACTCCAATTCTTGGGGCGATTGCAGGAAGCATGTCACTTGGTGTTTCAACAATGCCACTTCTTTTAAAAACAGATGCTGGCCAAGTATTAATGCCGTTTACAGGTAAAGCATTTAACCCAGGTGCTGGTGGTCTATTAGCTGCCTTAATGATGGGGATTTTAGTAGCTTACTTAGAACGTGCCATTGATAAATTCATGCCACAAATGTTGAAAACATTCTTGACACCATTATGCACACTGATTATTGGAGCATTCTTGTCTGTATTAGTCATTCAACCTGCTGGGGCAGCAATGACTCAAGGAATTTATACAGTATTAAACTTTGTATATGAACAATTAGGCGTTGTTGGTGGTTATATTCTTTCTGCTGGTTTCTTACCAATCGTATCTGTTGGTTTACACCAAGCATTAACACCAATTCACGTTCTATTAAACGATCCAAACGGACCAAGTGCTGGTATCAACTACCTATTACCAATCTTAATGATGGCCGGTGGTGGTCAAGTCGGTGCAGGTTTAGCATTATACTTGAAGACTAAAAACAAAAAATTAAAACAATTAACAAGAGACTCATTACCAGTAGGGATCTTAGGTATCGGGGAACCAATGATGTATGCTGTAACACTTCCTTTAGGAAAACCATTCTTAACAGCCTGCTTAGGATCTGGTGTTGGTGGTGTATTAGCAGTTCTATTCCACCTAGGAACAGTATCTCAAGGGGTTTCAGGTTTATTCGGAGCTTTAATCATGGTGCCAGGAACGCAATTACAATTCTTAATTGCAATGATTGGAGCTTATATCGGAGGATTTGTGATTACATGGTTCTTCGGTGTAGATGAAGATCGTATTAATGAAGTATATGGAAACAAGTAAAAGAAATATTTCTTTTGGGCGCTCCATTTATATCAATCTTGGCGAACAAGTCGTCACACAAGTGTTAGAAGAAATGAAAGCCGCGCGTCAAACCGTGGCTTTCACTTCTTTTCAGTTACCAGAACATCCGCTAGAAATAGCAGATATGACACGTCTTGTGGAACTTGCTCGTTCATATGAAGTAGATTTAATCCCAGACATCGCTCATAAAGATCTTACCAAAGAAAATATTGCGGTTCTGAAAAATGCAGGGCTTTCGTACTTACGTCTGGACGAATTTGGAGACGAAGCGTTTATCGAACGTTGCGGCAAGGCGTTTACGCTTGTAGTAAATGCTTCAACATTTACAAATCGAGAATACCAATTGTTAGAGCGACTAGGATTTGCTAAGCAAATCATTGCTTGCCACAATTATTATCCAAAAGTATATTCAGGAATTTCGCTTGAGAAATTCACGGCGATTAATCAAAAATTGCAGGCGCTTGGGGTCAAAGTACTCGCGTTTATTCCAGGAGATGAACCTTTAAGAGGTCCGCTTCATGAAGGGTTGCCTACTGTGGAAACACATCGTACTTTGGATACGCGTCTTGCCATTTGTGAACTCATTCGTGCGCATACGGATATGATTTTGGTTGGCGATACATTTATTCATGAGTCAACACAAAAAGTTATGAAGGAATTTCAGGAAGGATTTGTGTCATTAAAGGCACAAGTGCCAGTTGAATTAACAGGAAAAGTGCTTCGTGACCGTATCGATGCGAGTGATTTTGTGTACCGCATACTCGGTACTCGCGGCTGGGCCATGCTTGACGGAGAGGTTTCTACAACAATCCGCACCGTTGGAGAAATCAATCAGGCTAATGCAGGGTATGGTCGCTATCACGGCGAAATTGAAATTACTAAAGAAAGTTTACCATCAGATGCGCGACAAAACGTTATCGGTCATTTACTACCATCTGAGATTGCTGTATTTAAAGCTTTGCCAGAAGGGATAGGCATTCGATTCGAAGTAGAATAATATATAGCATCCATCCTACAATTTTAGTAGGGTGGATTTTTCTTATGAATAAAAAAATCAAGAGAGTGTTGTTTATATTTTAACAATAGAAAATTCAGTTGTTTTGTGATACTCTAGATAAGTATAAATTTTAAAGAAAGCAAAGGGGGCCTTTGGATGATAGAGCTGATTGCAACAGTTGAATCGATCCAACAAGCAAAAGATTTGCTTGAAGCAGGCGTGGATACGATTTATTTCGGGGAAGACCAATTTGGGCTTCGTCTTCCGATGTCGTTTACACGTGAGGAACAAAAAGAATTAACAGAATTGGCGCACCGATATGGAAAGAAAGCAAGCGTTGCGGTAAACGCGATTTTCCATAATGAAGGGATTGCGCTCGTTCCGGAATACTTAACCTTTTTAAAGGAAATTGGTGCGGATAACATTGCGGTAGGAGATCCAGGAGTGGTTCAAATTATGAAGAATCCTGAGTATTCGATTCCGTACCGTTATGATGCAGCCGTACTAGTGACAAGTAGTCGTCAAGTCAACTTCTGGGGAAAACGTGGTGCCGTTGGTGCGGTCATTGCGCGCGAAATTCCTCGTGAAGAGATGAAAATCTTGGCGGCGGGTGTAGAAATTCCAATTGAGGTTCTTGTTTATGGAGCAACTTGTATCCATCATTCAAAACGTCCACTTTTAAATAACTATTTCAATTATATTGAGAAAAAAGAATCAGTTGAAAAACGCCGTGGTCTGTTTGTGTCAGAACCAGCAGATGACGATTCTCACTATTCCATCTACGAAGATATGAATGGAACGCATATTTTTGCGAACAACGACGTGTTATTAGCACCATATTTGTTAGAATTAACAGAAATGGGGATTCCGCAATGGAAGCTAGACGGAGTACTCGCTCCAGGGGAAAAACTTTGTCGAAGTGGCAAAATTATTCGTGAATGCTCGTAATGAAATCGAAGCAGGAACATGGACTACTGAAAAGAGCGCCAGTCTTGAATTACAAGTGCGTGCCCTTCATCCAGAAGTTCGTGGCCTTGAAGCAGGGTTTTACTTATTAAATCCAGAAGATGTGAAATAGGAGAGAGTCAAATGGGAAGAAAGATATTGAAAAAACCTGAAGTACTTGCTCCAGCGGGTACTCTTGAAAAATTAAAAACAGCTATTTTATACGGAGCAGATGCCGTTTTCCTTGGTGGGGAAGCGTACGGACTTCGTAGCCGTGCAGGGAACTTCGACTTTGCGGAAATGAAAGAAGCCGTTGATTTTGCCCATGCACATAACGCAAAAGTATATATCGCAGCCAACATGGTGACGCACGAAGGCGACGAAAAAGGAGCGGGAGATTTCTTCCGTACCGTTCGTGACATCGGAATCGATGCAGCCATTATTAGTGACATGGCCTTAATGGATATCTGTGCCTCAGAAGCACCAGGATTACCTATCCATTTATCAACACAATCTTCAGCAGCTAACTATGAAACGCTCAACTTCTGGAAAGACGAAGGATTAGAACGTGTCGTATTAGCGCGTGAAGTTTCAATGGAAGAAATCAAAGAAATGCAAGAAAAAGTGGATGTCGAAATTGAAGCATTCATCCACGGTGCAATGTGTATTTCTTATTCAGGACGTTGTGTATTATCTAACCACATGGTACATCGTGATGCGAACCGTGGTGGATGTGCGCAATCTTGTCGTTGGAAATACGGTCTGTTTGATATGCCATTTGCTGGTGAAAGAATATGGTTGGTGCGGGTGAAGAAGGAATCGAAGAGAAATTCTCTATGAGTGCCGTTGACCTAGCGATGATTCAGAACCTACCAGATTTAATTGAAGCTGGTGTAGATAGTTTGAAGATTGAAGGTCGTATGAAGTCCATTCACTATGTTTCTACGGTTTCAAATGTTTACCGTGCAGCGGTGGATTCTTACTGCGAAGATCCAGACAACTATGTATGTAAACAAGAATGGATTGACGAGTTATGGAAAGCAGCCCAACGTGAATTAGCAACTGGGTTCTATTACCAAGTTCCAACCGAACATGAGCAATTATTTGGCCCACGTCGTCAAATTCCTCAATATGCGTTCGTTGGACAAGTATTGGAATATGATCCAGAAACACAGATGGCTACCGTTCAACAACGAAACAATTTCAAAGTCGGAGACCAAATCGAGTTCTACGGACCTGGAATGCGTCATCACGAAGAAGTGTTAACTCAGTTGTGGGATGAAAATGGGGAAGAAATCGAAGCGGCCCCTCATGCCATGATGATTTGTAAAATGAAAGTAACGGAACCAGTAAAACCGTTAGATATGATTCGTAAACGTCGTTAAGATGAATTTTGAATAGAAAGAAGGAATGTAAATGTCATTACCAAATTGCCCTAAATGTGGTTCAGAATACACATATGAAGATGGTGTATTATTAGTATGCCCTGAGTGTGCGTATGAGTGGGAACCAGGATCAGAAGTTGAAGAAGGTCCTGTAGCGATCGATGCAAACGGAAATAAATTACAAGATGGCGATACTGTAACAGTCATCAAAGACTTGAAAGTAAAAGGCGCTCCGAAAGATATTAAGCAAGGAACACGTGTGAAGAATATTCGCATCGTGGAAGGCAATCATAATATCGATTGTAAGATAGATGGTTTCGGCGCAATGAAACTTAAATCTGAGTTTGTTAAAAAGATTTAATGGGAGTCCCTCGACTCAGTGAAATTTACCAAACTCAGTAATAAGTTTTATTGCTTCTCAGTGAGAGAAGGGCTTCGGAGTGTATTGAGCCAAGGTCTCAATCCTACCGAGCCTCAAAGATTCTCTAGAAAATCAATTTTCAAGAGAATCTAATTCGCATCGGTTACTGGTCGCTATTGTTGTTATTATAGAATCCAAAGGGCTTTTTCTGTAGTCCCTCTAGAAAACTGGAACTTTATACATGCTCATATTAAGTTTCTTGCTTCTCAGGAAGAGGACCGGCTTCGGCTTTTTAGTGCTTATTAAAGAGGGGGCTTTTTTTTCGTCCCTCGACTTAGTGAGCTTCACCAAACTTAGTGATCAGTTTTATTGCTTCTCATGAAGAGCAGGATTCGGCTTTGTGGTGCTTTTAACTATAAAAGTAGGGTGCTTTTTTTCGTCCCTCGACTCAGTGAACTTTAGCAAACTTAGTAAAAAGTTTGATTGCGATGGATTATTATAATGCGACCGTGCAGGTGTTTTATGGAATCATCGTTTTACTCATTACGGCAGCAACATTAGTGTTCTTTAGAAGTATTTCTGAGGTGAATCCATCTGAAGAATTTCATGAAATGAGTGCAAAGCGTAGCAGGTGGATCAAGTGGGATGTTTTGTTTAAAGTAATCGGGCTTGTTTGTTCAGCAACTATTTTTCCGATTGGGGAAAGTTTGGCAGTGCTCATTACACTCTGCGGATTAGTCATTCCTAATCAGTTCCGTAATTAAAATTTAATAAATAAGGATTGTATGCATAGGAATCGTTTTCTTATGCATATTTTTATGACTTATTTTAGACCAGCGTTCTTGAAATTTGATTTCTACTGTGTTACATTCAAACTAAGGAGTCGAAAACGCTTTTGTGTAGGCGTTTCTGTGCTTTTTTTCACATATTTCAAATAGGAGAAGTGGCAGTTTTGGAACAGTATCATACAGGTACCATTCGATTGATGGGAACCGTCATCGAATTGAAAATTGCGTATCCAGAAGGCGAGCGTTTAGTGGCTGAAGTTTTCGAGCAATTGAAGCGATATGAGCATCGTTTTAGCGCGAATGACTCAACTTCAGAACTGATGGCTGTCAACTTGGCTGCTGGTAAACATGCAGTCGCTGTTCATCCAGAGATTTTTCATTTGGTGAAATTGGGGCTGGAGAATAGTCTAGCTGCAGGAAGTCGGATGAATATCTTGATTGGTCCAGTTGTTCAAACATGGCGCGTGGGCTTTAGTGATGCAAGAGTACCAACGGATGAGGAAATTAAAGCCAAACTGCAACTGACCGATGCAACGAAAGTCGAATTGGATGAAGCCAGTCAAACGATTTTTCTGTTGGAAGAAGGAATGCGAATCGACCTTGGCTGTATTGCCAAAGGATACATTGCTGACTTAGTGATGCAACAGCTGAAAGAGCTTGGAGTGACCTCTGCGCTCATTAACCTTGGTGGGAATGTTCTCACGCTAGGCCCTGCTATTCATCATGAAGATGGGAATTGGTGGATTGGGATTCAAAATCCTAAACTCCTGCGTGGAGAAAATGTGGCGCTTCTTCCGATTCAAGAGGAGTCGATTGTCACATCAGGTGTCTACGAGCGGGTACTTGAAGTGGATGGGAAGAAATACCATCATATTTTTGGATCCTAATACAGGATATCCCAGCAGAAACAGATGTTGCTAGTCTGACGATTGTATCGAAACGTTCGGTTGACTGTGAGATATGGACAACAAGACTCTTTGGAAAAAAAGCACATGAAATCTTATTCGAAGTGGAACAAAACCCTAACATCGAAGCTGTGTTGATTTTAGACGATGATCGTATTTTCTACACATCAGGACTCGCTTCAAAGATTCAATTACTCGAAAGGAAGTACTCAAATGGTTAAATTAATCGGTTTAGTCGGAACAAACTCAAAAAAATCAACAAACCGTCAACTATTACAATACATTCAAAAACATTTTTCAGAACAGGCGGAAATTGAACTTGTCGAAATTAAAGACTTACCAATGTTCAACAAACCAACTCCAAAAGTAGTGCCACAAGAAGCACAAGTAATTGCAGATAAAATTGCTGCAGCAGATGGAGTCATCATTAGTACACCAGAATATGATCACTCATGCCCAGCTGTATTAATGAACGCTTTAGCATGGTTATCTTATGGTATCTATCCATTATTAAACAAACCTGTCATGATTACAGGGGCATCTTACGGAACACTCGGATCTTCACGTGCACAAAGTCAATTACGTCAAATCTTAGACGCACCAGAAATTAAAGCACGCGTTTTACCAAGTGATGAATTCTTATTAGGTCACGCCTTACAAGCATTTGACGAAGAAGGCAACTTAAAAGATGCAGCAACTGTTGAAAAATTAGAAAAGATTTTCGCAGATTACTTATTATTCATTGAAATTACAGGACAATTAGTTCGTGCCAACGAAGCTCGTGCAAAAGAAGCGAAAAACTTCTCATGGGACAGTTCTAAAAAATAAGGAGTGACAGTAAAGTATGAAAATTATTGGTATCGTAGGATCAAATGCGGAATTTTCGCATAACCGTTTATTATTACAATTTATCGAAAAGAAATTCGGTGACTTATTCGAGTTTGAAATCTTAGAAATTAAAGATATTCCAATGTTCAACCAAGACGAAGATCAATCTAAGAGCTTCCCAGTACAATACATGTACAACAAATTAATCCGTGCAGATGGTGTGATTATCGCAACACCTGAACACAACCACACCATTACAGCTGCGTTGAAGAGTACATTAGAATGGATGTCATTCAACTTACACCCATTCGAAAACAAACCTGTAATGATTATGGGAGCTTCTCACTATGATCAAGGAACTTCTCGTGCGCAAGTGCATTTACGTAAAATCTTGGACGCTCCAGGGGTAAACGCATATGTATTGCCAGGGAACGAATTCCTATTAGGAAAAGCGAAAGAAGCGTTTGACGAAGAAGGAAATATTAAGAGCGAAGGAACTGTAGCGTTCTTACGTTCATGCTTAGAAAACTTCGTGAAATATGTGGAGGTTGTAAAAGTGTTACGCAAACCATTACCAACTCCTCCAGAAGATTTAGATTGCACAAACCCAATTTCTACAACAGTTCAAGGCGTAGATCCTGATGATCCAGAATGGGTTGAAAAAGCAAGTGAAATCGTTGGAGCGGCTCAAGGAAACGACTATGTTCGCTTAGACCACGGTTTATTAACCGTTGACCAAATCGATATGTTCTTAAAAGCTTTACCATTTGAAGTAACATATGCCGATGACAACAACCAATTCTTGTACTATAACTTCAACAAACCAGCAAACAAAATGTTGGCTCCGCGTGTGCCATCTCAATCTGGTAACCGTTTAGGAACTGTTCACCCACCACGTACTTTCAAATGTGGAATACCTCATTGCGAACTTACGTGCAGGAAACGTGGATTACTTCCGTACAATCGTTCCGAACACTCCACCAGAAATCATCAACGTACACAACTATCAAGCAATGTACTATCCTGATGGTTCTTACGCTGGAATTAACGAAATCGTATTTGACTTCAAACCATGGTTAGATTGGTACTTACAAACAACTGGCCAACGTTTAGTCAGCGCAAATGGGGCAGCTCCTGTAGCTGACGCAACAAGTGGCGCTTCAAACAGCGGACACTCAGCTCCTGCTCCAGCAGCAGATGCTACAAGTGGTGCTTCAGATAGCGGACATTCAGCTCCAGCTCAAGCACAAGCAGTAGATGCTACAAGCGGTGCTTCAGAACATTAAGAGTTTAAATGCAAACTTTAATAGTTAACCCTCAAACCCCTTGAAATACAAGGATATTTACAAGAGAGTGGATTGAATTTACTACAATTTACTACTTTTGAGGAAAAAGCCTTGATGTGCTGTAAAAACTCTTCAGATAGAAGTACTTTACCACAGACATAAAATGCATGTTGTGGGAATCAAAATTAAATAGGAAATCGTAAAAGCGGTGCTCTTTCGCTTCTGTTAAAGGAAGTATAAGAACACCGCTTTTTTCATGCTCATGTTACGAAGTAGAAGCCAATCAGGACTTGACAGTGATCGTATTGATGAAATCCTTGACCTTATTCTTGAACTGTATGCAGGAAAACACCACAAAAGGTAAGAACCCTTTCCTATGCTTGCTGTTCCTCTTATTTCTTAATTTTCTACAACAACGAAAATTCACTTTTGCCAAAGATGGCAGAGAACAAACACTGCAATTTGATAACTGTATGTCTGATGTTCATTGAACAGGAAAATGAAAAATTAGAGGGAATATAAAGTGTTAAAGAACAGTAAGAAAAGCGTGGAACTTTCAAATATCTTGGCATACAGAGTCAGGCAATTCAGGTATCGTAGTTTGATTTGACGCTTGGAAAGAATAAGGGGGAATTCTAAGACTTTAAAGTGTGTTGATTGTAAACTTAAAGTCTTTTTATTTTCTTATTATGTTGACAAAGGAACATGCAATATGATACATTATGAATGAATAAAAAAATATTCATTCATAACAAAAAGGAGATCTGTTAAATTGGATAAAAAACAGGCTTTAAAGGCTGCTGCCCATGATATCTTCTCTAAAACAGGCTATAAGGCAACAGGAATTTCAGAAATTGCCAAACAAGCTGGTGTGGCAGTCGGTTCTTTCTATAACTATTATGACAGTAAAGAAGCTATTTTTTTAGATGTTTATGTAGATGAGAATAATCGTGTACGTCAAGCAATGATAAACGAAATTGATTGGGGAATGGATATGGTCGAACTTGTCAGTCAGATTTTCAGAACGTCACGAAGTTATATTTCTTCCAATAAAATTCTTTTCGGAATGGTACAATCCTATGATTTCTAATGAGTTGCATCGTTATTATTCTTCGGAAGAAGGCAAAATTTCAAATTCATTTCATCAGTTTTTAGAGGAGACATTTACCAATCGTATCGAGGATGAAGGATATTCACAAGAAAGAATTCAAGAAATCTTACAAGTTTACAATCTGTTTTACTATATGGATATGCACATTACAGAAAAATGATTTTCCGGGTGTCAGTAAAAACAGTTGAAATACTTGCAACTTATTTTGTAAAGGGCATTTTAAAAAAATAAAGAATTGATTTCTTTATTTTTTTAAGAGAAAAATGAATGAATTTAAAATTTTATTCATTCAAAATTATAAAGGAGATATTATTATGAACAAACAAGGGGTAAAAAAATGAATGGATGGAGTATTGCAGGAATTTCTGTCGCCGTTATTGGTATTTTGGTCATTATATTGGGAGCTATGCTACAGTCAATTGACTTATCCAGCCCTGATTTCATGAGCTTTGCTACTGGAGGCATAATGTTGTTAGCGATAGGGTTATGTATGATTACCGGATTACCTGCTATTTTGCAAATTGCAGGCATTTGGTTGGCAGCAGTAACTATCATGATTTATATATACAGCTTGCCGGATACCGATTTTGTTATCAAAGTGATTGGTTTTATTCCTACTATCGCACTGGCTTTTTGGGTATCTTTTAAATTTTGGAAATGAGGGAAATAATGAAAAGAGGTAAAAAAATGGTGATAATTATTATATCTATTCTGGTGGCACTGTGCCTTATTACTTGGGGTGTGATTACCTATCTTGGACGGAGTCAAACTTTGTCGGTTAAATCCATTGAAAATTTCAATGACGACCTTTACTTAATACGTTTGACGAAACCTGACAATGTGACATGGGAAGCTGGATCTTATGCTCAATTTACATTACATGATGTTAAGGAGAACGCTCAAGAAACTACCGACGTAATATCCAGTGCTTCAATGAGCAATGATAAAAACAAACAAAATAGTGGCTGGCTGACAATAGTTTCTAACCCTAATGAGAATGAAATTTTCATTTTGACACACAATAGTGGTAGTTTCTATAAAAAAACATTGACTAATTTGCAAGCAGGAAGTAAGGTCGAGATGAGCTGGCTTTACTCTAATTTATCTGTTGCAGATGGCAAAGATCCACTTGTTTTTTTTGCTTCTGACGTTGGCATTGCGGCAATACGGCCAATTATCAAAGAGTGGGCTGGAAAAACGCGATATTATTATCAGTCACTTGGATAAAGGGGTTCTTATTTTTTTAATGAAGAAATAGGAAATTTATCAAAAAAATGAAACAAATTTGACTTATGAAACAACTTCTAGCTTTTTCTCAAAGTCAAGACAGCCTTAAAAAAATGCAGCAGAAAAAGTATGGAAATAAGGCCACATATCTCTTATCTGGTCAACCTGATGATGTGGAAATGATGAAGAGGTTCCTTGAAGAAAAAAAGGGATTGATAGCAAGAAGATTAAAGTAGATGCTTTTAAAGGGTTGAAATAGCAGCTATCTCCATTGAGTTAAATTACATCTTGATTATATTATTATAAATGAAAAAAACTAGGCATTTTTTTGCCTAGTTTTTTTTGATTTTAGAGACAAATTTGAACTCTGTTTTTCCCCACAGAAACAGTTGGAAATGATTTTCTCAAAAGTAATTAAAATGTAAAGTTTATAGTATCCAAATGTAGCTGTTTTGAGATATAATGATGACGAACAGAATGAATGGAGAATTTCAATGGAGACTTCAAATTATCAAACGGGACTTTCTAAGTCAAATGCGCATCCACATCCTCCTGAAAAACAAAAACGGAAGAGGAGCGCAGCTTTAGATGGCTTGAAAGGTTTTTTTATACTTGCAATTATTTTATATTATTATTTTCAACATTTATTGCCTGGTGGCTTTTTGGCGGTAAATGGTTTTCTTGTAGTTGGGGGCTATTTAACCTTTAGACAGAATAAGAAAACCTTTGCTGAAGATTATCAGGAGAGATTCTCGTGGAAGAGTCTAAAAAGAATGTTTTTCCCGATGCTCTTTATGATTATCACGACCGTCGCTACGCTCTTTTTAGTCGCACCACAAATGTTATCCAATATTAGAGGAATGGCGCTATCCGCACTGTTCTTTGTCAATAACGATTATCAAATCTTTAGTCAACAATCTTATTTTGTACAGTCTGCTAATCCGAGTCCTTTTGTCCATCTTTGGTACGTTTCGTTATATGTCCAATTATTAATTGTTGGATTCTTGCTGAGAAAATGGATGAAGAAGATGAACTTTCTGCGGATGCAAGAGTTCGCACTGTTAGCATTTCTAACGATTGCTTCAGCAGTGGGGATGGCAGCTTTATATTGGTGGGAACAAGATCCATCGCATGTGTACTATCTTGTGTCAACTCGACTGTTCTCATTCACTTTAGGCGCTTCACTAAGCTATATTCATGAAGGAAAACTCTTAATCCCAGAAGACCATTCGAATAAGGGAAACTTGAATATTGCCAGCATCATTAGTATGGGGGCGCTCATTTGGATGCTTGTGACCTTCAATGGGATGCAAGCGGAAGTATATTACATGATTATGCTAGTGTCTTCCATTGTCATGACATTACTGGTTTCATTTGCCATTCGTGAAGGCGTATGGCTTCACTATATCATTAGTTTTAAAGGCTTTACTTTCTTTGGAAAAAGAAGTTACTCTTATTACTTATGGTTTTATCCAATTCACTTAATATTGCCATCCTTTTTACGAGGGATTGAAGATTACTGGTTGAACGTTTTGATTCAATGGATCACGATAATTGTACTAGCTGAAATCACTTATCAATTATTTGAAAAAGAACGGATTCCGCTTCCGATTGGGCAAGCGCATAGTCCGTATCGGTTAACGGCGTATATGAAATCCAATCTTCCAAAAGGATTGAAACACTTTGGAATTGCTTTTTCTTTAGTGTATCTAGTCTTTGCTGGCTTAGCAGGGATTGGATTTGCACAGGAAAAAGACCAAACCAGTGTGGTTCATGAAGTAGAAGAAAAGATTCGCAAAAATCAGGAACTGCTTCAAGAAACAACCGTGGAACCTACTACGGAAGCTGTCACAACAGTAAATTCGGAGGTAAAGGCCAATATAGAACAACAAGTTCGACAAATGCCAATCACCTTTGTAGGAGATTCCGTCTTGTTAGCTTCTGCCAATAAATTAAGAGAAGTCTTTCCAAATGCTTATGTGGACGGAGAAGTGGGACGTCAATTGTATTACAGTACACCTGTCGTTCAAAAACTAGTGCAACAAGGAAGACTATCTCAAACGGTCGTATTTGTACTCGGTTCAAACGGAGCCTTTGCAAGTGCGCAAATCGATTCGCTTATTCAAGCAGCAGGCAACCGTGAAATTTTCTTAGTAACGGCAGGCTATGAGATTAAATGGGCTAAAGAAGTAAACGATCAGCTAAAAGCAGCCGCTGAACGGTATCCAAATGTGCATTTAATCGACTGGGGAACCTATGCAAAAGGACGTACGAAAGAGTTGCTCTTTGAGGATGAAATTCATCCAAATGATACTGGAGCAACCGAAATGGCGAACTTAATCTTGCAAGAAATGGTGAAATTAAAATTACAATAATGATGGAGACGACTCAAAGGGGTCGTCTTTTTTATTTTCTAAAAATATTTTTGAAAACGCTATTGACAAACGAGTGTACTAAGTGCATAATACAGTTAAAAGAAAGTGTATTATTCGATTAATACACTGATACAATCGAAAGAAAGGAGAAGCCGATGATTGTATTTGATAAAAGAAGTCCGGTTTACGAGCAAATTGTCGCGTATTTCAAGGCGGAAATAGTATCCAAACGGCTAAAACCCGGACAAGAAATGCCAAGTAGACGAGAACTGGCTCAGGTGATGCAAGTGAATCCGAATACGGTTCAAAGGGCATTTCATGAAATGGAGGCTATCGGTCTTGTGACAACGGGAAATAATGTAATGAGTAGAGTGACAGAAGATGAGGAAAGAATCGAACAATTGAAAGAAGAAATGTTGGAAGAAGCTATTACGAGTTTTGTCGATGCGATTGCTCCGCTTCATCTCTCTCAAAAAGAGATTATCGACCATCTGAGTCAGAAATTGTGATAGGAAGGAGAGTTCTAAATGTTAACGGTACAAAAATTTAAGTAAGAAATTTGGGAAAAAAACAAGTGTTAGATGATATTTCGTTTAACGCGAAAAAAGGGGAAGTCACAGCGCTCATCGGTGTAAATGGGATTGGGAAAACAACCATCATGAATTCTATTGCGGGATTACTCCCTTATGACAAAGGCGAAATCGTGATTGATGATATGCCAGTGCGTAAGGTGTTTGCTGAGAAAGTCAGCTACATTACGGATAGTTCTATTATCTCTCCAAATCAAACGGTAGATGAAGCGATTGATTTTATGCGTACTTTCTATCCAAACTGGAATCGTGCGAAAGAAAAACATTTACTGAAGTTCTTCCGATTAAACTTAAAAGATGAAGTGAGGTCTCTTTCAAAAGGGAATGTAGCCAAGTTGAATTTACTGCTTGGAATGGGACTAGACACAGATTATATTTTAATGGACGAACCATTCTCTGGAATTGACGTCTTTACACGTGAAGAGATTGCACGCGTGTTTACGAGTGATTTATTAGACGGACGAGGCGTATTAATTACAACACATGAAATTAATGATATTGAGTACATTGTAGACAAGGCGCTCTTGCTGGACGGAGGAAAAATTGTTAAAGAATTTTATCCAGAACAAGTTCGTGAAGAAGAAGGGAAGTCTATCGTAGATGTGATGAGGGAGGTATACTTACAATGAGAAAAGTCATTCAACTAACGCTTTATAATTTAGGCCAGGCCAAAGGATTTATTCTCGTTACGGCACTGCTTCAAGTATTGATTCAAGTCGGTCTTCAGTTTTTTACGATAGTAACTTCTGGGCTGCTGAGTGGAATGAGAATTTTAACTGAAAAACAAGAAATTCTTCGAGTAGTTCTCGTAGAAATCAATATTGGATTACCTGTATTTTTTGCAGGAGTGGCCATTCTTGTCTATAGTTCAATGATTTGGTCGAAAGAGTGGAGTACAAAGGGTTCCTTCATTTACCGATTATTGATGTTGCCAGGGTCCCGCTTTAGTGTGTACTTATCGAAGTTACTAACAATGCTGATTATCACTTTCTTCCTACAAGGCGTTCAAGTGATTGGAGTATTCTTAAATTACACTCTTTCAAAACTATTTATTCCGAGTCTTGATTCCTATCATGTGACACCGTGGTCTCTTGTGACGAATTCCATGGCTATGCAGACGGTTGTTCCGAAATATGCGACTCAATTTTTCTTCTTCTTCCTATTTGGGATAGCGGCTATCGTAACCATCTTCCAAATCACCTTATTAGTGGTGGGAGTTGAAAAGAAATCCACAACAACGAAATTAATGAGTATCATCGGATATATCTTACTCCTTATCATTTATGTAGGAACCGTCTCTCGTTACCAATGGAGTTTCTATTTCATCGGATCTGAAACCATCCTCTATTTAGGAACGGGAATAATCGTGTGGATTATCGGCAATTTATTACTCAGTGATTATTTATTAAATCATAAGGTCAGCGTATAAGGAGGTTTGGACAATGAAATCAAGAAAATTTGCAACAGTCATCTTTGCGCTCGGTGGTCTCATGTTCCTTAGTAGTGTAGGATTTGCAGTCTATAAAGATGTCAAACCTGCTCCTGTCTCTCTGCAGTTATCACAAGAAGAGAAAAAACTCGTTGAAGGAGCGACGTTTCAGTTTACGCCCTATACACAAGATATTACCAATCATAATGGTGCTACTCACGCACTTTTAGACGGAGAAGTGAAACGAATTGGTTTTGGAGATCATCTCTACTCGTACAGTTTACGAAATCAAATGAAAGATTTTTCAGTACTTGATAGACCCCATTACGGAACTTCTATTACTTTCAAAGGATATAAACTCTATTACGGATCACAATTCAATGTGTATCAGACGAATTCTGATCCAGTGATTGGGTATACATTGATGAATACCGAGACGAAAGAGTTGGTTTCCAATACGGTATCCATTCCAAAAGAAATCCGAGGGGACCGTACGTATATTGAAACTCCTACCTTCTACAGAGATGGGGATACTTTATACGCAGTTATGCAATGGAGCGATGCTGATAGAGAGCATTATCTATTAACGTTTTCGATTGACTTGAAGACGGGGACTCCTTCTAAATTGGAAAAAGTCAATTTACCAGGAAATCTACAAGAATTCCACTGGAGAGTCGCTTCAAGCGAGAAAGTCTATGATCCGCAAAGACTCATCATGGGGTCTTCTTATTCGAAAGAAAACCAATTCCATTGGATAACTTTTGATGCGAAGAAGAAACAATTCAATGAGATTGAATCGACTGAGACGATGGCTTTTGAAAACACAAGTGTATATGTAGTGGAGGATCAAGTGTATTTAATTTCTTCTGAAAAATCGAAAGAATTGTCTCAAAGTCAAGGGTATAAAGAGCCAAGTGAACGAAAGAATAATAAATTGACTCTATACAAAATTGGTGCCAATCATCAGTTGGAGATTAGTCAAACGATTGAAACAGATCCATATGCTCCACTCCCATACTTAAATCAAGGGAATTTAGTGATGATTTCTTTAGTAGATGGAAAACCAACACTACGAGTACAATCGCTCAAAACAAAAGAAATATTATTATCCAAACCGATCGATGTGATTGAAAAAGTGTTCTTTACGAATGCCAATAGCTATCGTGGTGGGGATCGCTAAAGTAAAAAAGCTACGTTAGGATTTCCTAACGTAGCTTTTTCGTTTATGCTTTTTCTTCAGTTTTCAAGTGCGGGTTTGGAAGAAGATGGTTTACTCCAATGGCAATCAATGCGCCGATGAGGGTATCCAAAATTCTTTGAATCGCATAGGCGGTATTTTGTCCTGCCTCCACATTAAAGAAAATGACTAAGAAGGTTGAACATGAATTAATAACGCCGGTTTTATTGAATTGATTACAAAATAAAATGATTAAGATAATTCCAATCGGTGCTAGTAATAAATCCGTATATTCTTGGTAAGGAAGAATGGCTCTTAATTGGAACAGCAGAATAGCGACCACCCCACCTGTAGTGTTTCCTACAAAACGAGAGAGCGCAAATTTAAAGGTTTGTTCGTGGTCGGTTCTTAGGCTAAAGATAGCGGACAGTGCAGCCAGCATCGGAGAACCACGATGTAATACTCTAAATAGCACAACGCAAAGAAAAACAGATATCGCAGTTTTTAAAGTACGTAGTCCGATATGAAATGGATTTTTTGAAGTTTGGGACACACTCTCACCTCTTTTTAAAGATAACGTTATTATAATATACGATAGTGAAAAATGACAAAAATTTGAAAAATGAACCTAATAGGTGTATTATAGTATTAAGAGGTGATGAAGATGCATGAAGCATTTGTATTAATTGTTGTAAATGCCATTCGAGAAAGATATCTCTCAGAAAAAGCATTTTACACACAAGAATTAGGTATTAGTGGGCAAAGTTGGACAAGATGGAAGAATGGAGAGAGAGGACTGAAATCTGAAAATATGCAGAAGATTTCAATGCTGTTTACGGACTACGAGTGGATGCTGGCGCACAAAATTGCCAGAAATGCGGAGGTTCTTCCTGAAGTGGCTTCTGATCCGGTGGCAGAGTATTTAAGATTAAAAGTCCAAATTGCTAATCATTGGATTCGTCAAGAAAATGTCCGAGTAGAATGGAAGACAGCTGCTGTTAGCAAAGGAAAATTCAAAGAGAATGTGACCATCTTACGTATTGCGACTAATTATGGAAGTTGGAGTTATCAAGATATTATTGAAATTCGAATTGTGGGGATTACGCATAAACAAATTGGAACGAAGAAACAAGGATTACTCGAGTGGATTCGGGATGAAAAAGCTCAACAAAAATATTTAGAATACGGTAAAAACGTATTTGTTCCAGAAAATGATTCAGCAGAAAAATTTAATGTTTAAAAATCACGGATACTCTCTTTTAAAAAGAAGGGGGTATCCATTTTTTTATAGGGTATTTTATGATAAAATTGAAAGATAAAGAAAGTGGTGAAATTGTGGCGAAAAGAAAGAAAAGAAAAAGTAAATTCGCGTTTCATCTTGTAGAGTGGTTTAAGTCATTATCTAAATTGACGGCGCTTCTCCTCGTAGCTGTAACGAGTGTTCTTTTAGCCGGTACCATCACATGGTTATCTGAAAATAAACCGCAGCACAAGGCAGAAACGTCTACAAGAGAGACCTTCATAGAGACGCTTGCTCCAGCTGCGCAAAAAGCGTATCGCGATTATGGAGTATTGCCGAGTGTCAGTTTGGCTCAGGCCATCCTCGAATCGAATTGGGGCGAGAGCTTATTAGCGAGCAAATATTATAATTTATATGGTGTAAAAGCGACGACCTCGCAACCGAATGTAGTGCTTGAGACAGCGGAATTTGTCAATGAAACATGGATTACGATTAATGGTCGTTTCCGCGTGTATGATAGCTGGGCGGATTCAGTAGAAGCTCATGCGCAACTATTGGCCTATGGGGTAGATTGGGATCCAACGCTCTATCATAAAGTGCTAGGGGCTAGAAATTATAAACAAGCAGCTCAAGCCTTACAAGATGCAGGATATGCCACCGACCCAACCTATGCACAAAAGCTGATTCAAATGATTGAAGAACATCATTTGGATCAATATGATAAATTGCCAAGCGAAGAAACGACTGTATCTGTGAGAAGAGGTTCTTAAGAAATCAAATTAATTTTAACGTATGCAAAAGGAGAGGATACACATGAGTCAATTATTACCAGGATCCATTGTCGGAATCATTGGGGGAGACGAGCAAGTTGCATCAGTTGCAATTGCTGCTAGAAAGATGGGTATGTTGTATATAGCTACCATCAATCGAACGAGGCTGCTATTTCGATGGCAGAATACGAAATTGTGTCTTCTTATGATGACCGTGCATCCTTACTTGGTTTTGCCCAAAAAGTAGATACTCTCCTTCTGATGACGAATTTAGTTTCTGTAGATACATTAGTGGCCTTAAGTAGTAAAACAAGATATTACCAGTCATTGGAGCTGGCCGAAATTTCTCAAAATCGTACGGTTGAAAAATTGTTTTTAGAAGAACATGCAATCAATGTAGCTCCTTATGGGATCATCACTCATATTGGAGAGTTACCGACTTTATTAGAAAGTATTGGACTTCCCGCTTTTCTAGAAAGTAATCAAGTGAACAGTCGATACGAAGAACCTATCGAATTATATGATCAAGATATTGACGAGCGAGTGTTGGGAAAAATCGAAGAAGGGCCAAGTATGTTGACTGCCTTTGTGCCAGCTCAACGCCATTTTTCATTAACCGTTGTTCGCGACTATGAGGATCGTGTAACGATTCTACCAATTACAGAAGATGTATATATATCTGGAAAATTAAAGTACAGTATTGCTTCACGTCGGATGAATCCAGAATGGGTTCAAGAGCTGAAGAGAATCGCTTTTAAAGTCGTGGATTATCTTTCAGGGTCAGTGGTGCTATCGATTCAAGTCTTGATGGGAAAAAATGGCATTTTTTATGTGAAATCGATTAATCAACTGCCTTTAGTTCAACAACAATTTGGCAGTGCACAACTAGGAAAAAGGATTATCGGATATTATCGCACGAGTAGCCACAGGACTTCCAGTGGAATACAAAGAACCTACGGAAGAAATGATTCTAGTGCCGATTTATGAATCCATGCTTGAAAAAGCAAGTTTATTAACACTATTAAAACCAAAATGGGATTTTGAATTCTTCCAAACCTCACCTAAGAGACAAACAGACATCTTAGGAGTGATTCGATTAAGTGGAAGATCCAGTGTGGATCTACTTGGAGAGATTGAAGTTTCAGATTTATTCTTTAATGGAAAATAGTTCCTCAAGGAAAGGAAAGAGTGAGTGAAAAAAATTCAAGCGAATTAATTAAGGGAATGAACCCTCGCCAAAAGGAAGCGGTCATGCATACACAAGGACCGCTTCTTGTGATGGCAGGGGCTGGAAGTGGAAAGACACGCGTGTTGACGCATCGAATGGCTTATATATTAGCCGAGGAAGAAGTGCAACCGTGGAATATTCTAGCGATTACGTTTACGAATAAAGCAGCTAGCGAGATGAAAGAACGTGTGAGTGCTCTAGTGGGCGAGCAAGCAGGCGATATGTGGGTCTCCACTTTCCACTCGATGTGCGTCCGCATTTTACGAAGAGATTGTGAACGCATCGGTCTTGCAAAGTCGTTTACGATTATCGATTCTGGGGATCAACTATCCGCGATGAAACGCATTATGCAAAAGCTAAATATTGATTCGGATAGGTTTAATGCGCGTGGAATCTTAGCAAGTATTAGTAATGCAAAAAATAATTTTGAAGATGCGGAAACCTTCGCAAAGACACATGCAAACTTCATGGACCAAATAACCGCGAAGTGCTATGTCGAATACGAAGCAGAAAAAAACGCAAAAATATGACCGTTGACTTTGATGATTTAATCATGTTAACGGTGAAATTGTTTAAAGAGCATTCAGATGTCTTAGCGTATTATCAACAAAAATTCCACTATATCCATGTGGATGAGTACCAAGACACAAACCATGCACAATACTTACTGGTCCAACTGCTAGCGGATAAGTTCAAAAATATTTGCGTGGTTGGGGATGCCGATCAAAGCATTTACGGTTGGCGTGGAGCCGATATGGAGAATATCTTGTCATTTGAACACGATTATCCACAGGCGAAAGTGGTCTTACTAGAGCAAAACTATCGTTCGACGAAGACGATTTTAAAAGCAGCCAATCAAGTGATTGAAAATAATCAAAATCGTAAACCAAAAGAGTTGTGGACCGAAAATGAAGCAGGAGACAAGATTACCTATTATTGTGCGGCTTCCGGTTATGAAGAGTCTCGTTATGTGATGAGAACCATTCAAAAGATGGTGAATTTTGATGGGTACGATTATAGTGATTTTGCAGTTTTATACCGTAGTAATGCTCAATCACGGACCCTTGAAGAAGATTTGTTAAAGGCGAATATGCCTTTCAAAATGGTAGGGGGCCAACGATTCTACGAGCGTATGGAAATCAAGGATTTACTTGCCTATTTACGTTTATTAGTGAATCCGACCGATGACTTTAGCTTTAGACGTGTTGTGAATGCACCAAAACGCGGTATTGGTGGAAAGAGTATTGAAAAATTAGAAGACTTTGCTCAAATGCACGGCTTTTCTCTTTTAGAAGCTTCCGCTGAGACGACTCTTAATGGGATTAGTGGGAAAGCAGGAAAAGGCTTAGCCGATTTCGCAAAATTGATTAGCGATTTAACCAAGATGCAAGAGTTTGTCTCGCTAACCGATTTAATCGAAGAAGTCATGATAAAATCAGGCTACATTGCCTCTCTTGAACAGGCGCATACAATGGAAGCTGATGCGCGAATCGATAATATGCGCGAATTCCTATCCGTAGCCAAAGAATTCGAAGAAACGGTTCGATTCTGAAGCGGAAGAATCAGTTTTAGTCCAATTCTTAACGGATTTATCCTTAGTGACGGATATGGAAAATGAAGAAGAAACGAGTGCTTCGCAAATTACATTGATGACCTTGCATGCGGCAAAAGGGTTAGAGTTCCCAGTCGTTTTCCTTGTGGGGATGGAAGACGGAATTTTTCCCTTCTGCAAGAACCTTACAAGAAGGTGATGAAGAAGAGGAACGTCGTTTGGCCTATGTAGGGATCACACGTGCAGAGAAAAAGCTCTTTATGACGCGTGCGTATTCAAGACTGCTCTACGGGAAAACGCAACATTACCGCGAATCTCGTTTTATGCAAGAAATTGATGACCAACTTCTTCAAAAAGAAGGAGAAACGATTAGCGACTCTTATTATTCAAGTAGTTTCTACTCAGAAAAGCTAAGTTATAACAGAAGTTCTTCTGCTGCAACGGGTGGGGGACTATTTGACCGTTACCGCAATACTAATGCACAAAAAGAATGGGGGATATTTACAAAAGAAACCTCACTCTTCTGCAAGCATTCAGCGCGTAGAAAAACCAACTCCAACGTCTGCTTCAACCGATGGATGGACGGTTGGTATGAAAGTATCTCATAAGAAATGGGGCACAGGAACTGTAGTCCGTATTACCGGCGAAGGAGACCGTCAAGAACTTGACGTAGCTTTTGCAGGGATGGGGATTAAGCGACTCCTTGCAAGTTTTGCCCCAATTGAAAAAATCGAAGAATAGAGGATGAAGATGAATACAACGATTCAACAAAGAATTGAACAGCTTAAAGAACAATTAAATCGTTGGAGTCATGAGTATTATGTGGAAGATAAACCCACCGCAACAGACGCAGAGTACGATAAGGCGTATCATGAATTACTAGCTCTAGAAAAAGAACATCCAGAATTTGTGACGGCTGATTCTCCTACGCAAAGGGTGGGGGGAGAAGTGCTCGAGCAGTTCCAGAAGGTCACGCACACCAATCCGATGCTCAGCCTTTCAAATGCTTTCTCAAAAGAAGATTTGGAAGAGTTTGATGCGCGTCTTCGCAAGTTAACGAACCGTGCGATTGAGTATGTGTGTGAACTAAAAATCGATGGACTTTCTATTGCGTTGACCTATCAAAACGGGCAGCTTCAACTTGGAGCAACCCGCGGAGATGGAACGACAGGTGAAGATGTAACAGGCAATGTGCGCACGATTAAATCAGTACCCTTGTCTTTAAAAGAGCCTTGGAATATCGAAGTGCGCGGTGAATGTTATATGCCAAAAAAATCATTCGTGGCATTAAACGAGTCTCGCGAAGAGGAAGGGCTAGAAGTTTTTGCTAACCCAAGAAATGCTGCGGCAGGAAGCCTCCGCCAGCTCGATCCAAAAATTGCAGCGAAGCGAAACTTGTCCGTCTTTTTATACAGTAGCCCTAGTGTGGAAGAACTAGGTGTTTCTACACAAGAAGAGTTGTTGGAGAAGATGGCAGAGATGGGCTTTGTGACCAATCCAGAGCGCTTAAAATGCCAAACGATTGATGAAGTGTGGAATTACATCGAGACGATTGGTGCGAAACGCCAAGAATTACCATACGAAATCGACGGTATGGTGATTAAGGTCAATGATTTTGCCGCTCAAGAAGAAATCGGCTATACGGTCAAAGCACCGCGTTGGGCCATTGCGTATAAATTCCCAGCGGAAGAAGCGCAGACAGTGGTTCGCGATGTGGAGTGGACGGTTGGACGTACTGGAGTAGTCACACCGACTGCGGTGATGGATCCGGTTCAATTAGCAGGAACAACGGTGCGCAGAGCCAGTTTGCATAATATTGATTTGATGAAAGAAAGAGATATTCGCTTGGAAGACACCGTTGTGATTCATAAGGCAGGAGACATTATCCCAGAAGTCACACGCGTGATTTTGGAGAAACGTCCAGCAACAAGTCAGCCGTACGAGTTCCCAACAACTTGCCCGGTCTGTCATGAAAAGTTAGAGCATTTGGAAGATGAAGTAGCGATTCGTTGCTTGAATCCAAAATGTCCGGCCCAACTGACAGAAGGGATGAGCCATTTTGTTTCACGAAATGCGATGAATATGAGTGGGATTGGGCCAAGTATCATTAAGCAACTCTTTGAAGAAGGTCTAGTTTTTGATGTGGCAGATTTATACAAATTAACTCTGGACCAGCTATTAGCATTAGACAAAATTCAACAAAAGAGTGCAGAAAATATTCTTGAAGCCATTGAAAAGAGCAAAGCCAATTCTTTGGAACGCCTTTCTAACAGGGTTGGGTATCCGTCATGTAGGAACCAAGGCTGCTAAAGAACTGGCACAACATTTTGGAAATATGAAGGCTTTACAAGAGGCGAGCATTGAACAATTGTTGGAAATTGATGGTTTAGGTGATATTATTGCTTATAGTGTAAAAACTTATTTTGAACAACCATCCGTTCAAGAACTTATCCAAGAATTACAAGATCGTGGAGTGAATATGAGCTATCTTGGAAAGACAAAAGCAGACAGTGAAGCCTCAGGACATATTCTAAGTGGAAAGACTGTCGTTTTAACAGGGACATTAGAACAATTAACAAGACAAGATGCAAAAGAAAAATTGGAATCGCTTGGAGCGAAAGTAACAGGCTCTGTTTCTAAGAAGACAGACGTTGTGATTGCTGGACATTCAGCCGGAAGCAAGTTGGATAAAGCCAACGCGCTAGGGATTGAAGTGTGGAGTGAACAACAATTTCTGGATTCTCTTGCATAGAAAGGAACTCATATGAAACATAAATTACGCTTGGGATTATTAGGGTTAATGAGTGCATTCACCTTAGCCGCCTGTGCAGATATTACTCAAGCCAATCGCCAAAATACAAATACGAAAAATGATGCCAATACAAAAGTAGTTCAGTCGACAACCAATCAACTGTCGAATAATTTTTATCGCGCATTGATGACTAATGGGAAATATCAAGTGAGCCAAAACCGTGGAGCTACTTTAAGCTTGAATACGGGCTTTAATTTGAAAAACTTTGAGACAGGTTTAATCGACCTTTCTAGAAATGTATTTCCTACGAATCAATATTTCTTTAGAGAAGGACAGATTATCGATGCCGATACAACGGCTAAATGGATTGCTCGTAAAAGTGATAAAAATCCAGAAGGCTTAAATCCTGCTGATAATGGAGATACATCCCCAACAGGACGTGCCCCGCTCTATTTAGCACAAATTTTAGAACAAGACTATATGATTCAAACAGAAAATAACTTTGAATTAGGTGGGATTAGTATCGGGGTTGCGATGAACAGCGTTGATTATTATACAAATGGCGATCGTGATGCAGAAACTGAAATTTCAAAAGAAGTCATGATTGAACAAGCGAAAACAATCGTGAACCAAATCTTAACAAGACTGCGTCAAAATGATGCGCTTAAAGCTGTGCCAATTGTCTTTGGTGTCTTTAGACAAACTTCAAAAGATGATATTGGTGGAGGCGTTTATGTCTTAGAGGCGACTTCTGTAGAAGGAACTGAAATTACAAACTGGACGAATGTAAATCAGAAAGTGACCGTGTTACCGCTAGTAAACGAAGCAGCTACAGAAGAGTCAACAGCTTTTGAGAATTTCAAAACAGAAGTGCAAAACTTCTTCCCAAATCTCTCAGGAGTGACGGCTCGGGTGAAATATCAAGATAATGTGGCTAAAAAAATGGTCGTTGATATTATGACGCAATTTTATGGCGAATCTGAAATTATTGCCTTAGCACAGCATGTAACCGATGCAGCGAATAAATATTTATCGAAAACAACTCCAGTAGAAGTGCGCATTAGTTCGATTAATGGGGTAGAGGCGTTCTTGATGCAAGATTTAACGCAAGGTGTGTTCACTTACCATATATTCGATTAATATTGATAACAATGTTTAAAGTGTTTACAATAGAAAAGTAATGATTTTGAAAGCGAGGAAAAGAAATGGCCATTGAGGAAAAAGAAGTTAGACACGTTGCCAAACTTGCAAAGCTAGCTTTTGCCGACAATGAAATCCTTCATTTTACAGAACAAATGAGCGATATCATTGATATGGTGGAACAATTAAACGAAGTAGATACAACGGGTGTGCCTGTCACCACTCACGGTTATCCATTAGTAAATGTGATGCGAGAAGACGTTGCTGAAAAAGGAACCGACCGCGACTTATTAATGCGTAATGTGAAAACGAGCGAAGATGGATTTATTCAAGTGCCTGCAATTATGGGTGAAAACGAGGAGGGTGAAGCATGAGTATTATTGAAAACAAAACATTAGTTGAGCTTCACGAAGGTCTTCGTAATAAAGAATTTACTTCTGTGGAATTAACCAAAGAAACATTCGAGCGTATCCATGCTTTAGAACCTAAAGTAGAAGCGTTCGTGACATTGAATGAAGAAGAAGCGTTAAAACAAGCGGCCGCTGCTGACGAAAAAGGCTACGGAGAAGAAGCGTCTCTTCAAGGTCTTCCAATCGGGATTAAAGACAATATCGTGACTCGCGACCTTTTAACAACTGCTTCAAGTCGTATGTTAGAAGACTTCAACCCAATTTACGACGCGCACGTTATGGAATTATTAAAAGCTGAAGGTGCGGTGAACGTTGGTAAACTAAACATGGACGAATTTGCCATGGGTGGTTCAACTGAAACTTCTTACTTCAAGAAAACAAAAAATCCGTGGGACTTAACAAAAGTGCCTGGTGGATCTTCAGGTGGTTCTGCCGCAGCGGTTGCTTCTGGCGAAGTACTGGCATCTCTTGGTTCTGATACAGGTGGATCTATTCGCCAACCTGCAAGTTTCACAGGGATTGTTGGGATGAAACCAACTTATGGTCGTATTTCTCGTTATGGTTTGATTGCCTTTGCGTCAAGTTTAGACCAAATCGGACCATTTACACGTACGGTTCAAGATAATGCCTTAGTATTAAGCGCGATTTCTGGATATGACCACCGTGATTCAACAAGTGTGCCTCAAGAAGTGCCTGCCTACCATAAAGGATTAACAGGCCACATTAAAGGCTTGCGTATCGCGTTACCAAAAGAATATTTTGCAGAAGGTGTGGATCCTGAAGTTCAAGCAGCTGTATTAAAAGCGGCTGATCAATACCGCGAAATGGGAGCTATCGTTGAAGAAGTGAGCCTCCCTCACTCTAAATACGGGATTCCAGCGTACTATATCATCGCTTCATCAGAAGCTTCTTCGAACTTACAACGTTTCGACGGAATCCGTTACGGTCACCGTTCTACAGACGCAGAAACATTAGAAGATTTATACGTGAAGAGCCGTTCTGAAGGTTTTGGAATGGAAGTAAAACGTCGTATCATGCTTGGAACATTCAGTTTAAGTTCTGGTTACTACGATGCTTACTTCAAAAAAGCTGGACAAGTACGTACTTTAATCAAACAAGACTTTGCAAAAGTATTTGAAAACTATGATTTAATCTTAGGACCTGTAACAATTTCTGCTGCATTCGGATTAGGCGCTCACAGTGATGACCCAATCGCAATGTACATGGCGGACTTATTAACAGTTCCTGTAAACTTAGCTGGCTTACCAGCCATCTCAGTTCCTGCTGGCTTCACAAACGAAGGTCTACCAGTCGGAATTCAATTAATCGGAAATTACTTCCAAGAAAAAACTATTTATCAAGCAGCGTATGCATTTGAACAAGCAAATGATTACTACTTACGCCGCCCACAATTATAAGGAGGAACAATGACATGAACTTTGAAACAATTATTGGTTTAGAGTGCCACGTTGAATTAAAAACTGATTCAAAAATGTTCTCTCCATCACCAGCGCATTTCGGTGCGGAACCAAATACAAATACAAACGTGGTCGACTGGGGATATCCAGGGGTGCTTCCTGTCGTAAATAAACGCGCGTTAGAATTCGGAATGCGTGCAGCTCTTGCGTTGAACTGTACTATTTCTCAAGATACAAAATTCGACCGTAAAAACTATTTCTACCCTGATAATCCAAAAAGCGTACCAAATCTCTCAATTCGATTACCCAATCGGTCATGATGGCTGGATTGATATCGAAGTAGAAGGGCAAACAAAACGTATTCGTATTGAACGTGTTCACCTTGAAGAAGATGCGGGTAAAAATACGCACGGAACAGACGGATTCTCTTATGTGGACTTGAACCGTCAAGGAACTCCACTGATTGAAATCGTATCAGAAGCAGATATGCGTTCTCCTGAAGAAGCGTATGCGTACCTGGAAGCACTTCGTCAAATCATCATGTTTACAGGTGTTTCTGATGTGAAGATGGAAGAAGGTTCAATGCGTTGTGACGCGAACATTTCAATTCGTCCTTATGGGCAAGAAAAATTCGGTACAAAAACAGAGTTGAAAAACTTAAACTCATTTAACAACGTCCGTAAAGGGTTAGCGTTCGAAGAAGTTCGTCAAGCCAATGTCCTACGTAATGGAGGAGAAATCCTACAAGAAACACGTCGTTTTGATGATGCGACTGGTCAAACCATCTTAATGCGTGTCAAAGAAGGTTCAAGTGACTACCGTTACTTCCCAGAACCAGATCTACCAAACTTCCAAATCTCAAATGAATGGATTGAAGAAGTGCGTGCGTCTATTCCTGAAATGCCAAGCAAACGTCGTGAACGTTACGTGAGCGAATTTGGCTTACCAGAATATGATGCAATGGTATTAACATTAACAAAAGAAATGTCTGATTTCTTTGATGCAACAGTTGCTGCGGGTGCTGACCCTAAACAAGCGTCAAACTGGTTAATGGGTGACATCTCAGCGCACATGAACAGCAAGAAATTAGAATTGAAAGACTTGAAGTTAACACCAGAAAGCTTAGCAGAAATGATTCAATTAATCGCGGACGGAACCATCAGTTCGAAATTAGCGAAGAAAGTCTTCTTGCTATTAGCCGAAGAAGGCGGAACGGCGAAAGGCGTTGTTGAAAAACACGGTATGGTTCAATTGAGTGATCCAGCTCAGTTATTACCAATTATTCAAAATGTGTTGGATAACAATGCACAGTCGATTGAGGACTTCAAGAATGGGAAAGACCGCGCTGTTGGATTTTTAGTTGGGCAGATTATGAAGCAAACGAAAGGGAAAGCAAACCCTGGCGTTGTAAAACCAACTATTACAACAAGAGTTAGCGAAATACTAAAAATATAAACTTGATGGCTATGAATTTTTTCGGATATCTTCATAGTAGCTGTAATAGGGCAACGGCTCGAGCCGAAGTCTCTCGCCTTTAAAGCCTCAAAGGGGGAGTAAGGAAACAAATTCCTAACTCCCCCTTATTCGTTTTAATGCTTTTCCTATTACTGCTACTATAGAATCCGAAAACTTCTCCGCCATCAAAAGCTTTTTTGGCTTTGCAAACCTTTTGAAATAGCGGATACAGCACAGAGTTTGCTTGTCCCTTTAAAAATTCAAAGAAGGTTGGATGGAGAAGAATGAGGGGGGTGCGTTGTAGTTAAAACAACTAGAATCCGTAAGGTTCTCCCTCCCAAAAAGTTCTGCAGGATTCTCCGCCATCAAAAGTTTTATGAATTTAGAATCCTTTTTGGAATAGGGGCTTGCAATGCAGAGTTTGCTTGCCCACTAAAAATCCAAAAAGGGAGAAAGAAAGAGGACGAGAGGGGGATGGAAGATGAAATTAACGATTGAAACGGTATTGAGTCAAGGCGGGGAAACGATGAAGCAACGTATGCTTGCGGATGCGACTCGTCTTCGTAAGGACTCTGGTTTTGTACTAAGCTATGTGGAAGAAGAAACGAATACGCGCGTGAAAATAGAAGTGAATACGACAGAAGCTACTCCTCAGGTAACTTTACACCGTCAAGGCGATGTGCGTAGTCAAATGGACTTTCATCATACGAAGGCGACTAAAGGAATTTATGAGTTAGGCGCAGGAAGACAAATGCATTTTGAGATTCGAACCAAACAAATATACCTCGAAGAGACGGAAGAGATGGTGTTACTAGTACTGGAATACCAATTATTCCAACAAAAACAACTGATTACGAGCTCTTTAGTGACCTTTCAGCTTCAAATCAAGGAAAATGTATAAAAAAACTCTCTAAACTAGCATAAACTTTGAAAATTATGCTATACTGTGTAAGATGAACTGGAAAGGAAGTGTAACCATTGGAATTAAAGAAACTCGATGGCATTAACAAAAACGAATTATCAATGGTCGAAGTAGCGCATGCTATTTTAGAAGCGAAGAATGAAGTTTTAGATTTCAACCAATTATTAGTAGAAATTCAAGAATATATGGAATTAAGCGACGAAGCGTTAGAAGCTCGTATGGCTCGTTTTTACACAGATTTAAATATTGATGGAAGCTTTATCTCACTTGGAGATAATCGTTGGGGCTTACGTGATTGGTATCCAATCGACTCAATCGATGAAGAAATCGCAACATCAATGGAAGATGAAGAAGTGAAGAAACCTCGTAAGAAACGTAAAAAAGTCAATGCGTTCGGAACAGAAGATGATCTTATCGATTACAATGATGATGATCCAGAAGATGAAGAACTTCTTGATGACGAAGATCTTGATAGTGATGATTTAGATGATGATATGGATGTTGATTTAGACGACGATGACGAAGAAGATGAAATCGATGCATATCGTTCTGACTTAAATGAACTAGGTGCAGATGAAGACCTAGAAGATGAAGTGAGTGTGGAAGAAGATCTGATTATCATTGATGACGAAGACCTTGATAGCGACTTCGACGAAGAAGAGGAAGAATAATCTTTCTTTAATAACAACTATCAAAGCACAACTTATGATTTCATGAGTTGTGTTTTATTTTGCAGTTTATTGTATAATAGGATGAACTTGAGACTTGGGAGGCGAGAACGTGCAAGAAAAATTGAAAAAGGTGTTCGACAAGACCTTTCTAACCTTTATTGCAGTAGGAGTTGTTAACACGCTATTTGGAATGACCATCATGTTCTTTTGTTACAACATTTTAAACTTGGGATACTGGTTTTCTTCGGGAATGAATTATGTTTGTGGAAGTGTTTTAAGTTATTTCTTGAATAAGAAATTTACGTTTAAAGTGGAAGAAACGACGAAAAAATCGATTATCCGCTTTATCATCAATATCACGGTTTGTTATATTATTGCTTATGGTATCGCGAAACCACTTGTGTTGTACTTGTTTGCAGGTCTTGGTGAAAAACTTCAAGGGAACTTGGCGTTAGTAGCTGGAATGGGCCTTTTTGTATTACTAAACTATGTGGGTCAACGGTTTTGGGCATTTAAACAAGACGAACCTACAAACGATTAAAGAGAAGTAAAACGAGCAGGTTTTCTGCTCGTTTTTTTGTTGGAGAAGGACCCAAAAAGAACATTAAAGAGAAAAAAACAAGGTAAAACATTCGTAAAAAAATAGAAAAATGATTCTAAAAAAACAGTTGAAAAAAATAAGAACCGTAACTGTAAAATAAGAACTATCTCAATCCAGCAAGTTATTAACGTCCGTTTTTTAATCCCCAGGTTTAAGGAGGAGTTATGGAAACATTAGAAGCTCGTATTTTAAAAGATGGTTATGTGTTAGGTGAAAATATCCTTAAAGTAGACTCGTTTTTAACGCATCAGGTAGATTTACACTTGATGAAAGAAATTGGAGAGGTTTTTGCGGCAAAGTTTAAAAATGCTGGGATTACAAAAGTGGTTACTATTGAAGCATCAGGGATTGCTCCAGCACTGTATACGGCAGATGCCTTAGAAGTTCCAATGATTTTTGCGAAGAAATCCAAAAATATCACGATGAATGAAGGAATTCTAACAGCAGAGGTGTTTTCATTTACAAAGCAAGTGACCAATACAGTGTCGATAGCTAGTAAATACCTTTCAGAGAAGGACAGAGTGTTAATCGTGGATGATTTTCTAGCGAATGGCCAAGCCGCAAAAGGATTAGTCGAGATTGTTGAACAGGCAGGAGCCAAAGTCGAAGCGGTTGGAATTGTCATCGAGAAATCTTTCCAAGATGGAAGACGGTTATTAGAAGAAGCGGGAATTCCAGTCTTTTCTCTGGCGCGTCTAGAACGGTTTGAAAACGGAAAAGTTGTGTTTAAGGAGGCTGACCTATAATGCAGCAGGAAAAGCATTCCAAGGCAATGGTGCTGGGACTTCAACATTTACTAGCGATGTATTCAGGATCGATTTTAGTACCGATGATGATTGGACAGGCGCTTGGCTATAATAGCGAGCAACTGACATATTTAGTCTCAACAGATATTTTTATGTGTGGGGTAGCCACTTTTCTTCAGTTGCAACTCAATAAGTATTTTGGGATTGGGCTCCCTGTCGTGTTAGGCGTGGCGTTTCAATCAGTTGCTCCATTAACGATTATAGGACAGAGTCACGGAAGTGGAGCCATGTTTGGCGCGCTGATTGTCTCGGGGATTTTCGTTGTTTTAATTTCGGGAATCTTCTCAAAACTGGCGAACTATTTTCCTGCCATTGTTACCGGCTCTGTGATTACAACCATTGGACTCACGCTCATTCCGGTTGCCATTGGAAATATGGGAAATAACGTAGCGAATCCAACTCTAGAAAGTTTAACACTAGCTCTCATTACAGTTTTTATTATTTTAGTCGTTAATATTTTTACGAAAGGATTCCTCAAATCCATTTCCATTCTACTAGGATTAGTGATTGGGACTTTGATTGCTTCTGGAATGGGCCAAGTGAACTTTACACCTGTGATCCAAGCGCCTCTCCTTCATATTCCTACCGTATTTTATTTTGGAGCTCCAACTTTTGAATTTTCTTCCATTGTGATGATGTGTATTATTGCGACGGTATCAACGGTGGAATCAACAGGGGTCTATCTAGCTTTGTCTGATATTACGAAGGATCCAATCGATGAAACACGACTTCGCAACGGGTACCGAGCAGAGGGGTTAGCAGTACTCCTTGGAGGGGTGTTTAATACATTCCCTTATACAGGCTTCTCTCAAAATGTCGGTTTAGTGAAAATGTCTGGGATTAAAACACGTCTTCCGATTTATTACGCAGCAGGCTTTCTTGTACTCCTTGGACTCCTTCCAAAATTTGGCGCTCTTGCCCAAATTATTCCAAGTCCCGTCATTGGAGGGGCAATGATTGTCATGTTTGGATTCGTATCACTTCAAGGGATGCAAATGCTCGCTCGTGTGGATTTTGTTAATAATGAGCATAACTTCCTCATTGCTGCGGTGTCTATTGCAGTAGGAGTCGGGTTCAATAATAGCAATCTCTTCAATAGCCTCCCAACCGCATTTCGAATGTTTTTCTCGAACGGAATCGTGATGGCCAGCATTCTTGCCGTAGTCCTCAACGCGATTCTCAATCGCAAGAAGAAATAAAATCCGTTATCTCCACCCAAAGAGAAGGTCTCCCCCTTCTCTTTTTTCTATTCTCTCTTGAAGTTTCCTTGCCTTCTAATGTTTCCAACCACCCAAAAAATACGAGAAAATAATGTGGAGCAGAAAAAAACAAACTCAATTCAGTTGGATTTCAAGCCTTTCTATATAGAAGATTTCGGAGAAGCTTGCGGATTTTATAATCGCAGTAACGGGGAATCGCATCGAATGTGAGGGAGAAAGACAGAAATACTGTAAATACATTAATGTATTTACAATATTTCGTTTTCTTTCCCCCACAAAGTTGAATAGGAATGAGCAAGCTAGATATAGCGTAGCTCATCCCATTCAACCACTGTGCTTAGGCGGAGTAGGGACGTGTCCCGTACTCCGCGTTTGAAGCTTCGAAGGTGCAAGACTACAGGCTTGCACCGGTGCCCCGTAACAGCGATTATAAAAAGAATCCGCAAGGATTCTAAGAAATCATCAGCACAAACCCAACTCCAGAAAACCCAAATTGAATCTAAGTACAATTTACATCCCAATCGCGCTCCACTTTGTTTTCACTTCTCGTATTTTTTTGATAGGTATGGTATACTAACCCTATGTTTAAAGAATTTCAAGGAGGCTCTTCCCAACATGGCTGAAGACAAAAAAACATTCTATTTAACGACTCCGATTTACTATCCGAGTGGTAATTTACATATTGGTCATGCCTATACAACTGTAGCCAGTGACGCAATGGTCCGCTACAAAAAATTGCAAGGTTTTGACACTTACTTTTTAACAGGAACAGATGAACACGGACAAAAAATCCAAGAAAAAGCGAAAGAAGCAGGCGTTTCAGAAATTGAATTCGTCGATAAAATCATTTTCGGTATTCAAGATTTGTGGAAAGAGTTAGATATTTCTTACGATGATTTTATTCGTACGACTCAACCACGCCATACGAAAGCTGTTCAAAAGATTTTCCAAAAGCTCGTCGATAATGGAGATATCTACCTTGGTGAATACGAAGGTTGGTATTCTGTATCCGACGAAGAGTACTTCACAGAAACACAATTAGTCGAAGTATACCGCGATGCTGAAGGAAATATGATTGGTGGGGTTGCGCCAAGTGGACACGAAGTTGAGCTTGTCAAAGAAGAATCTTATTTCTTCAGAATGAGTAAATATGCTGACCGCTTATTGCAATACTACGAAGAACATCCAGATTTCATTCAACCAGAATCACGTAAAAACGAGATGATTAATAACTTCATCAAGCCAGGTTTGGAAGACTTAGCGGTTTCTCGTACGTCATTTGACTGGGGGATTCCAGTACCAAACGATCCAAAACACGTGGTTTATGTATGGATTGATGCCTTATCAAACTACATTACAGCACTAGGATATGGTAGCGACGATGAAACATTATTCAACCGCTACTGGCCTGCAGATGTGCATTTTATCGGAAAAGAAATCGTTCGTTTCCATACGATTTACTGGCCAATTATGTTAATGGCGTTAGATTTGCCTTTACCGAAGAAAATCTTCGCACACGGATGGTTATTGATGAAAGACGGTAAAATGTCTAAATCAAAAGGAAACGTGGTAGATCCAAACACTCTTATCGAACGTTACGGCTTAGATGCACTTCGTTACTACTTATTACGTGAAGTGCCATTCGGTTCTGACGGAATTTTCACTCCAGAATCTTTCGTAGAACGCATTAACTATGACTTAGCCAATGACTTAGGAAACTTATTAAACCGTACAGTTGCGATGATTAATAAGTATTTCGATGGAACAATCCCTGCATACACTGCACCGGTTTCAACATTTGACCAAGAATTAGTCGATGCTTCAAAAGCGATGATTGTGGAAGTCGAAGAAGCGATGGAAAACATGCAATTCTCAGTAGCGCTTGCTGCAATCTGGAAATTCGTCTCTCGTACGAATAAATATATCGACGAAACAACTCCTTGGGCCGCTGTGAAAGATGAAGCACGCCAAGAAGAATTAGCACGTACAATGAATTACTTAGCAGAAAGCTTACGAATCATTGCCGTTGCCTTACAACCATTCTTAACGCAAACTCCAGGAGAAATCTTGGCACAATTAGGAATTACGGACAGCGCGTTAATGGATTACCCTTCATTACACACATTCGGCGTGATTCCTGAAGGAACTAAGGTGGTTGAAAAAGGTCAACCAATCTTCCCACGTTTAGACGTGGAAGAAGAAGTGGCTTACATCCAATCTAAAATGGGTGGAGCACCAGCTGAAGAAGAAAACACTGACTGGAACCCAGAAGAAGTGGAACTTTCAAGCGAAAAAGAAAGCATCAAGTACGACGACTTCGACAAGATCGAATTAAAAGTCGCAGAAGTTATCGAATGTGGACCGGTGGAAGGGGCAGACAAATTGCTTCAATTCCGCTTAGACGCTGGAGATGCTGGCGGTCACCGTCAAATCCTTTCAGGGATTGCGGAATGGTACCCAGATCCAAGTATTTTCGTTGGTAAGAAAGTCGTGATTGTTGCGAACTTGAAACCACGTAAAATGCGTGGACAAATCAGCCAAGGAATGATTCTTTCGGCTGAAAAAGATGGCGTTCTACAAGTGGTGTTTGCACCAGAAGGAATGCCAAACGGATCAACCGTAGCTTAATTGAATAAAAACAAAAGGGGACCCTTCGGATGCGAAGAAAGGCATTTGAAGGGTCTTTTTTTAGAAGGAGGACAAATGAAAAAAGGTGTATTAACAGGGCTGCTTCTTTTTGGATTTTTCTTTGGAGCAGGTAATTTAATTTTTCCGCCAAGCTTAGGCTATCAATCTGCTGAGCAATTTTGGCCAGCAGTCATCGGATTTATTGTATCTGGAGTGGGGCTGGCGATTGGAACGTTATTAATTGGAACAGTGATTAATGGTGGATTCAAAAAAGAATTGGACGAAAAGATTCATCCAATCTTCTCATTGGCATTTTTAGTAGTATTATATTTATCCATTGGACCTTTCTTTGCGATTCCTCGTACAGCAACGGTATCCTACAACATCGGGGTAGCACCTTTCTTGCCGGATTCTAATTCAGGTCTTCTAATTTACGCAGCGATTTATTTTGCGGTAGCCTTTTTCTTAGCGTATAACCGTTCATCACTCTTATCCAGCATCGGTAAAATCTTAACACCGATTTTTGCAGGATTAATTTTAATCTTAGTGGTCGTTGGAGCGTTTAAATATGGACAAACGTCACCAGAATTAGCAGGCCAAACAAATCTAACTACATCAACGGCTTTCGGGAATGGCTTTGTTGAGGGATATAACACACTCGATGCTTTAGCAGCCGTAGCCTTCTCAGTCGTTGCCGTAAACACATTAAAAGAGTTCCATTTCAACTCTAAAAAAGAATACATGAATACCATCATGAGTGTGGGATTTGTAACAGCGATTGGATTCAGCGTATTGTATATCGGACTTGCCTTCCTTGGAAATCATTTCAACGTGGCAAGTGCTCTAGCACAAGATTCAACACTAAACGTGGGGTCTTACGTATTAACCATGGCTTCACGCGACTTGTTCGGGACATTCGGACAAGCCTTCTTAGCGGTAATGGTCGTTATTACCTGCTTAACAACAACAGTAGGATTAATCGTATCTGTAGGGGAGTTCTTTGAAGAAACATTCCCACGCTTCTCTTATAAAGTCTATGCGACCGTATTTACATTCATCGGATTTGGAGTTGCGACACTTGGACTTCAAACGATTATTGCGTTCTCACTTCCAGTATTGATGATTTTATATCCAATTACGGTTGTGATTGCGTTCTTCGTACTAGTGAATAAGAAAGTGGCGTTCTCGAAGAGTGGAATGCAGTTAACGGTTGCGTTGACAACAATTATTTCAACAGTTTCCAGTGTAGCTTCTGCATTGAAATTAGAAGGATTAGTAAAAGCTTTGGAAATTCTTCCACTGCAAAGCTTGTCACTGGGATGGATGGGGCCAGCGATTATCGGTATTTTAATCGCGCTCATCTTACCTGACAAAATCAAGGGCGAAGCATTCGACTTCGAAGCATTTCAAGCAAAATAAAAGTGCTAGATGATTACTTCGTATCTTTACGGGGATTTTGATAGTAGCGGTAACGTTGCACCGGTTCGAGCCTCTTCGAGTCTCTCACCTTTAAAGCCTCAAAGAGGGCGTATGGATTAAAAATCCTACGCCCTCTTATTCGTTTTAATGCTTAGTCACGTTACTGCTACTATAAATCCCCTAGGATACTTCGTAATCACTATTTAGTTTGTGCTTTTTATTTTGTGGGAATGCTTTGAATTTGTTGGTAAGAGAATAAAGGAATCTCAACTTATTGTTACGTTACGAACCCTTCGCACTGTGAAGAGGTCCTATAGAATCCGTAAGAACTTTCTTAGGCATCTGTTTCATTTGGGATTTGTTCTTGTATTAAAAATAAACAATCAACATTGACAGTTTGTCAGTTTAGAGTTATGATGTCCTTAGGAGGGATGATATGAGAGATGCAAAAGAATCGGAAGTGCGCCGTTTAGAAATTATGAATGCAGCAATGCAGCTCTTTATGGAAAAAGGGTATACAAATACAACTACCCAAGATATTGTGGATAAGGTCAATATATCAAGAGGGTTATTGTACTATCACTTTAAAAATAAAGAAGATATCTTATATTGTCTTGTCGAACAGTATTCGGAGAAATTATTGAAAGATATTTATCAGATTACATTTTCAAAAGAAAAATCTGCAATAGAAAAAAAGTGAGAGGATTTATTGAAGCAACAATTATTTCTTCAGAACGTATTTCCGTCGAGGGGACTGAATTACAAAAAGACCGTTGATTTAGAAGAAAATCGCTATATGATTGATAAATTATCTCATAAACTCATCAAAAAATTGACAATCTATTTTGAAAAAATCATTCAACAAGGGATAGAAGAGCAATCCTTTTTGGTTCAATATCCTTTGGAAACAGCGGAATTTTTGATGACAGCTTATGTGTTTGTCTCCAATAATATGAGTATGAAATATAGTGACAAAGAATCATTGGACGATTATTTAAGTGCCTATAAAAATTATTTTAGAGAGAACTCTAAACGCCAAAAAAATTTATTCGATTAAAATATAGTGCCGATAGCGTAAGAAATTGTGCTATCGGTAAAATTTAAAACCAAAACTGACAATTTGTCAACAGGAGGTATTAATATGTTAGAAATCAGAAAGTTCACTAAAAGTTATGGGGAAAAGAAAGCAGTAGAGGGTATTTCTTTATCTATTCACTCAGGAGATATATACGGCTTTATTGGAGCGAATGGTGCAGGTAAAACGACGACGATTAAAGCGGTAGTCGGCATCCATGACTTTGATGGCGGAGAAATTATGATTGGAGGACATTCGATTAAGAAAGATCCAATTGCATGCAAAAAAATGATGGCCTATATTCCAGATAACCCTGATTTATATGAACATTTAACGGGTGCTCAATATATCCATTTTATTGCAGATATATTTGAGGTTCCAACAGAAATCAGAGAAGAAAAAATTAAAAAATATGCAGAAGTTTTTCATATGACCCAAAATCTATCTAGAGTCATTTCAACCTACTCGCATGGGATGAAGCAAAGGACTGCTATTATTGCTGCATTGGTCCATTCACCAAAATTATTAATTTTAGATGAGCCATTTGTCGGATTGGATCCTCAAGCAGCTTTTTGAGTTAAAAAAATAATGAAAGAGTGTGTTTCAGAAGGAGGCGCCATCTTCTTTTCTACTCACGTATTAGATGTAGCGGAAAAATTATGTAATAAAATTGCTGTGATAAAAAATGGAAAGATTATTTGTAGCGGGGATACGAATGAAGTTAAAGGGAATCAGTCACTAGAATCATTTTTTATGGAGGTACAAGATTATGAGCAAAATGATGACTTTAATGAAAGCTCAAATGAATAATCTCATTCCTATTAATGAGATAAAAGAAAAAAAGGAAGTAAAAAAACAAACGTCCATTGCTATCTCTTTTTTTGGAATACTGACTTTGTTTCTATTTGTTGCAGTATATAATTTACTTACCGCCGAAACATTAGTGCAGATGGGTCAGGGAGAATTAATTCCTGCATATATGGTATCAGTTTCTAGTTATTCAATCCTCTTTTTAACCATCTTCTATTCCAATAGCATTCTATTTGATAGTCGAGATTTGGATATACTTTTATCCTTACCTATAAAGAATTCAGATATTATTACTAGCAAATTCTTGTTTATCTACATATTAAATGTCTTAATCGGAATAGTTTTTACGTTACCGGGTGGAATAATTTGGATACAAAATGAGGGACAACCTGTTTTCCCTATTGTTCTCTATTTTTTTGTTCAATGTTTATGGTTCCTTTCATTCCGATGTGTCTCGCCTCTATAATGGGGATTGGGATAGTGGTTACTTCGTCTAGATTTAAAAACAAAAAGTATATGTCCATTCTATTCGCATTTTTAGCTATTGGAGGTATCGGCTTTTTTGCAGCAATAGCTATGAATTCTGGAGATAAAGGCAGTAGAGTAGGAATCATTCTTGCAAAACAAATCATGCAATTATATCCTCTTTCTCAGCTTTTTGTTCACCAAATACAGAGTGAGGTAGGAATGAGTGTATTTATCTTTCTTTCTATAGTGGTTTTTGTAGCTTTTATAAAAATTGTTTCGAAAAACTTTAGTCAACTGCACTTGTTGTCTAGAAGGGAGACAAAATATGTCTGTTCGAGCACTTCTTATCAGCAAAAATCTGTGTTCTTAGCTTTGTATCAAAAGGAAATGGGAAGATTTTTTAGCTCGTATATGACTGTCTTAAACGCAGGACTTGGAGTGGTTTTATTGTGCGCATTTAGCATCTTTTTATTGTTCAATTCTGTGGAGCAAATTAAAGAGAGTTCAGGGGTGGAAAAATATAACAGAATATATTGCTACTTTTTGCTCCTCTTTTTATTGCTTCGATGCTTTCACTTAGTTGTCCTGCTGCGTCATCAATTTCTTTAGAGGGTAGAAATATATGGATATTACAAACTTCTCCAGTAAAGATAAAGACCATCCTAAATGCGAAGATAGCTTTGACGCTTACACTGCACTTTATAGGGTACATGCTTTCGATTCTTATTTTTCTCTTTAAAGTGGAGATGGATAGGATGCAATTCTTTAATCTTGTTTTTGTACCTGTATGCTATTCTGTTTTTATAACAATAGTGGGAATATTTTTTTAATAAAAAAATATCCAAATTATGACTGGGATAACGAAATGATCATTGTAAAACAGAGCTTACCTGTTATTGTAACGGCACTTGTGGGGTTCATATCTTTAATGATTCCAATATTCCTCAATTGGGTATTCCATCTTCAAATGATTTATGTTCTGCCAATCATATCGATGGGGTTAGTAGTGATGAGTTTGATGATGTATCACAAAAATGAGTCAATCCAATTTTATTTAAAAAGGAGGATAAAAAAATGAAAAAAATAGAGCAGTGAAAGATATACTTGTGCTTGTCTTTATGGTAATAGTTATTTATATTATTTGCTTATTTTTACCAGATTCAATACCTATTCATTTTGATTTTAGAGGCAATGCAGATATGTATGTTAACAAATTTTTTCTACTATTTGCGACAGTTATTCCATATTCAGCATATTGGAAATTCTTTCGAAAATAAATTAACGAAAAAAACACCGACTGGGATTCCAGTCGGTGCTTTTTGCATCTAAATGGCTTCGATAAAGTGTTCGGAATATTCTTTCCACATATCTGGACTAAATCTAGCTTTTTCAGGATTGAGAATCTTCTGATAAAGACGGACCGTGCTTCCATCTTCAATTGTATACGAGTATTCATATAAAAAATCAGTACGTTTGGCGAAATCACAAGAGTCTTTATGGTCACTTGCGATTTGGATTAAGAGGTTCGGAACGCCTTGTTGAACAAGGTACGGCTGGATTAATTGAAAAGCTTCAATCAAAACATCACGTTGCCAGTATTCTTGCAATAATGCGAAATCCATTAGATTGTTTTGAGTTGTGGAGACTTTCATAAAGCCAATTGGAAGGTCGTAATTCTTCATTTCAATGATAAAAAAGTACGGAGAATTCGCGATTAGTCGTGTATAAAAGTTCTCTGCATTTAAGTGAGACGGTGCAGATACCCATGGAAGGTTAGATGTTGCTAAAGGATCGTTTAGCAAAGACTTGATAATCTCCATGTCAGTTTCGTGAAAGGGCCTAAGAGTGATACGTTGTGATTCTAGTGTAGGTACGTTCATAATCGTTACCCCTTTCTCTACCTGCATTATAGTCGTAATCCGTTGGAAAGTAAAGGGCGCAAATTGCTTTTATAACAATAATGAAAAGGGTTCCGAAAATATCTGAAAGAAGCGGATATTTTCCTATTTCTTTGATAGAAGTTGTCAAATTCTGTCGACATTTTTTATCGTGACTTTAGTCATGGTACTTCGTGACTGGAGGGCCTACAGAGTGACCTTTGTTTTTGATAAAGTTAAATCATCAAGAACAAGCACGGAGGCAGATCATGATTAAAGTACATCAAATTAGCAAACGTTTTGGAAACAAGACAGCATTAAACCAAATTGAATTCAATGTCGATAAAGGAGAAATTTTTGGGTTCTTAGGGCCCAGTGGAGCTGGGAAGACAACCCTCATCAATATTCTAACAGGACAATTGAAAGCCGATGAAGGAACGACAGAACTCCTTGGAAAAGAAACGAAGAACTTAGCGCCAGAAGATTTAGCGCATATCGGTTTAGTCGGCGATTCGAGTGGATATTATGAAAAACTTTCCCTCGAGAAAAACCTCATCGTTTATGCAAAAATATATGGACTTCCAAATAGCCGAGTCGATGAAGTATTAGAACAAGTAGGACTTCTGGATAGTAAAAAGGTGATTGCAGAAAAACTTTCTACCGGGATGCGCCAAAGAATGTTTCTAGCAAGAGCGCTTCTCAACAAACCAGAATTACTCTTTTTAGATGAACCAACGAGTGGTTTAGATCCAATGACCTCACAAAAAATCCACCGATTATTAAACGATCTGAAGGAAAGTGGGACAACGATTTTCCTTACAACGCATGACATGGTGGAAGCAACCGAGATGTGTGACCGCATTTCCTTGCTTAACCAAGGAGATTTAGTAGAAATTGGAACTCCAAGAGACATTATTCAAAAATACAATAAAGAAAAACGAGTGAAAGTAACGTTTAAAGACCATACTGAAAAAGTAGTACCTTTTGAAGCGTTAAAAGAGCAAGACTTAACAACAGTGGAAATGATGCACTCGATGGAACCAACCCTTGAAGAAATCTTTATTCAATTGACAGGAGAGAAATTAAATGATTAGAAGAATTAGCGCCTTAATTTGGCTACGTACACAAATGATTTTAAGCAATGGAGCAATGCTGTTCCAAATTATTTTCCCATATGCATTACTCGTCCTTTATGACAGATTTTTAAACCCAGATCATGACCCAAGCAAATCTCTTCAAATTTTGTTTATTATGTTACCGCTCGCGTTTAGTATATCGATGGGAACAATGATTACAATTATGTTGGCGGAAGAAAAAGAGAAAAAGAATTTGAAAACTTTATTCCTTAGTGGAATTCACTCAGCGGAGTATTTAATCTCTATTTTATTCTATCCAGTTCTCCTTGGCTGCATTACGATTGTGAGCTTCCCGCTTATTTTTAAATGTGAACCTTTCAAATCATCTAGTGGAATATGGAGTAGTGATGACAAGCGTTGCTATCTGTGTTATCTTAGTGAATTTATTGGTGGGTGCGGTAACCGATACTCAAGCAAAAGCGCAAGTGAATGGAGTCATTCCGATGATGGCTGTTGCATTTCTACCGATGTTCTCTCAATTTAATGAGTCTATTTCAAAAGTGGCTCATTACACATTCATGGGGAACTTCATCGATTTCTTCTTAGACAAAGAATTCACGTTGAATTTCCAAAGCATGCTCGTTCCAATCGCGTGGATAGCGGTGCTTATCGTGTTAAACTTCTTCTTATTAAAACCAAAAGCTCAAAATTAAAACATACAACTTCAAAAAGAGTAGTTTTGCTTCATAAAGCAAAGCTGCTCTTTTTGAAGTTCATGATTTTTCAGAGTGAATTAGCTAATTTTTCCAAAAGTTTACATGAATAGATGGTATGTTAAAAGAAACGGCACAATGAATTAGCGAATGAACGCCATTGAAATTGGGCCGAATCGATGTACATTTCTGATTTTTTCTATTTTATAATGAGGATAGAAAGGAGACATAATGATTGATTTAAAAGCGCTTGTCCTATTTATGACCTTGATGGACTATCAAGAATTATCATTGTATGAACTTTCAGTAAAAGTAGGATTCTCTATAAAAGAGGTCAAAGAGGCGATTGATTATTTACACGCTTATTTGGAGAAGAAAAATATAGACCTTAGATGCGCAAAAGGAAAATATTTTTTAGAGAAGAATGATCAACAACTGACGGATATTGTTCAGTCGAAAGAATTGGTCTTGCCAAAGGAAACAAGATTAGCCTTGATTTATCTTTATACGTTTTGCCGGATGGAATATATTTCTAACAGTCACTACCAAGACTTCTTAAAGGTGAGTAAAAATACAACCTTGTCTGATATTCAGTCGTTGAGAAAACTAATGACGAAAAACGAACTAGAACTAGGCTATAGCCGTGCTAAAGGCTATACCTTAATCGGCGAGGAATGGAAGAAGCATCAACTGGCCTTCAAGATGGTGGGGGAACTTTTAAATTCACCGATTGGTCTATGGGGATTGGATTATGTACTGACTAGTTGGGCGCACAATGTTCGCTATGAAATCATAGAGCAAATAGTAAAAGATTACTATAATCATCTCCAATTAACGCCGATTGCAGACCAACTAAAAAGAATGTATTTATGATGTGGTCTTTGTGCTATGTCGCTACCAAAGAAATGTAGATCCTGTCGTGTTTTTCTAAGACGTTAGTTTCTCCATCGATAGAAGTCTTATCGAAAATCTTATTAGAAACGATTCGCGATTTAGGAATTATCGACCGTTCATTTACAATCAACGACCGACAATATGTGGCGATTTTGCTGTCTAGCTGTTTTGAAGGCGAAGTCGATTCAAACTTTGAGTACTTTAATGAATTGACGGATAAAATTATCCAAAAAATGGAAGAAGTCTCACTTCTGCAGTTCCAACAGAAAAGGACTCTAAAAGAGAATTTGAAGAAACACCTCATTCCAGCCTATTATCGGTTGAAATTTGGGATTCCAAGTACAAACGATTATACCCAAACGATTAAAGAGAATTATCCAGACTTATTCGAGTTGGTGAAAGCATCTCTATCGCCACTCGAAGAGGATATCGGGGCAGCTATCCCTGAAAGTGAGACCGCTTACTTTGTGGCTCATTTTGGTGGCTATTTGAAGGCAGACCATCCGAAGTCTTCTTTACACTATAAAGCCGTGATTATTTGTCCAAATGGTGTGAGCTCTTCTTTAATGGTGAAAGAACATCTTTCTTTCCTTTTCCCTCAAATTGAATTTGTGAGAAATATTAAACTAGAAGATTTGGACGAGAAAGAAACGAAGGACTTCGATATGATTTTCTCCACGGTTAAAGTTCAAACGACCAAGCCTAATTATTTAGTATCGGTCATGCCTTCCCAGGAGCAAAATATTCATCTTGTGAATCTAGTCCAAAAAGACTTCCCAGAAATGAGGTTTCAAGATGGAACAGTAGAAGAACTGCTTGCCATTGTACGCCAATATGCGGTCGTGACGAATGAGTCGGGACTTGGATTTGCCTTGAAGAAATACTTGAAACATGACATTAAGAGAAAGGAGAATCTACCATTGTTAGATGAATTATTAACGAAGGAAACCTATCAATATAGCCAAGAAAAAATGGATTGGAAAGACGCCATTCGTTTTGCGGCAGCTCCGCTACTAGAGCAACAAAAGATAACCGCTCATTACCCAGAAGCAATGATTCAGAAGGTAGAAGAATTTGGCCCGTTCATTAATCTAGGAAAAGGAATCGCCATCCCTCACGCCAGACCTGATGATGGGGTCAATGAAGTTGGAATGTCCATGTTAGTCTTAGAACAGCCTACGTATTTATTGGATGACCCAACACAGGAAATCCGACTGCTCATCTGCATTGCTGCGGTCGATAATGAAACCCATTTGAAGGCATTAGCTCATTTGACGACCATCTTAAGAGACAATGAGAGCGTTCAAAAGCTATTAGCTTCCAAAAACTATGATGAAATCAAAAATATTATTAAACAGGAGGAGTAAAAGATGTTAAGAATTGGTACAGCTTGTGGTTCAGGTTTAGGATCAAGTTTCATGGTTCAAATGAATATTGAATCGGTTCTAAAAGAACTCGGAGTTACAAATGTAGAGGTGGAACATTACGATTTAGGAGGAGCCAATCCTAATGATGCGGATATTTGGATTGTCGGACGAGATTTAGCAGATTCGTCTGGTCACTTAGGGGATGTCAGAATCCTCAATAGCATCATTGATATGGATGAGTTAAAGGAATTAGTCACTAGTATTTGCCAAGAAAAAGGCCTTATTTAGAAGGAGGAAATGAAAATGAAATTTCTTTTAGATATCGTTAGTACTCCAGCCATATTGGTTGCCTTAATTGCCGTTATCGGTTTAGTGCTTCAAAAGAAAAGCTTACCAGATATTATGAAGGGCGGCATTAAAACATTCGTCGGATTCTTAGTAGTATCCGGTGGGGCAGGCATTATTCAAAATTCATTAAATCCATTTGGAAAAAAATGTTTGAACATGCGTTTAATTTATCAGGGGTTGTTCCAAATAACGAAGCCATCGTTGCTGTGGCCTTAACGACATATGGTTCTTCTACAGCGATGATTATGTTCGCAGGAATGGTCTTCAATATTTTGATTGCTCGATTCACTCGATTTAAATACATTTTCTTAACAGGTCACCATACGCTCTATATGGCGTGTATGATTGCTGTTATCTTATCGGTTGCTGGATTTACCAATCTTCCATTAATTTTACTTGGAGGATTAGCATTAGGAATCATCATGAGTGTTTCGCCAGCCTTTGTTCAAAAATATATGGTGCAATTAACAGGAAATGACAAAGTAGCGCTAGGACACTTTAGTGCACTAGGATATTGGTTAAGTGGATTTTTAGGAAGTATCTTTGGCGATAAATCAAAATCAACAGAAGATATTCATTTCCCTAAGAGTTTAGCTTTCTTACGCGATAGCACAGTAAGTATCACGATTTCAATGACGATTATTTATGTGATTGTAGCCGTTTTTGCAGGGTCTACGTATATTGAACAAGAATTAAGCAATGGAACAAGTAGCCTAGTTTTCGCCTTACAATTAGCGGGGCAATTTGCTGCAGGGGTCTTTGTCATCTTAGCAGGGGTTCGTCTCATTCTTGGTGAAATCGTTCCAGCGTTCAAAGGAATTTCTGAACGTCTGGTACCAGATTCAAAACCAGCCCTTGACTGCCCAATCGTTTATCCATATGCTCCAAACGCTGTATTAATTGGGTTTATTTCAAGTTTTGCGGGTGGATTGGCAAGTATGGTCATCATGATTCTTACAGGAAGTGTGGTTATTCTTCCAGGGGTAGTTCCTCACTTCTTCTGTGGTGCGACTGCCGGTGTTATCGGAAATGCTTCTGGCGGGGTTCGTGGAGCAACCATCGGGGCTTTCTTCCAAGGCGTATTAATTAGTTTCTTACCAGTATTCTTAATGCCAGTATTAGGCGGACTTGGATTTGAGGGGTCAACCTTCTCAGATGCGGACTTCGGACTTTCTGGTATCGTACTAGGAGTCTTAAATCAATTTGGGTCACAAGGAGGCATTATCATCGGTATTCTAATAATCTTAGTAGTCATGATTGGTATTTCTTTTGTAAAGAAACCAGCGACTAAGGGGGAATAAAGATGGCCTTAAGCGAGAGTAGACGAAATGAACTGATTCGATTTGCCAAGGAAATTCGGATGAACACACTAGAATGCCTGAATCACTTAGGGTTTGGGCATTATGGAGGAAGCTTATCAGTTGTAGAAGTATTGGCGGTCCTCTATAAAGAGGTGATGCCGATGACCCCTGATGAGTTTGCTAAAAAAGATAGAGACTACTTTGTACTCTCGAAAGGTCATGCGGGACCTGCTTTATATAGTACTTTGCATTTGAAAGGATTCTTCGATAAGGAATTTCTACTATCGTTAAACCAAAATGGAACTCACCTTCCTTCTCATCCTGACCGCAATTTAACTCCTGGAATCGATATGACGACAGGATCTCTTGGACAAGGGATTAGCGCTGCAACAGGGATTGCATATGGGCAGAAGATCAAAGAGTCTCCTTACTACACTTATACCATTGTCGGAGACGGTGAATTAAACGAAGGACAATGTTGGGAAGCCATCCAATTTGCCTCTCACCATCAGTTGAATCATTTTATCGTCTTTGTAGATGATAATAAGAAACAGTTAGATGGCAGAACCGCCGATATTTGTAACCCTCTTGATTTTGTAGAAAAATTTAAAGCGTTCGGCTTTGAAACGTTGAGAGTTGACGGCCAAGATGTTGAAGCCATTTTTGAAGCCATCGAACAATTAAAACAGTCCACCCTTCCGTCTCCTAAGTGCATCGTACTCGATACAGTGAAAGGGCAAGGAGTCAAAGGAGTGGAACAGATTGAAGCGAACCACCATCTTCGCCCAACACCTGAACAAAAGGAAATGTTGAATCAAGCGGTTGAACAATTGAGAGAAGAATTGGAGGTTGGTTCATGATGAGAGAGACAAAAGAATTACGCTTAGTTTATCGTGACTTCCTTCTTGAAGCGAATCGAGAGCATCAAGAGCTTGTCGTTTTAGAGGCCGATTTATCGAGCTCCATGGCGACGCATAAGCTTGGAGAAATTCTCGGAAAGAGATATATCAATGTGGGGATTATGGAAGCTGAAATGGTAGGAGTTGCCGCAGGACTATCGATTTTAGGATTTAAACCGTACTTACATACTTTTGGGCCGTTTGTCACTAGACGCGTTTTCGACCAACTGTTTTTATCGCTAGGATATGCACAGCTAGATGCGACAGTGATTGGTTCAGATGCTGGAGTGACCGCGGAAATGAACGGCGGCACACATATGCCATTTGAAGAAATTGGACTAACCAGGTTAATCCCTGGCGCTACGATATTCGAAGTGAGTGATGATATTCAACTCCATGCGGTATTGAGGCAGACCTTGCATCTGAAAGGTCTGAAATATGTTCGAACCATTCGAAAAGCACCCGAAGCCATCTATAATGGCGAGGAGGATTTTTCTAAAGGGTTTGTCGAATTGAAATCTGGAGAAGATTTAGTCATTATCGCAACTGGCATTATGGTAGCGTCTTGTTTGCGAATCGCCAATGAACTCTCCAAGCAAGGACTGGATATTGGAGTGGTCGATTTATTTAGAGTGAAGCCATTACCGGAAGAATTGCTGGCTTTATATCGAGGGCTTCCGATTCTCAGTGTCGAAAATCATAATCAAATCGGTGGGATCGGAAGTGCGCTCTGTGAACTCTTTTCAACGGATTTGAATACTCCAGTCTTTAGAATGGGAATTCAAGAACGATTTGGACAAGTCGGGAAGGTGGATTTCCTTCTCCAAGATTACGGCCTAGACGAAGCGAGTATAAAAGATAAAAATCCTATCGATTCTTCACTATTAATGAAAAAAGTTGCTTTTCTACAACTGTGGAAAAGCAACTTTTTTGTTGATGTTTAAGCATAAAAACATGAGAATGATAGGCTTTTTGGAGCAAGAAAGTATCCAAAAAAAGCAAGATGTAACATTTTTGTTACGTAACAAAAATGTTACACTCAAGAAAAATGGAGGTGTATTTATGAGGTATAAACACGAATTTACAAAGGAGAACTTTGAAGAGTTAATGACAATGCCATATGGGAGAATGGTGAAGGCGGCAGCGATTCTACAGCTGATTGAAGAAGAAGGGGTTACTCCAGAGATGATTGAAAAAAATGGGGAGAGTATGACGAGAAAAGATGGGGTCATGTATTTGGTCTTTGAAGTGGAAGATATTACGGAAGGGGTGAATGGCAGTGAGTTCTTTAAGAGAAGAGACATTCTCGATTATTGCATCGCGCTATCCGAACTTTAAAGAGGATTTGGCAAAAGGAATTAGCAAGGCATCGAGCATCATTACGCATTATTAAACTTCGTATGGAAAACAATTTAACTAGAGAGGAATATGCAAAGAAAGTAGGGTTTAAACGGACAGCGCTGGCTAGGTTGGAACGTGGGGAAGGGACGCCTAATCTATCGACGTTGATTGAACTGGCTTACAAAAATGGATATGAGGTAGATATTCAGTTGAAACCTCAAAATTTCTAAGACGCATCCTATTCCGCTTCATTTCTTGTCAGATTATCGTTTCTCTTGGGAGTTTGTTATAATACAAGAGTAGAATTGGAGGAATGAAAATGGCAATCTATCTTATTACTGGAGTGGTAGTGGTGGCTCTGATTGCTTCCATGTGGAGAGATAATCGCAGTTTATGGAACCCAGCACTCCTTATTATTGCGGTGTTTTTTGGATATTTATCAGTAGTTCAGGCGGTATATCAATCTGGAAGCGAGGCAGGACATCTGCTGGTGTTAATCATCGGATTTTTAGGCGTGCCCTTTGTAATCTTCCTGAGTGGCTTTTTCTTTATTTATAATGGAATCGTTCTTTTGAAGCGTGAGGGAAAATCCAAGTCGAATTTCTTATCGCTTGGGATGGGCTTTTTGATTTTACTATTCTTTGGCGTGATCATTATTCGTGCGCTCAATAATCAGTATTTTTATGAAAATCACTGGCTGAATATATTCTTGATCTTTTTTATCTACTCCTATGTTATTTTTGGGTTTGCCTTTTTTGGATTCCTATTTTACTCGATTTTGTATGTGTTTATTCCAAAGAGAAAACAATATGATTTCATCATTATTCACGGAGCTGGATTATTAGACGGAGAACGGGTAACACCGCTTTTAAAACGTCGGATTGATAAGGCGGTCGAGGCTTTTAAAAAATCAAAAAATCCAAATATTAAACTAATCGCAAGTGGCGGAAAAGGAGCCGATGAGAAGGTTTCGGAAGCGCAGGCGATTTTGAATTACTTAATGGAAGAAACGGATGTTCCAAGAGAGTCCGTATTGCTCGAAGAAGAGTCGAGAACGACCTATGAAAATTTATTATTCTCAAAACGATTAGGGGAAACATTCCTCAAAGAACCACGATTCTTATTTGTAACGAATGACTATCATGTCTTTCGGACCAGTACCTACGCTAAGATGATTGGCATGCAAGGGGATGGGCTTGGCTGTACAACGGCGAGCTATTATATTCCTTCTGCGTTCATCCGGGAGTATGTGGCTCTTTGTGTGAAAAATGAAATGGATGTTTATCGGGTTTTACCTGCTTCTGGCGATGGCGATTACACTTTCTTACAAAGGAATTCTATGGTAATAGTGAAGCTGCTCTGACATGGTTAGAGTGGCTTTTTTGTATGGGGGGATTGCCTTTTTATTTGAGCTAAAAGACGGTATAATAGACGTGATAAACTCTGGAGGAACAGAAATGAAGAAAAACGAATTTTATACAGTAACCATCGAGGATTTAACGCATGAAGGACTGGGGGTTGGGAAGGTCGATGGATTCCCGCTATTTATCGAGAATAGTATTCCTGGCGAAGTCGTTCGTGTGAAGACGATGAAGATCGGAAAAAGCTATGGATACGCACGTGTGGAGGAGTGGCTGGAAGTGAGTCCGAACCGTGTGGAGGTGAAAGACGCTCTTGGAACTCGTGTTGGGACGATGCCGTTGCAACATATGACCTATGAGAGCCAGCTGGCCTTCAAGCAGCAACAAGTGAAAAATGTGATGACGAAAATCGCGAAGATGCCAGAATTAGAAGTACGTCCAACTCTTGGGATGGAGAGTGCGCTGGGCTACCGAAACAAGGCGCAAATTCCAGTGCGTACGGTAGACGGTCAGTTGACGACAGGTTTCTTCAAGAAGAACTCGCATGACTTAATTCCGATTGAAGACTTCCATATTCAAGACCCTGAAATCGACCGATTGATTGTAGCCGTGCGTGATATTTTAAGAAAGTATCCAGTGGTGGCGTATGATGAAGCCAACCATACTGGTGACTTGAAGCATATTATTGTACGACGCGGCTTGCGTACGAAGCAAGTGATGATTATTTTCGTGACGAGAACAAAGGTGTTGCCACAAGCGGAGGCGATTGTCAGAGACATTACAGTGGTGCATCCGGAAGTCGTGTCTATCGTGCAAAACATCCAACCGAAGCCAACGAATGTCATCATGGGACGTGAGACAAAGGTGCTATTCGGGGAAGATGTGTACGAAGAGAAGTTGTTCGAATTCACGTTCAAGATTAGCGCGCGTTCGTTCTTCCAAGTGAATACTGTGCAAACCGAAGTGCTTTATCAGCAAGCCATCGACGCTGCGGACTTGAAGGGTGGCGAGACGGTCGTGGATGCGTATTGCGGTATCGGGACGATGAGTTTAGCCTTTGCCCGTGATGCGAAGAAAGTCTATGCGATGGAAATCGTGGATGATGCGATTGTGATGGCCAAGGAAAATGCAAAATTGAACGGTGTGACGAATGTGCACTTTGAAACGGGTGCGGCTGAGAAAATTATGCCACGCTGGAAGGAAGAAGGCATCCAACCAGATGTGATTGTCGTGGATCCACCGCGCAAAGGGCTCGACCTTGCCTTTATCGAAGCAGCGTGTGAAACTAGCCCAGAACGTATCGTATATGTCAGCTGCAACCCAGCAACCCTCGCTCGTGACCTTGTCCACTTCAAGGAACGCGGGTACGTATCGCAATACGTGCAACCCGTTGATATGTTCCCAATGACCGCGCATGTTGAGGCGGTATCACTGCTGGTGCGAGCTGAGGCATCAGCGAAGTAAAAATTGAATATATTGATATTTCCAGCACCAGATGGAGGGGAAGCGATGCATCATATTGAGATTTATGTAAGTAATTTAGATAAAACCAAGGATTTCTATTCTTGGATACTGAGCATTTTAGGTTTTGAGTTGTTTCAAGATTGGAAAGACGGATTTTCTTATAAAAAGGATGAGTTTTATATTGTTTTTGTACAGACAAAAGCAAAGTATCTTAATAACGGATACAATAGATGTAATATAGGCTTAAATCACCTTGCTTTCCGTTGTCAAACTAAGGATAAAATCGATCAAATTAGGAAGAATCTTATTCAGAGAAATATAGTTTTGCTTTATGATGATAAATATCCATATGCCGGTGGTGCTGAACATTATGCAGTCTATTTTGAAGATCCGGATAGGATTAAAATAGAAATTTGCTTGGATTAACTTGAAAAATTTTCAGTAATGATGAGCATTTGTAAATTTCAATTTGTAGCTATGTGTCCAGATACAGAAGGGTTCACTTGACATACTTAAAGTTCACTTATTTCATGTTGAGAGGATATCACTACTTGTACGTTCTTAGACAGGAGGACAAAATAATGGAGATTTTGGAAATTAATCCTATTTCGGTTAAAAAAAGAATGACTGAACTACTCTTTTGATTATCTTCTAATCATAATTTACTTGGGTATTCTGTTTCTTTGCGCTATAACTTATTACTACATTGTTTTTAATGGTGTGCCAATGCAAACAGAATTTCAGGCGCAGACTCTTACATTTTTTATCAGTGTTCTTCCAATCATGCTTTATTTCACATTTTCGGATTATGCAAAAAATGGAAGTTTTGGGAAATCCAAAGCAGGGCTTCGTCTGGTCTATCAGAAAAAAACAATTCAGGCCAGCTTTATTAGAAATCTCATCAAATTTTTACCTTGGCAATTAGGGCATATGGGAACTATTCATGGAGTCTATAGTGATTTTGATCTAATTTCCATTATCCTCTCGTCTTTAGCAACCCTACTTGCACTGTTGTTACTGGCAATGGCAATTTTTAGAAAAGATAAAAGGCATCTAGGAGATTTGCTAGCTCATACACAGGTTCAGCTAGAGGGTGACAATAAGTGATTCAACTTAGAAGTTAAAAAACGCGGGTACGAGGCTCAGTACGTGCAAACCGTGGATATGTTCCCAATGACTGCGCACGTTGAGGCAGTATCACTGCTTGTACGAGCTAAGGAATCAGTGAAGTAGAAGTAGGTGATCTGCCCATGGGATAGCTGTCGTAGAGTAAGGAGTATACGACGAAATGATACGGTAATTCCGAACCGCTGAGTGCGTGGCTCTGCTCTTCCAATCTGAGACAGCGAAAAGTAGAAGGGAATGGTATTGGTATCAATCAATGAGTAACAAAGTAACAGCATGATTCGAAAAATTTGCTTGTAATTTGCGGAGGAACATCAATATGGATGGAATAACAAAAGATTCTATAAAAACGGCTAAACTAATGAAACAATTATGGCCCCAATTGACCGATAAAGAAGCTATTGATGAAGTAAAAAGATATACGAATGGCAAAAATACTGCAATCTTTACTGAAGTTGAAGGTGACACAATTGTAGGTCTAGCACTATGTTCACTCAGATTTGATTATGTTGAAGGTTGTAAATATAGTCCTGTTGGATTCTTAGAAGGGATTATTGTCGACGAGGAATATCGTTTAAGGGATATTGCTAAAAATCTCTGTACAAAATGTGAGGAATGGGCGAAAAATAAAGGATTTAAGGAATTTGCAAGTGACTGTACTTTAACGAATACGGATTCTATAAGATTTCATCTCAATATTGGATTTCAGGAGGCAAATAGAATTATTCATTTTAAGAAGAAATTATAATTTCAGAACGTGATCAAAATTTATGTATCTCTAGGAAGTGTGAAAGATTGAACGAACAATTTTTTTGATGGGTGGAAATCCGCCGATAAAGAACCATACGATTGTTAATAAAAATTGTGTCATCAAGGAAGATCGAAAAGAATTGTCATTTTTACAGTTTATTGAGAAAAATTGGGCATCGGGCAGATAAAACGCTCCTTGTAACTTATCCAAGGGCAATCCGGCACAAAAAGTGTGAGAGTTGAGTTGCCACGATAGATGTTACTATGTTGAGTTGCCGAGTTAGATGCTGGATAGTTGTGGCTATGAGATAGATGTCAAGGCGGAAGTCAGGGTTTTTTTGTGGGCAAATATGCAACTAAACATAACAGATATCGATAATTTCTGACATCTTTGATTGGTAGATAATCGTGCAACTTTTCATTACAATTTTTCATAAGAATTAAACACGGAGGTTCTCATAAAAAAAGTTATGAAAATTGTTGGAATCGTCTTATTGGCTATAATTGTTGTTGCTGCTGTCGCTTTCGGACTTTATTGGCATCATAACACGCACTGGTTTGATAAATATGAAAAAGCACTGAAAAACGGCGGGGGCTGAAGAAAAAAACAGGTCACTCTTCCGAACGGTAATGTAATTAACTATGGTGAAGTGAGCAATGAAAAACCCGCACTTCTGCTAATTCACGGGCAGATGGGCATTTGGGAAGACTATGCTCTTGTGTTGCCGGAGCTTAGTAAAAATTGGCATATCTACGCGGTCGATGTTTACGGCCATGGAGAATCAACACATGATGAAAGTCTGTATTATCTTGATGTAAACGGGGATGATCTCATTTGGTTTGTCAATCATGTTATTGGTGCACCTACAGTTGTAGCAGGTCATTCGAACGGAGCTATTACAGCTGCTTATATTGCGGCATACGGCGGTCAAAACATTGCTGGAGCAGTGCTGGAAGATCCTCCGGTATTCTCAACTGAAGGAGAAGGCTGGGAAGATAGCTTTGCATATCTTGATGCCTTCAAGCCGTTGCATGATTGGAATCAGTCGGAGAAAACGGAGTGTTGGGAAAGCTACTATTTGCGTCATTGTTACTGGGGACAGTTATACATGGCTGATGCAATGCCGAAAATCGCAGACTATGTACAAAAGCGGTATCAAAAAAAACCTAACGAGGCTCTTCAGATAGGTTTTCTACCTGCTTCCATCTGGTATGTTTTTGAATACGCCAAGGAATATGATTTTGCATACGGTGAACGATTCTATGACTTGAGTTGGAATCACGGTCTGACACATGAGGAAATACTATCTGCTATAGAAGTCCCCTGTGTTTATATTCATGCGAAGGAGAATATTCACGAGAACGGAACATATCTGTGTGCGGCATCCCGCGAACAGGCTGAGAGAGCAGTAGCCTATGTAGGTGACAATTGCCGGTTGGTCGAGACTGAAAACAGTGACCATGTGATCCATACTGCTCATAGTGCGTTCTATATTGAAGCGATAAACACGCTGCTATCGAAATGAGGATATTATGTTAAAAGAAAATCTTATTATGCTTCGTAACACACATGGTTTTTCTCAGGAAGAAATTGCCGAAAAAATAGATATCTCTCGTCAGGCTTATGCAAAATGGGAGAGCGGTGCAACTGTTCCGGATATTGAAAAATGCAAGCGTCTTGCAGATATCTATGGGATTACGATTGATAGTCTGGTAAAAACAGAAACAATAGATGGAAAAGAGAGTATTCTACCTGCGCCAAAAGGAAGAAATATATGGGGGTCAGTGACAATAAACGAGCGCGGACAACTCGTAATTCCCAAAGCCGCTCGCGAAAAATTTGGCCTTACCGGAGGACAAAGATTAATTGTGCTCAGTGACGATAAGGAAGGCATAGCTCTCGTCCCGGCAGAGATATTTGAAGAAAGAATGAAAAAAGCAATGGAGTGGGCTTCTTCCAAATCAGAGGAATAACAGACCAAGACTCCTCGATACCGGTAATTGCGTCGGCGGCGAGGAGCCTTTTTATGCTTCGATGTCAATTGTAATCCCGGACTTGAATTCCACGGTGAAGTGGTCGGCTAAGACGGTGATCTTATCGATGAGCTTTTTGACAAGAGCCTCATCAAACTTTGTGATGTCGGTTTCCTGCCCGACGATGAAGTCTTTCAACTCCTTGTTTTGGTTCATGGCTTCTTCCCGATGATGGCTGTCGAACTCGGACTGTTCTTTTTGGTCGCGAAGCCGGAAGATCAGATTTCTCAAAACGCTAAGGTGTTTACTGAAGAGATGAAAGCAAATAAAAAAAGAAATCACAGTAATTGAATATCCAAACGCAGTTCATAGTTTTATTCAATCAAATAATCCTGAAGGGCTTGTAGGGGTAACAACGGATATGTCAGAAGTTGTTAATGAAGAGCAGCAAAATTTAGCGCGTCAAGCGGAAAATGAAATTTATAACTGGCTATTATCACATTGAGAAAAAACAAGCTCTAATATGAGAGTATATAGTAAATTTGAATGAAGTAATCTTTGTATTGGTGGAGATACTTATCGTACAATAGATAGTGTATACTTTCGTTCTAAAGTGTTATTTACATGTTGATTCTATCATTTTCGTTCTATAATATAGATGTTGAAGAGTGCCACATATCGAGTGTGTGGCGTTTCTGGTAAAAGCGAAAAACCTTCATCTTAAGCAATTTTACAAACCGTTGGAATTTAAGGAGAGAAAAATGGTTTTAGAAACGGAAAGATTGATTCTTCGCCCATGGGAAGAAAGAGATACCGCTGATTTATTTCAATATGCTAGTAATCCAGAGGTGGGTCCGATTGCGGGGTGGCCTGTACATACCAGTGTTGAAAATAGTAGGGAGATTATAAAAAGTGTTTTTTCAGCTCCTGAGACATACGCCATCGTTTTAAAGGAAACGATGCAGTCAGTCGGTAGCATCGGATTAATGATCGGCTCTGCAAGTGATAAAGGGATTCCGGATACAGAGGCTGAGATTGGCTACTGGAAAGGAGTTCCGTATTGGGGTCAGGGTCTTATACCAGAAGCAGTTCGTGAGATGATGAGACATGGATTTGATGACCTGAATCTGGAGAAAATGTGGTGCGGTTATTTTGATGGCAACACAAAGTCACAGAGAGTTCAGGAAAAATGTGGGTTCCGTTATCATCGTACAAAAGAGAACGTTCCATGTGCTTTGGAAGGTGTTCTTCGCACAGAACACGTAACCTGTCTATCAAAGTCAGAATGGATTTTATTTAAGTAAATCACTACTTGTACGAGCTGAGTCATCAGTGAAGTAGAAGCAGATGTTTCACTAATGTGATAAGGTACAACAGAATGTTAAAAAGTGATTTGAGGGAAACCGTTGTAATAAAAACTTAAAGTAAAATCTTTCTTTTAAGTATGAAACTTATTTCAAAAAAATTAGGCGGTAAAGAAAGATAACATTTATATTATCGCTATAGAAAAAAAGAGCAATGAAAAATTTTTCATCGCTCTTTTTCTTCATTACTACTCATATTTTTTTGTTATTTTGAAATATGTAGAATTTCAAAAGTCGGTAGGTGTTTATCAGGTTTATTGGTATAAAATGTAAAGATACATTTTTTTCCATTTATCGGGATTAAAAAAACTACAATTTTACCACTTTCATCATTTTGTAATTGCTCATAAATAGTAAAATGTCTTTAAAGTTTCAGAAGCTTTTATATCAACGACTTCTAATGTGACATACTTGGCCGAATCAAAATGATCCGACAATTCGACTGATGTGGTTACTCCAATTTCAATATTTTGCCAACCAAAAGAAGTTAAAATGTTATCAAAAATAACCATCAAATATAAATTTGGTCATTCCATTAGTTTCTTTCCAAATATATAATGGACAATAACTATTAAATAGTTGACCTTCAGATTTTTTTCAGAGATTAAATAGACTTTTTAAAAATAAATCTTCAAAAGCCATCCATCAAATGCCCTGTCTTTTGGACACGTTGTCTAATGATATTCATATCATAATCAGATGGTAGTTTTATAGTGTATTGCATTGCTTGCATGGAAGTACCTCTTTTTCTAATTTATACTTATAGTAAATATGATTTCTGTAATTTTTGAATAATACTTAATTATGATATAATTATCATAAAAAAATGATAAGGTGTTTTAGATGAATTTTTAATGATATGAAAAATCTTCGTGACAATCTATGAAACAAAAATCTATAAATAAAAGTTCAAAGATTTTACAATATGCACAATCAAATTTAAGCGCTAGATTAAAAAGTGATTGAAACTGAATTAGGGGACCAAGCTATTTCTTAGAAATTATAATGGATTGGTTCCAACTGAAAAAAAGGAGACTTGTTTTATCAATTTTGTAAGGAAACTTCCAATAATTTGGAGAATTTAAAAAAAGAGGATTTCAAAGGCAAAAAGTAAGAGTTTTAGTTTCAGAATTATTATTAAATCATGATATTAATAATTTACATACAATTGATTTATGTATAAGTGATATTAATATCAAAAAAACTTCAGAAATACCAAGTGTCGCTCAGCAAGAAGATTTTGATAAGATTTTTTTGTTTTCAAAAGATTAAAAAAACTTAACAATTATGATGAAATTCTAGGAAACATTGAAGCAATGTATTTTTGCTCAAGCAATCAATTGGTTGCCAAGGAGACACCTTTTTAATTAATAAAGATGAAAAATTGTCCTTTTAGAAAAAAAGAACCGTAAGAGAGTTCGCTCATTTAAAAGAGTTTGTAGAAATTGATTCATTTGAAAATATTATTACCTTAGTTGAAAAAGGACAAGGAATTGCCTTGTTACCAACATGGTTGAAAAAAATAGATTGAACATAAAAACCTTATACTCAAGATTTTGTTAACATTCCTTTTTTTCAGTATGAAAAGAAAGTTTAAATCAACTATTTTATATAGATAAGGCAAAAGGTATCCAATAACCAAACTAGGGATTTTTCATGAGGTTATTTTAAATAAAAAGGTTTATGATATATATTCTTATGTTAAATTAAGAAATAGTTGGTAATTTTCTATTTTTTTGGGGGCTGTTCTAGTTAAGGGATATAGTTCCGAGGGTTCATAGATATAGAGTATAAAAAGGAGGACTGTCATAGGAGCTTGAAATGTCTATATACATTTTTTGACAAAAATAATTAATTTTGTAAAAGGAGGATATTTATGTTAGGAGCAATAGTAGGAGATATTGTGGGTTCTGTTTATGAATGGAACAATATTAAAAACGAAGGATTTTTCCCTTGTTTAGGGATGATTGTTTTTTTCACAGATGATACGGTGATGACCTGTGCTGTGGCGGAAGCAATCATGAATGGTGGTCAGAAGGATGACTTCATTGATGCCATGAAGAAGTACGGAAGAATGTATCCAAACGCGGATTACGGAGCTCGTTTCAATCGTTGGCTTATGACCAACAACCGTGAGCCTTACAATAGTTTTGGGAATGGTTCTGCGATGCGCGTTTCTCCGTGTGCTTGGGCCATGGATGCCATAACAGGCGAGTTGCCGTCCGAGGGGAAACGTCTGGCTCAACTTTCTTCAGAGGTGACGCATAACCATCCAGAAGGAATCAAAGGCGCAATGGCAACAGCGGATGCGATTTTTATGTGCCGTTATTTCTGCGGTGGTGATGGTAGCGAGAACCCTGCGGAAATCAAAAGACGTGTTAAGGAACATATCGAGAGAGAGTATGGATATGACCTTTCTAAAACGTTAGATGAAATTCGTCCTACGTACCGATTCAATGAAACGTGTCAGGATACCGTTCCTCAAGCTATCGTTGCCTTTCTGGAGAGTACAGATTTTGAAGATGCGATTCGAAATGCGATTTCTCTTGGTGGGGACAGTGATACTCTTGCTGCCATCACAGGAAGTATCGCAGAGGCAGCTTATGGGATTCCGGATTGGATTCAGGATAAGGTTTATACCTATTTAGATGAGCCTTTAAAAGAGGTGCTCAGACGATGGGAAGAATTTGTTGTAATCAAATAACCGTATATATAGGTGTATGTCCACACGTTGAGAGGTATGCGAATTGATGTTACTGCCTTAGATTTGAAGGATGGAGGGGATAGTTTGGCGGAAAATAGACCTAGTTTTAAAGAGATAAAATCATTTGAAGAATTTAACCAATACTATTGGTATCGAGAGGAACTTTCCCAAATTTGTAAGTCTCTTGGTTTAGAGTACAGAGGTACGAAGAAAGAATTAGTTTATATAATTGAACAATATTTTCAAGGAAATAAAATAGAGAAATCTGTGAGGAAAGGTCTCAAAACTCAATCCGAAGTAATCACTTTAGAGACTCCGCTCCTGAACTGTGGGTTTTCTTTTAACCAGAAGTTTAGAGATTATTTTTCAGCGGTAACAGGGGTTAGTCCGTTTAAATTCAATGCGGATATGGCAACTGCTTGGCGAAAAGTAAAAAGGGATAATGATCTACAATTTACGATTCAAGATATGATTAAAATTTATTATGGAGAGTCAGATTACGCCAAATATGACCATTCGGCTTGTCAATGGAATCAATTTTTAAAAGACTTTTGTGCAGATGAAAGTAGCCATCAGTATGCGAACAAGCTAACCGTTGCAGCGATCCTTTGGAGGGAAGTTCGAGACTCAAAGAATGAAAAAGTTTATTCCAAACAGCTTCTGAGAGAACATAGCCACAAAAATAGAGGAGTATCGTAAATAAGCAACTCTTAGAGTAGTAGGTGAAGCGATAGCCTCTATTTTTTTTAAAAAGTTTATAGAGGAAAGATAGGGTTAAGCGTAAAGAAAGTTGGTGAGAAAAATGGATATTCTAATGAATGAAAAAAGGTTTGATGCTAAAGCGTTAGAAAAATGGAAAAGAAAACATGTAATTTCAGTTTATAAAAACTTGGGGCTTTCCTATGATGGGGAAGCGTCAACGGAACAATTATGTGAAGTGCTAACCGAGAAAAAGGTGGAGCTAGGATATGATGCGATTGTCGCAAAAATTCGGAATCAACTGAAATTAGGCGACATCAGTCTAAAGATGGCGACTAAACTATCCGGGAAAAGAAGAAAAAAGACCATGACTAAAATTTATGCAGAAGGAATTGATGTAGAAACTTTAGGCAAGGTGATTGATCACGTTACGTTTCTAAATACACCCGAAAATTTTAAAGTCAATTTGTCCGTTTGTCCAGAGCATTATGCGTTAGTACCCCGAGAAGAGGAACTAGAGGTCATTGAAAAAACGGGGAATGCTCCTTTCCCAATGCAATTCTTTATTCAGTTTAACGAAGAAGAGGGAATTCAAACGCCTCGGGATGAAGAGTATCCATATCAAATCGTCGGAATAGCGAAACTAAAAGACGGAACCATTATTGGAGGAGTGAGACATCAATTCCGTAATGTAGAACAAGGAATTGAGGCGGTCACTTGTGTCGAGTTTCCAGCGCTATGCCCTAATTCTATTGTAAAAGACCACCAAATTCACTTGGCGGTAGAGTGGTCAGGTTGGATTCAATGGGCCATCGACCATCAAGATTTGTTGCAAAACAGTTAAAGTAGCTTTCGTTGGAAATACGGACTAGCGCGATTTGCCAGGAAGAAAGTTGCATGATGTTCATTCCAGAGGCAAGGCATACAGGAAAAACTTAGGAGGGTTATCGATGGTTATATTGGAATTGTATCAAGGTGATTATAAAAAAAGATTTAGTCGCGTTTGATTCTTTAGAAGAAGGGAGAGCTTTTGTCGCTCAAATCCCTGGATATACTTTAGAAAAAGTAGATGAGTTTGAAATGGAATCTTTTAATCCTGTACACTTACCGGATTATATGGAAATTGTCTTTAACGGAAACATTGTACCTTTGTCTAAATGGATGTTCGACCCTGAGGAGATTGTGGTCATTGTTTGGAAGGAAATTTCAAATCTGTCCGTTAAAAAAACAATAAAATGATCGAAGGATACTCACTAATCGATGCATTTGTTGTGAATAACGATGAAGTGAAAGCCTATGTCGAAGCCAGAGAAGCAAACTTCCGAAAGGCAAAAGACTTCTTAGAAAGTAAAGGATATGAAGTCGATAGAAGCTTTTTCGGAAGTGAAGATGGCGAAGCGATTCTCTACCGAAAAAAAGGCGCCGAAGACTGGCACTTCTTGTGTCACTTAGACCCACTATTTGTAGAGATTGAAGATGTAGAGGGATATGTTAAAGAAGAAATTCAATAGTTAAGCTAAAGAACGTTACGAGCAAGTGGCGTGGTTGTACGAGTTGAAATTAAAGGAGCACGATTAGTGAAAGCATTAATTGTTTTAGATTGCCAAAAAGGGATGTTAGCTAGAGGGGATTTTGACCTGCTTAGAGAGAATATTTTGAAGTTACAAAAGATGTTTAAAGCGAGCGGGGATCTCATTATTCATACGCGTCATATTGATGCGAATAAGGAGAGTATTATTTACAATGGTGATGAACGAGGAGCACTCGATGAAGAGCTTTCTGCGAATGCGGATTTTATTGTAGAAAAAGACTCGCCAAATATTTTTCAGAGCGAAGAGTTGAAGGCGATTCTTGCGAACCATCCGGTAGATGAAGTGGTGATTACGGGACTGAACGCGGAATATTGCTGCTTATTTTCTGCTATTATCGCTTCAGACAGAGGCTATAAGGTGACTTATATTGAAGATGCAACGGGAAGTGTTAATGACGGCGACACTTATGAAATGCCAGGGCTCGACCTTGTTGACTTCGTTGGCTGTGTCTTGGATTGGTCTGGGGCAAGTCGAGGTCCTATACTTCGATGAGTTCAAAGAGAGGGTAACAGTCGATTTGTGGTCGGTAAGGGAACTATAAAATAAATTGAAATCAGAAGCAGGC
>BNJV01002858.1_pt1 | contig 81465 bp, 119 predicted proteins | sample 8540591 | NCBI WGS metagenome assembly BNJV01 (sample SAMD00202457, study PRJDB9452) | human saliva metagenome | host: Homo sapiens | reverse complement strand
TGGCTTCTTCTCGGTCCTGGCGGGAGTTATCAACTTTGTGAAGGACTGGTGGAAGAATGACATCATTGGTATTGTCTTCCATAACGTGACCGCAAGACACGATCAACCTTACAGCTATAGGGTGTGATAGTATCGTCTCTGTGCTACGCAAGCATGGAATTTCGATGCAGTGGCTACTCAACAATAAACTGTATAATGACCCATCGGTATCGTGATTGTCGCCGTAGCCGCTCTGACCACTGGGATCATCTACCTGTGGAGATAAGTTTGCCTCTTTCCGTGCCTTCCTATGTGACCCGCTTGGGACACCTTCAAGGCCGGATCGATCATCAGGACTATGTCGTCAATCCATGTTAGGATGCTCGAGATATAGGTAAGTCCGGAGGCCTCCAGCTTCCTCTATGAGGACTTCTCGAGCTTGGGTCCAGCACTTCGGGATGGGGTTGGGAATCTGGCAGGCTGAGCTCACTCGCCTCTACAGACCGAGGGTCATGGGGGTCAGGTGGCAACGCAATCTACCAGACAAACAGCCAAGATCTGGAAGAAGCTTGATAAAACCAGTTGGACTCCTGCCCTAAAAGAGGTCCCGGCATCCTCGGACAGCTAGTCTCTCTGGCGATAGTAAAGAAAAAAGGGAGGAAGAACGTATCGAACATAGCCAAGCGTAGGGTGGATCTAAAACATATCATTAAGCTCTAAGCCAAGAATCTAATGAGCAATTTAGGGTGACACGATGATGGATAGAGACGGACACCAACGAGATAGGCGTGTCGTGCTCCGAGCACAGATGGCTCCCTCGCCATTACAACTAACACGAATTAAGTAATGCTTGAGTAGCATCTCCTTGCCCATGACTCCTGCTCCTAGTGGGCTGCCAGCAGGTACAGTGAGACAATGAAGTGAGCCGGGTTAAGGTCAGGTAAGGGACCACGCCTGCAGATGGTGCGTGACAGCATCTACCAACATGACGGCGTCTATATCAGGAGGCGTGGTGACACGGTCTATCAGACCGATGGCATACCACCCGCTGGAGGAGCTGGTCGGCTTTGATGGCCACCGTCAGACAGCGGCAGGACTCGGTGATCCGTTGTGGTACCGAGGTCAGAAGCGCAAACTCCTGATTTTGCAACAAACCGGAATAAAGCATTTACCGCATCATCCCATCATCTCCTCATCTTTGCTGGCTGGCTTTACCGTGCAGACTCCTATGGGTAAGACGACCTTCTCTAAGCAGGGGCAGACGTGGGCGGGATATTGGGGTTGACTCTACCGACGCGGGAGGCTGGGATTGATCTGGCACAAGCTCTAGATGCATCCAGCGGCAGAGCCACCTGCCCAGCCTTATCACAGCCAGCAGATACCATGTGATGGAACGCTATTGTCACGGAGAAGTATCTACACGCATGTGGTAACACTAGGTTCACTGTAAATCTTATCATCACCCCAATACGGCCAGCAATAGAACATTGACAGCAATTTTACAGGATATTGAAGCAGATGACCGATACCTTCCATGGCGAATAGCGAACAATCAGAGAGCGTTATGGACTGGGGAGGGACACACTTCTCATCGCTATAGGCGAGCCTAGAGGCATCCTCTTCTTCAATCCATTAACGGCGCACACATTCTGCGGCCGGATTTTTGATCGGTTAAGGGCGGGATGTCATCAAGCAGATTAATAGCTCCGTTGTGGCTACTATCCATGGTATCATCAACAAGCGCTTAACTATCAGCATGGCGATAGCTGGAGCTCGACAAGGCGACCCGCAATTGGAAATATATCCAACTATGGATGAGAATAAAGCTGTGGTTCATTCCTGTTGCAGTCCGCGAGATCATGGAGGGAGCATGCGGGTACTTGTCAGTAAGGAGGGATGGACTCCCTGGAGCTACTCTCACAGGACGAGCTTCGCTCTTTGCACCTATATGTCATCGTTGGATTGCGAAAGTCATTCTGCAACAATTAGAATTACGCTTCCTGCAGACATCCTCTCTCGATCACGGCTTAGCATACGGCTCGACCCCTCGTCTATCTCCCCAGTGGGGTGCACGTAGAGCGATGGCGCCCCTGATGGAGCTGACTATACAGTCATACCTGCGAGAGATCTCACTTGCAGCGGGGTCTTTTAACCAAGACCAAGCTGATGCCCATTCCAGCAAGTAGAAGTCCTGGACAGGCCTCCAGGGAGTGTTCGAGCGGAGCCCATGAGAGTGCGACGTGTCATCAGGAACAACTTCTCTCAGCTCGTTCAGTTAGCTACCTCCCTTCCTTTCCTCAACTCTGTCCTGTAACACTAATGGACGCATATCAAGGCTCCAGGGCGACTCAGAGCTCAAGTGGGAGGGCGCTTGGTCTCTACCAAGGTGTCGTGAGAGCGTCCGGGATGAACATGCACCGGTGCATGGGTAAAGCCGCGCGCCATACCTGGTGCCTTTCAGGGCAGCAACGACCGAGGATGATGTGGAACTCTAATGTACCTGCCGCGGGCTCTGGAGTCATCGTTGGTAGCCTCACTGGGCTTCGAGCAACCTAGTCATCCTATCCGCCGATCAGAGCAGACCAAATCTTTGTCCTCAACGGGACATCATTGGAGGGCTTGTGCTGGTGCACGAGCTAACTCAGGTCAACACCTTAGAGCGTGAGCAGCGGGCCCAGCAAGGAGGCCTGCTCGCCTGGATCCCACAGCATAAGATGGCCGGACTAAGTCTCAGGAACAGAGAGCTGACTCCGCCCTTGGGCGAATTCCGTAAGCTGATCCTATTTTGGGTTCGTGACCTGGAAAATCCTAAAATCAAGCAATAGCAGCATTTAACTTTGACGTGCAAAGTTCAGATTGGCAGATCTTCCCACTATCCTTCAGGGTGATCTTGATGTGGGGAGTCTGCTGGAAGGTACTCCTGACACTTACTGGGCGGCAAACTTTCTCCCAATTGGAGCTATGAAGCCAAAATGCAAAGGGACTGTCTTCTAGTGGATGGACTCACCGTTTCTCTTATAGAGGCACTACGTCGAGCCTATGGAAACCCCAAGGAGAGATGTCACATCTATAGACTCTGAACACCAAGCACAGCCACCTCTACCTCAAAAGGGAAAATTGGCATATGTACCTCATCAGGTTTGGAGACGGGTACAGGCGCACCTACCTCTACTATGAGGGATGGTGAATCCAGGTAGAACAGACTTCTATATCTACATCTGAGGCACCACAGACAGAAGAGAGAATACTGGATCATTGAGCAGCGAAATGCTGGTCTAAAATACTGATCATATATCTCTATGAATAGCTTCTAATCCACGAGGGACCTCCATCTTGACAACCCAGAATTTCTTCAAGTTGCTGCCTCTCCTCTTAGTCTCAACAAATCTGGGGGTGCATCCTTGGCGGATGCGAGGATCACCTACGATAAGACCACATCCCGTACACCATTGGAATGATGGCGGGTTTATAGCCTACCAGGAGCGTCTATCGGTCTCTGCAGGGACGATTGATAGTTCGATCAAGCCCGATACCTTCTACTGGCTGTTCTCAGGTTGGACCATACCAAATTGTTCGAGGACGGGCGGAGCACAACACGCAGAGTCGTCTATGTACCAGCTTGCATCTGATGAGGAGTTCTTTGAAATGGTGATTATATGTCGCCGACAAAACCTCCTCGCCTGGGGTGGACTTTTGATCCCTCGACTCAACTAGCTATATAATTGGGATTGCTCTGTTGTCAACTTCCAGGAGCTCTCCACGCTATGTATTGTCCTCCACCTACGTTTTGAGCCTAGGATGCTCTCCCAGCCACAGGACACTTTGGAACATTCCTCCTCTGGGATCAATAGCACTTGGCGGGGCGCACTGCAGCTGCTAAGCTTAATATACTAATGATATTGATGTGGTGAACAGTACCCAAGCTCACGCTCGGCAGAAGCTCAGGAGGTTTGTAATTCTCATGCTACTCTAGGAACATCGCACCTACATATCTATCATTTCATTGTTGATTGAAGGGGCAATGGTGATGGGGCGAGGAGCATGTGTGGCGACTCTGGTAATATTCCTCCACGTGACGACAGCTATATAAGGGGAATGGTGTAACCACCTCACGTCCGTGGGCGAATAAAGATAACCCAGTAGCAGCTCTATATGATATCAGAGAGCGAGCAGAGCTCTCTCTGACTGAAGCAGGTCAATCACTGGTGGGTCAATGAGTTGTTGACTGACCGGACTACACTCAGGGGATGGGCAGAATGGATTACCCTGGGTGTGTGGTGGGGTGTACAAAATAATGCAGGCTGAAACCCCAGCACCTGTGGGCGATAATGGCAGCCCCTGCGCCGGGGGACTATAATAGCCATCTCAGGGGTCTGGCTCAGACAGACCCGAATAGCCGGGGCTCGTCTACCATGTGGACGGGTCGCGCCTGTCTATCATGCATATTATTGGGCTGCAGCGATGCTCGCCACTGGTACACCTCCATCGAGGAGTCAGTATTGCCAGTTGAGCGAAGGCACAGAAGAGAATCTCAAGCCGTCAGTTGGGACCTTAAAACGCTCGAAGTACCATCCGAGGACGTTAAAAAGGGCATTGGACCGCCTTGGTTCACTGAAGGTGACCGGAGAAGCTAGATAAGATCAACGACGGGAAAGTCAGGCTACCCTGGTGATGGTAACTTCTGTCTCCATTAGGCATGAGGTCAGTAGAATTTGTATCTCGATGCTATTGGTATCTATTACCACCCGCGAGTACGGTCAAACTTTACGCTCAACGGGACAAAACTCATGCCTGACGAGGATGGTGAGCCTGGGTCTGGTCTTAAGCTCGCCACAGGCTCCTAGATAGCAAAGCGTGTCAAGGTGAGCTCTGCTGACTACCGATGAGCTCGAACTCTCGAAAGCAGAGCCTCAGGGAGAACTGGGCAGGAGGTGCTAGCTTCATAACATATCTAGAAGTGCCCTATCAACGGGCTGTTCCCTCTCGCGCTCTCACAGCTAAAGGTCTCACTGATGCCTCACTGCTGACCGGTAGATATCACCTTCGAGGCTCGAGGGGTGTGGGCGATTATATCTGCCTATATCGGCGACGACCGATGATACCTCCTGCCTCCGCCCTCTACCTGCTGGGGAGCGCGCCAAAGGCTGTTACCGATGAGCATATCAAAGACCTCATCGCCGCCAAAGTGGTAGGAGGTGAGGTTGCCGGGCCTGGACGGGACCTAGAGCCCGTGTCAAGCGTGTGGCGGTAAAGCAGACAATCGTGGGCTACCACGAGATGCGACACTCGACTCCGGTGTCGAGAAGACAGATGATAGGAGCAAGGTGACATCTCCGCAACGAACCGTCATGAGTTTCCGTCGTTGGCACTGGGGAGGTGGTGGCGGGAGGACAGTCCGCCTCTACTAAGGCTGTCGTTGCACAGCTCTCGCTGGGCGTGTCAAGCTCCAGTGATAAGCCGCCGGCCTATATGGCTGCGCACTACTCCGACGGGGGAGTGGGCGTGCCAGCGACTGTTGCAGTGACAGTCAAGCGGGGTGTCAGACCTTAGCGACCCCATAGTCTTGGCGCTCTTGCCTCCTTGGGCTCTACAGCTGGCTAGACCTCTCAAAGTATCCTGGCATGGCTTTTACAGCATCATGGTCTCGGCGGGTACGAGGAGGGAATTGGCTCCGTCAAGGCGTGGGCTCAAGCACTGTTGTCAGTCGTTGTCCTACTCAATCGACCTCCCTACAACCGCAGTTGAGACCTACCTCCCTCCGCTGGTGGCGCTATGGGATGGAGACACCACCCGCCGATCTGTCCTCTCATTTGAGGCTCTGGGAGGTGACCTGTGCTCATCGATGGTGATAGGGAAGGGTGCGTCCACTGACAGGCGGAGGCAGACTGGACTTCTCCCTTCCGTCGATCCGCTCCCAGGGCGACACAGCGTCCAGTTCGTAGCGGTGGCGATGGTCTCCTATCAATAGTATCTACCTCGATGTCCTCAAGTTTGGTGCCGGAGCACACCTCCTTCGGCAGACTCATGCTACACCACGCCAGCGGGCATCTGAGATGCTCTCAGGAGACCCCGGGTGCTTTAGCATCAGTATGAGGAGGTGTCATTGGGCTACATCGCTGTCAGCCGTCAGAGCAGGAGGGGAATATCTCGGCTGATTTTGACGACCCCCAGTAAACAAACCGTGTTCTCTACCCTCGTACCACCACCAGAACCCCGGTCCTCTCTCCTTCCTGCAACAGGGAACTTTCGACTGCAGCCGCGCTGAGATGCTACTGGGGCGTTCAAGGTCAAGATCGTTCCTGCACAAGAGGCTCAGCGCGTGGGAGGGCGGTGTAAGCTCCCTCTGCCGCTGGGCGCGCGGCAACGTGGAGTGAATAAACCATCTGTGGAGCGATAAGGCCTCCCGCCCACTTTATTGGAGTAGACTTTGTGAGCTTATGGACTGGGGAGGCACCTCCGTCCCAAGTCAAACGAACTCACAAAGCGGAGATATGAAGCTACAAGCCCTTCGCCACCGATGCTAAAACCCGTAGACACGCTCACCCAGGGGCTCGCATGACCAACGTGCGCCGACCTTGATGGAGCAGTTATCTCCTCTATCGATGCAGGTGCCCAGGAGCGCGGCGAGCTTCGCAGGGTTTACCCATATCGCCAAACCGGGTTCAGATGCCTACAGGGGTGGCCCAGGTTTCGCTCGGAGGATGTGAGACCATCACCTGACGTAGGCTGGGGTACTACAGCATATGGGGTATTGCTCTCTGGCCGCGCGCTTGCATCTGCTAGCGAGAACATACCATCCGCCTCACCATCAGTGGTCTTATCTGCAGGCGGACACCTACCAGAGGATACTTTGTTCGCTCAATGGCGCGCACTCCAGGGATACTCCTCGATAGTGATACCTCAGCGGATCTGAGGTGGGCATGTGCATCCTATGAAGTCCACTGACCTGACGACAGTGCTCACCAGCTATATCACCGATCGCCCTACTAGCAGGCGAGATGGAGACTACGTGAGCGCAACGATGCCTCAACTTCATTTTGGGATCTATTAGCTACGACAAGCTTGTCCAATCAGGGCAGGCGTTGCTCTCTCTATTGCGATGTGATGGTGGTATATAGAGCGCCTCTAGGGTAGTCACAGATACTAAGATAAACTACACCTTCACCGAGCTCATCTTCCGCTCTGCTTATATGGTAGGAACATGACCTGAGGGTTACCGATGGCGTTATTCGCCGTCAGGGAACCTCAGCCTCTACTACCCATCAAGAACCTGCGTATATCACCTGCAGAGTCTAAGACGACTAAGGTCTATCGGAACCGTGGGCAAGGGGCAGGAGACCAATGGGAAGAGGTCAGCACCCGCACGTACGTCGGCGAGAGGGCAAAGCCGATGAAGATCATCCAACCTCAAGACAGACTACGCCGTGGCTCCCTATGCTACAATGCGAATTTGCAGTCCTCCACCTGAATGACTACCTGGTCGCCAGAGCCCATCTCTGCGCAGTAGGGGCAACAAGCAGACCCTTCGAGCTCGTATGGCGTATTGATGGGATTGCCTATGATATCTCACGTCGGACACTTGAGGGAGAAGACCTACTGCAGGCAGTTGGTTCAACAACGATAAGAGCAAGAGTATGGCTACACCTCTTCCAGGCGGGCTAAGACCGATGGGGGTGAGATTGCCTGGGTTCATCAACAACGCGACCCATGGCCGCTTCACATCACGGCGGAAGCAAATAAGAGGACAGTTGGGGCGTGCAAGGTACAGATGGCTTTGATGCCTCTGATTCTCTGCCCCGGATGGACTTACGTGGGAACAGGAAGACTCCCGATAAGACGGCTCCTGCCAATATCAAGCGGGCGGTCGTCCGCCTTACAGAGTTGTCAGTTTGTACCCTACAGGCACGAGACCCCTCCTGATGAGTGGTGGGGTCAAGCCAAAGCCTTCCAGTCCCCAAGTTCCCGCAAGGAGGTTACTCAGTACTTACGACATTAACCAATCACCATGGTGGGTGCTCACCGATTACCACGCGAGTGTCTGACCCCAGCGTGTGAGAATACCTTCTATCGCACATGGGGCATCCCAGTGGCTCACCTACTACGATGGAGATACCGCCTTCGGGAAGCGTAATGATGCTAGTTTACAAGCACCTACAATATGGTAGAGATACTCATGGTACCCAGAAATAGAGGCACGCCTTTGAGGGCTGTTAGCAACTGTGGTGTCTTGTGTTTTGAACCTTGGGAGGAAGTCAAGGCATCAATAAGCTCAGCCTGGTAACGATATCGCGTCTACCTCTCGGTGTTTTAACACTTGGAAGATTATGGGCGGCTGGTGGGCGTAATTACAACAAGAGTGGCCTCCTCATTATTCCATTACATACACCGTGACCTGCTGCTTGGGCGGGACGATGAACTACATCTTTGCCTCAGCGGTACGATGGCCTTACTACCGTAACCAACGGCCAGGCGTCGCTTCTCGATGCTTGATGCCTGCAAAGTACCTGGTGGGTCGGTACGGAAGCGTCACTGTCACTGAATTACATCGGTAAGGACGATAAGGATACCATCTGTCAAGGGGCTACCGCCAGCGATGACTACTACTTTGCTTGGAAGACGCAGATGATGGCTGCCAGGCATCAAGGCGGCGTGCAGTCCTCGAGGGTAGCTATATTGGCTTCAGATGCGATGGGCCAGAATGACCCCGTGCGTCCTGATTGCAGTGAGTCATGTGCATGCAGACTCGACTTTTGTACCGCCCCCCACCTGCAGGGTGCTTGGAACCCTCAGCTCCAGGTGGAGCCTGAGGAGTTGTGGCAGCACAGTGGCCATCGCCTGCAGTGGTGTCCCTGCTGAGCGGATCAGGGCACCCTTATCTGACCTGACAGGTTGGTCACAGGCACAGAGGATGAGCAAGCTCCTTTTTGTGTCTCCCTCTTTGGGGGCTGGAGCAACTCTCTGGCTCAGGGGTACGTCCATAGAGCTGTCCACATCGCAGAGGGTAGCCGATTAGCCTCCTCGAACTCCCAGCAACGCTGAGCTACCTGCGACTAAGGCCTTCCTCACGTCTCCTTCCAGCAGGACTTCGCTTGTGGTGGAGCAAGGTGATGACGGCCGCCTCGAGCTTGCAGGATGCCCACTCTCTGGCTGTGGCGTGCTGCTGCTGGATAGCTATGTGTCGCCTTGGAGCTTTCTCGATCAGGGTGTGGGCTTCGAGGATGATGGGTCACTGCTCAGGAAGCTCTCAACTCAGCATCGACGCTAATGGATTGACAGTGGATACCTGAGCTCGTCAGTGAGTGTCAGCTCTCTGTCATGTCGATGAGGAGACCATCAAGGCTTCGACAGCATTCCCCTCAACGTCATCCACTTCAGCCCGATTACACGATGATCGGTTTGATGATAACGTCATAGTCCTGCGAATATCTCTGCCTGGACAATCGGACTGAGGATGTAATGTGGATCTCAGCCCCTCAGCTCGGCAATAAAAGATCCTCTGAGCGGTTTGGATGTGTCAAATGACAGAGGAGACAAAGGTTGATGAGATCTTCGCCTCCCACAATGACAACTATTATAAGTTCGCTGACCATCTAGTGCCAAGCCGCGCGATGATAGTGTCCTTGATAGCAAGGTCAGGATGTATTGTGTCCATGAGCCTGAGTACTGGTACAATTGTCCAATGATGTGCTTAGAAGAAATATTGCCTGCTTTGCATCGGGAGGCGCCCTAGCTCCCCGAGTGAATGCAATGATCAGCTGGGCTTGGGCGAAGATGGCGGGGTATGCTGTACAGGTAGGACACACCTCTCCAAGCTCACCACGCTTGGCACCGGAATAAACCTGCAGCCTGGAGGTGGGTGGGGGTACAGCGTGTGTACGTTTCCAGTCCCGTACCTCTCCATGCTGGATGCTCGAGGGGCTTCATTCTATTTACCATGTGACAAACTACTATCAAGCGTCTCCATTGGAACGGGTGCTAATAACTTCGCCGATGGGATGTATCTGTTGCGGATGTCCTATTCTACAGAGTGGCTATACTTCATGTCTACAATAAGGTACAGGATACAGACAGAATTGGTGGTTCTTTCAAATGGCACTAAGATTGAAGATATGGAACCTCTTTGGGTGCATCCACCAAAGCTACCTAGTTGGTGCATTCAAGGGTCGCTATTGGTCGGTGGTAAGCTCGGATCACTGTACAGGTGATAACTCCCAACGAAGGATACTCCCCATGAGGACTGCTCAATCGCTTTGGAGACTAGGGCTGGTGCCAGGCTATGATCAGTACAAGAATATTGCCAATCTCCTTTCCTAGTGGAACAAGACTTGTTTCAGAGAAAGTGACAGGATCGTTTGACGATGGGGAACTGGCGACATCTTAATGGTTTACCTCATTCGAAGTGCTGGAATACATATTGGCCAAAAAGCGAGCAGATGAGCAAGTTTATGCGATCTTGGCGAAACTAAATCTCGTTCCTCAACCAAGACATGCTAAAGTCATGGGATATGAACGACTCAATGGGGTGCGACATGAGAGGAGCTAAGGCTGTCAGTGCACCTCAGTGTATTGACTTTTTCTGGGACAGGCCGCAGTGCGATGTTATACATGATGATGGGGTTGGCTGTGCATTGTGTCTCAGCGTATTCCATAAAGAAACCTCTTCATCTATCATTCAGGTTGTACATGGACTGCCCTCACACCTACCAGCATAGTCGAGCTACCTCTACTACTACTTTCTATGGTGGAACTACCACGTGTCTGGGAAGTAGACTTGACATCGATACTGTTAGGAGAGATACTGTGACCAAAGATAATGTAACTAGCGACACGTATCACAAGCAACTCAATACTCATTCAGAGTCATGCAGCAGATTGAGAGTGCCAGGGATCTGAGTGTTTAAGGCATTACCCATAAACTGGGAGAATGGAATATAATCTCATCGCGGTGGGAGGGACAACAATCCCCGCCTCTCCTCAGTAATTCAATCCGATTAAAGAAGTCAGTGGTTGCTTCATGGGTAACTGCACCTACAGGTATACCGAGTGCTCTGGATGCAAAGCCCCTCCTGGAGACTATTAAGGACGTTGCCTTCCTCACCTGGCATAATCTTCAGGTCCGATAAGGGATTACTGTGGTGGGTTCAAGTGGCGAGACATGCCCATCTGGCAATGCCAGACCAGCTGAACTACAAGGCGACCTTCGACCTCGTGAAGTACACAGTTCAGGGCGGGCGAGGACGCTCCTGTAACCTTTAAGTTCCGGGCATGACGGCGAGGTGTATACCACGAGTTTACCTCTGTCGATGAGCTGGCGGACTTCTGCCTCTCAGTGAAACATGTCAGGGCGTATTAGCTCGGGGTGGGCGAGAGGACGCTATCGTGATGTTATGAGCAGGAGCATTGGCGACCTGGGAAGCTAAGAAGGCTGTGGGCGGCTATGGATGGATGGCTCTGGATACGCCTCCCCATCACAGAGTTCTTCAAGACCGCTTGCTTGTCCTCACGATGGGCTCTACCTGCTTGGTGGGATCTAGGCAGATAATTTGAAGGCGGATATACCGCCTTACACAGACGCTAATTTAACCTCCCTGCGCGCTACTTCCACAGGCATGTCAGTTCTCAGGCGTGGTTCTTGTTCCTAGCCTACCTGTACTACTAAGTGCTCGATGGTTTCGGTAGTAGCCAGTTCAACTACCACGACTAATGAAGGTGGGGTAAGAAAAGCCCCATCCTTTCTTAAATAGAATCTACCTCATATTTACAAACTACGCTTGAGGCGTGTGGATGAGAGGCTTTTGCCAGCTCTTCGCCTTAGCGTGTTGTCTTTTATGATAGAACACAAGAATATTGATTAAACAGCATAACAGGACCACCATTGACTTACTACGGAGGAAAGCAAGTGGCAGGCATGTTCTTCCCTCATGCGAAAAGGCATAAACTCTACACCAAGCCTTCTGCGGAGGTGGGCCTTCTAACTCTTTGCAAAGAAGAAGAATACTACTACGAAACGAGGTGATCAATGATATTAACATGCCTCGTGAACCACAACGCTACAGCTCGACTATGATGCCCTCAAGGCGGATCCATTGCTTCATGCACGAGACATGCTTCCACAAATATATACTGGCTTATCCAGAGTTCTCACACATGTTGATAGGGCTTGGGCTGTTTGGGCATTGTCGGATGGGCTTTGCGTCGATGTGATGGGACGTTTGGAATTTTGACTTCGCTGGAATTGTGCCGAAGAGGTGCAAAATGCTAAAGACGAGTTCTGCCAGCGCTTGGCAAATCAGTTGGAGCGTGTTGACTATAGAGAGGTGACATGCTTTTGAGGTAGTCGAGACCTACGATGGTCCTCAGACTTATCGCCCCCGTCAGTCACCATTACGTCAATTCAGATTTAGGACATTGTGAGGTGTGTCTTTGAGCGATGACCTGGGTCATCTCCTTGACTTCTGGCGCAAGTCAAGGGAATGTTCATCTTATTCTGTTCCTCATGGGCAGATTTTGCCGGCTATGAAAGCATAACTGGAATGAAAGTCATCGTGTTGAACGCTTCACATATCTGCAAGCAAGGCAGGCAGAAGGAGGAAGCAAGGAAGGTGGATGGTTTGCAGCTTTATGAAGCGCCGAACGAGAACAACTACTATTCTGATAGTATTAGTACATTCGAACGTCAATCAGATGGCAGCTCTGGCACCTATAGTAGATACGCTTTTTGGAAGCTCTAAAAGCATACCTTCGTTTCTTCTCAAGAACTTCAGCTTGGTACGCTTCGTTTCCTTTCGTGCCTGACGCTTCGTTTTGCCGATTATACGCCGCACGACCATCTCGGGGCGGGCAGCGAGCACGTCGACACGCTGAGCTAATGGGCTCTATGGTGGTGGTGTCGGCGGTCTTGAGCCAAAAACCTGTATTCATGAAGTCTTCCGGTAACAGCTCGTTCTGGCGCCGGTATCGCGAAATGTGCTTACGGTTGTTATGATACTCACCACCTCAGGCGCGGCGCTCCAGGAGCAGAGAGGAGACGGTAGGTCGAGGACGAGACTACGATATAGAGCCTCCGGTAAAGACCATCGCATAACGTTTCAATTGTGCCGCGGTTTTAGGTCTCTTTTGTTGTTATTCTGAATATTATGCTTGCGTGGTGAGGATTCTTGGATTCAACTCTACCCACGTAGTCGGGCACGAAAGTCGTGGTGTGAAGTGCCCCGGCCCCTAGGTCGAGGAGGAGTTCTCATCTGCCGCTGGAGGCCGCCGCGGTGTGGTAGCAGGCTTTCCCTTCGTCGCACTTGGCGTCAGCTGGGTGATGCGCCCCGTGTTTTGACAGGCTTCGGTATTGAGGGTGGCGTGGCGGCGCACCCGGTTTTCATGATTACCTCAGCGCTCTCGTCGATGGCGGCTTGGATGGCCTGACGCTCTTGGCGCGTGACGAACTTAGACTGGTTCATACCGTCAACTACTTGTAATGTTGCGGAAGACGTTATACGTTACGTTTGTGGCAGTCGTTGCACGTGGTGGTCGCGCGAGGCGTGGGCGCCGTCATCACGTGGCGTAGTGGAGTCATGATGTGGCGGTTGAGGCACAGGCCGAGGGTGCTCTAATGGTGTGGAACCTAGCGGGCGAAGAGCCACCTAGGCACTACAACGCCACACGGTAGCATGGCCACACCTTGGCACGGTAAACAGCGCGGTAGTCGTTGGAGAATCGGTTCGACCTCATGAGGGTCCGATGGGTAGACTCGTCACAAATATGATCAACTTTTCTTTGCTCTGACTGATTTCTTTAGCTTTTAAAGGAAGCTACGTTGATGACCTGCAGTGTTAAGGGTGGTGAAGGGCGCCCCTTTTATTGGTGATAAATAGGAAGTGTGAAGAGGGCCAAGAGCTCAGGCTTCCAAAAGATTTGAGCTTATGCAGCTAAACTAGGATAAAGTTGCTAACTTTGCGTTACTAACATCATAATCAACTTTACAGAAAGTATACAGAGGATTTCAATTAAGGCTAAATAGCCCAAGGTCAACTAGCCATTTGTCTAGAAGCCTACCAACTAATAAAGTTCCTATTCAGGAAGGTGGAGGGTATGCCGACTATGGTGGGGAAATGTTGAAGGCAGGATCTTGCCCAGTCGAAGAGAGATACTGGATGGCTTTCTCTATCCGATGACTCTCTGGATGGCTCAAAGAATACAGGCAAACTGGTTCCCTGAGATAAAGGCATTAATACACACATATCACACTCGCATCAGGATAATCTTGCTCTCAGTCTTGCATGGTTTCTAAAAGAGCACTTTGGGTTAAAGGCTTTTATCGACTCTCCGCTGTTTGGGGCTATGCAGATAATTTGACTGAAAAGGTATAGATGCTGGTACCTCAGCTCAGATGAAATTTATATGATTACAAACGTAGTGGTCTACAAGTCACGTTCTTGAAGTACTCTCAATGGCTCTCGCTGGGATGATATGAACGATAGTTTCCCATAACTTCTTGGACACCCCTCATTTCGAAGAGCTCCATGCTGGCGTATGAAGAAGACTTCTTCTCCCTGGATATACAGGTGGCAGTGCAGGCCGGCTCAACAGCAGAAACAGACAGGAACATAGATTATTTCTCCTGTCGATGAATGTTTTTCTGCTGATGCCATCCAGCATACTTTGGTTATAGATCATCTTACGAAATAACATGTGACAGTCTACAAAGTGGATGAATGAACGCCAGAGTGGCTCATATTGCTCCCTTTAGACTGCTTGCCAATTAAAACCACTTAAGAAAGATGGTAACTGGTGTTTGTCCACTTAGAGGCCTGCTGCGTACAAGGATATTTATCCATGCTTCAAGGGATCATCAATCATTAGCGAGATAGCTCAGCTGTAAGACTTGGACCCGCTACCCTTGTTTGCCGCTCAATTGTTGCTTGCTTGTAGGAAAGCCAATTCAAGCTCCATGTGCTTTGGACTTGTTTGATCAGTGTTGCCAGTACTAACTTTTGTAACTTTTGAGACTGCTATTATCTGGGCTTAGGCGTATCACTATTGACGGCATTTCAGAGGACTTCTCCAAAGCTATCTATGGACTCGGAGGAGTATATAAACAAACTATATATGATGTTCGTAGCCTTGGAGATAAAAAGCGCCAGAGGATGAAGCGAAAAGCCAAAGGTCTTACTCTATATGGCCTTTGTCTTGATTCCTATCTCAGCTGCTTTATTATAATTTGGTTTGATTACTCTGGTGCTTAGGCGTGCTGCGAATAGCGCCTCAAGGCTACATGCACTGTACCATAATGACGACATGGTCACCGGCCTCAGGAGGATGGAGAGTAGCGCCTATAAGAAACTATCTCGGTGTACACGGGCAAGTACAAAGCACCTATAAATTCAAGCTTCTTGGGGCTTTCTTTGTAGTCCAACTTCCTTAGGTCGAAATCCATCTCTATGGGAGGTGGTGAACCTGCCATATTGGTCAGTGGGCTGCCTATATGAGGTATGTGGTTGGAGCTATGGATGCTTTGAGCCTATATGTTTGTGGTAGTATATTAGTTTTTTGCTCCGCGTAGGGATAAAAGTTGCGGCGGTGGCAGATAAGTTTGGACTGCACAGCACGTGGCTCTAATATCTACGTACGTGGACTATTTGGATTTGCCGTGCTGGTCTTTCAAGACTACGTGCATGTAGATGAGAAGAATACCACTGCAGGGAAGGCGCTCTTCACTGAGGACGATGGCTGTCCCTCCCGCTGGAAGAGAGAGAGGAATCGCGCGACCTGGGCGAGAGGCAAAACGTATCCGAAAAGCGGAGGCATATCCTGGGTAGCTGGGCGTGCGAGTGCCTGAGCACTCCTAGATAGAGGGCGGGACTCTCGGCAGCATTGATCTCCTATAACAGGTTCATGCCTCTCTCTCCTTACAGCAGAGTGCTGTAACTGCCTCGCAGTGCCATATGTTACCTCGCGCCTGCAGAGCCAAGAACTGCATGGTTAGCAGAGCACTCAGATGCACCATTCAAATGCGGCTAATCTCGCCCTCGTTGGCCGTAATGGAGAGGCTTCCTCCCGGGATGCGTGGCGCTACACGCCCTGCTACTGTCCATGTGGATAAGGATCTTCGGGCATAGACCCACCCATCTCTGTCTCTCAGGACAGGGCGATGTACAGCACCTCGGTTGAGACCACAGGGGTGATGAGCCCACGTCTTATTCTGTGTCAGGTCAGTCCCGCGATGTAGCCTTTCGGGTCCCGGGATCTTCGCTATAGAAACCCGGTTTTATCGTCTTACCCCTTGGATGGGCGAGTTGAAAGTCAAGACCCTTTTGGTGAGCCCATTTCAACATGGCAAAGCGGACGCCGCGCGCGTGTCTTGTTAGCGAGCCTATGGCAGAAGAGATAGCTATCGAGCTGGTGTCGGCTGGGACATGGGCGAGCTGGTGGCTACCGCAGCTGAGGGGTCCGTGATGGCACAGGCTACGCGAGAAGAGAGATAGAGCAGGCCATCATCACGAGCACAGGTTGCGCTATTCAAATAGTCCAGCTGTAATAAGGCCTTCAGGCTCTTGGCCTAATAAAAAGTGAATCTGAAATGCTCATAAGCGATTTAACTTTATTCGGAGCAGAATGGACTACCAGGCTGGATACATCGCTGAGGACGCTCGCCGTGGTAGCGCAGGCCGATCTCGTGAGAGGTGACGGTCTCTTCGCCCGATAGGTCTGGAGTGTCAGCTGATCTCCTTGCCTAATACCCTTCTCTGGTACTAATTCCGGATAGTTGATGCTCATCGCTCTCTTTAACTATCCGACGCCAGCCAAATCACTGCTTTCATCGGCGACTCTACAAAGGGAGTAGAGGAGGGTGCGGGGGCCCTCAGGAGATGCGGCGCTTTCCCTAAGGTGAACTCCTCTGCCTATGGTGACTTTGATGACCGACATCCTGTACAGATAGCTGGAAATGATATTCTACCTCTGATGTACAGGCCATCCCTGTCTCGATGATCGTGAGGGGGAGCTCCTTTGGCTTGGAGGAAAACGGCTACCTTTGGGCGGTGACGTTTTTGCATCTCACATATGGGTTACTAAAGGTTTTACATCTCAATTCACTCAAATGACAAAAGCTTTGTATACCTGCTGGTACTCCTCCTCTGACCGCTCCTGCTAGCAAGGGACGAGTCGAGGGGAGGATCTATAGTATGAAACAATAACCGTGGAGCTCGCTACCGTACCGGGGAGATGCAGGGGCAACCTTAACTTCTGTGAGACCGATAGCGTGTGGGCGCTTGCCATCTCAAGCGTGAATCCTGGCTTCATTCGCCTCATCGTCACTATCGGCTATGGACGACTACCTCTGCCGAGAAGTGCAAGTGTGGTGGGCAATCAGGCGAACTTCTAAATCGACATCAACTCTTGAGGAAGAATCCACGAACTTAACGGTCGTTGTGTCCGCCCAGAGTTCGATTCAAACGTTGCCGAGCCGCTCTCATACAGAACCGCGGAATGCAAACGGATCGAGAAGAGTGCCGGAGCGGAATGGGGTGTCTCAAGCTCGTACAGCGGCTGCCAGGTGTAGGGCGGCAGACCCAATCGCAATGACCTCATCGTGCGTGGTGGGGCCTCGGAGAATGTCTTCTATCTCGATGGCACCAAGAGATCCCGTGATCAATCTATGCGTGAGTGCTTCGGGGGAGCATGGGGATCAGCCCCGACTTGTCCGAGAGATGAATTTCACTGGTGCTTTCCCCACTGGCCGAAGCAGGCCCTGTGAGCTCCGTCATGGAGATCGAGCGGCGTGACGGCGATGCTGATCATAATGCACGTCAAAGGCTTCCGTGGGAGCTTCAGGATGCCGCGGCTGACCATAGAGACACTACAGAGGTGATCCACGTTCATCGCCTCAGCCGCCAGTCGTATCTGCGGTGGCTCTTCAAGGCGATCAAGCTCCTTCCTCCCCACCTACAGCGGCTTCCAAGTCAAGTATAAGTACCACTTCGATGCGCACAGCAGGCTCCGTCGTATTATTGAGGCATTGGGGCGATGAACAATATACGTCTGAAATATAACAGCTACAGACCACAGGCACGGAAGCGCGGCGCTACATCCTGGAGCTGTCTACGGTGACGGTGGAACTACACCACATAGGTGCCGTCTACAAAGCACACGGAGGGACACAGACAACTGGATACTGGTCGCAACATGCGCAACGCGGCGTCAAGCATCGAACATGACTGCCCTGCCCAAGCTCTCGAATATGAGTCCGATGGGGACGGAGAATGAAGCTGCGCTATGAGCGTATACGCGCTTCCATCAAGCTCCTTCGGTGCAGGTCCCTTCATGAAGGCACAATGTGGCGGGCGACTCGCTATCAGTCAAAAGGGCGAAGTGGTACCTTTTCTCGTATGACGCACAGATCAAGCTGTGCTTACTCGGTCTTAAAGGCTGAACCATACAGAATGAAACCAGGCGGCTATCCTCGGACTCAGTATTCCTAAACCGTTGGCCGCTCTTAAACTCAACCATGAAACAATCCCTTACAGATATCACCGAGACTTTCGGCTTCGTTTGCTCTCTCTCGGACGATCTGAACTTAACGTCGGGCGCGCTGCTATGCAGCCCTCCTACCACAGTATGGGCTACCGAGCCTCAGATGGGAGCTATGCTAATAAGGGCTACCACTTCTCATGTCCGGAACCAAGCTGTACTCGGCGGAGTACCCTGGGGATCATCTACGCTTTACTCGGCGAGCTTCTACAAATCCTACAGCGCCTACCACCCACGCTCTCAGGGCCAGAAGGTGTAAAGCCTGCGAGTAAGGGGACGCGGAGTATGGTCAGGTAGGTGCCGAGGCGGTGCTATCCAGGTCTGGAGTCGTGCTATAGAGATTCGAAGTGGTCGCTCATATCTCTCTTGCCGTGGAATAGGTTCTTTGACAGCCACACGCTATTTTGGGGTTGCGATAGTCCAGGTGTCACCATATTTGCGGGATGCGGGCCGGATGATCAAAGCCTGCTCGCCAGCTCGTTTGGGCAAGGCGTGTCTCCTTTGGCGGGCTTTTCCTCCGATGGATATATGGAGCTCTCTACGAATAAGGCTGCTTGGGCGGTCACTAATCGAGCCTATCCCGACTACACGATTCAATATGTTCTAACAATGGTGGGACTGCTTTGGCTGGTGCAGACTGCATGGTGCTGCCCTCTCAGTGGCTCTGTGCTGGTCCCGAGATGCATAGGGCAGATCGGCGGATGGTCTGCAGTCCCCGTCGCCTTCGCCAGCTCACGTGCTGGCAAGCTCTGTCCTCCCAGGCCGCTCGGACTGGTCGATCGGGGCTCTGGCTAAGTATCTTGCCCTTTTTCCCAGCTCAACACTCGGCTGGGAGGGCGTACTCAGTTGAGGCTATGAGGCCTATCAGGATGGTTTGTCGTGGGGCTCTTATGGGCTTGGGAATGATGATGAATGATAGAAACTTACTGGGTAGTAAGGTTGGGGTTGAATGATAATGCGGGGGATATAGCAAAGATTGCAAATTACTAATTAGTTTTTTCAGCGGAGAGATCATTGAGGAGTCTTTGAGGTAGGCATCGTTGGCGGCTGCAGGGCCGGCGTATATCTTGTCTGTGAGGATGTTCAGTAGTGTAATGCTGGGGAAAATATTCTCTGTTTTAATTGCTGCTATTCAGAGAGAAAAACTTATCGTTTTGAAGCAAGATACAATAGATTTCTTATCAGAAACGTCGTCACCTCATTATGTTGGCTTCCTGGCTGTGCAATGTGTCCCCGCCCAGATGAATAAGGACCTTCGGGCTACAGCTACGACGTCACCACATCCCAGCGACCCAGCAGTACAGGAGACTTTGGGCAAGATCAGGTCGGTCAATCCCCGCGATGCTACAGCGCCTTTGCCAGAAAGGCTTCATTATCCTGTGGATGAGGCCAAGACCCTGATGGTGGGCTACGGTCAAGGTCGGTGCAGCGTCGTTGAAGAGGTGACCATTCAGTTGGTGTCGGCTGAGACGGGTGATTGGTAGCAACTGTGACCTCATGAGGGGTTGGGTGTTACGGAGGTCGACAAGGTCGAAGCCGCCATCACGAGGCCTTGAGGCGCTGCTCAAATAGTCCAGCTGTATAAGCCCTTTGAGCCTCCCGACCAAATAAAAAGCGAATCGCTGTAAGACATCTCAGCGATTCGCTTAAGAGATGGAAATCTAAGTGGCCTAGAGCGGGCGGCGATCTTGCTCGCCGAGGACGCGGATGGCTAAGCGTGCGAAGAGGATAGTACTTGGCGCACTTGGCGTAGAGTGGGCGGTCGGGCGTCACGATGATGAGGGGGTGTAGGCCTTGTTGTAGTTGGCCTGAGCGCCTTCTTGTGGCCGTAGACCCTGCCGTATCAAAGATGGAGTAGCGCAGGCCAATTCTTTGGGGCTTGTCGAGCATGCGGTAGTCCTTTCCCTCGATCGAGCGATGGGGCACGCTGGCTTCGATGACATTGGTGTACATGACGACGGGCCGGTCGTGCAGGACGCCCCACAGACCCTGCTCCGTGGCGGAAGGGCGTGTATTCGTCGATGTTGCGAAGCATCTGCAGGATGACGGCGCGAGGATGGGGTGACCGGCTACGGAGGCAATGCACCACTGGATGTATTCGCCACGAGGAAGGTGCCCAGCTCGGGGTAGATACCGATGCCTTCGTACTGCTCTCCAGGGCGGTTGTCCCAATGCGTCAGGATGAATTGGTCCTCAGGGCGCAGGACGTCCTTGAGGCTTGTCCAAGGAGGACTTGATGTCAAGGTACACGCCACCCAGCTGGTGAGACGAGGAGGTAGCGGAAGAAGTCGCACGGGCGGCACCATAGATCAGGTGCGATGCGCTGGTAATAGCCCCAGATGACTTCGCCGTAATGCTCGAGGATGAAGGCCTTGATGTCTTCGTCGTCGAAGAGGTGATATTCGTATTCGGGGTTCAAGCGCTTGATGTGCTCGATGTTCTGCTCGATCTCGTGGGGCAGCCCGGTCTTCGCTCGAGTAGGTCTGGAAGATGTGTCGGCTGATCTCCTTGCCCACGCCTCTCCGGCACCAATCCCTGATATTGATGCTCATCGCTCCTGTTTAACCTTTATCGCCGCCAGCCAAATCACGCAGCTCATCGGCGCCTCTGCAAAGGTAGTGAAAAGGGAAGGGTGGGGGACTGTGGAATAGTGAGGGCTGGCTTTCAGAGCATGAAGGGGATTCCGTGAGTTTGTGATATCTAAAGTTCGACGTTTAAATATTCTACCTACCCCCGAAAACGGACTAGAAAAAGGGTGCAAATCGCGAGCGATTTGCACCCTTTTCTTTTTCAGCGGAGAGAGAGGCTCTTTCTCTTGAACTATCATAGATGCTTGTTTGATGTCAAAGTGCTGTTTATCAGTATGTATATGGGTGTGTGTCCTTAAAGTGGGAGTATCATAGGATCTCCCTTGCGATATCCTTATTTGGGTGTATCTTTGGGTGTGTAAACTATACACCCGAGAATTATGAATATCAAGCGCAATATCATCTTTGCTCTGGAGAGCCGGAAGAAGGACGGTGTCCTGATCGTGGGAGAACGTCCCTATCCGTATGCGAGTGAACTTTTGCTTCCCAGCGAATAGAGTTCACTACGGGCTATCGTATCGATGCCGCCAAATGGGATGCAGACAAGCAACGAGTAAAGAACGGATGCACGAACAAGCTTAAGCAATCAGCCTCAGAGATCAACGCTGCACTCTTGGGGTTACTACACCGAGATACAAGAGATCTTCAAGCGCTTTGAAGTGGCCGAGGTTATGCCAAGCCCTGCTGATGTTAAGAGCGCCTTCAATGCCCGCCATAGGTCTGACGAAGTACAGGTGGAACGGACCTCCGATAAGCCCGATCCTTCAAACGACTTTTATAAGGCCTTTGATGAGTTCGTACGTGTCTGTGGCCGGCAGAACGACTGGACGCACGCTACCTATGAGAAGTTCGCTGCGGTGAAAAATCACCTTAGAGCCTTCCGAGCAGACCTTAGCTTCTCCTTCTTCAACGAGGCTGGTCTGACGGAGTATGTGCGCTACCTCCGAGAAGTACGTGAGATGCGCAATAGCACGATTGGGAAGCAGCTCAGCTTCTTGAAGTGGTTTCTACGTTGGAGCTTCAGCCAGGGAATGCATAGGAACAATGCTTACGATACCTTCAGACCTAAGCTCAAGGATACGCAGAAGAAGATCATCTTCTTGACTTGGGAGGAGCTGACAAGGCTTCGAGAGTTCGAGATCCCTCCAGCGAAGCAGTCGCTTGATCGTGTGCGGGATGTCTTCCTCTTCCAGTGCTTCACAGGACTGCGATACTCGGATGTCTACAATCTCAGAAGAAGCGATATCAAGGAAGATCATATCGAAGTCACTACGATCAAGACTTCTGACAGTCTGGTCATCGAGCTCAATAAGCACAGTAAGGCTATCTTGGAGAAGTACCAGGATGTGGTATTTGAGCACGACAAGGCACTGCCCGTGATCACTAACCAGAAGATGAATGAGTACCTCAAGGAGCTTGCTGAACTTGCTGGGTATCAACGAACCTATCCGCCAGACCTACTACAAAGGGAACGAGCGCATCGATGAAGTGACGCCTAAATATGCTCTGCTTGGTACGCATGCTGGCTCGTCGCACCTTTATCTGTAATGCGCTTGCCTTTGGGTATCCCTCCTCAGGTCGTGATGAAATGGACGGGGCACAGTGACTACAAGGCGATGAAGCCCTACATCGATATTTGCAGACGACATTAAGGCTAATGCCATGAGTAAGTTCAATCAATTGTAGGGCACGGCGTATTCGACTCGGGAGAGTGAGGGATCCTGCGATGAAGAACGGTGATTGGGACTGGGCATAACCCAGTGGTGCTTTCTTCTGGGTGCTGCGACCTAAGCCTTGCGCTATATTCCGCACGATGTTCAGCACCTTCTGACAGATACTGAGTCATCGCATGAGTGAGATGAAATCACCGTAGTATGGCAGTGAATAGGATAAAGGCTGTACTGGCCGAAAGCAACTAACGAGTGAAAGTAGCTTGCCAAAAAGCTGGGGTAAGGCGGAAAGTACGGTCTCGTTGGTGAACTCAATAGGGTGCAACCCTCCTTGGAGAATCTTGTGGAGATTGCCACGCTTGGCCATAACATGAGATGTAGAGGTAAGGAGTGCTCCTCACACAAAGACAAGTCGATATGCGCTACACGATGAGCTAAGAGAAAACTAGAAGGGGCTGGTTGTGCCCAGCCTCCGAAAACGATGACTCTTTCAACTGCCAGTACGCTCCGCAGTGATGCTTCGCCGCTCGACGTAAGCGGCGCAGCCTCCTGCTGACGCTCGTTTTCTGCGCTTCATTGGCGAGAGGTTCGAGGACGGGCAACCAGATCGCGTCGGCAATGCCTGAACAGTGGTCCTGACGGATGGACAGGGACGGATACAAAGACATACCGATCAGCCTGGTACGTATAGTGGGTGGTGCCTTCGTTTCCTCCTTCTGCTCGCTGGGAGGGAGCTCGCCTCCTCTACCGACAAAGCTCAACTCCTCCAACTCGAGTGATGCTGTGCAGCTGGAGGATGTGCAGTGAGGTCTTCAAGACGTGCGTGCTGCGCAAGGGCTCTTCACTAAGTATCAATCTCGAGGCAAACGTTATTGAGAAGGTGATGGAGGATGAGGTGGGCACAGATCTCTACACAAGACACTTTGACACAGAGCAGAATGACACTCACTCGGAGCGGGTGTTGCAGATGTCGCCACTCAAGAGCTTTGCCATCCAATGCTACCAGGAGGGAGGCAGGTTCCTACTCTCCCCACGATATCGTAGAGCTGGTCGCCTTCCAGGCAACTTTGTGGTGAGCACAGCGCCACACACTGACCCTAGCTGCGTGGCTCGGGTGGCATGTTTGTGCAGTGTGCCGTGTATATCGAGGAGAGAAGCAGGTGACATCAGCGCAGGTCAATGTCTATGGACGGGGGCGGACACTACCGCACTCGACTTGGCGAGATGGGCCACGCTATGCGTACGGGAGTCTCGCACCACCTCAGCGATCACGCGATGCATCGGGCTTTTCTCTAATACGATATGCCGAGGATGACCTTTTGACTACTGTCACATGAGCCACCTCCCTTCAGCCTCAGAGATGGTACGCCTTCTTCTACTTAAAAACGATAGCCGTTGGGCCGACTACTGCGTTCTCCTCGAGGCAATGCAACTATGCTTGGATACTGCACATGCTCTCCAGCTCCGTCCTGGGCAGTGGTGATGGCGAGGCTTTCTCTCCCTGGCCAGCCTGGGAGGAGGCTTTGGGGATGGCGAGCTGAGGAACTATTCGGCAGAAAGCTCCTTCGAAGCAGACAAAGTCGAGGGCGAATCATCGTGCTCCCTCGTGAGGCTCTTCATCCCTACCAGATATATCACCGTCGCAGCTGTGGATCCTCAAGCCAGAATAAAGCGTGGTGGGCGCTGGCGTGACCGTAGCTCCGCTCTCGGGAGAAAAGTAGCTGTTGATGGATTTTGCGTAGCTGGACCGAACCCAACCCTGTCAAGCGAGGCAGAAGAAGAAGATAATGTTCACTGAAGAACAGATCCAGCGAGCAAAGTCTCTATCTATCACTATTGGCTTGGGCCGGGGGACGGATGGTTGCAGACATCGCAGCCTGAGGCTCTACCCGCTCTGTAGGCTTCAAACTGAGGAACTGGAAAAGCAGGCTTCTCCCGCTACGTCGGTCGCGCTCCAGTGGGTTTGTCATGACCGCGACCAGCCAGATCAGCTACGACGAGGGTTCTGAGAGAGACTGCAAAGTGGTTCAGACCTCCCTACGCGTCAGCACAAGTAATGGCAGCTCTACCGCCAAAGCCCTCAAGCACCTCGGCTGCCGAGGCTGCATGAATGGACGAGAGTGGGTGCGCCTCAGGGACTATATCAGGCAGAGTATGTGCAAAGTAATAGGGATTTGGCGCACGGAACGGGATATTCAAGGGTAAATAGCGATGGTACATTTAGTCCTTCCAGCCAACACCATGAGACATCAGCCTCAGCCATACAATTGTGCAAAATGGGGACTTTGTATATAATCCCTCCTCGTTTGAACTGACTGGCTATTGGCGTGGCAACGAAGAAGGAGCTGCGCATTGTGTCTGTCTTGTGTGGTGATTTGTGCACTGATGAAGGAGAAAGTACATTATTCCTGGTATCTCTCTCTCTATTTTTAGGGCGTGATGGAGATCCGACAGACCCACGTCTTGAATTTCGGAGTCGGCGACCAGGTTTAATTCTCTTTGAAATGCGACATTCGCATCCCGCTGCCAGTATGCCAGATGTTTGCAACGTGGGATTTGGTGCGCGCGGCACGTATATGAGGGTTTGAGCGTTTGGCCAGCGATGAAGCCTTAGGTTGCTCCGCGCTGCAGGCTTGTCGAGGCATTCATCAGTGAGACTGTAAACGCCAATATCCCTCTGTCCCCCTCGGTTGGGTATATGAGGTGGACAGAGCGCGCAACCTGAGACAGAAAATCTCAGTAGGGACAGTGAGGATAGCACCGATCGAAAATTTTCTAAACGATACCAAAACCCAGCCTATGGAGGGTGCTGTACTAGCATCGTACTTTGAGCTTTATTTAAAGCCATCGAGTTTTCATTCATGTTTCGATAACCTCTCGACCAATGACAAATATCTCTTGCTGCCAACAGCAGTGAGCAAACCTACTTGGTCTCATCTTCATGCAGTGTTGAGTGCAAAGCTCTCACTGCCTAAGTACATTTACCTATTGTTAGCGTGGGAGCGGGTTTGATCGTTGTGCTCGTTTCAACTCTTGCGGTGCCCGAGAGGTTTCAGTGCGAGGAACTTTTGCCACGTGCAGTCCTTGCCACTCGAAGTGCAGCAGGTCTGTTGTGAAGACCTCTGCCATTGTATGGAGGAGGCGCAGCATAGCCCGGAGAGGCACGTGAGGAGCTTAGCCACGCTCTGCCCTACCTTGGTACACGGTATGCCATAGGAAGCCTAACAAAGAGATTGATACGAGGCGTATGGAGTACGTAAATTTCCGACACTGATTTTTCGATGACCGGAGGTGAGCGCGTGGTTGGGATGAGGCCGAGTCCAAATAGTGGTTCTCTGTGTTGGATATCATAGGCGTGCTGAATGACCAAGACGACTATAATAAACAGCAAAACTACTGGAAGTAGTATGCTGGGAGACCAGCTCAAGCGCGAGAGTGAACTGGATTAGTGCCACTAGCGCCGGGTTGGAAGCTACTGCCACCTGATGGGAAAAAGCTGAAGCTTGGCAGTAGCGCTCGATGATCAAGGGTGGTAGCACTCGCGCCAGAGCTTCAGCTAATACACGTGCGATGCGCTACGTGGATGCGGTTCGTCGAGGGGCGAAGGAGAGACGGATTGATGGTCGCGGTACGATCCAAAGGCATACGCTCTCTTTGAGGAGTGGACTGCTTAGAAAGGTGACGATCGCAGGACGATACAGGGCTTTGCGCATGCGCGCTACTATCTCTCTTTTGGTGGACTTTGTGACATCGCCGGGCGAGGTCCGAGCAAAGTCAGCATCGCTGAGGGGCTTCCAGTTTGCCGTGGCAACCGAGCATCTGCACTGCCGCATACACATCGACGAGGCGAGTACTGCGGGGGCCAAGACCTGGGAGGCAGATTGTCGATAGTATGCAGCAGATGGGCCTCGCCCACCCGCTTTGCGAGAAGGCAATGGACGTGCTACACGCATCTGGCTCGACTTGATAGCTCAAAGAAGCAGCATGGACAATGTGTAGACTGGAGCCGAGTGGACAAATACGCCTATCTCGGAAGCGCCATGACGAGCTAGCGCCAGCCGATGCTTCAACCTTAGAGCGTCTGCTATACCCTGCCCACTGACGGATAAGATCAATGACAGAAGACCTTTATGAAGGGGGATTGACTGCTCGTAAGTACTATGGGCAGCACAGACTGAGCCTGCTCAGTAAAGAATTAAACCTATGAAGTTTGTGCAGACGAGAAATTACGAAAGAGCTCTCGTCGACCTCCTGCTCACAGCTGAGGATGGGCTGAATACCACGCACGGTGCAACAAGCTACCACACGCAGAGAGAGAGATACTCCTCATGGATGATCTCCGTGGCTACTTACACGAGCAGTATGTCACTGAGCTGGAAGACGATGATATCTCTGCCATCATTGATCACACCTTCACGTCACTCAGGTGGGCAAACGCATTTGCTTATTACAGCCGCTATCAGCGTACTCCTTATAGTCGTTATATGAGGGCAGAGTGATGACGAGCCTTCGATATAGCTTATGTAGACTTTGACGAGGCAAGGACACCGTCGCTTCCGTGTAGTTAATCTGGTTTGAAGTGGGCTATGGGCAAAGGCATGACATCCGCATCGAGTGTGCTCCTCTTCCGTCAATGGCTGCACGCTCTGTCTTCCAGGCTGAAGAATCCTACTGATGCCACAGCCCACGATGGCCGATGCCTTCGAGCAGATTCCACACTCGCTACAAGAGGGACATCCCTCACCTTTGCCGGTGTGCTCTCTCTCTTGCGATTAGCGACGCTACACGCGACTGCCTGGGCTCGAGCGCGACCTATACACCTGCCATGAGCGTGACTATGCCTGGAAGAAAGGTGCACAACGAGAGATCCAGCGGCTCAGAGCGGCATTGACCAAGTGCGGACCATCGTTGGTGGGTGTACGGAGCCCGAGCGTTTCGCTTGAGATACTCGCGACCTATGTCTCTCACCTCCCGACGCTGACGACCGACCACGAGGAGGTTGTGTGTCGCTAACTGCCGCAATTCTTTACACCACGACAACTGAGAGATCATGTGCTCAGGAAAGCTTACGCCGAGGGCGATCGTCGATGGGGGAACTTATTTCAGAGCTACAGGCTGGCGGCAGGAACCTATACGGTGATGTTTCTCGCTGTACGCAACTCTCGCTTCGCTCTCGGTAGACACGCCTACCATCGTGATGATTGTGAAAGACCGGGATGACTGCACTCTCAGCTGGGTAATCTCTTTCTCTCGCTCCGAGAGAGTTTCCTCTCGCTTGGTACGGCTAAGATTGTTAAGCCGTGCCACGACCTCAGAGCAGCAGAGATGAGCCTACGCACCTCAGGAGGGAGCTTTTGTCTGCTGCACGATACCGAAGTTTTTGCGAGGAGCGGACTGTAACTGAGCGACTGAAAGTATCGTTTGACATTTCTCGATGAAGCTCATCGCTCTCAGATGAGCTCCAATACGAGATCTCAGGTCAAGGACAGGGTGATGGAAGGCAAGAGGGACAAGAGTGATGGGCCTGGGAGCTTTCATCACAGAGCAGCTGCAGAGCTGCACTGTCACGTACGGCTTTTCCCAATGCTACCTTTGTGGAGGCTGACAGGGGACATACAATGACGACACGATTCAAAGTCTGCTCGGGCGGGTTGTCGACAGCCTGTACGATGCAGCAGGCTGTCGCAGATGGCATCACACGAGAGCATCAAGTATATCCACGCATTGCCAAGGGTAACTCTCAGAGGCAGAGAGTACACAGCAGATGGAGCCGCCTGCTACCAGCAGTGTGCCGGGGAAAGGGAGCTACTGGAAGCCGACATTGCTGCGGTGAGAAGGCTGTAGAGGCGCTATGGAGGGTCATCTGGGCGGTGACGAACGTGTCTGGAGCGTTTGGCGACAGCCGATGTTATGAGAGGCATTACACTCAATGCTGTGACAGCCGTCCACGATGTGGTGCAAGCGATTGATCGTCTGCCAGCAAACGGCAGATAGCTTGTCGGCTACTCAAGAAGTTTGCGCTACGCCCCGATTGGTTCGAGGGCGGCCGTCCCCAGATGATAGTCGCTTATCAAGAGTTGCTGCACAACGCCAACATGCCACGATAGCCATGGTGGCTGCTCGTCGTATAACGCGTGACGCTGCTCGATATGTATCACTACAGCAGGAGACAAACAACGACAGTCCAAAGGCGATGAAGCATTCAAAGCTCTGAAACGCAACGCATCGTCATCGTGGCGTGGTATAGATATGGTTGGATTACAGGGCTTCGTGTGCCGCTTGGCTCTCACCTATCTCTATAATGACTGAAAGCCTGCGGGAAACGAGCAACAGTACAGACTATTAGCCGAGTGAACCGTAACTTCTCAGGTAAGACTTTGGCTATGTGATTGACCACATCGGTACTTCCACAAAAACATGATGGGCAAGTGCGTGCGTCTCGGAGGGAGGAGGCTTCGGACGCCAGTGAGGCACGATGTGACTCAAGCCTACTGTGAGCCTTACGCATCGAGTTAGAGATCATCAAGCAAAGTCTTTTCTAGCTTTTGATCTGACACTTTCTTGCAACAGGAAACGTACACCTTGGCTCGCTTGGACTGCCTGCCTCTCTCGGACAGCGCAGACATGTGATGATGATGAGGTAGAGATGCTCCATATTGATGGAGACAGAGCTCAGAGAGATTAATGCCAAGACCTTCTGTTTCTTGCTCATGTGGAAAGCGACTCCGAGCTGCTTGTGATATCTGCCAGCCCTCGAGATGTTGCTCTCGCTACAAGAGCTGGCCCCTCTCGCAGTGCTACATGGCTGTAGCTTCGTGTGTACGTAAAACCTCCGGTGAGAAGCACGATGTAGAGAGCACGAATGGAGCAGCGGTCCGGGCGCATGGTTTCGGAAGCCTCTGCGCTGCAACTCGGTGGTAAGCAGCATTCTGGAGACGGATTAGTCGAGAGAACAAATCTTCAGTGCCGAGTTTGCGCGGCTCAAGGATATCTAAGCTTCCAGCCACTGGGCTCGAGACTTCTCATCAAGATCTGCTCCGCAAAAACTATCCGAGTACAAAGCCACCAACAGTGCGCGGCTGAACGCTACGAAGAGCTACTGCGTATTAAGACGCTGGAGGCTTATCACACGAGCGTGCAGCGCGCTCTGCATCTGAAGTTTCCAGCTACACAGGTAAAGCTGATCACTGCTATCATCAACGAAGCCACAAGACAGGCAGTGGACTTGCTCCGTCAGCCGGGTGAGATCAGGAGAGGCTTTGAGGACTGAAAGCGACCTTCGAAGGAAAAGCCTTTTACGACATCTTGAGTGCACCTGAGAGATAAATACAACACCGTCTATGGTGAGGATAAAGCTTGTGGGCTCTCTTATAGTCAGTGATAAGTGTAAATAGCTCTGACACAAGAAGACTAAGGGCTCAAATGATGTGCGGTCGACCTTTACCGACTGGCTCAACAACCAAGAAGATACATTGCAGACCTTAATCAAGAAAATCTTCTTCTGTGCTTCGAGCTGCTGGCGCTGTCCCCTCAGTACAGTGGAGGTCTTCTGATCAAGTGATGCGCGAGTTGAGCACTTCCAAGAGCCATAGTAGAGAATAAAATGTGCTATGATGAGGGTATAATCCCTCTTTTATATCAAAGAGTAGTTAATTCGATATGCATAATATTTTTGTCGATATGGAAGAAACAATCAAAGACTCACACGATGCAGCTATAGAGTGAGAGTAATGCTGCAGTAAAAACAAGAGATGACCACAGTCTAATTCTTGTCGGATCTGATGAAGTACAGTGCTAAATTCTAATGAGAATGTAGCTTGGTTCTCGATGACAAGAGGACAGTGCTGTGGATAACAGACTCTTTCACGCTCACGGATACAGAACGCGTTAACTTCACTTTTTCAGTCTGAACCACTTCCTATCTCTGTATGTGGTTTCTGGAATCACAAATGCATCAGCTCCTGTAGCAGGAGCAGGTACTGGGACTACGATGGGTGAGCTACATTTTACCAACTACATGAGATTGTATCTGCAGCTCGGGAATCAGCACAGCCAGTGAAATTGGTCGTGAAAAGGTAATATTGAGGATCAAATAAGGATTTGCTAACGATTTGCTCCGAGAGTTAAAACATAAAGGATCAGATATGCGCAATTAAGAAAAAGAGCTGAACTCGTCATTTCAGAATTTCGCTTAGAAAGTCCATACTAAACTCAGAGAATGGAATATAGCAACAGCGGAGAAAATAAAAGAAGAGCAACGCTTATCTGGGTATTGGATTGTAATTTCCTCTAAGTTTTGCTAGGTCATTTACAGAATAAAGAAAGGTTAAGTATTTTCCCAACGTAAATTACGATCCGCCTTCACCGAAACCGGAGCCAGGGAATTATGGCTGGAATTCACCACCTGATGGATAGATTGCGTAGAATATGATGCCTATGACTACGATTCTTCAAGACAGCTCAATTTAGACATTCACTTCACAATCCTGGTAGTAGAGAGAGCCTCGCTATTTGGAAGGTGTGGCGCGCTTGACAAAACTTCATGGGATCAGTCGATTGGATACAGAATCGTGGAGCCACGCCGTATGGGGCTTCGTTTGGTGCAAGCTAGTACGTATCTAGAAGCTCCTGGTTTGGATAGTGCAAATACCATGAAACTGATGATTTGATCCAAATTCCGCTAAGGATCGAGGAGGCGGCTGAATAACCATACGTAGAATTGTTCCGAGGACTTCACGGCCTCCATGTACCAGACTAATGGCACTCTGGTCACCTATGGTTATGGCTTTGCAGATGAGCATATAAACCAGGTCATCCATGATATGCTCACCAATACCTTCAACGCATCTAGTCATTGGCTCGTATAATGACCCAGCAGAATCGTGTCTTAAGCTTTTGATACAGAATCTGCACATAAGATCAGATGTCGATTATTGATGGGTGGAAATTTACAGGAGAATATTACGAAGATCTTGCAAATGACTACCTAAATCCTGCGATTGACAGAGCTACGATTAGAATGGCGAACTGTGACAGCATCGTATGCGTGCTACTTCGGGACTTGAATGAGACAGGCTACAGCCTAGACAGACAGAGTCGATTGTGGCAGACACTGTCTAACTTCAAGAAGAATAAGCTAATTAGAATATTAACAGCACGAGTCATGGCAACAACACCCATGGAATCCTCTAGCCTCGCTCCATGCTTTTGATCAGACATGTCTCACCAGACAGAATAAGTACAGCTTGATATGGGAGTCTCCAGAGGTGTTGCGCTCAATACTGGAACACCACGCAACTTTCCTCGGATCAATAGCTATGTTATGATACCTCACCTTAGACCTCGGTTTTGTCGTTGGGCAGGTGTCGTGGATTACAATCAACATTCTCATATATCTAAGCTAGCGAGGTTTTTCAAGACTTTGGATTGATTGATTTGCCTTTTCCTCCCCAGGAAAATGGGCTTCAACCTGTGTGGGTGCTCTTCACTCTGTCGAGGGATGGTTGTAAGTTTTACAAGCGTATGGCCTTGGTCTTTCCCATCCGTTGGTGATACTGGTCATATTGCCTACAGATGAGACAGTTGTATGCTCTGTGTGATGAATCCGGAAGTAACCGAAGAGTATATATTGGCAACAGTCCATTGGTGGGTAATGCGAGTGATGATTGACCCTAGATCGTCTGTTGGGCGTCATCTTGCCGTGCTTGGAAATACTGGAGAAAGCGGAAAATCTTGTTCTGTGGCAGGGTCTGATTCGATGGTCGTCGATTGAAAGTGCCAAGAGAGAAGCTTGCTGATGAAGAACAATGCTGATAGAGTAATAACAATAGTGTAAATAGTCGCTTCATCGTATGTGGGCCGGGCCAGGGGAGTATAGCAGAAAGCCTTGCGGATCAGCCAAATGCAAATATCTACACAGTTAATGTAGAGGAGGGCCCAGAAAAGCAACTTGAGGTTCCTACGTGGTTTTGGAATACGAGACGAGGTGGTGGTGGATTGCAGAGCCTCTCCCAAAGCGCTCATGGGACGACCATTGTTCGTCCCACTGAAGTCGGTGAGTGGGAATATCTTTGAAGGGCAAACAAAAGAGAGCGAGATCTAGCAAATTATGTCCGTGTCATTGTCAGGCTCTTCAGATAGAGGTAAAAGAAGGAGCTTCATTCGAAAAGGAAAAGATCCTATGGTTTTCCATCAATCTTAATGAAATATGGTGTGCCGAGTGTTGTTGCGGAGGTTTTTCTGCTGGCTAAAAGGCTGCGATCCAGTGTGTGATGAGGAAGGTGAGGGTTTTATCAGCACCGATCGGGGATGGGTTGTGTGTGACTACCTATTCTAGAAAAGATAATGATGATCTAATTCGGTTGTTGAATAAGGAAGGTTTCATGAGGCTGGAGGAAGACGAGTTTTTACCAATGAGCGAGGAGTAGCATATCCCTTTCGCTGGATGAGAATTTTGTTCGTTCCATAGAGGCTATGCAGAGATACTGAGAACGACGAGACTATATTGTGACTCCTAATGCCTCGTATCAAAACATTACACTGACGACAGATGTACGTGTCAAGAAGAGTGAGTTGATGGCTAATACTCTCAAATTAGAGTGATTGACTTGGATAAGCTACTAACAAGGAGCTAATAATAAAGAAGTCGTGACAGTAGCTGACTTATCTCTACTCATCATGGATGTAACAGGTATCATTACGAGCAGTTATAGCTCGTATGATATTTGAAACACACAACAACGTTATCTCAAACTGAATAAGCAATGTCTTCCGACCGTTTTGGTTATGGAAGAGGCGCATTATTTTGTTAAAAGCACTTCTACAATGATGATATAGAAAGCATATTGGACCAACCACACTCAGTGTTTGCAAAATATTTTGAGAAGATTGCCTTGAGAAAGGACAGAAAGTTCGGACTGGGACTGGTTTTGGCCATCACAAAGGCCATCCTGAACTGGCTCACCAGACAGTACCCTCGCAATGCAATTCATTCCACACTATCTATCGTATGTCAAATGATCCGAGATCAAGAATTAATTACCATGATTGTTGCCAGATAGCATGAGAGAATTCTCCGAGAAAATGCGTCATCCCTCACCGCAATATGCCGTGCTATTGGGCTGGGCATCAGGGTTGCCAGTTGTATGAAGTGATGAAATGCGGACGGTGCGGCTGGAAGGCAGCGTCCGCAGTCACTAATGATCGTGATTGACAGGATGTTTGGACGGGGAAACAAAGACGGAATATGGAGCTGGATCAAGATTGCCAGTGAGTGGCAGAAAGAAAGGTACCTAGAAAAGTCTAAATTGATGCACGTATTTTCATGTCCAATACTTACATGTGTTTATGTCTGAGGAGAGTATAATGGCTGAGATTCCACCTCGAAGCTGGTCGATATAGTGCTATCTTGGTAGTTCCTGCAATGTCCTTAAAGATGGTTATGTGATCTGCACAAGTGTATGGATGGTTGTTCGTTGGAGAAGCTGATGAGCTTCATGATGCGGGAAAAGCTTAAACATCATGCCTGGATGTAGTGTTTATCCTTCTGATAATCTAAGAGTTAGCTCAATAGCTTGTTGCTCTAGGGTGATTATTTGCTGGGAGAACTGCTCTAACCGTTGAAGCATTACCTGTGCTGCCTTGACCGAGTGGTAGCTGTTGATAGCCCTCACTGTTTTGGTTGTAGAGAATGCCGATCTTCTGAATCCGTGCTGTGATGCTGGAGAGTTTACGATAGTACTCCTCTGCAGATTCATCCTCGATGATGACCTTAAAGCTCTCGTCTAGGAGTCGAGCTCGGAGGAAGTCTGATTTTTGTCTTTGCCCCGACCTTTCGGTATAGCTCGATGAGCTTCTGCTGGTCTTCAGGGGCTTAGGGTATTCTGATGTGCCATCTGTCCCATCGTGGGCAGGTGGCACATCTTCCAGTCAGAGCTTGTTCTGTTTCATCTTTTTCTGGATTTGCATTATCACGACTTCGGAGTGATTGATCCCCTATTTTAGGGGCAAGGGGTCTTTGATGGTACAAATGGCAATTTGTGGGACAAAGACACACCTTGCCAGTATCAAGAAGGGATGCTTCATCGCCTCTACCGATCACTCTATTTTCTTTAGCGCTCGAGCAAGCTTAGGCTCGAGATGTCGAGAAATTAATTAATCGAGATCTCGAGATCTCGAGGTCTCGAGATTGACCTCTTCTAATTGCGGAGCTGAGAGCATTGCTTTTATCGACGAAGTCCTCTCTTGCGCGGAGTGAGGATCTGCTTCCTTTTGCTCGGCTAGAATGAGATACTCGTTGATGTCTTTATAGGGAGCGTAGCACGCTCGCATATCCTTGACAGGGTAGGCCAGCGTCGAAGAGTTGTTTTCGTTGCTCGATCCCCTGCTTCATCATTATCAAGAAGGCTCTCAATTATAGGGTAGGGATGAAGTGTGGGTATGAGTTTCGGAAGTAGGGTGAGCGAATTGAGAATGATGCTGTCAGCTTGCTCCTCGGGGTGAAGTTTCCGCCAAGAGAGAAAGTCCATGAAGCCCTCGAAGAGCTGTAGCTTGTGACTATCAGTTCCTTTGATTGTCGTTATGTCCTTGGGTGCAAAACACCCTTAAAGTAGGGATTGCGTAGCTCCCATCCTCCAGTATCATTGGGGAATCCCAGAGCAAAGAAACACTTCTCGGAGACCTTGTAATAGACTTCAGATAAGAAGGGAGAGACATCAGAGGGCTGTAGCCCTCGCTCCGAGAGGTACAGCAAGAGCTTGGGATGCTTCACCGCTTGTACGCTGATGAGCTCCATTGAGGGATCTTTGTGGCTTACGGGTGTTGTTCCTCCAAAAGAAAAAGACGTCAGCTAGACCGTGTTCCCTTTAGTCTCGATAGCCGTCTCATAGCTTCTGCTGTGGAGCAGTGCTGGAGGGCGCAAACGAGGTCAATGATGTCTCCGTGGTCTCCTGTGCCGAAATCGTACCATTGGTTGCGCTCTGCATTGACTTTAAACGAAGGCGTGAGCTCTGAGCGTAGCGGGGAGCAGTACCAATAGTTCACGCCCTTGATGAGCTTTGCTTCAAAGCCAGTTTGTGCTAAGTAGTCCACAATGGAGACTTGCTTGATGTCGTGTAGCTGCATGCTGTTTTTTCTTTGGCGGTTCTTCTTTGGTCGGTCGGACGTTTACTATAGGCACTCCTTCCGTCCGACCATTCTATATTTATGGTTGGTCGGATGGTCAGGTATATATAGCCTGCGTCCGACCGACCAATCGACGGACTTAGTGGTGCCGGTCTGAGTTGCAGCGATAGCGTCCTCGCCCCTCTTTGATAATCATTCCTTTGCGGAGGAGGAAGCCAAGGAGCTCTTTGAGCTTCGTCTGTCGGTATGTATGTCCAGTCTCAGCAGAGTAGGCACTGCTAAGTCTGACAAGTAGATCGCCATATCCTAATTCGGTATCCTGACCGAACACCTCTCGTAAGGCTTTGCTGTGCTCCTCATAGGTGAGTTCTTGGTAAGCGACAACTTGTGGGTGTAGGACGGTATAGTCGCTGTCCAGCTTTGGTAAGCAGATGCCTTCGTCTTCTGATAGCCTGAAAGCGAATGGCTGAAAAGCCTTCGAGCGAATGATCGCAGGGGATACGATGCTTCTATCAGCGTCAGCATTATCTCTGGCAATAAGTAGCACGCTTTCGGCTTTGTTGTTTAGCTCAGTGCCAATGTGCCCTCGTGCATTGTCGTCACCTTTGTTGAGATGAAGGACCGTCTGGATATGGATGTTCTGCTCACCTGTCCATTGCATTAGGTCTCCGACGAGCTTGGTGGCTTCAGTGGAGCTGTTGATGTCATGCATGAGATCACGGATACCATCAATGACGACGAGCCCTACATCAGGGGTGTGGTAGATGGCGTAGCGAATGATGGCCCTACGGATCTCGGGCTCAGCGATGGCTCTCAAGTGGCTGAAGTGTAAATGCTCGGGCTCACGATCAAGAGGAAGTCCAGCCAAAGTGTAAGATGCGCTGCATGACGAGCTGGCAATGATAGAGGCTTTGTTCGGTGTCGAAGTAGAGAATGTTGCGCTTGGTCTCAGGAAAAGCTCGCTCGATACTCTAGCACCTGCCCATTGATGAGGGGCTGCCGCCACCAGCGCACAGACGTTGAATGTCTTCTTGGCTTTTGCCTTCCCCGTCGAGACGCTGAAGTTGCCGAGCGTGCCAATGATTGCATCATCCACACGGAGCACTACGGGAGGGAGGGTGAATTCGTCAGTAACTCGGATAAGCGAGCGTTTCCATACCTCCTCCATATCGGGTGATGGATCGCAGGAATGGGTGAAAGCGTTCATCTGCGTCCTCCTGATTTGCGTCCTGCTAGCTCAAGGGCAAGGTCTGCATCGACGATGATCTTTCGTCCGACTTGCGTGATAGCCCGATCGATCTTTCCACTCTGCTTGATGCGATTGGCCGTGGGGAGGCTACACCCAAAAAGCCGGGCAAGCCCAGATAGCCCGTAAACGAAGTGTCTTTCTTCTTTGGCGGAAGACATCTCGGATTCTGCTCCCTCTGGTTGCATTACTTTCTGTTGGGTGAGGAAGAGTAGTTCTTCACCCGTCATCTGCCATACGGGCTTTTCGAGGAGTTCGTGTAGTGTCATAGTTGCTTATACGTTGCGGTGTCAATCCAATTGAATGTGTCTTTATGAGTCTTCGAGAGTCTTCAAGCATGGTCTTGAATAGCTCTGACACTGCAAATGTATAGGCGAAATGAGCACGCCCGAATAGCCCAGGAAGGGGGAGGATGTATTAGGAGAATGTGGGAAAAATAAGCTGAGCCCTTTGGGCTCCATCAAGAAGCCCAAGGGCTCGTTTATCGTCTTATAGGCTATCGGTATTTCTGGGTGTAGAAAAGGGTGTAAATGTCGAAGTTGCTGATTTACACCCTTTATGCGGAGAGAGAGGGGAATGTGCCAATTTACCCTTTTATCGTTATATCACAGGATGTCTATCTAATCCAGCCAATCGGTAGTGTAGCAAAAATGTAGCAGTTTTTGACCGACTCTTGACTACTATTCTGACGGACTATTGAAAGCGCAACAGCTCTCTTTTTCCTGGTTACAAGGTACAGAAAAACGAACGATAAGCAAAGCTCCTCTATAATAAGTATTACTCAGATCCCTCGCTGTATCACAGTTTGGTGACGGTGCAAGCCCCTATATAGGGGGCTTGCACTGCCTCATGTCTCCTGGAGCTAGGGACTCACGTCACTTATGATGAAAAAGACCTGCCCAGTCCCTATCTTATGTTGGTCCCATTGCAGCCCGACATAGCATCATGTTGCATCTGATGCAAGACCTCTTGCATTGGGCGCACAAACTTGCACGAAACGGGTTGGTTGAGCTCGGATGCGTTTATAACTTTGAGTATATGAAAAAGTTACTCGAGCACCTAAGATCCACTCGCCAGGACAAAGGGATTTCGCAAGACTATCTTGCTGTCAAACTGCGTTTTCCTCCAGCACCATTTCACGCTGGGAGTCTAAGGAAAGTTCCCCAGTATAGACAAGCTCTTCGAGTATGCCTCACTCTTGGACATCACTGTCCACGAGGTTCTTGCATTCAGCGCAAAATGAGCCAGCTGAAGTTTCAAGCCAGTGGGCAAGATTGAGATCTCCGCCATCACGATAAAGCGAGCTTCAAGCGTCTTGTTGAGCAACTGCTTGAAGAGGAGGATGGCCACATTAAATTTGTCACAACGCAACTGCAGTAATGGAAGTAATCTCTATGGGAGAGCAGTGCCTATCAGGGACTTGATAGACCGGCTTAATCGAATTGAGCAGTATGTAGGCGTACCACCCACCTCCAGCAAGACATCGATGATGAGCTCGAGATGTCTACGAAGGATCTCATAGAGACTTTGAGATGTCTCTGAGTCGACCCTATATCGTTGGCGTAAGAAGAACCTGGTTCGCTTCCGCTATACGGAGACAGGGGATGTACGCTACTCTATAAGTCTCTGCTTATCTGCGCTCGCTGTAACCGCTTGCGTATCTCGGGTATGCGTAATGACGAGCTTCTGGATCGTCTTTTTGCGCTATAAGGATAAAGCTTATCCTCTCGAGTTGTCTCTGCTTCAGAACGATGATCCCCATCATGATAGAGAAAGAGCAGGTACTAGCCTTGACGGATCAGGGGCCTCACTATCTTCAGTCACTATCTGGGATTTGAGGTCAATCTGCATCGTAATTTCCGGAGTCCGTTCTATGATGATGGGCGAGCTTTTGTCATATCTACTATGACAAGAAAAGTCGTCGACCCTATAAGTACTACGACCATGGCGATCCCTCCTATGCGGGGATTGCTTTTTGGTTTGTAGCACAGTTACGAGGTGATCGATCTGAGAACGGGCTTTCGTGATCTCCCTGGAGCTGATTGTTGGGGGAGCTGGGGCTTCCGTACCTTGCCGGAGAGCAGATCAAGAAACCTATTGCTCCCGAGGGCAGCGTGCTTCTACGCTGAGTGAGCTCGTCCAGGATGAGCTCCCCTATAGCTTCGAGATTCAGCTCTTTGATGATGGGCTCTTAGCTTATTGGGCGCATTATGGTATCTATGAAGATACTCTCAGACGCTTTCGGTGCGCTCGTTGAAGAGCTATAGGAGCCAGACGAAGGAGGGTAAGCCTTTTTGAGTTGAAAAGCTAGTCCTACGGAGCTCTATCTATGCTTATATACGGTAATGGCTACATTAAGATTTATCGCCCCAACAGCTCGAAGATGCGATTTCTCTATGGAGGGCGAATGCCCAGTCCCTATTGTTTTTGGGATGGAGCAACTTCCCAGTAAAGGCGATATGCTCTTCATTACGGAGGCGAGAAAAGACGTTCTCTCGCTTTCCGCTCGGCATTTCCATGCGATTTGCTTCAATAGCGAAACTGCGCAGATTCCCGAGCGTATCATTGAGAGTTTACAGCTACGCTTCCGGCATATCATCCTGCTTTATGATTCGGATGCTACCGGGCTTCGTGAGGCTCAGCGGCAGGTAGGTCGCTTGTCGGCTTATCATGTGAAGCAGCTTCAGCTTCCACTCAAGGGGACGAAGGCTGAGAAGGATATTTCGGATTACTTTGCTCTGCGGGAATGAGGAGGCCGACTTCCGAGGACTACTGAATGCGCTCCTCTCTCAAATGTACACGCAAACGATGATGCTCCTACGCTCGTGTGAAATCGACTATGATAACCCTCCTGATGCCTCCAAATCGCTCGTGGCAGTCAACGGGGTGCCTCTTGGGGACGCAGGACAACCCTCTTCTGCATCACGGGAGGAGAGGGTGACGGGTAAGAGTAACTATGTCTCAGCGATTCTTGCTGGAGCCCTTGCCCAGCAACGCCTGGATGCAGAGCTGACCCTAGGGCTTGAAGTTACACCGAATCCAAGGGGGCTGGCAGTCCTGCACTACGATACGGGAGCAGTCAGAGCTCAGCTGCATAAGAATCTTGGCAAGACGCTCCGCCGGGCATCACTCACGGCTGTCCCTGACTTCTACCATTCGCTCTACCTAGCTTCGCTCTCGCGTAAGGATCGCTTGAAGCTTATCCAAGAGAGTATGGACATCTTTCATCATAAGCATGGGGGTATTCACCTCGTGGTTATTGATGGTATTGCCGACCTCATTCGCTCAGCTAATGATGAGACGGAGAGCATTGCTATCGTTGATGAGCTCTACCGCTTGGCCGGTATCTATAACACCTGCCTTATTTGCGTCCTTCACTTTGTGCCTAGTGGGATAAAAGCTCAGAGGGCATATTGGCTCTGAGCTACAGCGTAAGGCGAGCAGGTATCCTCTCCATTGAAAAAGATGATCATCCTGAATGCTCAGTTGTCAAGGGCCTTAAAGTCAGAGATGGTGGTAGTCCTTTGGATGTGCCGATGATGCTCTTCGGTTGGGATAAGGCTCTTGATATGCACGTCTACCGAGGGGAGAAGTCTAAGGAGGACAAAGAGCGGCGTAAGAGTAGCGAGCTACTTGCTGTAGTTCGGGAGCTTTTCCGTACGACGAATCTCCTCTCTACCAGGAGCTCTGCGAGGTCTTGATGCGTGAGCTCGAGATCAAAGATCGTACCGCAAAGAGTACATTGCCTACATGAAAGAGCAAGGCATCCTTGGGCAGGATGCCCAAGGAAACTATCAAGAGAATAAGTTATGCCCTATTTAGATTCACATCATAGCGAGGCTGAGTTTCGCAACTTATTCCAGAAGCTCCTGCGGCTGGAAGCTAAGCTCGATGAGCTGCTATCGCTTCAAACGCAGGAACACGAGGGCGGCAGTCCATCCACCACTCAGACTAGAGTATCTCGACATCATCGATGTTTCGAAACTACTTAAGGTAGAGCAAAAGACCATCTACAACTGGGTATCTCAAGGAAAAATTCCCTATCTCAAAGCCAATGGTCGCTTGCTCTTCTTGAGAGATGAGGTCGATGAGATGCTCAAACGAAGGGATACCTTATAGAAAGTATTGCATTTCCCTCGGACTTAGTTATAGAGAATACATCAAAACTTCGTATCTTTCCATCCAAATTCTAATATATGGGAGTCTCACAACAAACCGCCATTGACCCTATACGGAGCAAGTCGAACTTTTGATCTCAAGAGGACTTCTTGTCTCCGACAAGAAACGTGCAGAACGCCACCTCTCTAATATTAGCTATTATCGTCTAAGTGCTTATATGCGAACGTATAAGCAGATAGCCAATGGGAGAATTCTAGATGATTTTATCCCTGGTACTACTTGGGATATGGTGTATAACCTATATGTGTTTGATAGAAAGCTGCGGCTATTGGTGTTTGATGCCATAGAACGGCTTGAGGGTAGCTATACGCACTCAGATTATCTATCAACTTAGCCATAAGTATGGTTCTCATTGGCAAGATGATAAAAATATATTCAATTCTCCGGAAACAATTACTTTACGAGATGGAAGAAAAGTCGTAAAAGATGTCTATGTGGATATTCAAAGACATATCAAGGAACAGTTGAACAATAATAAAGCGGAGGAATTTATTCAGCACTATTGTCGCAAATATGATAGTCCAGAGAATCCTCCTTCTTGGATGAGTGTTGAAGTTATGTACTTCAATCATCTGTCTAGGATTTGTACCGAATTGAAAAATCGTTCTGACAAAACTGAGATTGCAAAATACTTCTTTCTGCCTCCAGATATTTTTTGCTCTTGGCTTCATACTATCAATTATGTACGTAATATCTGTGCTCATCATGCAAGACTTTGGAATAGAGGAGTTAGACATTACCCCTAAGGTGCTTAAGTTCTCTAGGGTGCGTGTGTGGATTAGCAAACCTGATACAGTAGAAACAAGTAGAATATATTACTTCGTGTATGCTGAATTATCTCTTGCAAACAATCAACCCAACTTCTACTTTTAAGCAACGATTAAAAAGCACTACTTGAAGAATACAGCGAAATAGTGTCTACTGATGCAATGGGTTTTTCCACACGACTGGGTAAATGAGAAAATCTGGGAGTAATAACCAAAATCTCAACTAAAAGCTTTGTCATCTCAAAAGAAAGTAGTACTTTTTGCATCAGATTTAAGGCTGAGATAGTTCTATAACTCAACGATAATAAGCCTCTCAGGCGCGTCGCAAGACAGCATACTTGAGGGGCGTTTTTCATTTTATAGCGTCTCATACGAAGGAGCAAGAATGAGCAAAGTGCTATCTCATCTTCGGCTTGCAGAAGACAACCTTACTCATAATACCTTGTTTCTCTTCATTCACTGGAGTAATCGTCTGCTGAGTAGTAGCAGAGCTAGCCTTGATGCTCGAAGTCTGAGGCTGTAAGACGGAAACATTTCCAGCAACACTCTGTTGCTGTTCGTCTTGCTCCTGCTTCGTTTCCTCTTTCTTACCCTTTCCTTTATTAGATGAAGACAGCGTCAGTGCAATCTTTCGGTCAAGTTCCGCAGCTTGGGCTTTGAGGTTGCGCAAGTCGTCCTCCTTGTTCCACACACCGCTGGAGATGGCTTTGTAAACATCGATGTCTTGTCCAGCCCTAACAAGCTCTTTTCTCGTGCGTTGCCATCACCTTGGGGATGCGCTCCAAGGCAGAGAGGAAGTTTAGACAAGCCAGCTTCGGGTCGCTAGCTAGTTTGCCGTTGTTATGCGTGTAGTAGATGCCCCTTCGCCTTTTGACGAAGAAGCGATTGACAGAACTTTGAAATAGGTCTTTGGTTGAACTCTCTGTTTTGACGAAGATGTCAAAGCCATAAATCGTACCAATCTTGTGGTGCTCGCCATTCGTGCGTGCTTTCTCGGCTATCTCCTGCAAGCGAGCTGCAACTGCTTTCATATCGTGAGTATCGGATACTCCATTTATCGATAGCTTATTAATTGCATTCCCTCACTATCTCTGACAACACGTGCTTCAAACTGGGCTAGGTCGTGCTTGGCTTCTGCGACACGAGAAGCATGAAACTCCACCGAGTGCTGAAGCTCGGAGAGCTTTCCAGCAGCTGAATCTCGCTCCCTTATAAAGTTCTTACGTTCTGACTCTAGGGCTGTGATCTTCTTGTCGAGTTTTGCCTTCTCCAGGAGGTCGGTATTACCTGAGAGTACGGCCACGTATTCGGAGAAGTTCATTCCACTTTCCTCGTCCATAGCGCCCTCATCGATGGTGCGTGCACCGAGGGTATTGCTCTTGAGCTGGTTGATGAAGAGCTGCTTGTTGTGGAGGAGGTTGAACTTGTAGCTGTCCAGCGATCGCTCTACGGCATAGATGATAACATCGACCGTATTATTCGCGCACTCCTTGGCCACTTGATTGCCCTTGCGTACGGCTCTCCCGTTGCGCTGCTCGAGGTCCGATGGTCTCCAGGGGTGTCGAGGTGATGAATGGCCACGGCTCGCTTCTGGGCGTTAACGCCAGTGCCGAGCATAGATGTTGAGCCGAAGATGATGCGAATCTCTCCTCGGTTCATGGCCTCTACCATCGCTTTCTTGGCACGCTCGTTTTTGCACTCTTGAATAAAGCGGATTTCGTGGAGGGAATGTGGTAATCCTCCACGAGTTTGCGCTTAATCTCCGAATACACATTCCACTCCCCAGCTTTATACGTCCCGAGGTCAGAGAATACAAACTGCGTCCCTTTCTGCACGTCAAACTTCTGATAGTAGTTCGCCAGCATCTTAGCGCAGTGTGAAGCCTTGTTGTCGACGTGGTCTTCGTAGGCTGGGTCAATCATTCGCAGATCTAAAGCTCATCTTGCGGGCGTAGTCTGTTGCGATAAGCATCTTGGCTTTTTCCTCACGTTCGCTAAGCGGTTCACGCCCTAAAACAGTGGCGTACCCGTCTTGGCAAACTCCATCAATCGTTTGATAAAATCTTCCTGCTCCGGTGTTGGTGGGATGTTGTGCAGGATTTCATTCTTGTCGGGGCGGTCGATCCCGATATCCTTTGCTGTGCGGAAATCACAAAATCTCGGCATAGAAAGCTGCAAGCTCAGGGACCTTGATGAAGGTGCGGAAGCGCTCCTTCTGGATGATCTCGTTGGTGATGGAGAACTCGTAGTCTGTGCTCTTCTTTGGCAAAGACGGCAGCCCAGGCATCAAAGCTGTTGATGCCTTGTTTCTCGAGGGCCTGTGGGCGGAGATACTTGAAGAGTAGATAGAGCTCGGTCAAGCTATTGGAGATCGTCGTTCCGCTGAGGAAGGTTGCTCTAGGTCTTTGCCCGAACGCTCTTGGATGGTGCGAATGGCAAAGAGCAAGTTGAGCGCTCGCTGTGAGCCATCAGGGTTCCCCTAGGCCCGATACCCGGTCGTGGCGGGTGTTGAACATGAGGTTCTTGAATTGGTGTGACTCATCGACGAAGAGGGTGATCTATGCCCATCATCTTGAAGTCTACGGCGTCGTCCCTTACGCTCAGAGATGCTGTCCTGATGTCACGGAGCTTGACCTCGAGTGTTTGCTTGCGCTTCTCGAGTCCTTTGAGCATTCCTCGGGAGATGTCTTTTGCCTTCTCTTCGGAGGACATCAAGGTTCTCTTCACGGAGTCCATCTCCTTTTTGCAGGATGGCTTGTTGTATCTCCAGGGCCTGAGGGATCATCCGAACTGCTCGTGCGTCAGGATGATGCAATCCCAGTCGTTGTTCTTGATGTCGGCAAAGATGCGCTGGCGGTTCTGCTTGGTGAAATCATCCTTGCCGGGGTAGAGTATCCGTGCATTAGGATAGGCTTTTCGGAAGGTGTCGGCAATGTCAAAGACGTTAGCCTTGAGCCCATGATCATGGGGCTTGTTTGCAGTCCGAGTCGCTTCATCCTCATAGGCTGCGGTACACATGATGAGCGTCTTCCCAGCCCCTACTTCATGGTCGCATATCCCCGCCATTGGTTTTTCAGCATCCATACGGCATCTTTCTGACTCTTGTATAGGGTCAGGGATGCCGAGACGCTTGAGGTCTAGGTCGAGGGAAGCTCTGATGCGCTCCGTCGAAGCTCGGGGCGTACAGAAGCAATTGAAGAGTTCGTTGTAGCGATCGGTGAGCTGCTCTTTGAATGTCTCCAGGGCGTCTTGTGAGCCAATCGACAAAAGCTTGTCTAATCTCCTCGATCTTGCTGTTGGCTTGCTGGATTTTCTCGCCATCACACCTTGATGGACTTCGTTTCTCCCGGAGGAGGGATCGATGACCTCCTTGCTCTTGTTGATGTCGGGAATGGTATTATGTAGGGGCGTGCTTCAGTAGGTGCAAGCCGTCGTATCGACGGAACTCACCTTGTACGGCGTATTTATGCCAGATGTTACCATTCTTCCGATCACAAGTGATGGTATACTCATCCATGTTGGCGTGATAGGCTACACGGATATCTGTGCCGAAGAAGTCGGAGGCAAACTCACCGTACACAGCTGCTGGGATCCAGCGTTCCCCGGAGGTTGAAGTCCAGGTCGGCAAAGGGTATAGGTGTTGGGCGTGCTGCCAAGAGCTGCCAAGCTCTGTTTCCTCCTCGTGGTCCGGGGTGGTCAAGTAGCCACGAGGCCAGCCTGTCAGCTTTCTCGATTACGTTGCCTGAGATGAACTTATCAGCTACCTCCACAGCCACCTGCCTCAGGGATTGTAGTAGATACGTCCCTCGAGGGCAGAGATGATGTCACTCTCCTCCATCTCGGGAAGTAGCGAAGCCATGTAGGGAGAGCTCTACACTTCCGTGCTTGTTGAGCGAGGCTCCTAGAGCCTCAAGGGGATCGGAGGCTATCGAGAGTTCGTCGGGGGAGAAGGCTGTCGGGATGATCGAAGATATCCGCTTTGACGAAGTGTCCATCGATAGAGCGCTCAAGAAAGAGCATCTCTAGCCCCTGTGGCATCCATCTTGATGACGTCCGTATTGGCTTTCTTGTTCAGCTCCCCAGCGAGCGACGTAGGCATCGTAGAGCCGGTTGAGCTTCTCCTGTTCCTCTTTGTCCTCAGCATGGTTGGTGGCCTCATAGTCATAGAGCCGGTGGTAGCTCTCGCGGATTTCTATGTAGGCTCTTAGGCGAGTAAGCTGAGCGATGGGGAGATCCATGGGGTGAAAGGTTGGGTCGCCTCTTGAGGTCGGAGAGGTAGCCTACCTGTCCTTTCTGCACGACGATCGAGCCATCACGGAGGTGGCTATCGGGGAGCGGAGAGGAAGGGGCGAGGAGATGTATCAAAGACCTCCCGATGTTCGCTACAGATACGCTCCTGTCTTGTCCTGGCATCATCAGTGAAGTCGAAGAGCGAAGCCCCCTGGAGCGTATCGCGAGCAGGTTGCTTACGCCTGCGAGTTGCTTGGGCCTTAGTTTCCGTATGAGCCTTCTGGTGATGAGCTTTCATGCTTTGAGGGTGTAGCCTTGAGTTCAGCACTCACCCGCCCTACTTCCAGAGTCCAGAGGGTGTATTCTTCTGGGGCAAAGAGTAGCTCCTCCTGCTCGTGGCTTGCCTGCATGATGGGGTGATGATCGTCATCGAAGTACACGGTCTGCCCATTCATCTCTCGGGAGCTTCCATGTCGGGTCGTCGCTCAGACGCTTTCATACTGACGAAACAGGGCTGAGTGCTGGGACTCCCTCAGGAGCAACTTTCTTCGTCAGGGAGCGCCCTTTGTCCCTTGTCTCGCTCCTCCGTCGGGCGCTCTTCCGCCTGTAGCGCTTCCTTAGTGAAGTGCCCTTGTACGAGCTCTTCCAGCTCTTTCTATCTGATGGAGCTTAGTGGGAGAGAAGTAGAGGTCTCTGCTCGATGCGTAGCCCTCTTACCCTGACCTCTTCCATCTCATCGAGTGAGATGTTCCCGAGCTCCCATCCATAGCCCATGCAGTAACTGCCCCAAAGCCGATACGCTCTTTGGGGTTGTACTCAGGAGGTAGGCGGTGTAAAGCTCCAGCGGGGAAGAAGTAGCGAGCATAGGCGGTACGATCACCGGAGGAGTTCTTTTCTGTCGTCTAGAGCTGGGGAGGCTCTTCTCTCGATGGCTTTAGGCATCAGGTTAAAGGCATCGTCTCTCTCTTTGGCTTTCTTCTGAGCCTCCTTCTGGGATGACCCTACGGTCACCCGAGAGCAAGGAGCTTCTTCTCGGCTTCAGCTTGGCGTTCTTCTTCTGTCTTGCGACTCCTGTGTTGTAGAGCTGGTCAAAGTGATGCGCTACATCTTGAGTAAGCTGTATCCGCAGACTGTCAGCCATCTCGTCCATACCTCCATCGAATTGGTATACCCAGGCTGCTTTCCCGTAGGGATTGGTTCCCATGGTTCGCCTCGGTGGCGATCGTATGCGAGCGGACCCTCTTCCCCATGGGCTCTCAAAAAGTGAGTTGTGGGTGAAGGCTATGGAGAAGCCATCGCCACTGGGCACGGCTGCGGTGCGTACGAAGCGCTCTTCTTCGCCTGGTGTTATCCCCTTGCCCGTTTGCTTTTGCAGGACGATGAGGTCGCTACCGACCTCGGTCCCCGCGCGCTCTGAGAACATACCCGAGGGTAGGCGAATGGCCGAGATGAGTCGGCTCTGCTCCATCAGATAGCGTCGGAAGATCTCGTTGTAGGGGGAGTCAAGCAATCCCTGCGTCGTGATGAATGCCAGGACGCCACCCTCTCGTAGGCTCTCCAGCCCCTTGATGAAGAAGTAATTATGGATGGTGCGTGTTGCTTCCCGCTTGATGCTATCTTTCCCTTTGGAGTAGGTGCGATCATAGACCATGAAGTCACCGAAGGGGATGTTGCTTGTGATGAGGTCGATACGGTCCGCTTCTAGCAGAGCTCGCTGAGGGATTCGAAGGGTGCTTGTCAGAACCGTGACTTTGCTCTCTCCAAGGGGATGGAGTGCTTTGGGCTATCCGAGCCGTGAGTAAGTCCTTCTCGAGCAGCATCGACACGGCGAGCATAAGGAGCAAAGGTATCGGCAAAGGCGCCCTATCCCGGATGATGGATCCAGGCAGGAGTGAAACTCCACTCCCGTCGTGGCTAAGGCTGTGGCGATGGCAGAGACTATGCGCGATCGGTATAGAAGGAGGTCAAGACACTAGCCTTGATACTCTCCCAGTAGCGCTTGGCGATCAGAGCATCGGGAGCTTCTCAGTAGATGAGCTGCTTCAAGGCGCAGGTGGGCTGAAGAGCTCTTGCTCGAGACTTTGCCCAGTAGCGAATATCCTCGGGCTGTTCGGTGCGATTCAGTACGCATTTGAGCCCTCCGAAGCCTTGGCAGGCGCCCTAGGATGATCCGCTCTTCGGTGGCTAGCCTTTGCTCTTTCTCGAGGCGAAGGATGATACGGATCGCTTGGGTATTGGCTGCAAGTACGGCTTTCTTTGTTGTAAGGCATAGCTGAGTTTGTGCTTCTGGGAGGTATGTTCTAGAGATCGTCCGAAAGGTGCTAATGTCTTTCCGCCGAAAAGTGGCTAATCTTTTTGCCCAAAAAGATTAGCCACTTTCTCGGCGGTCTATAAGGCGCTCTCCAGAGGATCGTTAGCGTCTTCTGTGGGGGTGGCTATTGGAGTCGAACTCAAACCAGTTGAGCCGTCCCCTCGGAGAGTGATGTGGGCGTTGAACTTCTTGCCCGCCTTGTTCTGAAAAGCCTTTGACGAGGCTGGTCCGTCTACTGGTAAGGAGCTCCTTGATGTGTGCTTCTGTGAGCTTTACCCCGCAGATCTCTCGGAAGATATGGAAGTCACACGCCTCGTTGCGGCACTTGATGATCTTGGCAAAGATGCCCACAGAGTCGAGTCCTGGGCGCAGAGCGGGACAGCGGTAGGAAGGATAGGCTGGAGCATCAGTCTGCAGGGCGAGGAGCTTGTGGCAGATGTCTGTGGTGTAGCTTCTGATCCGGAGAGCGAAGTCCTCGGCAGAAGCCTTCCCTGCCTCGATAGCTGAGAGGGTGAGCTCCCAGTTGGCCGTGAGTTCGGCATTGGCTAGTTCCTGGTCCTGACGAGCTGATAGATGGACAGCCCTTTCTCAGTGGGGATGAGCGTCTTCTTTTCCCGACGGATGAGTTCGCGTAGAATGAGGTGCCTCGATGATGCTTGCGCGGGTAGCGGGTGTCCCGAGTCCGCACTCGGCAATCGCCTTGCGACTCTCGGCATCGGTCAGCTCCCGCCCAGCATACTCCATGGCGGAGAGCAGGGAGGCTTCGGTAAACAAAGGTTTGGGCTTGGTCTGATGCTCCGTGATCTCAGGTGCGACGAAGGGTAAGCTGCTCCCTTCGGTCGAGCATGGGGAGTTTTCGAGGAGCTCATCCTCGTCGTCTGTCGCCTCCTGCTTTGTCCTTTCCTCCGTCTTGCGAATAAGCTCTCCAGCCCAGCGACAGTCTGCGTAGCCCGCCAGCTGTAGTGGTAGGTCCCGTCGCTCAGCCCGCCTGCATACGTTCTTCTTCGCTGTTGGGAGCGAAGGCTTCGATAAGTCGGCTGCGGATCATCTGATAGAGCATCGCCTCCTCTGGAGATAGTCCCTCGGGGGACTCACCTGTAGGGAGGAGGGCATGATGGTCGGTCACCCGATGATTATCGACAGCATGTCGATTAAGCGCTTGGCTAAGATGTGATACCTAGCTGATGGAGTAGCGTGGGGATCGTCTCGAAGACATCTTCACTGATGTAGCGACTCTCGGTGCGTGGGTAGCTTATGATCTTCTTTTCATAGAGCGCTTTGGGCTAGTGAGAGGGTCTTGTCGGCCGAGAAAGCCGTGCTTGCGGTTGGCCTCTTTCTGAAGCGTGGTGAGGTCAAAGAGGAGGAGGTGGGGTCTCGGTGCACTTCCCTGCTCGACCGATAGGACCTTCAGATGGGGACTGACCTCTTAGCTCGCTTAGGGCGCTTTGAGCTGCATCCTTCTCCTCAAGTGCTCTTGACAAAGCGCCTTGAGGAGGATGCCGTCTTGCTCAATCGTGGCATGGAGCCTCCAGTAGGGGCGGGATGAGAAGCCCTGGTGCTCTAAGAAGCGGCGACATACCAGGGCGAGTGTCAGGGTCTGTACGCGCCCAGCGAATAGAGCTCACGGCGAGCTATCGAGAGTGCTCGGCTGGCATTGATGCCGACAGCCAGTCGGCCTCGCTACGAGCTTTTGCCGCTCGGATAGAGTGCATCATACTGCTCCCCAGGTTTGAGCTTTGCAGTCCCTCCTGAATCGCCTTGTCGGTGAGGGAGGAGATCCATAGCCGCTGGAAGGGCTTTTTGCAGGAGAGGTAGCTGTAGATGTGGCGGAAGATGAGCTCTCCTTCTCTTCCGGCATCGGTAGCGACGATGATCTGCTCGGCACGCTCGAAGCAGGATCGGATCACCTTTCAGCTGTTTGAGGGCTGTCGGGTCGTCTTCGAAGGATTTCCCCTTTGCGGATCTGTCGAACGATGAGCTGAAAGGGCTGCAGGAGGAATGGGGAGTTCGTCGGCCTTGTATGTCCCTGAGTCCGTAGTGTTCGGGCAGGGGCTAGGGTGATGAGATGACCGAATGCCCAAGTGACGAGGTAGTCCTTGCCCTCGATGAAACCGTCTTGCTGAGTGTGTCGCCCCGACGATGCGGGCAATATCACGAGCTACAGAGGGCTTTTCTGCGATGACACAGGTCGTCATGGTCTTGTGTCTTTGCTGTCATCCTAGAGCTTACGTCCACGACGAGCCTTACGCTCTTGCTTCTGCTTCTGATCGGCTGTGGGCTCTGTTTGCTCAGACTTGAGTGGGCTCTTTGAGGTGCTTGGTCGCTTCGTTGGTTTTACCTTCGTTTGTTCACTGCTACCTGGGTCTTGTGTCCCTCGGCTACGGCTTCGACCTCCTGCTTCCCTTGCTTCTTCTCGGGGTTGTACTTGAAGAAGCGGGGGCGGTTCTGTTCATATCCATACGGACGTAGGCGTTGAAGTGCTTTGCCTTCCTTTGTCGACCATGTTCTTGAGGTAGAGGGTGCGTCCCGAGTCAAGAGCCTCGCGCTGCTTCTCGGTCAGCTCAAGTCCACAGAGCTTTACGGGGAGCGCCCTGGCTTTGCCCTGGGAGAGAGACTGCTCCTGACGCTCCCGGAGACTCTTGCTGTCACCGAAGATGAACTCGATGCCCTTCTTATCGGCATTGACTTGAAGCGTAGCGTCGAAGGACTTGCCATTCTTGGAGGTCATACCCTCTACTTTGACCGCCTTTACCCTCGACGAGAGTCCTTGTACTGCTGGTCAGAGCGTACCCCTTTGATCTCCTTGGGGATGGATACTCGGTCAGCACGTAGGGCGAGGAGCTCGTTGGTCTGTGGGTCAATGGATACGTAGGCGTCGAAGAGCTCTCCTGGCTTGGTGACGACTTCGATGGTCTTGCCTAGGTTGCCCGTCTTGAGGAGCTGTGCCTTATCCTCGGGGCTGAACTTGTAGCCCATGTAGGGGAAGTCAAGCTGAGGCTCCTTGCGCATGGCATGAACGGCAAGACCGATGTTGCCATCATCGTCGGTGCGGAACGCCAGGCGTGCCTCGGTGTAGATCGAGCTATTGCCGTAGGGTACTGCAGCGATGGGAGGGAGGTCGCTCTTCTGCCAGGAGAGCATCTTTTCGAGCGCTCCACTGGCTTCGAGTTTCTCGCGACTGAGGCCGAGATCCTCGAGCATGCGCCAGTCGATCTTCTCGGGATCGATGGCGGTAGCGCGCTTCTGCATGGGAAGGAAGTCCTCGAAGGACACTTGCTGTGCTTTGAGGGAGCTCTTCCGAGGCGGGGTGGCGCCGATTCTGCAAGGAGGAGCGAAGGCTCTCTACGCCTTGCTCGACGTTGCTTACAAGGACTTTTAGAGTCCGAAGCGAGGTCAGTCAGTTGAACTGCTTGAGGAAGTTCTTCATGAGTTCTTCAGCAGCCCGTCTTCGTTATTGAACCTGAGGAAGCTACTCTGATTGGTGGCCTCGGCGGAGGTCGTCTTGAGCTCTCCTCCTCGTTGATGTCCGAGATGATGAGAGTTTGCCTACCTCGGATGCATTCTGGACCTCTGTACGGTCCTCTAGGACTAGATACGTAGTCCTCCATGTGATTGTTGTCCATAATGATGCCAAATGTCTCATATAAAGTGTCCTGTGTGGCAAATATATGGATAGGAAATAATCTCTTCAGAAGGTCTTAGGGATGGAGGCAGGATATAGCGAGGGTAAAAAGGCGGAAACCTAGATTTGTAATTGAGTTCCTCTATTGAAATGTCAATTGTTAATGATGAAAGTAAATTTAGTGTAGTACAACGTAAGTAGCGAATTCTAATTGTTGTTTGTGTTTAGGCTCGTATTGATGAGTCTGGCAGGTGTTCAAAAAGGAGAGGCTATAGGGTGCTGGGGGATTATGCTCTCTCTGGGAGGTGCTTTTAGTTCTGCTGATCGATCTTCTTCCTACTTGCCTACCTAACGGGGGTATGCATCAAACTTCCCAGAAGACTCACGACGGCAACTTGAGGGCTGTCAGAACGAACTTTGCCGATCTAGCTCAGCGCAATGCCTATGTTGAGAGCTTAGATTATAATGACTTGCCTGTGGCACATTTGCCCATAGGAATGAAGCGAACGATTAGCGGTATGGAAGTTACCATTGCCGTTAATCGTTTTTGCATTGAGGGCCAGCCCATAGTGAACTTGCCGTTTATGCAAAAAGCCATTATTCCACAGGGAAGTGATGGTCGTAGGTTAGTCCTCTTCTTTGGCGCAGAGGGTGTCAAGGGTACTCATTCAGGAGGCTTGGCTGATGAAGTCAAGTTATCACTTCTCCGAGATATAGAGATCCCGTTCAATGGAGGTAATACATCCCTTGTTCTTAAGGGCGGATTCAATCGTACTCGAGGTGTCTCTGAGAGCAATACTTACATGACCATCAATTGTGATGGCTTTAAAAACTTAGCTTTAGATGCAGAGGTACATTTTCCAACCTCTCTGATATCATCAGCGATAAATGGTGAACAAGTAGTTGGTCGTTTCAGCACAGTTATGAAAGCTGGGACGACTTACTTTGTATCGATGAGCCTACCTTCTTTTGAAATAAAGGGACTTAGGGGCTATGTTTTTGATGCTAACGATGTGGTCTTTGACTTCAGTAGCGTGCGCAACTCTAAAGATATAGACTTCCCCAAGGAATATGAACAAGGTTTTCTACCAGATGAACGTACACTATGGCGGGGGGTATACGCTAAGAGTGTTTCCGTGACTCTACCTAAAGCTTTTTCTAATGCACGTTTCTCTGCCGAGAATCTATTAATTGATGATAATGGCATTACAGGGATATTTGCTGCGGATAATGTTCTGCAACTGGATAAAAGGGAGTGCCAGCGGTTGGAAGTTCTCTGTGGATCACTTTGCTGCAACTTGTAGCCAGCGAGCTAGTGTCTTCGAGACTTAAAAGGCCGCCTAGGCTTGCCTTTCAAAGGGGAAACAACAACCTTAGCCTATGAGGGTTTTTATGCAAATGAACGACCGTTATACATTGGTTGTTCGGCCAGACTCTAGTTTGAACTTCTCAATCTTTAATGCTGAGGCTCAGCTAGATCCCAGCTCTTATGTTAAGCTAGATTTAATAGACGACAAATTTGTCCCAGAGGCCGTTCTACATGGTCGGATGGCTCTTGGTAAGACCGAAGGACTTGATGGTCTAAACGGCTCTGAGTCCGTTAAGTTGGCGAGCTTAAAATTTCGCAACCTTCGTTTAACTACCAAAGCACCTTATATTAGCGTTGAGGCTTTGGGATACGAGGGTGAGGCTAAGCTGGGAGATTTTTCCCCTCTCCATACACCAGTTAGAACTCGAGCCAATGAACGAGGTGCCTCATTTGACACTAGGGGGCTGGGCTCAGCCTAGGGAAAAATCTCTTTTCAGGAAAGACAAACATTACGCTACGAGCGGCTTATCGCGATAATGTCTGGTATTATGAGGGTATGGACGTCAGTAGATTGCCCTTGATGCTAAAATTGCGGGCAAGATTGGTCTGGTAGGCAGCTTAATTGGCATCGCGACGATGCAATTTATGGGAATGGCTTTACTGGGGATCTTCTCTATCGCTGGGTTTGGGCAAGACTAATCATGTTTCGTGGAAAGTCCGCGCAGGCTTTGGTCGTAAAGACAGCAATAGTTATTGGTATGCCGATGGCTTAGGGACTTTCCCTCAAGGTATACCGCTTGTTGCTCCTATGACCCTCAATGGTATAGGGGGAGCTCTTACTTATGGTGTGCGTGCTGAAGGGCAAAGTGCCGAGGGTGGCAAATTCGAAGTGCTCAGTACGTACCTGATGAGAGTAAGGGACTCGGATTCAAGGCATCTACATTATTTGAAATCAGCAAAAACGGCACAAGGGTGAGGCTGCCCTAGAGATAATTTTTCTCGTTCTGGAGGCTTAAGTATGGTCGGTTTCTATGGCTATGCCCAATTCCCCTAAAGATCTTAGGGGCGAAGTGTCCGCAGAAGAGAGGATAGAGCAACAACATCGTTTCATTCCGAGTAACCCTAGGAGAACAGCTGAAGCAGGGGTGGTGACTTTGAGAATGTTCTAGGGGCTTTAAGTATAAAGAAACTACCGGAAGCACTTAAGGGCTAATATTTCAGTTCTATTTTTATGCAGTTGGACCTGGACAATAGTAGCCTACACGCCGTGAAACTAAGTCTATGTGTCAAGTCCAGCAGGGTGTAATTGCGGGTACTGGTCCTGATGGACTTGCCGGAAGGGGTGTACTGCATATTGATCCTTAGGAATGGTATCTTTACATCTAGGGACTCCAGCGACTCCCATTGGCTTGAAGTTAAATGTTGGTAGCATTCTCGCCGTTAAGAGTGATGCTTACCTAATGGCAGGAAGCCGTATTCCGGGTATGCCTACTCCTCCGCAAGAAGTAGCTAATCTTATAGGGCAAGATATTAGCCGTCTGAGTCTAGGGCGTAATTTAGACGCTCTAAGTACGGGTAAAGGCTTCGCTATTTGGCTCTAAACTGGGAGTGCGTACTGGTGACCTTCAGTTTGCTATCATGTATGCCAACTTTTAATGCAGGCTTAGGTTTTGATGTGATGCTCAAGGATTATGGTCAGGCACAATGTCGAGGCCGCTCTGGGACAATCGGTCTGAATGGCTGGTACGCTCAAGGGCAGGCTTATGCCTATCTGCAAGGCGAGTTGGGTGTAAAAATTAAGTTGTGGTTTGTGCGTGTGCGTGTCCCTCGTCATTAGGGGAGGTGCGGCCGCCTTGCTACAAGCAGGCCTACCCGATCCAACCTTCTTCAAGGGATACCTTGGCGTAAATCTTAATGTGCTTGGGCTTGTGAAGGGACATACTCGCTTTAAGCTAAGTATCGGCGAAGAGTGTGAAGTCGTCAATCCAGGCTCATCTCCGTAGATGAACCAATGATCAACGATCTTTCGCCAGTTATCGAGGGAGCGAAGTAAGCGTCTTTGCTGTACCTCAAGCAACCTTCAATGTTGCAATGGGTAAAACCTTTGAGGCCTCAGACGAGCGTGGTGTAAATAAGATCTATCGTATTAGTCTCAAAAGTTTTGACCTTAAGGACAAGGAAGGCAAGAGCATTGCTGCTCAACTTGTGTGGGGTGATGATAAGACTAAGCTCAGCTTGCAGGCTAAAGAAGTCCTTCCGCCAAATACAGAGCTTACGGCAAGTGTTCGTGTTGGCTTTGAAGAGTTTATAAATGGTTCTTGGCATCAAGTTGTGACTTCGGGTAAACCAGCAATAGAAGAGAAGACACATACTTTCACTACGGGTGGGGCTCCCAGTGAAATCCCTCTTGCCAATGTCGTTTATGCTTACCCAGTTGTAGGCCAGTCATCTTCCTCCCCAAGGAAAGTAACAAGGGCTATGTGCAGCTCAAGATGGGACAAAAGTACCCTCTTTGAGAAGGGCTTTGACTACAAGATGAGCTTCCTTGACGAAGAGGGTGGACAGTGTCCACGGACTTCAACTACAACGAGAGTGAGAATAGACTAGAGTTTATTATTCCCAGCCTGAGAAAAGAAAAACTCCCTACACACTGAGCCCAGCTTACACCGCACAAGTTCAGGAGGGGCAAGAAAGTCCTAAGAACAACTCTACTACTCATCTTGATAGCGAAGACTTAAGTGTGCGTATTGGAGGTGATAGGGCTGAGCGCCTTGTGGCTAGCAACCTAGAGAAAGCTATCCTCAGCTATGATTTCAGTACAAGTCAGCACAGTACCTTCAAGGAAAAAGATGGATGCCCTCAAGATTAAAGATGGCTTTGCTGTTTATGATGAAGCCTCAGCTTATCCTCTTGAACTGGATGTCCGAGCTGATGAGGCTTTTTTGATGAGGCTGAAGTATTAGGGGTAGAGACGACACAAGGGAAAGCCCTTGTTCAACTCAAAAGCAACGCTAGAAGAGGATTATTTTGCCAAGACCGTCTACCCCCTAGTTTATGAGGGCTATCCCTTTGCTGGTCTTGAGTTAACTTATCGTAGTGAGCAACCCTATGGTGCACCACCCTATTATGCCTTTGCTCCAAGTCCATACTTCTTGTCTAAATTGAGTGACGGGACTCTCAATAAGCAAGCTTATCGATTCCCCTTCACTTTCTTAGCTTCGCATGTTGTCTTTGCTGACTTCAGCGACCTACAGGGGCTTGTGGTCAATAACTCGAGAGCTAGTGGGGCGTAGTATTTATGAGCGCTTCGCCCTTGGAACTTTACCCGTACTCAGACATGGTAAGTATAAGGCTCTCGTAAGCTATGTCTTACCTGACGGTACCGTAAGCTCAACGATGCCTATCCTTTACAATAACAATCTCAAGTTTAACACAGAGCGATGAAACAAGCAAGATGGGGTATGAGGCTCCTTACCCTTGGGATATGTTTGTTCCTGTCGGCTATGCTCAAGGCACAAACGAAGTCACAGGGAAAGCATTAAGGTAAGGACTGAAGTCCATAGTAATAAAGTGTTATTGCGATGGATTGCCAGTGATACCAAAACTTGGGAAAGCTTGAACAAGCATGGGGTTCGCTTAGAGCGTCTAACTATCGCACGTAACGGACAAATACTACCAACCCCTGAGGTCCACATCTTAGGTGCTGAGCTCAAGCCAAGAGAGAGCGATGAACTCAAGACTATAGCCACACAATATCCTATGGGCTTAGTGATGGCACAAGCTGTCTTTGGGGAGGACTTTGAGGTGGGTATCGGAGATAACCCCATGGCCAAGGCTATAGCTCTTGATGAGCAAAGAGAGCAGCGTTATCTCTTCTCGGCTTATGCAGCCGACCTATGCTTTCCCTGTTGCCAAGGTTATGGGATGGGGTTGGGAGGATACAACAGTTAAGCCTGGAGAGCGATACCTGTATAGGGTCATCTCACTCAGTACAGACAAGAAGAATCCAATCAAGGCCGGGCTAAACTTCGTCATCATGGGGCAGAATACCCAGCTAGTCAAGCCTCAAGCCCTTTCTGTTCGCTTCGGGGATGCATCGGCTCAACTCTCTTGGGACTACAATGGATTAGTACACCTATATAATAGCTACATTGTTGAGAGGAGTGAGGATGGACATACCTTTTACTCCTATTACCCCAGAGCCTATTACTCAGTATGTCCAAAGGGAAAAGAGCGCACATGCTCCGATTACCTATACGGATAGCATTGCTAACCTACAGACCTATTACTATCGTGTAGCTGGGATTACTCCTTTTTGGTACTAAGAGCGCATATAGCATAGTGGTTTCAGGAGCTGGATATCCAAGTCTTAAGACGATACCTATGATTAGCTCTGCCTCTTTTAATGAGAAGGGTGGGGCGCAGATGAGTTGGACATTCTCCCCAGAGGAAGAAGACCTCTTGGAGAGCTTCAGTATCTTACACTCGACGAATGATAAGAAGTATGTTCCCTTTAAAGCAGGGACTAGCTCCTTCCGTAAGGAGCTATACGATAGATATTCCTAAAGCGAAATATGTCTACTATAAGATAGAGGCGAAGCCGAAGAGAGGAGTTTCAAGAGATTCCTTACCCATCCTTCTGCAGCCGATTGATAGTATTCCCCCGAGCAAGCCAACTGGGCTAAGAGCTCAAGTAGATAGTCTAGGTAAGGTCCGTCTACAATGGAGTGCTAATAAAGAGGAAGACATATTGGGGTATCGCCTATACCGAGGAGAGAATAAGGGTGAAGAGTTAATCCCTATTACAGATGTAGCCATACGAGATACTCTATATCGGGACAGCATCAGTCTGCAATCTCTTAATAGTAAGGTGTACTATGCCCTGACAGCTCTTGATCATCGCTACAATCAATCAGAGCAATCAGAGCTTGTTGAGGCATTAAAACCTAATGTACTTGCACCAACGGCACCAAGTATTACTCGTATAGAGCATGATAAGGAGCATACTGTGCTTCACTGGGAAGCCGCAGATGACCCATACCTTACAGGTTTTATCATCTTTAGGAAGGAGCTAGGAAGTAATACCCTGCACCAAGTTGCGAAGATTGATGATAAGACCCAGAGAACTTATCGCATCAAAAGACGAACCAGGGAGGAGCTACATCTATCAGATGCAAGCCTACTCTAGTAAGAGGCTTCTCTCTGTGCTGTCTCAAGAAGTCGCTATCGGAGCTCAGATAAGTGAAAAAGCCTTGGTAGATAGCCATCTTAGCCTCAGTACCCTGCCAGAAGGAGTAATAGCTATTAAGTGGAAGACACAAGCTCCAGCACTCATAAGTGTAGCTCTCTATAAGACAGATGAGCAAGGACGCTATACCTCTATCGTGATAGCCTACCTGCCGAGGGAGAAGTCGTAGACAGTGAAACCCAACAGGAAAGAGCAATACTTATACCCTTGTAGTCAAGCATAAGGGCAGCAAGCCGCAAACGATTAAGAGAAGCGTAAATTTATGATGCGAAAGAAAATCCTACAAATAGTCTTTATATGGCTTATTATCATACTCTCCAGCCAAGCTCAGAACAATGGGAGGTATAAAGTGCTCTGTCTTTTGACAGGGTGCATAATACGGGGAGTAACCCTATGGGCTGGCTAGATTTTGAGTTTTTGCATCGTCTAAAGGTAAAGAGGAGCTCTTAGGTACATTTCAGCACGGCCCTGTAGAAGACTCTCTCCTTGGTGGGGCAAGCAACCTCCAACAATCGTCAAAGAATATAGGAATGAAGATGGAAATGCTCCTGATAGGATAAGAATCTGGAGTAGAAACGAAGCCCTTGTTTGGAATTGGAGCGAAGAAGTATTATGCTCAAGATTATAAAATCTTAGACAGGACATTGCCTTTGTATTAATCTTAGTTTTGACCACGGAGACCAAGGGGGCATTCATTCATCAATAAGATGCTTTTAATGGTGCACCTTGAGCTCATCCCGTCTCTATTAACCTCCATTACTTCCATAACCAGGGCGGGGTCGGAGTAAGTGTTAATCGTATGTTGTCAGACAAAGATCCTATTACCCTCAAGGCAACAAAAAGGTTTCGTTGAGAGCAACCTACCAATGGGAGTACCGAATAGTAGGAGACCCTAACCTGGGCACCGGCAGGCGTATCTTATAGTGAGGGTAAGTCTGTTGTTACGCTCAAGGGCGAAGACCTTATGAGCGAAGCCGACTATCAGTGCTTTGATTGTGAGTGGCAAATCCATTGCCTTCCGCATTAACCGCTATCACCGATGAGGCACGCACGGAGAGTCAATATAAGATCATCACGCTCAAGCCTACACTCACTGTCCCTCATATTGTCTCGACAGAGATGCAACAAAGAGCGTTGTCATAACTCTCAAGATGCCTCTATTTATGTGAGACTGGATAGAGCACTGAAGCCCAATGAAACTATTGGAATTGCTCGATTGATTGGGAATATCAGGAGAGGGTAGATAATATTGAGGGCTCTTGATGCCAATAATGGCTTTCTACATTCGGGGGCTCACAGCAGGAGCTATACCTTCACTCTCTTAGGGACACCTCTAATGGATTAGCTGCTTACGCCCAAGCACCTAGCCATGTCATCAATATGACCATCGCCGAGCGACCTGCCATCACACACTCGTTTACCAAGAAGGATGTGAGTTGCTTCGCTGGCACTGATGGTGCCATCACACTCACGGCCTCGGGCGGAACAGGGCGCTTCAAGGCACATCTGCTTGACGCCTCAGGGACGGAGATCGCACCCAAGAGTTTAGCTCAACAACTACTTTCTCCGCCTTCAGCAGGGCAATATACCCTCAAGGTTTATGATAGCAACGATTGCTTCGCACAAAAGACGGTGGAGGCAATGAGCTCATACACCGCATCACACTGGCTGAGCCTCCGAAAGCTGTGTGCTCTTTTTGGAGGAAGCTGTTGCTAAGTCCGCTTAGCTTATAACTCTTCTGATGGCTCCATCAGTTTTTAGAGCCTCAGGGGAACTCCACTCGCTAACGGCTACCAGGTTCGTATCATACGTCTGTCGGATGGCCGCAGTTTTATCCCTACTTCTGTACGCCCCGATGGGGGAGCCTATATCTACACTCTATCTAATATATCTAGAGGAGAATATCAGGTCATTGTAGAGGATGCCCGCTTTGATGCTCTCGCCCCCGAGGATAAGAATGCCCCTCGTGGTTGTCGAGCAAAGCTTGATATAACGCTCAATGCTCCTCCTCCCTAGATGTTGAGGTTAAGGAAAGTCCTTCGTTAGTTGTCACGGAGATAGTAACGGAGAGATAACAGCACATGCTAAGGGTGGCAAGCCCCATATAGCGAGCCGTCTGCCCTACACCTACACTTGGTATAAGCTAACCAATGGTTCTAACGAAGAGCTAAGTCAACAAACAGATAGTATCGCTCGTGGTCTTAGTGCAGGACAATATCAAGTGAAGATTACAGATGCTAATAACATCAGTGTATTATCTACCGTATTTACATTAGTTCAGCCCGAGGCCCTAAGCCTCAAGTTTAAGGTCATCAGCCCTAATTGTAGTGGAGGAGAAGGCTCTATCGAAGCGCTTGTCACGGGAGGCACTGCTCCATACTCATATGAGTGGAACAAGGAGGGTGAAACCAACTCAAGTCTTCGAGTTAACGAAATAGGGACCTACTTCCTCCATGTTACAGATAGTAGAGGCTGTACTATTGATGCTACAGCAGAGGTTTCTTCACCTGACGCCCTTGTTGTGCGACCAGAATTAGTGCACCCCAGTTGCTTTGGAGCTTCTAATGGTAGCATCAAACTCAATATCAGTGGAGGTACGAGTCCCTATACGATACGTTGGGAGGATAGTCCTAGTCTTACTACTCGTCAACGAGATAAACCCAGACTGGAGAATATGTAGCTCTGATATCTGATGCTGCTGGATGTACGCTACGCTATCGCTTGAGCTTGACACAGCCAGACGAACTCAAGGTAAAACCTCTCAAGCCTTTACTCTGTAAAGATCAAAGTCGTAATCTACGAGCTACATCCAATCAAGAGAATGTAAGCTACTCATGGTTGCGTAATGGTCAACCTCTCAGCGAAACTGGTAAAGAAGCTTTAGCGTTAGCCGATGCCGGCACTTATCGAAAATCATCGTGACCAATGAGGGCGGTTGCACAGCCTCCGCTGAGGTTATAATCCGTGAGAGTCAGACCGAACTACCCATTGATATTACAGCTCCAAGCTCTGTAGACCTAGGGAGCAGAGATCCATGTAGTTAATATCAGTCAAATCAAGGCTGATCGACTAAAATGGCACCTCCCTGTCGGGGCAGTTGTCAAGAGCCAGAGTGACGAGAGGCTTATCTTCACAATGAACTCTGCTGGTATATACACAGTAGCACTTGAGGGGCTATCTTGGAGACTGCTCAGCACTTGTTAGCCTAGCGTATCGAGGTACTACCTGCCGGGAGCGTGACTCTTCCCGATGATAAGGTTGGAGCCATGATCAAGCAGTTTCTTGTGACACCTAATCCAACGACAGGAGAATTTAAGGTCTTTATTGAGCTCCGAGAGCCTCAAGACTGTACACTGCGCCTCCTATCTCCGACCATGGTAGAGATGGATAAGAAGGCTCTAAAGAAAGTGCAAGTGCAAACTTTTGAGTACGAGCTGCGAGGAAATACCTCTGGAATCTATACCGTAGAGCTTCGTGTCAGGGAAGAGAGGTCTTTGCTCAGAGGTGACAAAAACAAGGCAACTAATTTATTTAGATTATAATCGTGATAGCGATGTGGAGATCTAAGCACACGGGCTTTGCTCGGACCATACTCTATAAAGTCTTACTCTTCTCTCTCCTCCTTTGTGGAGGAGGGAAGGAGTTGTGTGCTCAGTTCTACCCCATCCATGCGACTATTCAGTGGCCCTCTCCGCAGAGTCCGCACTTAGTGGACTATTATTCGGGCAGTCGTGATCGCCTTATCATCACGCTGCATAACCGAGATCTTCAGCAGCCGTTACTTCTGGCTCCTTGCGTTTGCAGATCAAAAGTAATGGCTTCCTTGCCCAGACCCGCGAGGAGCTGTCGTATCCTCAGCTGGAGCTTATGGCGGGTGTACCAGCGCGTCTGACGGCAACAGACTTGATGCCTTACCTTCGTCCGGAGAGCCTGCTTATCAATGGTCGTCTGCGTAATGGTCAGTTCCCGACAGGCTTTACAGAGATTTCTGTACAAGTGGTCGACTACTATAGCCAGCAAGTCCTCTCGTCTTGGCATACGGCTGCTGCTTATCTGGACAGTAAGCAGCCGCCAATGCTGAATCTCCCCCAGCGTGATGAGCAAGTGGGCTATCGTGACCCGCTCTTCATCCGCTTCCAGTGGTATCCTCGTCATCAAGGGTTGGCTGGTACGGAGTATGAGTTTGTCCTCAAGGAGCTCCCCGATAATGGCGCTGCTCCTCAGGCCGCCTTCGCCTATGGTAACGAGATCTACCGCACTCGTACGCGTCATACGACGCTCAACTATACTCACCTAGAGCCGATTCTCTTGCCCAATCGACGCTACGCCTGGCAGGTGCAGGCTATCGCTCGTGATGGTGTAGATGAGCTAGGTCTGTTTGAGCATGGGGGCTTCAGCGAAATATACTGGTTCACGCTCAACGAGAACTGCCCCGTGCCCACGGGGCTGAAGGCAGATCCCCGCTATGCTAAGGTGGACTTCTCGTGAATAGAGTCGTCGGTGCTACGGGCTATATGCTTGCCTGTCGCCCGAAGACGAGCAAGGATATCTACGAATGGAGCGAGGTGCAGTCCTACGGCGAGCGAATGACGCTTGCTCAGCTGAAGCCCGGCTGGACCTACGAATGGCGTGTGGGCACGCTCTGCACGGGCGATAAGCCTATCTACTCGGCCATTCAAGAGGTAACGCTGCCTAAGAGTAACGTAGACCTTCTGCGCGACTGTGGTAAGGAGCCACAGCGCTCCAACCTCAGTCCCGATCCCGCCTTAGATATTCAAGTGGGGGATACGGTTACCATTGGTGGTGACTATCCGATGGTGATTACCCAGCTCCAGGGGCTTGGTGATGGCTGGTATGCTCGGTCGTGGCACGACACGACTCCAGCTCTATCATCGAGCTTCCACGAGTGGCCCTTCGCTTTGATCGCCTTCGTATCAATATCGAGAAGTGTCAGATCGATGGGCTTGTCGAGGCTATCTACGCAGATCAGCCTGGCGGTATTGCCGATCTCGACAAGATCGATGATGGGGGTAAGAGGTCCAGCCAAGTAAGCTACGCATCGAGAGCGTCAAGGTAGACTTCGCCCTCGGGAGATGCCTGAGATGAGCTTCGGACCCCGAGACCGGAGAGCTGGAGGTGACCGATGCAGAGGGCAAGCCACAGCGTATTAGCTCGACCTTCCCTGAGGAGGGGCGTCTGCTTCGGCTTCCCAATGATCATCACCGACAGTAAGGGCGATAGCTATCAGCTTAGCCCCGACGAGTCGTCTGAGGTGAGTAGCGGTGGTGCATCATCAGGTACCTCATCAACGGAGGGACGCGTAGGCACGAAAGCAGGCCTCAAGGTAGAGCGTGTGAGCGGATTGGCTGCTTTTGATGCGAGCCGCTTAGCTCATGGCATGAACCAGTTCGCTTTGAGCCATCAGCACTGCAGGCACGCTATGCGCTGAGCGGCACGGAGTCCTGGTACCAGAGCTCCGTCAAGCTGGACGAATACTACAAACCTTTTGCTAAGGTGCTATCGCCCCTGGAGCTCGTCCTCGTGGGTGAGCAGGATGTCGCATGGCACGCTACAGGGGAGAAGACGATTGACCTGAGGCCGTTCGCTTTTGCTACGTCTCCTAATAGTCCCGCACTGCCAGCAGAGCTCCACGAAGAGCAAGACCTGGAGTCTCAAGCTACCGGGCAACGGATGCCTGGAGTAGCTATGATGTCTATGCGATCTATGAGGGGCAGGTCATCGGTAAGCTCTAGTGTCGTAAGCTATCGAAGCAGCACCATAAGCTGACGCTGGCTACCCGCCATGAGGCCAAGCTGACAAGGCGCAGATGAAAGCTGAGCTGAATAGTATCGTACGACTCGGTGGGTATTCACTTCGATGTCGCAAGTGGATGCTCGCATGCGAGGAACTATAGCTGGGATCGTGACGGCGACGGTAAGCTCAGCGTGGTAGGCAAGAGCTTCTTCGGTCAGCTGCGCGAGGTGTAGAGAGGTGCGCGAGATGGAGTACCTGAAGAGGCTTATCGCAGCTTGCAGGTACGCTTGATGGCGTCTACCTCTTCGTTGTGGGCGCGGCAGGAGGCTTGGAGTCTCAGCCGAAGGACTTGCTGGGTGAGATGCCTCGTCGTAGTCGCTTCGGATATATCTTCTCAGAATAGCCCGAGATGGAGATGTGTCTGCCTTAAGCCATACCATTGCCCACGAGCTTGGGCACGGGCTCTTCACGCTACAGCACACCTTCGATGACGAGTACGGGGGGGCGGAGAGTCAGGATCAGACACGCAATCTGATGGACTACACCACGGGCAAGGAGCTTGCTGCCTTCCAGTGGAATGTCTAGAATCCAGCCGTCTTCACTGCAGCGGATAGAGGCAGGAGGTTCGTTTCCTCTCCGGATTCGCACTGAGTCCTAAGCTGGATCTGATTCGGGTCCGCGATAGCAGGAGCCTGTATGTGGCTAGTCTATTCAATGACCAGCTTGTGCAAGGGACGCTACCTGGATTTATAGTTGTTAAGCCTGGTGGTCCAAAACAGAGGCCTACGCGCGAATAGGCTCACTTATATCTCTGTTTTGAGTCAGGAAAGCCCTATAACCCCACGACGGTGGAGACAGGCGAAGGGCCTATAGCCTGTTCTATGTAGCTTGATCAGTGTGGGAAGGAAAGGCTTGCGGTCGTTCGCCATGGCGATCTGTCAGAAGTCTTCACAGTACAGAGGCGGGGGCAGATGGGGCAGAGCTAAACGAGCTCTGTTGCGATGTCGATCGAGCGGAGATCAGAGGCCTCTTCAAAAGGTTCTTAAGTGTGAGATTCTAGGAAATCAAGTAATGATGCTTGGGTAGAGCAACCGCTCCCTCTTAATTGTGACACTGGCGATATTGTAGCTCTACAGCACGCGGATGCCAAGAGCGCTAAAGAGGCAAGCGATGGTAGCCTTGATGAGACTTGTTGGTTACTTAAGCAGTATCAAGATGAGCCCTGTTTCTTCGAGGCATGTAGGTATTCATGAGCGAGATAAAGATACTGAATCGCCTTATTCGTGATGATGTAGATGACAGCATCTGGGAGTTCTCCTATAGTAAGCTGAGTGTAGGGGGATACCTTCTTCCTTGATAAGCTTCTCTTGAGTACCCCAGAGTCAGATCGTCTAACACTTCTCCGAGATGGCTTTATGGCTAATGGAGGGAAGTGGCTGCAGATCCTCTTTAGTAAGAGCAAAGGCTTTTGGAATAATGATGTGACCATTCCCGACCTCCTCCCTTGATGAGTGAGTTGGGGCACTGGGTACAGCTTATATTATAAGGATTTGTCCATCCCGATTACGACTGGGGTGGTGAATGATATTGGCATTTCTGGGTTTGATGAGCTGAAGTATTCACTTGCATCTGTTACCCTGTGTGCCTTGGGACTGGTCGAGATAGTGATAACTTCTTCTACACCAGACAGGCTGATAATGGTCTACTTTATGATCTGGGCTGAACCTCCTAACTCTTGGGGACGTATTGTCTTCCAGGATGGACACATAACCTTTTGTACAACACTTTGTTGGCCAGCTCCATGGCGAGTATCTGCACACTTTCAGATAAGCGTCTCCCTAGAGCATATAATATCACGACCCAGCTATCTGTCTCTCCTTCGAGCCCGTTGTCATTATTGCTTCAGCGCGACTCACGAGGGCTTAGAGTATTAAGGCTGAGGTAGAATATCGATCCTGCTTTGCTTGGCGGCTGTCTATCAGCGAGTATCTTGCTGATAACGCTTTGGGGCAAGATATGGAGGACCTTGAGGGAACTATGCTGCCATACAGCTGCCGTCTTAACTGCTCCTTTGACAGAGGGAGGATCGTTGGTCACTTATAGCGCGATTGCTTCCGGTATAGCGTCGCAGCGGCTGATGAGGCTCTGAAATCAGGGCGATTGAAGCTCGGAAGCAGTGAAGCTATGATGCCCAGTATGAAGACTTCTATCAGGCTTTGGGGAGCAGCTTTATAATGTGGCAGCGTGGACAGATGGTGGGTGCAGGTGTGGCCCAGCATATCGCTCCATCAGAGCGGTGAGTATCGCTTCAAGTCTATTAAGCGACTTGTGGCCGAGTAAGCTCTGTGGCAAGGAGGCTGCTGTGGCTAAGGCTTTGGGGTATGCCACCCGTAAAAACTCGTTGGCCTACCTAGACTGTCTGAGCTTATTCGTAAGAATCGGCAGTTGGTAGAGCTCCTCGGGCAAATTAAGAGTGCAGTGGTAAGACATTGGAGCAAGCCGTTGATGGCTTTTGTCAAAGGTTTAAGGACTCTATATGAGTCGTGTCCCAAAGAATCCATCAAGTCGCTGGATGAGTTGCTCTGATGACTTTGAGTACCTCGTCAATGAGCATCTTCCAGACCTAGCCGAGACATAAGCAAGACCAGCTCGCTGCATTTATCAATGAGATGATGCAGACAACGGATAAGTTCAAGGCTGGGGCAACTACCTCAGAAGTCATCCGTCATCCAGAGAAAGTATATAAGTCGAGAGCAATATCGGTAAGCTGTCAAATATAGAGCTAGAAGGACTATCTCTGATGTTGGGAAAGTATCAGGTTTGATATTAAATGGACAGGCTATTCTAAATTTAGGGAAGATGCCATCAGTGTATATGTTGATACCAAGAACTATGCATCGGTGAGTGACATGTTCAGAGACTTGGGACAGTTCAAGGCATACCTGAAAATCTCAAGCTTTGAGCAACTACGGCATAATTCAGCAAGCTCGTCCTGGCATGAGTGAGGAGAAAATAATCAAGCAGCTGGAGCGTATGATAGCGAAGGGATGCAAGGAGTGTCTTTGATGTGAACCGTGACCTATGGCATAAGATGGGCTTCAAGGAATGGGTAGATTTAGCGGAATATTGCTCTCGAAGCAGCTGTCACAGCATCCAGCATTCAGACGGATGATTAAATTAACTAAGTAGTCGTTTCATATATCCATGAATGAGTATATCCAGATCGACAAGATCAAGAATGTAGAAGGAGCATTAACCCTCGTCACGGGAGACTATTCCTATGAGGAGAATGGGCGGGCTACCTCTATATTGATGGTGTCTTGCTTGAGAAGAGGAGCCTGCTCTCGATATCGTTTCCGTAGGAGAATACGTCTATGTGGTATGGTTGTGGGAGGTTTGAGCTCTATTCAGCACACTCTGCTCAAGATCTTTGAGAAGAAGGTCTTCCTTCTCAGATAGGAATATAGGCGGTTACATTGGGTATCATATTCGCGACCCTAAGACCTTTGAGGCGAGTGAGAATATCCTTTCGATCTCAGACGAGCAACCTCTCTTAGCGCAAAACGTCCCTTATAGCTTCTATAAAGTGGGTGAGGAGGTTATCGGTTATAAGATCTTCGAGTATAAGCTCAGTCGTTTAAACTACTCTGGCGAGGTGCTTTGGACCTTGACTTACCCCTGTGCGAAAGTAGTCGCGATGAACCTGACGACTACGATAACCACGATAACTGGATAAGGTGCTGGGGATAGCTACAAGGTCTGCTCTGGATCTGCACCTGTTGGTACCGACTTATAGCTCTGGATCTGGAGACATGCAAGCCCGTGCATCTGTTCTCCGGGGCTGGTTTGATGAAGATCATTCCAACTACACCGTTTTTAGATGGCTTGGGGTGGTGCTTCTTCCGTGAAGCTGAAAAACCATCGTATTAATCAGTAATTTGGGGGTGCAGATCCTTGATGCTGCTACAGCCAAGATCATCGAAGGCTATTCTTTTCGGAGGTTGATCCGCAAGGGATCAGGGGGCTTTCGAGTATTTCGATGCCGCACGACTCCAAGGGACTACTTTACATTCATTGCTGAGCGCCCCTACGAGATCTTATGGTACGGGATGGGCTGGTGTCTTTGACCTAAAGGCTCGTAAGTTGCTGTGGACGGATGAAGTCACCCCAAAGAGAAAAGAGCCGAGGGACTTCATCTGGTCATTACCCGCCCTGTATACTACGCTGGAAACAAGATCTACGTCTTGGACAACAGCAATACCTCTATATCTACCAAAAAGCAATGATGGCTAGGGCGCAGGTGCCTGCGCAGCGCGAGGCGACCGCCTCCGCTGCTTGTGCCACTCACTCCTCTTTGGGGATGGGAATAGTAGCGACCTATAGGTCGTGCGGGGCGACCAGCGTATTGGTCGAGGCGCGAACTACTATAGGTTACTACCACCGACCACTATTGGTTGACTCGTGAACCACTATAGGGTTTGTACTACGAACGAGTAGTGGTTTGCATCCCCTCCTCCGCAAAGCCCCCCATGCTACGCGCTCTGCGCCCCGCCGTACTCCCGCTGAAAGGGCTAACTTGGACAGCAAAGATGCTCCGTTTTTAGATCCTTCGAGCTGATGGCTCGTACACGAGGCGAGACTCGATCGCCCGCCCTTCACATAGTAATAAGCTCACATGCTATAAAGCTCCATAATAATAGTCTCATGTATATCCTCAGGCAGTCTTCGTCTACTCGTGCTGCTACTGACACTCAGTTCGGTGTCGAGTGGTCAGCTGCTTTGGTCAGTACTATCCTGTTCATGCGACTGTTCAGTGGCCCTCCCCAGAGTCCGCACCAGTGGACTATTATTCGGGCAGTCGTGATCGCCTTTATCATCACGCTGCATAACCGAGATCTTCAGCAGCCGTTACTCCTGGCTCGCTTGCGTTTGCAGATCGCGAGTAATGGCTTCTCGCCCAGACCCGCGAGGAGCTGTCGTATCCTCAGCTGAGCTAGCGGGTGTACCAACTCCGTCTGACGGCAACAGACCTGATGCCTTACCTTCGTCCGGAGAGTTCTGCTTATCAATGGTCGTCTGCGTAATGGCCGTCTCGACAGGCTTTTACAGAGATTTCTGTACAGGTGGTCGACTACCATAGCCAGCAAGTCCTCCTGTCTCGGGCATACAGGCGCGCGTTTATCTGACAGTAAGCAGCCGCCAATGCTGAACCTCCCCAGCGTGATGAGCAAGTGGGCCTATCGTGATCCGCTCTATCCGCTTCCAGTGGTATCCTCGTCATCAAGGGTTGGCTGGTACGGAGTATGAGTTTGTCCTCAGGAGCTCCCTCGATAATGGCGCTGCTCCTCAGGCCGCCTTCGCCTCATGGTAACGAGATCACCGCATACGCACGCGCCATACGACGCTCAACCATCCTCACCCCAGAGCCGATTCTCTTGCCTCAATCGACGCTACGCCTGGCAGGTACAGGCTATCGCTCGTGATGAGTGGATGAGCTAGGTCTGTTTTGAGCATGGGGGCTTCCAGCGAAATATACTCGGTTCACACTCGACGAGAACTGCCCCGTGCCCACGGGCTGAAGGCAGATCCCCGCTATGCTAAGGTAGACTTCTCGTGGAATAGGGTCGTCGGTGCGCACGGGCTATATAGGCTTGCCTGTCGCCCGAAGACGAGCAAGGATATCCATGAATGGAGCAGAGTGCAGTCTACGGCGAGCGAATGACTTGCCCAGCTGAAGCCCGGCTGGACCTACGAATGGCGTGTGGGCACGCTTTGCACGGGCGATAAGCCATCTACTCGGCTATTCAAGAGGTAACGCTGCCTAAGAGTAACGTAGACCTTTCTCGCGCACTGTGGTGAGCCACCGCGCCCCTAACCTCAGTCCCGATCCCCGCCTTAGATATTCAAGTGGGGGATACGGTTACCATTGGTGGTGACTATCCGATGGTGATTACCCAGCCCAGGGGCTTGGTGATGGCTGGTACTCCGGTCGTGGCACGACACGACTCAGCTATCATCGAGCTTCCACAGTGGCCCTTCGCCTTTGATCGCCTTCGTGATCAATATCGAGAAGGTCAGATCGTGCGCTTGTCGAGGCTATCTACGCAGATCAGCCTGGCGGTACTGCCGATCTCGACAAGACATCGATGATGGGGGTACAGAGTCCAGCCAAGTAAGCTACGCATCAGAGAGCGTAGGTGGACTTTCGCCCTCGGGGAGATGCCCGAGATGAGCTTCGACCCTCGAGACCGAGAGCTGAGGTGACCGATGCTGAGGGCAAAGCCACACGCGTATTAAGTCGACCTTCCCGAGGAGGGGCGTCTGTTTGGCCCTAATGATCATCACCGACAGTAAGGGCGAGAGCTATCAGCTTAGCCCCGACGAGTCGTCTGAGGTGAGTAGCAGTGGTGCATCATCAGGTACCTCATCAACGGAGGGACGCGAGGCACGAAGCAAGGCCTCAAGGTAGAGCGTGTAAGCGGATCGGTTTTTGATGCGAGCCGCTTAGCTCAAGGTATAGGCCCGGTTCGCTTTGAGCCATCAGCACAGGCATCGCTATGCCCTTTGACAGCGATAGAGTCCTGGTACCAGCGCTCCGTCGCTTTGGACGAATACTACAAGCCTGCCAAGGACTATACGCCCCTGAAGCTCATCCCTACGGGAGAGCAGGGATGTCGTCGCAGCACGATATCGAAGGGAAGAAGACGATTGACCTTAGCCGTGTTCCGCTGCTACGTCTCCTAATAGTCCTGCACTGCCAGCAGAGCTCCACTGAAGAGCAAGACCTGAGTCTCAAGCTACCGGCAGCGGGATGCCCAGAGTAGCTATGATGTCTATGCGATCTATGAGGGTGAGGTCTGGGTAAGCTCCGTGTCGTAAGCTATCCGAAGCAAAGCTATCGTGTGCGTCTCGTATCTGTGGAATGGGCAGCGTGTAAGGATGTCCTCAGAGCTAAGTCAGCACCTCAATAAAATCTACCAGCAAGTAGGGGTAGAGTTTAGGCTCGCCGAGACGGATGCCTTCCAAGCAGAGCTATCGAACGGGCATATCAGGGCAAGACCTTAAGAAGCTCCGTGACAGCCAGCTGAAGAGCAACACCCACTCGGCAAGGATGAGGTCTGTGTCTTTGTGCTCAGTCAGAGCTAAGCAGTCATCAGCTCGAGGATGTAGGAGGGCTTAATGCCTCGCAAGAGTCGTTTCGGCTACATCTTTACAGGCAATAGCCCCAATGGGAAAAGCCTTGCCCCGTTACCCCTAGCCCACGAACTGGGTCATGGCCTCTTCACGCTCCAACATAGCTTCGACGATGAGTACGGAGGTAAGCAGTCACAGGATAAAACTCAGAACCCTCATGGACTACACGGTGGGGGCGACCAAGCTCGTGGCATTCAGTGAATATCATCTCTAACCCAGCTCCATTCACAGCCTTAGACAGAGAGAAGGATGCACACATTAACCGGGAGACTCAAGCGAGTCCATATAAGCAACAAAGCTTCTGAACGCTTGGCTAAAGAAGCCTGCTGCTCTAATGACGCTCATTCGCTTCTTCCTAAGGATGCTACGATATTCTCATCGCCGTGGCGATGCCTCGCTAGAGCAAGTGCCTCTTGGAGCCGTTACTACCTTCACGGCAAGAGGAGGTTTATAGAAGTAACTACGACACTAATCATGAGAAGTTCTTACTATATAAGAATGATAGGAGAGCTATTTGCCCCTGGAGGTTGAGTCAGGTACTCCGTCTGAGCTTACGTTTTGATTACGACAAATGCTTGCTGTTCATAGATGGTGAGAGCTTCCGATTGATTGCTCTAGCTGTGCTCAGCTCCGCGCTCAGATTAACTCTTCTATAATTGAGATTAGCAAAGCTACTGAGGGTCTGCTTCGATATGCTATTGACCTGGAGACATAAGGAAGGTAAGACCATTGAGGATAATCATGTTTCTTCAAACAAGGAGGTCATCTCATTGCTTAAAGCGGAAGTTGTTAGGCTCTCAAAGTAAGACTCCCAATCAAAAGCATCTCAATCCGAGTCTACAGGATGTTACAGGCCTATGAGCAGATTAATGGCAGACGCTTTGTCGTGAGTTACTGTTCCATCCTTGTGTAAGTAAATCTGTTGAGGAATGGAGTGCCTTAGCGTCAAGAGTCTTTAATGAATCAGGCTTAGGATAAGGATATCCTTATTACGATTCCTTATATGACACTTCCTGGTTTGGTCGGGGATCTGGATCTACCTTCTATATGCCTGGTGTCGCACAGGGCACTCAAGCTGTGATAGCCCCACCCAGGACGCTTTGACAACCCAAGTATCCGGCTGGCAGGAATCAGGCTGATGGAAGATTTTATCCTCGAGGTCTCCCGTCAGACTCGTAAAAAGGTTACCTCTATAAGGGGATATTTCTCAGCATCTCGTTCTATTACCGTGGTTGCGGACCACAAGGCGGGAAAGGAACTTAGTGGCTATCCTTATAATAGGTTATCATCCCATATCCAGAAGGGCAGCGACCAGTTGATCATAATGTTGTCCAGACATACCAAACAAGAGAGCGTATTAGGTTAAAAGACCTTGGTGCCACTCGATGGGGAAACATTACGCCACAGGGTTATGGGCATGATGATAATCAAAAATGGCTGGAGCAGAACTACTGGCCAGTATTCTTCAAGCTAGCGGAATATGCTGATCAGTTTGATCAGTATGAGCCCTCATACAGTATCCGACCCTATACACTATCGAGAGGGCTTTTTGATGCTGATAATGGTAAGGGCTAGAATTATGAAGCTCTACCTCTTGCAGTATGCCTACGAGAATGTACTTAAAAAGCTTAATCTTAATCTTCGCTCAGGGCTTTTACTTCAAGTAGGAGCATACTCTGACGGATAAGACCGATTGGGTCCTCACTGTTATGTGGATGAGCCTGTATGCAGTACTTGATGGGGCATCCGTAAGCGCTGGCTTTCGTAGGCCTTGATGCTGTTCCAGATGCTTTTAATGTCTTTTTATAGTACGATCCGAGGGAGATTATACTAATGCCAGCTTTTGCAAGTATATCACTTATACTTCCTGGATCAATCTCCTCTAAATCAATCAAAACAGCTGAGGGAGTACATCAGCAAACCCTCTGTTTGGGCTGATCAAAGATCAGGCTAAGGTAGAGTATAGAGCCTATTAGTAGAGGAGCCACTGAAAGAGGTTCGAAACAGTTGGCTCGTGGGCTACAAACGAGGTCTTAGAAAGACTACTGAAAGTCTGATACTAGAGGCGCTTTTACGTGTTGTTCTCATCGATATCGTTGATGCCCAGGAGCTTTTTGATAAGATCAGGGCATCCTAAATTAGCATCAACAAGTTGATGCCTTAAGAGTAGTTGTTGACATAAGAAATCATCGAAACTTTAAGGCTTTTGGGCTGACTGATGAGCTATGAGGAAGAATAGCAAGTACAATCAATACTGATGGTTATGCTCAAATTGTTTCTAATCTCAGGGTACTCATTGATAAGTTTGACTCAAAATAAAATCAAAGGCTTAGAGCTGCTGGTTAATAACTTGGGCCATACGGAGTCATCATTTCGTGAAGGAGCGGAATGGACACTACGGTATCTGGCGAATAATGCTGATGAATTTACTGGTGCTTCAAAGATTAGCTTTGAGGTTCCAGAAATACTACCTAATGGCAGAAAACGTATTGCTGATATGATTGTAAACTATCCGGGTCAATCTCAGTCTATTACGAGTTCAAGTCGGGAAGAATCTTCCTCCGAATGATTTTGTCGGGCAGTTCTCGAATGATTTAGATAGACCTAACTTTAATATAGATAACTGAGGTGGGTATTCGATGGTGAGGAAGATACAGGCAAATGATTTACAGAAACTTAGACATAAGTTAGAGTCGGTAATAACTCATAAAATGGCTAAAAAGATATGGATATGCTAGTGCGAATGGTATGATTAAAGATCTGCTTGATAAGGTGTTTATAATAAACTAGATTATGAAGATAAAAGAAGTACGAGAGATCATAAGAGGAGCTGGATACATACGGAATAGTCCTCTAGGCATTATGTGGTTTCGCGGAGAAAGCACAGAACTGAATGGGGTTGAAATTTCGAAGAAGGAGCTTTTTCTTCGGGCAGGTTTGCGAGGAGGGGTATTTGCGGCTATGATTCCTAGTGGAGACATCTACGAGATGACTTCCGATGGGATTAAGCTACAGCTACAAGTAGATGAAGCTGTAGGATATCCGAAGATAGGCGAACTCCCCTATTTCTATGTCATGAATAAACGAGATAAGGAGAAAGGGGAATACATCTACAGATATATTCAAAATGGGGAGGTGTTATGGACTAGATCATATCCCTATAGACTCATCGAGCAGTTTGGGGACTATGCTCTCCTATGGGGCACCTTAGGAGGACATAAAGGAAAGGTGGTTGTCAGCTCATCGAGCTCGCTACTGGAGCTGTGCTTTGGGAATTAGACCATCCTGATGCTTATATCAGCCAAGTTTACCCCTATGAGGATAAGGTGATTATTGTCTGGTTTTGGGAGATAGGGACTAAGGGAACGAATCGGGTGCTGTGCGTGGAGGTGCCATCAGGGAAGGTATTGTGGGAGAATGATGCCTCACGAGAGTACAAAAAGTATGGAGAGGATAAGCTGGTACAGTTCTATGTCCATTATTGGGAGGACGGCAATGATGATGATGACTTATACGCAGAGCTGGATGTTCATACTGGCGAGGTCTATACTCGTAGGTATCCAGGCTATAATGCCAATGTATTTGTCACGACTATCTACAAGGACTACCTGTTCTATGGCGCAGAGAAAGCTGATGCCTATGTCGGAGCGATAGACTTACGCACTCATGAAATGCTGGATGAAGTAAAGGTTGATTTTACGCCAGGTGATTTCAATCACATAAAGAGCATCGGCGTACACGAAGGCAGCTCTACGTCGAGATTCAGACTGAACACGACCATAGCGACATCCATGTCTTGGACCTAGACGAGGACGAGTAATTCATAAGTTTAAGCAACTGAACCCAATATAATTAGCGAGTGAATATCAGTACTCAACTCACCGAGTCTTCTATTAGCAGTCAGGGCTTCTTATAATAGACTAGCTTAGGAAGATAAAAGAAGTACGAGAGATCATAGGAGGAGCTGGATACATACGGAATAGTCTCTAGGCATTATGTGGTTTCGTGGAGAAAGCACAGAACTGAATGGTGTTGAAATTTCGAAGAAGGAGTTCTTTTCTTCGCTGGTTTGCGAGGAGGGTATTTGCGGCTATGAGTCCCAATGGAGACATCTACGAGATGACTTCGAGTGGAATTAGGTTACAAACTACAAGTAGATCAAAGCTGTAGGATATCCTATGATGAGGTGAACTCCCCATTTCTATGTAGCTTAATAAGCGAGATACAAGAGAAAGGGGAAACTACTCTACAGATACATTCAAAATGGGAGAGTGTTATGGACTAGATCATATCCCTATAGACTCGTTGAGCAGTTTGGGGACTATGCTCTCCTATGAGGGGACCATATTCATACGTAAAGAAAATGCTTGTCAGCTCATCGAGCTCGCTACTGGAGCTGTGCTTTGGGAATTAGACCACCCAGGTGCTTGTGTCAGCCAAAGTTTATCCCCTACGAGGATAAGGTCGTTATCGTATGGTTTCCCTCCTATGGGAGAATAAAGAGTACCAGTCGTGTGCTGTGTGTGGAGGGTGCCATCAGGGGAAGTTATCTGGGAAAATCGATAGCTGCAAGGATACTACCAAAAAGTATGGAAACGACAAACTAGTATTCTTCTACTCTTCACTTTGGGAGGATGGATATGAGCGTGGAGATAATCACCAGCTTTGCAGAGCTAGATGTACGGACTGGAGCCTTTCAAATGTATAAGTTCCCAGGCTATAACACTCAGTACCTATGTAACGACGGTCTACAAGGACTATCTTTTCTATGGGAACACTCAACTATTACTTTCTTCGTTGGGGACTATCGACTTTACGTACGCACGAGATGCTTCCAGAGGTTAAGATTGACTACACACCAGGAAATCTGAACCAAATATCGAGTATCGGCGTACACGAAGGGACAGCTCTACGTGGAGATTCAGACAGAGCTTGATCATAGCGATATACACGTTCTCGACCTAGACGAGGACGAGTAACCTATAAGTTTAAGCAACTGAAACCAATATAATTAGCGGTGAACATCAATACTAAGCAACTACCGAGTCTTCTATTAGTAGTCGGGCTTCTTTCTCCTCGTCCTGCCTCCTCAAGGAGACTGCGGTTCCCATCGCCTCGTCCTTCGAGGTTACGATTGACAGAGGATAAGACCTCTCCGAGTGACGTCAGGCTACAGAACAATAGCTATGGAGACTGACGAGTATGAGTGGACGTTTGAGGCGTGTGTACCTGCCAGCTCAAGGGATCAGGCTCCCGAGGTCTGTAACCTCACGAAGCAGGTGAGCATAAGATTCGCTTACGCGTATGGAATGCTGTTGATGAGCGCATCAGCGAGCAGGTTATCCGTGTGGACTCTGCGATGAGTATTGACTTTGACTATGCTATTGCTATCAATGATATTGCTCCAGGGGTAGTATCTACTCAGCAATAAGAGCCGAGGGGTAGTCGCTATGAGTGGACTTTTGAGGGAGGTAGCCCCAGCTCATCTACAGAGCAATATCCTCGGCTGTTACTTTTGCAGATGGAGGCACGCATCGCATTCATCTCAAGGTCTTCAATGGTAGTCGTTATGAGGAGCTAAAGTCAAAAGCTTTACGCTACAGCCCGCTATGCAGGCAGACTTCGACTATGAGCCCATTGCCGTAGACCAAGACTGGGAGGCCCCTTTAACGCTACAGACTCGGAAACCTGAACCAGTGGAGGACTAAGCTATCGTTGGTCTTGCGGTGCTACGATAGATAACGCTGCTGCTGAGCACCCTTCGGTGCGCTTTGAGCGGGCTGGTATTTATCGCCTTAGACCATGGTTTGCAAGTAACGGCAAGGGAGGACAAGGTTGTTGAGAAGACATTAACGATAAAACCCAATAGTGGTTTGGTCTTTCAGCAAGACCTTAAGTTTGGCATTAATGAAGCTAAGAATAGTATCGGTTGCTTCTATTCCTCTCGCTTAGGTGGTGTGTTAACCTCTCAGCGTATCGCACAAGAGAATGTAGGGGCAAGTATTGACTTCGGGTTCTTTGCGTTGAACTCCTCATTCAATTACTGCTATTTCTTCTCTCCACTTGAGGCACGAGCTAACGCTTTCCCAGCGATCCCCAATGCTATAGCCTCTACCTTCATCAATAGCCCATCAGCTATGGGGATCCTGGTGAGTAATGATAGCTTTGAAGCCCTAAATAATGCACAAGCTCTTTCTCGATTTACTCAGTGGGCGGAGCCTAGTAGAAGGCACTTCACCAAAGCGCAGAACCCACACTTCGTTCTGTTTAGAACCTCTGATGGCAGTAGGGGGATTATTAGAGTCAAAGGCTTTGTGGAGGCTGGAGCTCAATCATACATTCTTGCAGATGTCAAGATAGAAAAACGACTAGGAGAATAAGATTATGTTTATGCTACGTACGTCAAGGATATATTTCACCATAGCCTTTTCTTTACTCTTAGCCATAGCTATGCTGGCGATCTCGCCAAGCTTGAAGGCCCAGAATGTGGACATAGAGGAGGTCATGAGCTTCCGGAAGAAGAAGCCGATCAAGATTAGTGGTAGTATTTCGACCAGTGCCTCCTACTTTTCTACAAGCGCACAGCACAGCAGAAGCTTTCTACTTATCAAGTGACGGGGTGCAGTTAATATCTCCGTGTATGAGCTCTTCAATATCCCTGTCTTTAATCTCAACAACTACGGCTCTAACTCCAGCTATCCATCTCTTCCTAATCGTCTCAGCCTGCACCCCTCATATAAGTGGATCAAGGCACATATTGGCGATGTGTCGATGACCTTTAGCCCTTATACGATGAGTGGTCATCAGTTTACGGGGTTGGGGCTGGAGCCACACCTGGGAAGTGGCAGATCTCCGCGATGGGTGGGCGATTATTACGTCGGGTTGACTTCAATCCTGAGTTGCCGAGTATTAGACCAACCTACTGAGCGCTGGGGGCTACGGGCTCAAGAGTCGCTATGATGGAGATGATTCTTCATTGAGGTACAGTGTTTACGGCTAAAGATAAAGCTGATGTTATCTCTTTTGATGCCGATGCTCTTGGTCTTAGTCCCAAAGCCAACCTTGCATTGGGTATCGAGGGAGGACTTAGTCTCATCAAGGATCTGCAGTGGTCTTTTGAGTATGGTCTTAGTCTGATGCATGCAAGACCTCCGCACTAATGCTCGTCAAACTTATCATGCTTTTAAGACTGAGCTTAGCTATGAACTAGTGGGTAATCATATCGGTCTTGCTTATGAGCGTATTAGTCCAGACTACGAGACTCTAGGTGCTTACTACTTTAATAATGACTACGAGAATTTAACAGTCAATTATAGTCGAAACTTCTTCTCAGATAAACTAAGCCTAGCACTGAGTGGTGGGGTACAGCGAGATGACCTCTCCGGCGACAAGAAAGAAAAGAACAAGCGTTTTTGTAGGCTCAGCTAATATCGGCTTTACGCCCAGTGAACGTTTCTCGCTATCGCTGTCGGCATCAAGCTTTCAGGGGCATCGTAATATCAAATCTAGTTTTGATTATATCAATCAGCAGATGCCCTATGAGAATCTTGATACGCTGAACTTTGTACAGCTCAACAACAGCCTTGACCTCAACATGAACTGGCAGGTCAAGCAGAGGTAAAGCACAAAACCATAGCCTCCTCAGCAAGCTTAGGCTATCAAGAAGGTGCAGATAAACAGGGAAGATATATTATGCCAGGGTAAGCTCACCCGCTTTCTTAACCTATCAAGCAACTATAGCATTGATTTTTCAGCACTCAAGCTTGCTATAAACTTTGGTGTTAATGGGAGTAACAACTATGCTCTTCGAAAGAATATGTTCACTTGTGGGCCCATGCTTAATCTTAACAAGCGCCTTTTGAAAGATGCGATGAGTATGGGACTAACATTATCTTATAATCAAACGCGCGATGAAGGGAGCTACAGGCAAGCATATTCAACCTCCGCTATCAAGTTGAGTTATCGGTTCCTCAAGCGACATAGCCTAAAATGGTAGTTTTGTCTTATCAGAGTCGTTCTTTCCATAACCTGCAGACAGCCCCCAAAATCCTCTATAACGAGTCAAATTGCCTATAGTTTCTCATTCTAGAATATCATTCACCTATGCACATAAGTACATTCTTTAAAAACTCTTGTCTAGTCATCTTTTGTAGCCTTTTGTGGCTTGCAGAGAAAGAACAACTCCCAGGAGATACATCCTCAGACACAAAAAATGCCTATCAGAATATAGAGGAGGCTCAGGCTGCTGTCGAAGCTTTGTATCATCTTGGCTATCCTTCTATCGCCCCTAGAGGCAGATGCCAACAAAGGTCTCCCCTTAGCTTGGTCTGTTTATCTCTCAAGACTCATTGAGAGTGAAGCCAGTGAGGGCTATTATCCTGATCTACACCAAGGGGAAGGTGAGTAGTCCCTAAAGTCCAAGAGCTTAGCAAGAGCTATACACGAGTTATTTCGATGCTATTGAGCAAGCTGACACCATTATAGCACGCATAAATGACAGTCCCATCTGTGAATGTCCAAGAGCGGGAGAGACTACAAGGAGGCTAAGTTTTTCGGAGCCCTTAATCGCTTTTTTCTCTACTTTAGAACTTTTTGGAGCTCACCCACAACTCGTACCAGCTCAACATCAGGGACAGAGGTAGCTCTTTATTCTTTAGTCATTAAAGATCTTCAAGATGCTATTGCTCGCTTACCCCATAAGACCTTTATAGAGAATAAATCTCGAGTTAGTGCTTTCATAGCTCGAGCTCTTTTGGCGGAAGTTTATATGCAGATGAGTGGGTTGCCACTGCGAGAAAACAAGTGGGCAGAAGCTACCGCTATCTTGAGGCCTATCTTAGCATCAGGGAAAGTATCAACTTCTAGGACATGGTCCCAGTAAGATTTATCTGCCTACAATAAGTTGCGTCAAAACCTCACGGCTCAAGAGTACCTGCATACTTGGCAGGCAAAAGATGGTAGTTCGAGGTCTATTTTCTCTTTTCCTAGCAAGGCGAAGGGCTGGAGTAATGTGAAGACTACTGTTGCCTTTAATGCTTACGAGCCAAGCAAGCTCCTACAATCATTGTATGCAGAGGAGGATATAAGAGCTAAAGACAGACAGTTTTTTCACTCCTTTTTTAAAGTTCAGGAAGGTAACAAGACCATCTTTGAAGTCTTTAACCCTGCACCCTACTTTTGGCTCGCTGGAGAGGGAAATAGCCTTTCTGCTCCAAGGGTAAATCAGCTTGGAGTCTATCGCTATGCTGAGATACTTCTGATGTTTTCCTGAGGCTCTTTTGCCAGTCTGAGGCTACTGTGCGGGAGGAGGCCGTTGATGCCCTCCTAGATGTAAAGTTGAGAGCTATGCCACATTTAAACAGAGAAGAGGAAAAGGCTGAGTTGATGGCTCTGGGCATAGATGCCTTCTTGCAAAAAGTCTGGCTTGAACGCTTAAGGGAGCTAGTCCTAGAGATGAAAATGGGATATGATATCGCTCGTACAGGCTTTTATCCAAGCAAAGTGCAAGGTGACACTGAGATAATTTTTATCCCCTCACTCGAGGTCCATAGTCCAGAGTGGTGGAGCACTACCAGGAATCTGAGGCTCTCTTCCGTTAAGTCTCTACTCCTTGATCAGATGTTTGAGACTTAGCATCGTTCTTGATTCGCTCGATCTCGCTTTCGACAAGGCTTAGGATCTCTTGCTTCACGCGCTTATAGTTGGCTTCGATGGTCTCGCTGAGACTA
>BNJV01001149.1_pt1 | contig 81546 bp, 82 predicted proteins | sample 8540591 | NCBI WGS metagenome assembly BNJV01 (sample SAMD00202457, study PRJDB9452) | human saliva metagenome | host: Homo sapiens | reverse complement strand
CCATTGAACTTATACGGTAGGTCCTCACTACTACTATGCTCGTCAACAAACGTTCGCCGTATGGCAAGTAAGCATCATATTGAGTGATGTTGCCTTTATCATCAGTGATGTAGACGTTGGTAACCGAGGTGATCGCTGTGATAGAAGAAGGTTTCCTCTTTTGTTGTGATCATTGGGAATATAGCCATAACCAGCCTGTGGGTCATCAGGATTGCTCGGTCATTCCAGCTTACAGCACAGCAGTTTGGTGCCTGGTGTGTTGTGTTGTGGAGTCTGAATCAGCCTTGTGCACATCATGGTTGCCAAGTTCGGTGAGGACGGTCGTTATAACAACACCCGTGTTCTCTGGACTCACCATACGCGCTTCTCTGTACGGTACCAGGAGCTACCCACCTTCTTATAGTATGCTTTCCTTTCTGTGTCTGATCTGATTCATGCGTTCTAGCGTAGTCCTGCTGACCAGCCGTGACGTATGAGCCGTTGCGTCCGTAGACGTTGTTAAACAATCCTGTACCGATACGGCTGGCGATTCGCTTGTCACCGATAAGTAATGCTTCGTAGAATCGATTCTTGTTAGACAGAGAGGATACTTGCAGGGTAAAGCGTGAAGTTGTCCGTCTCGTGGAAGGTAATACCCTGTGGTGCACCATTGATATACACCTCCATCGTACCGTAACTCTTCATGATACGCTCACGGCAGCATTATAAGTGTAACGACTCGTTTTGCCGTTATCAGCTTAAGTACCATCGAGTCGGTTATCCCTCATCCCAGTACATCTCTCGGGTAGTATTCGCCGAATCGTTTCGTTACCAGCGTTGGATTACCGTTGGCATCGTAGGTATAATGGTCGTGACCCAATCTGCGTTGGAGCCGTCGGGTGGTTACTGTCCTCATGCTTATGAGCAAAGTTATAAGACTTCGCAGTTGTCGTTGAGTCCACTTTCTGCACCTTTGTCAGCGGCTCACCCATCCGTCCGAACGACATCACCATGTCATACGATGCACGCTTCGCCTTACCGTTTGCATGAATAAGGCGGTTCAGCTCATCATACTCATACGTATGCGAACTCCTTCCTCCCAGCTTCGCCTTGTTGAGTTTCGTCAGCGACGTTGGGTTGGCGGCATTCGTGATACCGAGGATATTATCCACAGCATCGTAACGATACCTGTTTCTCCATCACAGTCTGACCGTCCGCTGTAAGGTTCATCACCTGCAGACGTTCACGCTGCTTGTCGTATGTATAGGTTGTCTCCGTGCCATTACCGAGCTTCGTATAGACCGTATGACCCTCCTTGTCGTAACCTATCCTATCAACAATAACGCTCTGACGTCCCTGTTTATTGCTCGTCATGACTCTCCACCTGTCCTGCAGCATTGTAGTGATAAGTCACCACTTCACCATCAGGATAAGTCATCGTCTGCACACGGTTCCAGCTATCATACGTAGCACCACAGACATAAGTCCTGATATCCGCCACGCTCGCCATGACTGTACGGACAGTCTTTGTCACCTCACCCCTGTCGACCCGTAGTAATACGCTTCACCACCCGAAGCATCTCTCAACGAGGGCAAGACGACCAGCTACTGGTTATACTTTATCGCCAGCCTTACCATAGGTATAAGTAACACGATTAAAGAGATTTTCTGGATAAAGCACCTCATGGAGTCGTTCGAAAGTCGTAGGTGTAAGAGATGTAACCCTTGTCAGATATCGACTTCCCTAAGTTCTGCTGTGAGCTTTCGTCAGGAGGTTACCTGCCGCATCATAGGTCATATCCGTTTCACCCAGCATCAGGATGGATTTCACCATCAGTTTGCGACCAAGCAAGTCGTAGGCATACTTCGTCTCCTACCGTTAGGATGCTGAACTGTCATCACCCTGATCAACAGGGTCATAGCTGTACTTCACCGTGATATCCTCACCACGGGCATGCTGCACCGTTTCACGGTTGCGCCCCTTGGCATCCGTATAGCTCTCCGCATGTCGTCCCAGTGCATCCGTGACCGTTGTCTGGAGCATCGGTTCACCGTCATGGCTGCCGATAGAGTAGGCTGTCGTGTCACACTGCCGTCAGCAAGCGTCAACACTCATGGTACGGTCGTGCGCATCATACTCCGTCTTTTGCCTGCAGATCACCCGTAGCATGGTTGTGAGTACCAATATTACCATGGCTCTCCGTCATTGGGATAATAAGCCGCAATATTACGTCCAAAGGCATCGATAACAGCTCTTCCACTGACGATAGAGACTTTTGATTGCTTCCACCAGACCACACCACACCCGTCTGCTTTGGTCTGGACGGCACGCACCAGCGAGTCGGCAAAGGTATAGGTGTCGATGTTGCCTTCCTTAGAATAATGAATGGTATGTGCCTTACGTTCTGCAGGGAAGTACTCAAAGCGGATAGTAAAATGGCTGACCGCTCTCTATCTCATACTGGAGCACGGATTGTCTGTTGTCTGCCCAGTGCATCGTAGGTGTATTCCATCTTCTGCCCGTTAAGGTCGGTCGTTACAGACGGAGCATTCCAAAGACCATCATAAGCCGTGCTGGAGCTATAGCCGTATGCATCCTTGACACTTGTCACAAGACTATGATAGCGGTCATCATACGTATAAGCATAGAACATACGCTGATGATTGTAGTTCTCCGGCTTCGTCATCCGTGTGATGTTACCATAGCCATCGTAAGTCATGTTATAGACAGAAGGTTTGTCACCATTATGAAGCACGATCTCCGTTATCTCACCGTTACCGTCCACCTTCGTGCTGCGTTCACGATAAGTCTTACCGCCACTGCTGACAGTGATATGGCTCGGAACACTGACAATATACTTGTCGGCTATCTTATGATAGTTGATATCTGCCTCTAAGCTATAGCCCGTTGTAGTCTCCTTATATCCCTGTAGGTTACCATAGTCATCGTAAGTATTGCTGACAGCAACCGAAAGACTGTCTCCACTGGCTTCATCAAAGTTACTCTGAACAAGCGTCTTTAGGGCAGGGAAGACAACAGCATCTGTCGTATTATGACCAACGGCGAGTGTCTTCAGGTCGTAGTCATATAGAGATCCCTGCAGTTTCTTTCCATCAGCGGTATAGAGATACTCACTCGTAACAAGCCCATGCGTATAGTAATCCCTGTTCTTACCATAGGTCTGTACGGAGTAACGATAGAGTCTGTCACCGTTCTCGGTGTCTATCTGATTGGTACGTACCTGCTTGAAACCATAGAGTCACGCTCACGACGGTCACGATAGCCACCGCTATATTCAAAGGTATTCCTGCTTCGTACTGCTCCGTTCTCCTTGTATCCACCTGTCGTCTCAACCGATGACATCACCCAGCGACGTCCCGGCAAGTCGTAACTTGGAGTTGTCTCGCTCATAGTTGATATTGATATGTCCGCCGAAAGGAAGTGTCACAGAGCGTAGCATGTTCGTTCTTCCCTGTAAGGTTGCGACGTACATAGAGATGATTCTCGCTGTCACTATAGACAGGATCAGGAAGCCTGTCTCCATCCATATCCATGACCGAAGCCGTAGTACGACTTATACTTTCACTATGAGATCCCTGTACACTTGGTGTAATACTGATTGTGAAAACCGAAAGGAAGAGGATCGTATAGGTATAGGCTGTGCTGGCATAGATAGCAACAGAGGAACCGAGATTGTCAGAAATATTACTCTGTCCGACAGAAGTACTGCCAGACATGAATCCACTTCCAGTATTCAAAGTAACCTTCAGGTTGCCCTTTTCATCAAGTTGAAGGAGATCAGGAGACCGTCACCATTGACATCACTTAGCTGAGAACGTGTAGAAGTCAAGCTTTCCGTATCATTCTGACCGATATTGACACTAAAAGTCCCAAGACGGGTACCGTTATACCAAGTCCATCACCAAAGTTGCTGTTTTTAGTTGACTCAAGTTGCGTAAGAGAAGAAGCTATCGCTGGTGTGAAGTCATAGCCAAGTCCATAACGAACGGAGCCGTTGGTAACCATATCAGGAAGTCCATCTCCATTAAGATCCTCCCAACCTCTTACTGTTTCTGATGTGCCACTGAGAAGTTTCCACTTGCTCCACAAGAAAAATTCTGCCACTTTACCAGAGTGACTGGCAGAATTCCCTCTGCAGCCCGCTGCCTCATAATCTGCTTTGTGGTTGTATGCTGTGCGAAGGCAGCCTTTGCGACAGCCATCTTCTCCTTAAAGTCTTTAAAGGAATAGGCACTCTTATCTGAAGATAAGCCAATATCTCCACCTATATTGCTGGCGTCACCATCTGTAGCAGCATTTTCAACATCATATTGCAGGCTTTCCTTGCCCAGTATACCTGTAGGCTGTGTCAGTTGTGCGACGACTTTCCCATCATTGTCATTCAACCAGTCAGGGTAACCGTCACCATTGAGGTCCATGGCTGATATAATATTATAGGATTGTTGTGAGGTATTACTCTTGTTGACTCCAAGGCTGACTCCCAATGAGAATCCCATATTATATGTCTTACCCTTTGATTTTTGACTCTGTCAGTAACACTGGTGCTGCTAGTCCTCCACCTTGTATATTATAGTCGACAGTATCCACAATGATATCATCCTCTCCCAGTCGTGATGGACGCATGACGACAGAACCGACATAGGCACTATCTGTTGCACTCACAAAGTAGTTTTCTCTGGTAAATAAGACAGTGTAAAGAACAATTGACGGTTAATATCCATCTCATTGGCTTCTACGGCACTCTCATTGACTTTTCCATCATGATAGTACTCATTTGTCTCAGGAATCTCTCATCTTGTCCTTTGGTATTGCAACATTCTTTGCCGTACCATTCCATGCAAAAAGATCCCCAACCTTTGTATAGTCAGCTTCCATAGTCAAAACGAGTTAAAAGCTTGAATAGACAGACGCATTGACTGTGGAAACCTTGACAGGTCTTGACTACTGCAGGGCTTCCTGCGTCAGATAGGGCTAATAACAGAATCCCTCAAATATCTTAAGCTTTGCTGCTCGCATTTTTCAAGTCCGTTCAAGATAGAATATGTCACCTGTATTTTTCCTGCAGACATCTTCTGTGCAAGTACAGAACCATCTCGCAACTTTGATAGTTGATCCTGTTAGTTGATTACTACTACCAAGAGTTAATCTTTGCGGTAGAGCAGAGCCATGATCATCCTTAATATGTCATATAGACTGTTGCTGGCGCAGTATCCTTGTTTGACATCCTTTGAACAGAAAGCTCTGGGGACAAGAGTAAGTGCTTTTCCCATACCGGACTTTGTATAGGCATTTCTACCTATAATGGTATCTGGACAAAGAGAAATATTCTTACTAAACATCAGGCATTGTGGAGAAAGAACATATTTCACGGTGTCCGCATAAAAGACAGGTCTCCAGTCTATATGTTTCAGTTGATAGGGCTTGCAGCACGCATAATGAAATTAACAGTAGCCTCTTCTCCCGCTGTGGTCAGTGAGATTACCAGAGAAGCTACCATGACTGGATCACAGCATTCGCCTTAAGTAGGAGACTATCCACGACCATCTGATTACCATCCTTATCAGTCTTAATGATTGCCAGTATAATGTCATCAGAAGTCTTCTGTTTATTGAATGTACCTTCAAATCTATTTACTACAGTTTCCGAAAGAGCAGTCGTTGAATATGCACCGCTTATATAATCTTCACTACTGCGATATTTCTTCAAGTCTTCACCGGCATATTTATCAGTCTTGATAGAAGTATAGTTATCTCTGATCCCATATGACATCATCACCTATACCAGAGTAGCGTGCCCCAACACGAAAAACAAAAACATCTCCAGGTTTTACGCTACGAGTTATTGCTGGTAAGGTCATAGATCCTGGGATTGTAACAAGGTATCCTTCCATAACACATCACTATTGAATTGCATACTAAGGCTAGCCATCTCCTCAGAAGAGTGTTTTTCTACATGGCTCATAACAGATACTGTACCTGAATAAGGTGCTCTCCAAACACGTACGACATCATGTAGAGGGAACTCTCTCCAAAGAGTCGCGAACAGTCTTGTAGTCAACTTTGAAAAGTAGGGAGCAACATTGACTCCAGCTATTGATGGTATTAGGTTGCCCGTGAGCATGTACTAGCTGGCGCAAAGGTTACATCTTTTCCGTCACTATGGTTGAAGTAAAGCGATTCCGTTAACTGCATATCAACAAAGACCATCACTATTAAAAATCTTGGAAATAAACCTTAGTCTTATTTTGGTCCTTAGTTTTGCTAATAGCAAAGCCCATATTCTGCTGGTCCAAAACCTGTAGCAACGTTAGCACTGAGAGTATAGCTAGTAGCCTTGCCAGAAGAGAAACTATTTATACCCACCAAAGCCTGTTCTTTACCAAAGACAGGATGAGAGAGAGCCTTATTCATATTGAGGGCGATAATGGAGCTTTACCATCGTTACCTTTTCCATACTTTATCAGGCATCCCATCGCCATTTATATCTACAAGTGTCACACGGCCTTCATTGGAAGAATTGGTATGGCTATAAGAAGCACCTGCACTCGCGTTGCGGTCCCCAGCCAGCACCAACCATTATACCACCTCAATGGTATTTCCCTTTAGAGGAAGCTCCACCAAGAAGAGACAAGTGTCGTCGAAATGTCCAATTTTTGGTTTTTACAAAGCTTGCTATAATTATCTATACCAGCGGTATAGGTTGTACTACTATCTGCATAGAGTCCCTTTTTCACATCATTATAGTAGTTGAAACTCTGTGCAGCTACTACTATACCTTTACTATCGTTCTGATCAATGCTCTTAAGGAGTGTTTTCCCGAAAAGGGTCCTTTCTCATAATGGATTGTATAAGAACGAAGCTGCTGTCCATTGTTTTTTTGACCTCGACGCTTCCCAATAGAAGAGAGTCTGTCTGAAGAACCCCAAGTCTACCACTACGAACATAGTCAACTCTGTGTACGTTACTAGTATTCCAGTTGAATTCAATGCTATACAGTCCTTCCGTCTCCCCGAATCCTGTCCAGGTATAGCGTTCCGGATAAAAGATTATTCCCAGACTTCATGTAATGGAAAGCGGCAAAGTTTCCGTGAACATCAGTAACACGGTCAAGTGCCCATTTGATACGGTTACCCTTTGGTGTCGGTAAGAGAAGTAGCATCACTGACATGTACCACCATGACCACCATAACTGTAGACTGTACCATCCTTGCCCGTCACTTCCCAGTAATAATTCTTCGGGCTGTTACCCTTTCGGATAATCCTACTGAAACCACCTTCAGTCATTGGATAGAACTGCTTGTCAGCTTGTCTTGCCAGAGAATCAGTCCTACGATAGAGTCGGTCACTGAGCTGCTGCCCCATGAGAAGATAGCTCTCAGTCTCTGACTTATCATCAAAACGTGGTACACCCCAACGGGTCTCTATGTCAATGCTCTGTACAGGAAGACTCCATCCATAGCCAACAAAGCTACTACCGCCCTCACTGCTGTACTGTAAGCCGGCACTTACACCAATATCATTACGCCCTGCAGGAACTTCGAAAGGATAGGACAGTGTTGCCGTACCATTCTGATTAGCTGATGGGGCTTCGATCTGCTGAATACCCGCTGCTGGGTCAGCAGCCTTCAGTTCACTGATACCCTGTAGGGACATAATTCTGTGTTTCAGGACTCTCAGGAACTTTGATGATACCATTGATGACATCTGTAAAGTGTGATGTCTCTGCCATTGCAACCTCACGTTTTGTATCAATACCTTTCGACTGGAGCATTGTCCAGCGTTGGTGCAGTTCATCATAATAATAGGTGTGGATATCATCTACGGTATAGCCTTTCGGTATCAACGTGCTGTCGTAAGGTACTGCGATACTTGCCAGATGATGGACGAAATGATTGCCATGAGGTAAGAAGCGATAACCTGACACCGTATCTGTTCTTGCCATCAATGTATCACAGCCACCAGTAACGTTTACCATACCAGTAGGCAAGGTTGGTAATTCACCTTTTCTAAGTGGTGTAATACTAAGAACTTTACCCTTTGCCATAGCCTCACGTGGTACGGCAAGCTGAGCTCGTCCAACATTGAGCGTATCGCTGTCGGAGTTGGTAAAGAACTTGCTGACGGTACGTTTGCCTAAGTCTGCAAAAAGTCTTGCAGATTTCCTGTTCGCCTTGTGAGTAGCTACACAATTCAACTTTTGATTTCTTACAACTTCTTTGGAAAATCTCTTCACAGAAGAGTTCTGTACACTGTTCTTGACTTGTGTTCGTAAGGAAGTAGCCTTTCGAGAAGTGCTATCTTTTTGTACAGAAGAGACTGTATCACTGGATAGAGAATCACTGGTTACAGTTTCTTTAGCAGAACGATTACTTCCACCATTACAGGAGTTTAGTATGATTCCTGCTAGCAACAGGAACGGAAGGAGGAGTGAATGTGTAGAATACTTCATTATTCTTGCTATTTTGTTTCAGGCCTAAAGGTCCTCAGTATATATACTTGCGTTGGAAAATTTTATAAAGGATAAAAAGAGATTTACTTCCTCACCAGTTTAAATGTCTTTTCTTGCTACCACTTTGCAGTGTCAATAGGTAAACACCCGGCTGTGGAAGATAGACTTTAGTGGAGAAATATGTATCTGGCATATTCGTCTGACGACTGACAAGAGCTCCACCCGTCGTATAGAGTGCCATGTCCAATGGGGCTACTTCGCTCAGTTCCACCTGGACACCGACATATCCATTTACCGTTGGATTAGGACTTACACTTACATTCGCAAAGAAGTCATTACTTCCGTCAGAAGGGTTCATGGAAGGAATTTCTGTGATACCCGTCTTAGATATCTGAAACTCATTCTCTGCCTTATTGCCCACATGGTCTGTCGTCGTAAGAAGGTATTTCCCTTCTATGAGTCCATCGGCAGACTGTATGCTGTCGCTTGTAGTACGATTGAAAACAGACATGTGTTCTCTCTGTAGGGTCATCTTGTAAGGGGGCGATACCGCCTGTTACCCTGACAGAAAGTGTTCCTGTGCTACCGCTCTTCTCCGTTGGTTGCTTTACTTCTATTGTCGTAAACATATCTTTGGCAGCTCGTAGCGTGAACACATCACGTTTGCCTAACGGTATATTCTTAAAGACAATACTGTCACCAACAGTCGTATTTGCCTTATGATAGCTTAGAGTTTTGACAGGAAAGCTACCCGTTCCTGTAGGATCAACGGCAAGATAGTAGCTCTCACCTTCTGCAAGAGGCTGTATCTGGCGTAGCTGCTTACCATCAGCAACAATATCAACATTAGGCTTGTCAACCCGTGTTGCTGTATCCATCCATCTTCTACCGAGCCACTTACCGTAGGCCTTACTCTGGCGGAAAGAAAGTTTGCCATTGTTGTCACCCCAAAGAAGACTCTCACCATCTTCAAGAGGCTTGCTCATACTGATTGTAAGGAAACCATCTTCTTCACAGCTCTTGGCTCTTGTCTTATGCAGAGCAGAGGCTTTGTCTGAGATAAGACCAGCTATACGGTGGCTATAGTCCTTGTTGGTATAGCCATTCCAAATAACCTCATTTCTTGAATTAAGGTAACTGCTGCGAAGGCTCACACCATATTTCAAAGCAAGATAGCTTTCCACACGGCACCGTTCTGTATCAGAAAGGCGGCGATCGAAGACAGTATACTCAACAGTTCTACCATCAAGGTTCTTTACAGGCAACTTAGCGTTCCCATTCCGACCGATATGCAAAGTCTGACCATTCCCCATATTGGAAGAGGTCGTATAGCTATAAAGTCGCATTTCAGGCAATGAGTCCTTGGCATAATTCATGAAAGTACCATCGCCAAGGTTAGCAGCACGTTCAGTTGTCTGTATACGAGTAATAGCTTTTCCACTTCCAAGAGACCATATTGCCTGCTCCTTTCACCATATACCTTACTTACGCCTATATAGGTAAGTCCAGCACCAGCAGAGACACGGACAGAGGTAGAATCGTGTGACCATACCATTGGCTTATCTACACCACCAGGGGTCTGAGCTGTAGCAGAAAGAGTGGATAGAAAGAAGAAAACTGCTGTGAGGTATTTATGTTTCATTTAAAGACCGTTTTAATATGATTGTAGTTATGCTGCTTATTTAGCTTTGCCAATAGGAAGACTGTAACCAATGGTAAGGCTGACAGTCTGAAGATTATTCATACGCTCCTGATAGCCATAGTCATTGGCACTGGTGCGGAGCATATCATTAAATCCGAAACCGTATTCCAGTCCTGCCTCAAGACCGTTCTTTATATCAACATAGCCAATTTTTATAGTAGGAATGAATACTACTCGTGCTTTGACAGATTCTCTCAGATGATCCTGGGTACGTTCAGCCTGCTGTCGGTATACCTCTCCAATGCGGTCATTGGTGAAGTCGATATTACGGCTACCAAACGGAATAGCGGCACTAATTCCTGCTCCCATATAGAACTTTGGGAAAGCATAGAAACGAAGCAGGACTTGTGGAGTAATGAAATTATAATGAAATCGTGTAGTCTCGGTTACATTTTCAGGTATCTTATGCTCTGTCAGCTTGCTGAGAATACGGGTGTAATCAATGCCCAGCTCAGCACCTAATCTACGATATTGCCATGTGCCAAAGATTCCAATACGAGGATTTACACCACCACGTTCACTCATTGTGAAAGTAGGGCGTATATCATAGTTCTCAATAATACTGCTTAATCCTGAAATGCTGGAATAACCAACTCCAGCTCTGAGTCCTATCCGAAAAAGGTGATAGTGAGGAAAAGAATAAGTTATCAAAGATAGTGATTCTTTCGGATTCTCCTGTACGATGGAGGGCTGACTATTCATAGAGTTGTCAAGAACATGTTCACCTGTTTTCTGATTAGTAGATTCATTGCCTGGTTCTTTCGTCTCGTGTTTTATACTGGCTGTTTTATCGTTTAAAGATGAAACGTCAGTTGATAATGATGGAGAAAGGATTGGCTGCTCTGACGAAAAATGTTTGCCATTAGCGGTTTTCCTTGTCATGCTTGATTTTTTAATTCTCCTTGTATTGATACTTGTAACGTTTCGGGACACATTCCCCAGTTTATTATATACACAATCTGAACGTCCCGAATCTTTCTGCACATTTATCCTGTCTAAAGAAGAAGAGACTTGCGGTGTAGAAGATTGTGATGGTGCCTTATCTGCTGTCTTTTGTTCTATACGCTGCTCAGACTCTGGATCGTCATTAACACAGCGTTCTATACCAAAAAGAGTAGCTATGCCAAGAAAGATTCCTGCCAGAATATAACGTTTTTTTCTGTTGCTCTTGTCCTTCATAGATAAACTCATAAGGGTTAAAGTTTAAAAAAGATAGCTGATACTTAGCTCTATGTTCTGTCCATGGGTTGAATGTTCTGCCCAGTTATAGTCATTACGCTCTGTCTTAATGGTAGAGTTCAGTCCGAGGAAGTAACGTAAGTCTATATTCCAATGCTTGCCTATTTCATATCCAAAACCACCGCCAACGGCAATATCTGGTTGTCCTGTCAACTTCTCTTTCATTAGACGTTCCGTCTCATCGACAGTGGCAAAATGATAGTTTGCAAACTTACTGTCTTCTTGATTACTATCGTAAGATATGCCCTTGCTATTAAGGTTAGCTCCCGCGCGTCCTCCAATTGAAATATTAAAGCCTTTGCGCCAAGGATAAATCTTCAACAGAGCAGATACGCCAATGTAATTATAACGAGGTGTTACCTTATAGTTTAACTCCTTATTATCATTATAGACAAGCTGTGAAAGCCTTCTGCCAATAGCTAAATCCACCTTCAACACCTATGATGGAACCATCAACATGATACTGAGCAAATACACCAACTGTTGGCGTAAGCTGCCAATTGTCTTTGAAACTGTAATTGGAATAATAGTCTTCTGGAACAAGAATCTTATCCAGACCAGTAGTGACAGATATGCCGCCACCCAAACGGACACCTAATTTAAATGGTGTTTCCTGTGCGGATAAATGCCCGCATGAGAGGCATAGTGCTAATACGGTGACTGACTTGATGATGTTCATATTGCTAACTGTTTGATAATTTTTGCAAAAATACGAAAAACAGTGAAAATCAACCGCAACTATCGTAAATTTAACATTTTTGTAGGCTTAATTTCCTGTAAAAGGAATGAATAGTATGAAAAACTGTGGACGAGAGATAAAATCCATTGAGTTTGTTGGATATTTCATTTTTAGTTACTATCTTTGCCGTATCTATTGGTCTTTGAAGCATTGCAGAATAAAGAAAGGAAAAGAAACTCGCTCGTTTCTTAATCGTTCACCTTAATTATATCATATATTCTGCTTTCTATTAGTAATCAGCCAATTACATTCATACCCACTACTTTTATGCGGAGATTTGCGATTTTCGCACTGCCAAAGACATCGGTATCGACAGACCGGAGAAGAATGAGATACTGCATAACATACCACCGACACCCGAGCAGGAAGTCTTTATCGGAAAGCTGATGGAGTTTGCTAAGAGTGGCGATGCCACGATCTTGGGACGAGCACCTCTGAGTGAGAGCGAGGAAAGAGCAAAGATGCTTATTGCAACAGACTACGCCCGCAAGATGAGCCTTGATTTACGCATGATTGATGAAAAAGCTTACTCAGATCATATAGACAACAAGGCAAGCCATTGTGCTAAGATGCTCAATGACTATTACCAAAAGTACGATGCACAGAAAGGGACGCAGTTCGTTTTCTCTGATTTAGGTACTTACAAGCCCGGCGAATGGAATGTCTATTCGGAAATCAAGCGTAAACTGGTAGAAGACTTTCATATCCCGTCCTACGAGATACGCTTTATTCAAGAATGCAAGAACGAGAAGGCCAAGAAAGCGATGGTAGATGCTATGAACCGTGGTGACATTCGCATTATCTTCGGTTCTACCTCTATGTTGGGTACTGGTGTAAATGCCCAGCAACGTGCCGTTGCGATCCATCATTTGGACACGCCCTGGCGACCATCAGACTTAGAGCAACGCAACGGACGAGCCGTGCGCAAGGGGAATCTTATCGCCAAGGAATTTGCGAACAACAAGGTCGATGTAATTATCTATGCTGTAGAGCGATCGCTAGACAGCTACAAGTTCAATCTGCTGCATAATAAGCAGCTTTTCATCAACCAGCTGAAGACAAATACGCTCGGCTCCCGTACCATCGACGAGGGCTCGATGGACGAGGACAGCGGCATGAACTTCTCAGAGTATGTTGCTGTGCTATCCGGTAATACAGACTTGTTAGAGAAAGCCAAACTCGACAAGAAGATTGCCACCTTGGAATCCGAGCGTAAGAACTTTCTCCGTGAGCGTGATGCCGCAACGGGAAAGTTGGCAGAGATTGACAGCTCCGTGTCCTTCCATACGGATAAAATCAAGGAGGCACAGTCTGATTTAGCTCTCTTTGAGAAGCGTGTGAAGCGTGATACGGAAGGATTTCCTATCAATAAGCTGATTATCAAAGGTGTGGAAAACAGTACAGACATCAAGGCTATTGCTGCACGTTTACAGGAGATAGACGAAAAAGCTCGCACCAAAGGGGAGTACAACAAAATTGGCGAAATCTATGGTTTCTCCATTATGGTCAAGACAGAGAGTACTTCCAAGGATTTGTTTGACTGTTCGGTGAACCGCTTCTTTGTGAAAGGGCAGGAGAGTATCTACTATACCTATAATAATGGTAAGTTGGCAACAGACCCGAAACTTGCCTGTCAAAACTTCATTAATGCTTTGGAGCGTATTCCAAAGGTGATAGAGTCGCATGAGAAGGAAATGGAGAAGGTAACAGCCAATAAGGATGTTTACACCAACATTGCAAACAGTTCTTGGAAGAAAGAGGACGAGCTTCGCTCATTTAAAAGTAAAGCTGCTGAATTGGACAGAAAGATTGCATTGACAATTTCTACCAATAAAGAGGCAAAAGGAGATGTAGAACATGACAAATCCATATCCATAAGTGGACTACCTAACCAAATAGATAATAAACAATCTAAGATACATGAAGACAGTGAGGATGGTCGTTCACAAGGTTTTTCGTCCAAAAATGGAGGCACTAATTCTCCAATATATAGAAGATTAGATTTCGGTAGTATATATATTGCTGTCGAAATCTAACATTTTATTTTATATTAATTTCAACCACAGAACAGTCATCTTCCGTACATTGTAAAGGTGATGAAGTTCTCTGTTGCAAGTACTCACTTACATCATATTTTTTGTAGAAGCCATCGCTACAAAGTATGAAGCGATCTCCTGTTTGTACTGACATTTGATATACTTCTATTGGAGTTCTGTACCCTCTTCCATTAATACAGACTGTAAGGTAACTCTTACCTCCAATGTTGATTACATCATCGGACGTCAGCAGTGTGATTGTCCCATTAATATGTTCATGATATAGACGAACATCACCCAATGAAGTATAATAGAGAAAGCTATCCGTCAGATACACGAGCGTGAGGGCAGTACCCATCTTACACTTTCTTTGGTAGCATGCCTTGCGTAAGGTTTTATCGGCATATTCTAAGCTCTCTTGAATAATCTTTGAGGGGGCAGACGCCTTGTAACTTTCAAAGTAATCAAGGATTGCTTCACAAACGATTTTCGACGCCTGTTCAGGAAAATCTAATCCTCCCATACCATCAGCAAGTAAAACCAAAGTTCCGTCTGCTATTTTCTTCAGAAGAATAAAGTCTCCATTCTTTTCGTTAGCTGCTATGCTTTGAAAAGTAATACATATCTTCATCGGGTAAACTTATTAAAAACTTCTATCATTTTTGGAATGCATATAAAAACTTGCTCATACTGAAGAACTGAGTTACTGTCCAATATTTGTTGAAGAAGCCTACTGTCCTCTTCTTTTGTGATTTCGGGACAGTAGATATTTAGTGGGGATAGGCATATAGTTTGGCAAGCCTAAAAAGAAAGAAACTTTTATCTACAACTCCTCTTAAGTTAGCCCTAAATAGTTTTTATTTTTTTGCATTGAAGGATTCCGCAGCAGCGTTTGTAGATCTGTTAATATAAAAGTTAAGTATGTCTTCGTAATGCTCGTAGAAAGTTGCAGCAATGACATTAAAGGAATGAAAGCCAGCTTCTGCGACATTATTATACCATTTTGCCAATGATAGTCTGGCTGCATCTTTGATAGTATTCTTAGCAAAAATCATTCTTAGCGAATGTGATAAACCGTAAGCCTTCTTAATGTCAGGATATTCTCTGAACAGTATTTTGGCTCTTAGTTTCTGTTCATCAGTCCATTTCTCTGATGATTTGAACAACAGGTACCTACTTCTTACCAGCAGTTCACTACGTGTATCTCCATTTTCAAAAGTCAGTGGTTGATACGCTATCTTTTCTAACTTTGCATTCTCTTTCTCGTCATTTGCTTGCTGTAAAGCTGCCCAGCGATACTCTATTCTCATCTGTTGCACGGCATCACTTGCAAGTTTCTGTATATGAAAGCGATCGATCACTCGTTTAGCCTTTTGGAAAAACAATGCCTTACAATCTTACGCATACTATCGGACAAGTCCAAGGTGACCTCTTCTACGGCTTCCCGTTTCTTTTCATCTATCTTATCCAATACCTTGCAGACATCCAAGGATTTGGTTCCAGCAACAATGGCTACAAGACATCCTTGCTTGCCGTGTTTGTCCCTATTAGTGATAATCGTATAGAGTTCACCATTGGACAAGGATGTCTCGTCTATTGCTATATTCTTACCAATATTATCCTCAAAGAGAAGCCACTTCTGAGCATGAGACAACTGATTCCAGGACCTGTAACCACTTAATGTTTCCTTGTATTGTTTCTCAAAACTACGTCCATTGATATGATAGAATTCCTCAAGCGTACGGCAGGTCACTGGGGATGTCTCCATACGTTTCTTTTAAAAAAGCTCCGAACTCTTTGGAATAACGAGTGCCGGAGGCTGTAATATCTATCTGCAAGGGAAGAGAGAAACTCTTACCTGTACGAATATCTATCCAGCGACGTCGACGAAGAACCAAAAATAACCTTATGATCACGAATCGGAAAGTCCGTCACCTCGACAGCTTCCATAAAAGCCTTTTGATTCAAAATGAAGATCATCGGAAAGTTCTTTCTCCATCTTCTCATCAAGATAAATACGTAACAATGAAGTATCAGACTCTATCTTAACAATAGAGAAATAATGTAATACATCACTGGGTAAAACGAATTCGGCTAACTGATATAGATATTTTTTTCTTCCATGATACAAAGGAAAGAAAAAAATATTAATTAAGAAAAATTTCCCCACCTTTTTTTCTACTGAGCCGTGATTTCCTTTTTGTAGACATTTTTCATAATAGGACAAATACTTTATGGGGAGAAAACCAACAATGTCATTGGCAAGCCAATATGCACCGACAATAAACTCATCAAAATCGTCCCAATCAAATACTTCTTGGTACACACTCCTGTTTAAGTTGGCTACGAAGTAGTTCTCAATGATAAACCCCATATCATCAGCATCTTTATTTGTTTGCAGGTTACGATCTAACCAAGCATTAAACTTTAGGATAAAAAGTCCGTGAAGTGATGCTAGCTTGATGTCAAATTCATTATCAATACTTATGGTTATAGCATCTTTTAGTACCTCCTCATAACCTTTCACAGACATAGCAATATCTTCTTCTGGTGGCCAATAAATATATCCATCTTCTTTTGCAACATCTCCGTAAGGAACAATATCCATTTCATAAACCCCATAATAGAAGCGTTGATACATTTTCTCATCCTTAGTGAAACCATGCGCCAAAAGCATCTGCTTTATTTCGTCAAAGGCTTCCCAATTAGGGATAGCAATAGCTAAATCTAAATCTCTCGTTTTTCGACCAGAGCTAATGCCTACTAATTGCTGTATCAGTATATCACGTGCAGTTGCACCAATTACAAAGAAGTCTTGTCCTACCTCTTTAAAACATTCGCTGGCGGTTCTTAATAGTTCAACCAAAAAGTGGATTGTCTATCTTATTACTTGAAATTTGAAAGCTCATCATTCAATATTTTATTTTGCAGCTTCTATCGAACGACTATTGCCATCACCTAATAAGTCTGCATAAATAAGAATTATTGGCATTGTACTGCCTTTCCAAAACTTCTGATACATTGTAATTTCTCCTTCTGTTGCACGCATGGCACCTGTTTTCATCAGATTACCCCAAGCTACATCGGTATATATTTCAAACTTTTGTGGAGTTAAATATCCGTTTACTTGATAAGCAGCACTCTCCACCCCAGCATATTCCTTCGGGCAACACTATTTTTATCCCATTGTGTTTTTAGACTGTTCATCTCGAAAGGCAAAATGCTTCACCAAAAGTTTTGGCTTAAGAACATGATGATAGTTTTCCACCCATAGATCAAGCAACCTGCGTTTATCTTTCAGTATACGCTTTCTTTTAGTAGTCAATACAAACTTTCGAGTTTCTAATTCATCAAGTACATTTTTTATAGTACCTAACGAAACGTCGCACTGTTCTTTGATTTCCCTAAAAGTTTTACCCACATTGTCTACATCTTGCAATAAATAAAAATAACTTTTAAGCCTGCTTCTTGAAAGATTGGATAAGCCTTTGTTAAGCGCTATAGGTGCTTTTTCACCTGTGTGAGAAAGTTGAAAAATCAGCTTCTTACCTTTTGTATATAGGATTTGATAGTTACCAACAGTGTCTACAAAATTAATGCCTGCCGTTCGTAAAATGTTATAAACACCTGGTTGAACATATCGTGCTATAAGCAAAATAGGTATCTTTTGTAGTTCAGCACACCCCTTTATCAAATCCTGAATGCGGCCAATGTTGATACTATTCACCTCGTTTTCTACAAGGCAAGGAAAGTCTATTCCTATGATGTTAACTCGTCCTTTAAGTATAGGATTACTTTGTGGGGTTAAATCATAGGTGATATTGAGTCCACTTTCTCCCCATTGTTGCTTCATTGCACTTACTGCCTGTTCTATAATATGTATTTCTCCCATACTTGTTCATCATTTATTACTTGTTCAATAATATTGAACACTGCAAAGATAATGAACAAATACAAAGCCACCAAATATTTTTGTTCAATAAATTAATTTTGTTCAATAATAGTGAACAATAGAAGAATATTGAAAGAATCTAATTTTTGAGAGAATTTACCTACACTCTCGCTTACGTAGTATACTATCAATCTCTTCACGAAGAAACAGCAGCCTACCATTAGCTTTGAGAAATGGGATCTTACCCGCCCAAACCCAGTTATAGATAGTCTTTTGCTCAACTTTCAAGATTCTAGAAACATCTATGATATCCAGATATTCCGGTTTCAAAGGTGGACGGACAGTTGTGTCGACGGATTGCTCTTGCAGGACAAGTAACTGGTCGAGTTTATTCTCGACAGTTTTTAGTTTATCAAACAATTGTTTGCACCAATCTGTTTCTGAAGTATCGTTTAAGTATGGCATAGTTCTCCTTTTTGATAGTTTCCACTTGTATCTTGCGTCAATATGCGCTGCTCTTTCATATATGCAATGTACTTTTTTGCAGTTCGGTCTTTGATCTCCATTTCATACATCAGCACCTCACAAAGTTCCTGGTATGAAAGCCTTAGTTTGGTCCGAAATGCAGATTTGATGACAAGCAAGAGTTCATCGGTCTTGCGCTTTTCCTTATCTTCCTTCGATTTCTCGCCACGATAGACGTGCATGTCTTCAGTTTTATCCCAACCGAAGAGCATCATTGGAACATCTAATGGGCTCCCGTCACGGACTTTCAATGCCTTTACGACCGAATATTCAGGATTGTCGTCCTTTTCTATGGAGAGAATACCCGCCGCCTTACGTTGAAGTTCCGAACCAATATGCCCACGCAACTTTATGCCATTAGGCACAAAGTGAAGCACACAAACAATACAGGTATTGTATATGCCTGCCAATCGGTACAGTTCATCTACAATGGCTATACTTTCCGTTTCATCGTTGGCAGAGCGTATCAAGTCAGCAATACCGTCAATTACCACAATATGGATACCACCATGCTTGTGATGGAATAAGTCCATACTCTCACGAATGATTTTTTTAGCCTGTCTTTGCGGGATAGTGATGCCAAGTAGAGTGAATGGTAGAACTCTGGCACTGCCTTTACTCCCTGCCCGACGAAGTGTCTTTCCCAAGTTCTTGTGCAGCTGTGCTTCAGACTGCTCCGTATCATAGTGGAGTACCGCTAATCCTTTTGGGTTAGCAGTTATCTCTAATCCCAATGTCTGTTCAGCTTGTAATCGTTCCGAACCAAGTGTGCCTGAAAGGATTCCAGAAATATAGTTGCTCTTACCTGTTCCTTCTCCACCTGTGATACAAAACAGATTATCCTGGGTTCCGAGTGGAACACCATTGACTGCCACAACTGATTTTGAAGCATCAGGTGGATTATCGTAGTCGATTTCACAAGATTTTAATATCATCATTGTCTGCGAATACATATTGGTAAACATATCAGAAAGGAGAGCTTTCAAGTCATTCGAGTTATTTCCCAAGGCAAAGAAGTCTGATATATCTTTCTCCGACTTAATCCCTTGCAATGGTAAGGTCAAGCTCAAAACCTTATATTGAATGAGTGCATTTGTTTGTTGTTTGGCTTCTCTTATTCCCGTCTCATCAGTGTCATATAATATGATAATATGTCGAAAACGAAGCTGTAACCCTTCGATAATATTCTCAGGAATCTCTGCCGTCTCACTATTGAAAACAAATAGCATTAAAACCATGGGCAGATAAAGATAGTACATCTTTCTCTCCACCAGTGATGAATATGATATCTCCTTTACTGGGCAACTGTTGGAAGCCAAAGACATAATCGGTCACTTTCTCACCACCATAAAGAAAGCGTAGCTTACTTTTAGGACGATAAATCTTTACAAATGCCCCCATATTGTAAGCAAACATCGGCTCTTCATTTGTCGACCCTAATGTAAACGGCTTACCTTGATTAGAGATAGACTCATAACGAGCAAGCGACTTTACATGAAAACGTTGTAAGGTATTGGAATCAATACCATATTGTTGCCAATATTTCATTTCCTCGATACCAAAAGATTGTTCTATTAGTTTAAACCACTTCTTCTCTTCCATTAACTTTGGTTGGTCTGCTGGTTGTGAAATAGGAGGTTTAGGAGGTTTCATTATCGTAGATCGTTGTTCAAAGCGTTCTTGCTTTCCTATGTAGATGTTTAGTTGCAAGTCTCGTATAATAGTTTCAAGTACCTTAACAAAATCTTTCTTAACATCCAATCCTATCATTGTGGCAGCAAACCAAAAACAATCTCCAGAATAAGCATCATTTCCAAAGTCTTTCATGCGATAGCAGTCTGACTTTCTATCAAGATATATATTGCATGAAGCACGTTTATCGTCGTACAAAGGATTACGGAAATTACGCTTAATCACGAAAATCAATAGGCATATAGAAACAGAATATTTCAAGTCCTTTGTTGGTACGCAATAATATTTCTTCTTTGATGTTCATAGCTCTTCGAATAAGGTTTGAGATTCTCCCATATAGCCTTTTAGCACACCTTCCTTGTAAGCGTTTAGACGCTGCAAAGCCTCTAAACGACGAAAGCCCTTGAAAGTGGCTCTACCCTGTCTTGACAGAGATAGAGTCCTTTAAATGGATAAACTACATGATTACTAGATACATATCTGTACGGAATAGAATTAGATTCCTCCATCTTGCAAGTGATGCCTTTTGATATTCCAAGCAGGTGCAGAACATCTGCCGAACTCAACTCTATCTTTTCCTCCAAAAACGGAATAATCACGCTTTAGCTCCCTGATAAAGCATGCTATCTGTCTAAATTCTTCACGAAGTGTTTGAAGTTCATTTATTAGGGAGAGTGTTTCGTGGTGTTCCATCTTCTTTAAGTAGGGTTTGGCAAAGATTAATAATAGCTGATAAAAATGGTTTCATTAGATGTTCTTTGTCGTGACTTGTTAGGTGTCTCTTGAAATCCTCCATGAAGTTAAAAATTTTTAATTCCGTCACTCAGCATAACCGCCATCAACACCTTAATCAATTTATCTTGTTCTATAGTTTTTATAAAAACCGTTCACATGAGTCTTAGGCTCAATCATTGATTCTATGGTTCCCAAAGGAAGATGAATAACTATAACTTCTTTCCCCAAGCCTGCAGCACACTTTCGATATGTGCTAAATCTTATATCCTTTTCCATCTTGCAAGCCTTAAGGAAATTTGAATACTCTATGCCACTTATATGAGCAGCTTCTTTTGCATTCTCACATAAAAGAACTAAACTCTCAAGTGTAGGGCTACTAATATAAAAGATGCCCTTTGGGTTTTAATTTGTTTTTATTAGCCATAATATACATAATTGTAATTATTATGGCTACAAAGTTCCTAATGAAACAGGCTTTAGATAGAATATTAAAATACCATTTTCTGGTAGTATAATACCATTTTACGTGTTGATAATCAACGGTATAAAATATAAGGTAGGGACCATCATGTAAGGTGCAAGACCTATCTATATATATAGGCTTGCACCTTGCACTGAAAATTGTAGCCAAAGAATCTATAAAACATTTTCTATCAAATATTTGGAGCATGTTCATATTTTTAGTACTTTTGAACCCAAGAAACACAAGAGCGTGTTTCAAGCAGCAGTATCCACGTGTACTCTCAAAATACTCTGTTGTGGCTACAATCTGGCTACACAGAAAAGAAGAAAGTTTATAAAGAACTATGATCAAGGAGATGCAAGGAATATTCATTTTCCTCTCTCTCCGCAAGCAAGGGTGTAAATCAGCGAGTTACGTGATTTATACCCTTTATTACACCCCGAAAAAGTAAAAGCTTCAAGACATACCCCAAAATTCGAATTATAGGAAAAGATTCGACAATAAATAGGATGTATAAGTAATCTTTAGCCCATCCTTGAATTTACATACATATCGAAATTTGAAGGGTGTACTTTAGTGAAGAGGTAGACCTCTCATTTTTTTAGATTTTAATATATATATTACAATCAATAAGTAGTTATCCAATAGGAATTTTCTTAGTAAAATCATGTAAATTCATAGAGTTGCCGTATTATAGCTATTTCTGCATCAGAAATTGGACACTGAATCAGTTCATCAAATTTTGCTTTAATATGTAAATTTACACCCTCTGTCAAAAGATATTTTCACTTAGTTCCCTTGAAGTTTATCTGAGATATTAAGGATATTATCGCTCAATGGAATATCTACAGCTCTAAGAGTTGCAATAAACTCTACATTTAAGCGGATAAACAAATCTTCTAATTTGATGTTTGCTTGTTCCTTTCGGAGATCTTCGTCTATTTTGTATCTAACAAAAACTTTACAATCAGAATGAATTTCTGCAAATATCTTATAAAACACATCTAACTTGTGATTGAGTATATAGGACATTTAGTAAATTTTGCCTATTTGCTTTAGTTTCTTTCTCTTTTTGAGTTTTTATTTCTGCAATATATATAAATAGAAAAAAAGAAGTTGAATAATGCGATAAAAACAACTCCTATTTTGTATAAAGTATCTAACAAATCAATACTTTGACCTTGGGAGATATGGGTTGTTAATTGATTATCGGAAATCAATGCTGTTTTCGCAATAGAATCAATCAGTAGTTGTAGTGTATCCATAATTATCCTATTGCAGTATGACTTCTAAGTATTCTCTGAATTGCTTCGGTAAGAGTTTTCTCATATCTATAAGAACCTTTGGAAGTGAATTTATATTTTTTCCATAAAGGTATCTCTACCATGTTTAATTACTACGTTTCTAAATAGTTCCTCAAAAAGAAGGATTAATCGATTTGATATTTTTCAGGGATAATTACTTCTATACTATCATACAAAGTATCCATGTCATCTATATGAGAGTTTTTCCCTGACATATACTCCTCTATCCCTACCTGTGAATACTTTTTTGAGATAACATTACCATGTTTAACTCTAAAAATCTTCTAGATTTATAACATTTCCTTTTATCTGTCATGATTATAAATAAATATTTGCGTGAATAAAAGTTCCTGGAAAGAAATGACTACTGCACTTTTACATACTCATTATCAGGTTTTGTCTTCAATGTTTCCAGTTTTATTGAATGTTAAGATACGATATGTCTCACCTTTAACCTCGGTCTCTGTAATAGGGTATTGACCATCAAACACAATATTTGTCTTACCTGATTGTAAAATCATTCGAGATGTATTGCCATGATTTTTATTACCTTTTAAATTATAAAAACTTTCTATAAATCGTAATGAGCCATTGCCTCTATTCCTATACACTTCAGGAGAAATCGAAGTTACGCCATCTTGCAATGAATATAGCGTCCAAAGTGTTTCTTCTTCGAAAGATTTTGGTCGCCAAAGTCCCCTTTTTGTGTACTTATCTGAAAGCTCTTTCATCTTCTCAGATGCAGTCGGATTTGGACAATGTACATCTTTAAACTTTTCATAAATAGACATTCCAATATTCATTATAACAAGTTGAAACTTCCCATGCTTCTCTCCATCAATAGTCTCCTCCTCGAAATAACCAATAGAGTAGCGACGTTTTGTTGAAGAATGCTCTTCAGCATTTATAAGAATTTCGCCTATAACTGTACATAAATTATCTGTCTGTATCTCATCCAAATGCCTTCCCATTTTTTCAAGACATAAATCTACATAATCAGACAAGGTGGTGGTATCAATATCCTTCTTTTCAGCCTGTCTAACAGTATCAACTTCGGAACTATGTATACACAAGTTGTAAGGTATAACATGAGGGAACTCAATTTGCTTTTTTGCATGTATAGCTAAAGAACCAACAGAAAATAGCATCGTGCGAATGGGGCTTCCTTTGATAGAACGATCAGTGATTTTTACATACTTCTTAAATCTTTTCTCTTTCTGCAGTTTGCGTAAAAAACAAAAAAATATCCTTAAGTATTAAATCCAATAAAACTTGAGCTTCAAGGGTAAAGCTTGAACATTTTGCATAGTCTATTACAATTTCTGAATAAGAAGCGTATAGCGATAATGCCACTATTCTGCGAATAGCAGAATAACTTTCTTCAGGATTCTCTATCAAAGAAAAATTATTTGGGACTTCAATTATATTTGAACTATAGATATCTTCTTGGCTAATTAAAGCTTTATTTAATTCGCTGTTTTCACACTCTAACAAATATATGACACTCGACGATAAAGATTTTTGTCAATAATAGTTCTATAGATACATGCTTGCCATATTTATTGTTGGCTCGAGCATTTTCTTCACAAATAATTCTTGCTCTTGTTTTTACTTGCTTTGAATATAGCCTTCTCAGAAAGTTCTTATAACCTCGTTGCAATCTTGCTTTTTCTTTGATTGTCATATTTGTTATTTCTTTTTAGAAAAAACATTAGTGTAAGGAGATTTTGTTTGTAAAGCTTGTAATGGTATAAATCATTACAATTCTATATATAGGCGTTAATGCTGCAAGAGGTTCACCTGACTCTTTAGCAAATTTTCATAGCGTAATCTGCAGTCGAGTCAACACATATATGAAGAAATTACTATAAAACATGTAGTCTGCCATTTTAATCTTGACCTCAAAGGTACAAACTTAATTACAATAAAAGCAAAAGAAATGCTGAACATTAACATAAATAAGAAGCTTGCTTCTCTATTTTTTTAACAAAGGGATATAAGTCTTATAGCATGCGATAGATAGTTTATCTCTAAAAGTGCGATTTTAGAGTGCAGCCCCAAGTTTTATGAACTCCTATAATTTCCTTGCATTTCCTTATATTTCCCGCTATATCCCAGCCTCTTGGTAGAGTTTCAAAAGCTCTCTACTTTTGCATCGTCAGACCTGACTGAATGCTCTATGCGCAAGGGTTAGTTATTCATTTAAAAACAATTGAATTATGACGATAAACGAATTACTGGACAATCCTGTTTGGCAGATGACTGGTGAAGAATTACTTTTCCTTGCACAACATGGTAATATGTCCACGAGCAGGGAATCAACAAAGGCTTCTTCCTCCAAAGAAGAAAAGCGATATGTATACGGGTTGGCTGGCATTGCACGCCTCTTTGGGTGCAGTCTGCCCACAGCTAATCGTATCAAACAGAGTGGTAAAATCAATCGTGCCATTACACAAGTAGGACGCAAGATTATTGTTGATGTTGACCTTGCACTGGAATTGGCAGGACGAAAGACAGGAGGAAGATGATGAATACAACTGATTATGAATACATTTGGCGAAATTCGCTCATTCATGTAACCGATGAGTTTATGCTTCCTCCTGTTGTACTACAAGCAGGTGAAGCCATTATTGGCACATTAGGTAACTTCAGTGTATCGACAGGTAAGGCAAAAGCCAAGAAGACTTTCAACGTGAGTGCAATCGTTGCAGCAGCCCTTGTCAATGGGCAGGTGCAGGAATATCGGCATCATTCCCAGAAAGTAAACGCACTATTCTTTACTTTGATACGGAACAAAGTCCTTATCATTGCCAACTTGTGATGCAACGAATTTTGAGATTGACAAAACTGCCGATAGACAAGGAACCGCAGATTTTGAAGTTCAGTCATCTTAGAGCCATTGCTGACCCTAACGAGCGCAGAGAAATCATTCGCTATGCCATCTACAATACACCCAACGTGGGCTTGGTAGTCATTGATGGCATTCGTGATTTGATGCTCGATATCAATAATTCAACGGAGGCAACCAAGTTAGTGAGCGACCTAATGCAATGGACGAGCGAGCAAAACATCCATATACAGACCGTGCTTCACCTCAACAAGGGGGATGACAACGCACGAGGACATATTGGGACGGAACTCAACAACAAGGCTGAAACAGTTCTTCAAATCACAAAGGATAACACTATGCCTGAACGCAGTATTGTTGCACCTTCCATCATTCGTTCCAAACCTTTTTGAAAAGTTTGCCTTTCGACTTAAGGAGGTTGAAGATGAGATTTGTATTCCCCAAATAGATCTCTCATATTCGGACAATGAACGGAAGTCACATCGTTTCTCCTACCAAGAGTTAAGCACTAACGAACATCAAAAAGCGTTGGAACCAGTCTTCTCTACAAATGAAGTCTTGCCATATAGTAAACTTATCGTAGCTCTCAAAGAGGCTTATGCTAAGATTGTGGGGCTATCCTATGGGCAAACTAAACTCAAGGAACTTTTGCAATTCTTGCTCAACAAAGGCATAGTAGTTAAGGAAGAACGAGGAAAATATCGGCTCAGTCATAATTCTCTACAATAAAACCTTTGGTCGGTCGGACACAGGCTATATATACCTGAACCAATCCGACCAATGAGAAACAAACTTGGTCGGACGTATAGATGTGCCTATAGTGTACGACAGTCCGACCAATCCTAAGCCTTTCAGCCTCCAAAAGAAAAAGGCTGAGAGTTATTCTTTTCAAACTTCAAAAACAAAATCACAATGGAAATACAAAAATATCAAGCAAATCTCTATCACAGATTATTTGCAGCAACAGGGTTATTCACCTGCACGAGTACAAGGAATTCATTTTTGGTACTGCTCCCCGCTACGTAACGAAAGTACGCCATCATTCAAAGTAAATACAGAGCGCAACCAATGGTATGACTTCGGAACTGGCGAACATGGAGATATTATTGACCTTGTACGTGCTTTTACAGCATTGTACCATGAACGAAGCTATTGAACTTCTAATCGGTTCAAAACAAATAGTGCATCAAGATTTTTCTTTTTGGCGGTGAAAGAAAAACCTCTACACAAATTAGAAATCATATCTGTGCAATCACTTACCAATCCTTATTTGTTACGTTACATCGCAGAACGAGGAATACCTCTCAGCATCGCTAATAGATTCTGTTCTGAAATTCGATACAATAATACCAATCGGACATTCTATGCCATTGGATTTTCAAACGATGCTGGCGGTTGGGGAATTCGTAGTCCTTATTTCAAAGGCTGCATTGCTCCAAAAGCGATTACAACTATTAGTAAAGGCACAGACGTTTTACAAATCTTTGAAGGGTTTATGGATTTCTTTCGTGGCGAACGCTAAATCCTTCTTCAACTTGCGACACCATAGTTCTTAATTCTCTGGCTCTTTTGCCACGCATTCAAGAGAAGATAAAAAGCTACAAGCAAGTTGAGAGTTTTCTGGACAATGATGAAGCAGGACGAAAATCGTTTGAAGTTTTGAAGCAGTTTTACCCATCTATCATAGATGGATCTGTTCGCTATCAAACTCACAAAGACCTCAACGAATGGCTCGTTGCTCAATCTAAAGTCAAAGAGAAACAAATGTTATTACCAACCATGAAGCGTGGTATCAGAAAATAGTGTTTATCAGGGAAGCAAGTTTGTGTTTTTAGTATCTCAAAACCTACTTGCTCCCACCTTTGGGAGGTGAAAATCCCGTTGGTCTCATCAAAAATAAAATGGAACAGAAGAATAAAGGTGGGCGCCCCACCAAGACATTATCAGAGAAACGGAAATATCAAGTGCTTCTTCGGCTTAATACAATGGAGTACTACACCTTGTTGGGAAAAGCACGTGAAGCCTCAATTTCTCGGACTGAGTTTTTAAGACTGCTCATTATAAATGCAGAAGTAAAGAGCCGAATCAAGCCAGAGGAAATGCGACTCATCCGTACAGTTTCTGGCATGGCTAACAATCTTAACCAAATTGCCCATCGGCTCAATGCTTTCGGCATCTCTGTACTCAACGAAGAACTGAATGCGCTGAAACAACTTATTCACGAACTTATGAAACGATTGAAGCCATGATAGCCAAGATTATTAAAGGAACAAATTTCAGTGGAGTTGTCAGTTATATGCTCAGCAAACGCGAAGGTCAAGTCAAGGTTTTACAAGCCAATGACGTGCGCAGTTCTTTACCAAATGACATTGCATATGACTTCAACTTGCAAGCCTCTATGCGTCCAAGTGTACAGAAACCAGTTTGTCATACCATACTCTCATTCTCAGCACATGATTCAGAACGACTGACAGATGACATAATGGTGAAGATTGCCAACGAATATCTTCATAAAATGGGCTATGGCGACACACAGAGCCTTATCGTAAGCACAGTGACCGCCATCATCCTCACCTGCACATTTGTATCAATCGCATTGGAAATGACGGCAAGACCATCAGCGACCGCAATGAAAAATACCGCTCTACAAAGATTTGCCGGGAACTGACTGAGCGTTATGGTCTGACTATTGGCGAAGGAAAGCAAGAGGGTAAACCGCTTACGATTGAGAGGTGAGGATAAATTGCGGTATGAGATATTCGATACCATTAAGTCTATATTACCTCAATCTCAGACTTAGAAAAATTTTGTTGTAGAATTAGAGCAACAAGGTATTACCACTCGTTTCAAAATGAAAGGCAACACTAATGTTGTTCAGGGTATCATCTTTCAGAAAGACGGTTGTTGCTTCTGTGGTTCAGAGATAGACCGTTCCTGCTCTTTCTCGCGCCTCAATGCAGAGATAGAACGAAATTCTCACAAACAAGAGCAAATTCATCTACAAAATGAGCCTATGGCAGATTCTGTAGATGAAAGCTATTTCATTATATTGCTGTCCGGTAAAACTCAAATAACATATAAATCCTTGCGGAATAGCCTTTATATAGGTAATTCCGCATTCTTTTTTGAAATCCAAGCCCCCCTAATCAAATAAGTCAAGTTCTTTTGGTGGTGAATTTGCCTTTTTCAGCTATTATGATGAGTTCATCATTTTTGTGGATTTTCCATAAATGAGATGAAATCAGTGTAATACATCAGTGTGAGCCTCAGCATGGTTACCAGCTGCGAGAAGGATACGTGTCTTTTTTATCATTCTGGAGATAACGGTACAAAGCAGATTGGCAATGAGTACCACCCATGTCTGTATCTGTATGGCATTTACACTGTCACCATAGAAGAAATGCAGTGGGAAGTTCTGTTTGAGCTGCTTGTAAAGGGGACTCTATAGCCCATCTTCGCTTGTAAATCTCCTCAAGGTCCTTTACATCAAGCTCAAGGTTATTGGTCAACAGGACAACTGACTTATGTGAGTTGTCACTCCACAGTTCCACTCGTCTTGCCTGGTGTCTTATCTCCCCTTCTCAAAGACAATCTTCTTGTCTGTATGTGTAACCACTCCATCAGGGCTTACATAGGTTACTGAAGACAACTCCGTATAGGGTGAGATTCTTCTTCATCTTGGTCACATAGCATACCCTTCCTCTGTAAGTCGCTGGAACTGTGCATAATCAACGTATGCTCTGTCCATGGTAAGGGGTAGCATCCTTAGGAAGATGCACTTCTTTAAGTAGATAATGATCATGCGTGGCGGCAGAGGTAAGCTGTACGACCATGGGAACGCCAACATGATACTTCATCACCGTATGAACCTTCATACCGCCTTTCTTCTTACCACTCTTGGGGTGTCTGCCTACACCCTTGAGTATGTTGTCAAAAAGGGTAATCGTAGTTGAATCCATCATATACAGAAGCTTTTCCCATGTCTTCAGTTCACCTTTAGGGCGGCTGTCCGATAAAAAAGAACCATAACGCTCTAAGAGGTACGCATAAACGCTTGCAAAGAACTCTTGTGGGCGACGCTTGTTGGCATCAGCAAGCGTACTACGACGGACGACATAGTCGATGCCAAGATGATGCAGTTTGTTTACTTCAGCCTTCATGCCTATCTCCACTTCCCGAAGAGAATCAAAGTGTTTGAGAACACCGAAAAGCATTATGACAAGGTGAGTCCACCCATCAAGACGCTTCACATAAGCTTCACTGGGTGTTTCAAGGCTGATTTGCTTGATTTGTTGCTTATCGAGTAATTTTATTACCTGATTATAGACCGGCTGTCCGATAAAATGTGTACTTTTGCCCATGTTATTGAAGTTTTATCGCAGAAACAAAAGTAACAAAAAGGGCTGAAATCCAAATACGGATTTTAGCCCTTAACTTTTATATGTGGAAAAAGGTTTACCGGACAGCAATAATTTCATTAGTGACCTATCTGAAGCAATTAGTAAAAGTGTTTTCTATGCCAACACCAAGTAATGGCGTAGATGTTGATGAACTTCGATTTCCAAAAAGAAACTTCGCAATAGAGCTAATCGTAAACGTAGAATTTAATCACATCAAATTTTATATCAGTATGAATAACGAAAATGAGCACCTGTTCTCGATATGCTCGAAGAACTCAAACAAGAGTGCAAAGTCATCAGCAAAGACACAGGAAGAACTACGCACTACTCTTGCTGAACAACAGTCCTGTCCAAGAGCAGATAGTATTAAAACACAAGAAGCCGTACAAATCCATCTCTCGAAAGAAACTCAAGCCAAAATCAAAGAACATCAACTTTTTGTTTTGGAGGCACTATCAGAGTCGAGTAAGAAAGCTCGAACCCAAAGTTTGAAGCTTTGCACCAGCTCATCAGCAAGCGACAAAGGCCTTTAGAATATAAGAACTACTTGCTATTTGCAAGCGTACAATTAGCCGAGCGTATGCTACTCTTATTGGTTTGTGGGCTGGTCATGGTGAGTTGTTGGTTCTTTTGGTATGGGAGCCAACAAGCTGCAAACAGCCTCTGATTACGACCTACGTTATCGTTACCTGCGTATGCAGGGCAAAACTACGACTGTCAGACTTTCACTCATCTTGACAGCATATTTATAACGCATCGCAATCGCAAAGCCATTCAACAGATGCAACAGAAAGTTGTTGATTACGAGCAAGCCTTGCAACGCCAAGCCGAGTTAGTGTTGCAGCAGGATAAGATAAAGCAAGAACAAAGAGAACTAAAGAAGCATTTGAAGAAATAGCAATTACTCCAAGAAATTGTTTCATACAACTTCTTGGAATAATTGATATATGTATCTTTTAAAGATAACTATCGATATCAAAATTCTTTAATCCGAAATCATAACGAGCATAAAGGGGATGTCTTGGGTGTCCTGATTTTGTTAACGCTCCTATTTGCTTCCAATTGATTTTTCGCTCTTGTTCTTGAAGTACATTGGCAATATCTCTAAAGCAATCTAATAAATAATCCCTCTTAGATATAAGATTACCCCAAGCAACTAAAACGTCCAATTCAGTGTATGTCTTAAAGAATTCTCTTATAGCATCAAGATTATTCTGATGAAGGATTTCATCCCTCTTATTATGTACACCTTTGAAATTTGTTGATCTCTGAGCATATAGATTTAACATAACAAAACCATCGTAATTACTAAGCTCTGCAAATCCCATAACTTTTCTCACTGTAGGATCAGGGTATTTTTCATTTGCTGTACTTGGATTGACTCCGATTACCACTAAAGGCTTTGTACATCTACTTGCTAATACATAGCGATGGGTTTTCTCATCGCCAATCATTTGTTTAATCTGATAATCCATATTTTAATTTATTATATATCCATTATTCGGCTTAGTTCCTCCTCGACCTCTTCTACCGAAGGCAGAGCTGATTTTAGATTTTCAGGAATAGTCTTCGAATATTGGTAATCACTCACACCAATTGGCTGGTCATAGTCAAAGAGTGCATGCTGAAATACAACCTTATAGCTATCATTGCAGAGAAGCAAACCGATGATTTTTCCATCGTATTCATCGTAGAGAGTTTTATCCATAACATTTGTACATATTGCTAATTGTACCGTATATTCGGGTTTGAATAGCGTGGCTTTGGACTCAATGATTACATATACATGGATTCGGAGTTTATAGAAGAAGTTATCTGTATAGAACTCTGAATTATATGGCTCACCCAGTTGACGCGAACTATAACTGACTGCTTGAAGAATTCCTCAATCTGACTGATATCATGACAATAGATAGCCAATACAATGTGCAAAATATGCTAATGGCTATGTTATAGGCATGGTATAATGGTGCTATTTTGACTTTCAATCAGTTTTATTCATAATCATCTCTAACATCTTGTTCTGGTGTCTGACCATATCTTCTACGTCCCATTCTAAGCCAGAAGGACGTTCTTTTTCTTTGTCTTTAATACCGTTATTGTAATTGTCTTGACATATCTGTAACATAATTCTGAACTTTAAGGAAGCAACACTCACCTGATTGGACTTTGTATCAAGATAGCGATTCTTTTTTTCAATTGGATTCCAGTTTGAGCCAGAACTGTTTGCATCGGAACCTATCATGGCAAAATTACCATAGCAGTTTATATCTTGCGTACTAATTGGCATATTGTCTCCAGCCTTAGCTTGTGGATAATAATGCTCCAGACTTTTTCTTGTTCGAGAGAAATAGAAGTTATTGAAAGAATCCAACTCAAAATCACTACAACCCAATGAATTGAAAAAATCTATTCGACTACGAGAATTCTTTTTTGCTTTGTTACCTCGCAATTCAACAACATATTTCTTCCAAAGCTTATAATCTGTATAATTAAATACATACAAAGGTATATTGCATGAGCCGATGGGGTAGATACGATTGAAGTCCCGATTCACTTCTTCTAATTCAACATTCAATCCACCATTATTAAAAATAGTCTCATCAAAACTATTTGGCTTCGGCTGATTTATGTCGTTGAGTTTACTTGCATCGAGATACACATCAAAGAAATACTTATCTGCCAGTTTTCTTAAGAAATTTACATAATTATTGAGGTCCCAATCCTCAAATAGGTGGTATAAACAATAGAACAGATAGTTTTTTCTTTGCTTAGGCGTGAAAGCGACTTCAAACATGGATAGTAATTGAATAACCTCGTTTTGTTGTGCTTTATTGCTCTCATACAAATCCTTTAGGTAAGCAGCCTTCTTACCTTTCTTGTAGTAATATTGCAACTTCCACGGATTCTCAATGGTTCTATCTTCACCATTTGTGTGATGTATTACATAGTTATCAAGATAGTACTTAGCCAAAAGGAGATTATATGCGAAGTCCTTAACAAACTTGGGAGTAAGATTTACTTTATCAAACTCCTTAATTAGTTCTTTATCATCAAGAGTAAAATTCAAAGGAGTAAAATCATCTTCGTTCAACAATCTCGTAATTTTCAGTACAATTAATAGAAAATTCGGAAAGTCTATTATGGGCTGGAAACGATCGTTTATATCATCTTCTTCCTTCTTTTCTATCTTTTTTATAGGTGTATTTAAAAAATCTGAAATAGTTTTCATCCCCAATGATAAAGATGACTCCACATTAGAATCTGGGAAGTCGTCGAAAGATTCCATTTCAAAATCTTCCATTGTTTTACCAAAGACACTTGTCATCCCAGGGAGCTTCTGCTGAATATAGAAACTCATATCACTACAAGCCTCCCATATACGACTAAACTTCTCCATAGCATCATCATCGCCAATTAATTGTTCGCAGAGTTTAGCTTTTACTATTTCGTACTTTTCTAACTGCTCACCGCGAGAGTTCATAACCTCAAAATAGTGATTCAAATCTACATCTTTCGGCACACGATAATGGATGATATGCACCTTGTCCAAGAAAAAAGACTTAAAAGATTCGATATCAGTCTTCTTGTCACCTACAATCTCTTTGAGTGCTTCCTTTGCGTAATGGAAGCCATTAAGAATACCCATATCGTTTTCATCACCAAACACAGGCATTTTTTTTATTGTCGCTGCCGAAATTTTTCTTGCAGAGTAAGTAAGAGTATTTGGAATATTCTTTATGTCCAATGCCTTTAGAATAATGTAGATCGTTGTCAATCGCTGTTGTCCATCAATAACTTCATAAATATTATCATCTCGCTTGTATGTGACAAGAGTACCAATATAGTAAACAGACTTTTCCAACGAATCATATACATCCTTTATTAAGGCATATATTTCTTCACGTCCCCAGGCATAATTACGCTGATAGATAGGTATCTTGTATAATATAGAAGCCCCTCTGTTTGAGAAATAGATGTCATGAATAGAGCACTCTTCAAGAATATTATTCAAATCTTTCATTGTCTTCAATTTTTATAGTAACCATTTGTTTGGAAGAAATACAGATAGTTTTCATACACACCATCTTTCTCGTCCTTTAGATTCTTCAATGTTTCACCATCGCCACTATACTCGTAGCATTCCTGCGCCCAACCATCTTTAATGTCATCATTTGAAAGCGGGTTAAGCTTGTCTGCCAAAGCACTCAGTAATGAAGTCGGTGTATCTTGCTTAGCAATCAGTTTATACATATTAAATGTATTGATCTTTTCACTCCACCCCATAATGTAGTTTTGTGCAGAAAGCCAACCAAGATTAGTATATTGTGCCCTCAAAGAATAAGCCCAAATGAACGCATATATGACAAATTGTTCAAACAAGTCAATATCTTCTTTTGTCGGATATGTCTCTGGGCAGAATCTGTCAACGTAAAGCAGAACAGAGGTGTCAAACATCAGACGTGTTATACCGTTACCTATTCCTTTTTTGAAGTGCCGGTCTAATGTTTTAACTATTATATTGTCATTGATATAGAATCCCTCATACTTATTGTTATTCTGAATATCTTTTAGTATATTATAATAGTGCTTTGTATATTCAAAGAACGGCTTACCGGCAATTATCGGTGTGTCTAATTGGAACGCATTTACATTCCGAGTACCAGAGACAAAAGGCATTGCAGAAGAATTGACCATATCTGCATAGCAATAGGCACTCTTGTAGAATTGGGCATAAGGCGTTCTTGCTGAACGAGTAACACCTTTGAACATATGGATGTTATGCTCATTCAAGATATTAGCTTTGTTGCCTGCTACCCATTCTTTGATACGATATAGGTAATTACCAAAAAAATCAGCTAAATCTCTTTGTGAAACTTGTTCCCAATCCTTTACTATTCTTTCTGTTTCATCCTCGCTGATGTTATTCATCTCGCGTAGATGGTATGCTTTCAACAAATCATGAGGATAAAGAGCCTTACCCCGTGCATTTTGAGAGTCAAAGAACTGAAAAGCTTCAGACACATCGGTGGTTATCACAACAATCAACTCACACCTGTTCTCTATATAATCCTTAAGATGCTCCATCTCCCGTTGATGTTCAACTGCCGAATCATTGTCTTCCGACTTTAATCCAACCCTACGGAAAAAGTGCATTATAGTTGTTGGCGATATTATGGTCATTGTACGTATTGTCATATATCTTTTGTTTCAAAAACCCCGATACTATTTTCTCCTAATGCCGTCAGAAGAAGAGAGAAAGTAATGATGCGTTGCTGTCCATCAACAATATCATATTGTCCCTTTTCCTTTGTTTTGTGAAGGATAAGCGTACCAACCCTGTATCTTTCCTTATTACTATTCTTGGCATCAATAATATCATCGAGCAATTGTATGGCATTCCGAGCTGTCCATTTGTACGGACGCTGATAGAGAGGCACACATAGCTCTACATCCTTGATAGGCTCCTCGCAATTCGTTATGGTTTTGCGAAGTAGCAAATCGCCTATAGTAGTTATTGATAATGTTAAACTATTCATAATATGAGTATTAGTTATATGAGTTCACACATCGTAATCCAAACCATTTTAAAAAGGTCAGTATAACAATTGAAATATCCTTTTTATATGTTTTTATCTACAATCTTACTTAATTCTTCCTCAACTTCCTCCACCGTAGGCAGAGCCGATTTTAGATTATCGGGAATAGCCTTTGACAGTTGATAATCACTCACACCAATTGGCTGATCGTAGCCAGAGAGGGCATATTGCGCTACTACCTTTTCGCCACCATTGCAGAGGAGCAAGCCGATCGTCTTATTGTCGTGCTCACCACGTAGGGTATCATCTACTACATTGATATAAAAGTTCAGTTGTCCCATATATTCGGGCTTAAATGGTGTGGCTTTAAGTTCGATAACTACGTATGCATGTAGTTGGATATTATAGAGAATAAGGTCGGCATAAAAATCAGAATCACCCACTTCAAAATGCTTCTGCTGTGCCACAAAAGCAAAGCCACTACCCATTTCCAGAAGATACTTCGTAATATGAGAAACCAATTGCCGTTCAATGTCTCGTTCTGCCATTTTATCTGTCTGTCCCATCATATCAAAGATATATGGGTCCTTTCATCAGATAGTTGGCAAGGTCGCTTTGCGGTTTGGGTAATCGCACAGAGAAGTTGCTCACTTTCTTTGCCGTAATCTGCCGAGCGAAAAGATTAGTTTCAATCTGCATTTGCAGAACATTACTACTCCAACCATTGGCAACCGCCTGCGTGATATACCAATAGCGTTCACCCAAAGGCAGCTTACTATTAAGCAAATATAACATGGCTCGCCCAGTTAGTGCGAACTACGGCAGACTGCTTAAAAATTCTTCTATCTGATTTATATCGTGTTGGTAAATGACAGACAGTGCTTCAGGAATCTCTCCTAATTGTGCAAGAGGTTCTTGCGTAATTATATTTCCTTGATTATCTGTAGCTTGAATTTGCGCAAGAGGTTCTTGCGTAAATTGATTGAGCTCGTTTGTAAGTTGTAATACATTATCAACCGAAGGACTATTAAGCTGTTTTTTTCAACCTTACCCATCTCTAATAGTATCTCCATTGGATAGGCTTTTGCGAATTGGCACATATAGATAAGATTACGAGTGGAATAGCCTTTCTTATCTGGATATTTAGAACGTATCGCCTTGGAAAGATTATCTATGACTTTGCTTCCCCAACCTTCTTTCTTTTGGAGGTAGAGAATAAAATGCCCTACTTTCCAATAGTGGAAAAGCATATCAGCATTTGCAGAGGCTATCATGCGTACTTGTGTATGCTCGAGGTCAGAACCGATGGCTCGAACAACAAGGGATAAATCTTGTATCTCTGCTTTATTTATTTCTTGGCTCATATTATTGGGTGTTATTGTTGAACAAAAGCTACTTACAGTAAATTAATGGAGAAACTCCATATTCCAAGCAGGTATTTACAAATGATGATAACAGCCATAATCTCATTCTCAACTCTTCTTCTTTTACTAAAGATTTTCCATTCAAAAGTTCATTAAGTTGTTTACTAAATTCTTTACGATCTAAAAAAATCTACAACTAAACACATTTCTCTTTTACAATTTGGTTTTTGGTTGTTTCCTACCCATACCTTTATTGCATCAGCAACAGTACCTTGTTTTGATCGATAGCGAGGAATATTTGAAGTCTGATATTTTCTTTCCCACCTTTCTTGTTTCGAAGTAAGTTGTTCCTTAGATGGAATAAGATTAGCAAGATTCTTTAAGGCTTGTCCAACTACGTCTTGAAAATCAGATGCTGATTTTTTTAGACTTCCTATGTTTTTCAACAAAGAAAGTAACTCTTCCCGAAGATATTCCAATATGATCTGCCCATTCAGTTCCACAATCCTCGCAAATGAAGTGCGTATATTTAGAAGCAAATTTCATCTCAACATATTTAAATATACTTTGTTTATTCCAATCGTTTAAATCGCGGGGAGAATCTTCTATGTATTTCTCACATTGAAATTCCCCTTTCAATTTAGAATGCATAACGTCCATAAAATGGTGAGCACTGCTCAAAAAGTCTAGTGTCTTTAAAAAGAGTATGATTGCTATAAATTAGCTGAGGATTCGTGAAATAGACATTGAACAAGGAATTCTTATTAATGATACTTGTTAGTGTTCCGTCAAATTTATGGTCAGGAGAGTCTTCTATAATAATTTGATCCCATTTTTTTATTTAACAATCTTATTTCAGACTTTAACAGTATAATTTCAATACATTCGTCTTTTCCTGTGAAATAGCGTTTATTATCCTTATTATCACGACGGATGGTATCAAAACAAGTCTGTATTGCTGTTAGTATTTCTTGAAAGTCATCATCATTTATCTTAGCCTTGCCATTTTCAGTTTCTTTTGTAGAAAGATGCTCCATGTTCGTTACGTAAAGTTTCTATTAAGCCATAAAAAGACTAATAAAAGCACTTGGCTGGAGTTTTTCCTTTAAATTCGAATACTTTACTGGCTCTGCAAACATTTCTAGAAAATTCGAGAGATTCTTTCCATTAGCTTTGATTTTTTTCTATTATTTCTTTAACCCAATGACAAATATTTTCTAAAGTGTAATCGCCAGCACAGTTATTTATTCTAGATAAAGCTAATGCAAGAGCAAAATTATTTTTTTATCATTATCACCTTTGAAAGACCGAATATAATAATGGCTGGTCCCTATTGGAGATAGATTATCTTTTAAGTTTAATGCTTCATATGATTTATATCTCACGGCATTATCTGAACCAAATAAATTCTGCATACTCATTTTATTTATTTTTAGTATTAGAAGTGGTAAAAAGAGTTATAAGGTTCTTGTAACCTATGTTTTCTAATTTAGAAAAGATAACGTTTGGGAATTGTACAATTCTTTTTAGTATTGCAATATAGTTATCATATTCTATGAATAAGTAATATCCTATTTTCTGCTCTTGCCATTATTTATCAAAAAGTACCTATGAACTTAGGCATGCGAGGCTTGTCTTTAAAAAACACGCATTGAATACTTTAAGCCATTGTCCTTTTCTACCCTATATTCATTAAAGAGGTAGTTATGTATTTTTTTGAAGATGTAACATCAATCAACATCTTCCTGACCTCTTTAGAAGATATTGTATTGCCATCTTTTTAGTTTATAAAAAGTATGCACACGCACTAAATTTTTAAATGTTCAATATTTACCATATTAGGATGTTGTATAGTTGTTTTAGTAAAGATAAGCCACTAAAAATAAATTTAATTTATTATATTCATCAATTTTTGTGTATTATTGGCATTATAATTGATTGAACTTACTCATGGCATTTGCCTTGATGTCGTCCGCAATATCTATGTAAGGTTTCATAGCCTTGTAATCACTATGCCCGGTCCATTTCATAACTACTTGCGGAGGAATACCCAATGCAAGTGCATTACAGATAAACGTTCTACGACCAGCGTGTGTTCCAAGTAAGGCATATTTAGGTGTAACTTCGTCAATGCGCTCATTACCTCTATAATAAGTTTGACGTACAGGCTCGTCAATGCCTGCCAGTTCAGCTAATTCTTTAAGATAATCATTCATTTTCTGGTTAGTAATAACAGGCAACACCTTGTCATCTTCAAATGCCACATCCTTGTATTTATCAAGAATCGCTTTACTATGGTTGTTCAACTCGATAATCAGGCTATCAGAAGTCTTAACCGTTGTAACCTCAATGTGGTCGCCCTTTATATCACTTTTACGAAGATTAAACACATCGGAGTAGCGCAAGCCCGTGAAGCATTGGAAAAGAAATACATCACGCACCCGGTCCAAAGCTTGCTTGGCAGTTGGTATTTCGAACTCTCGGAGTTTGTTCAGTTCCTCCCATGTAAGGAAGATGATTTTCTTCTGTGTACTTTTGAGTTTAGGTTTATAGCTATCGTAAGCATTGTTCTGATGCACATCTTTCTTGAAAGCCCAACGTAAAAACCATTTTAAGAAACTGAGTTGCTTGCCAATAGTAGAATTGCGCATTTCCTTTACATCACGAAGATAGTTAACATAATCATTTAGTCCTTTCTCATCAAAGAAATCAAATGTAAGTCCATCACGAAAGTTCATCAAATGATTTTTCACAGCAGCAAACTTCTCGTAAGTAGAATCAGTCCAATCATTCTGTCGTCCACAATCTCTCACAAACTCATCAAATACCTTGTAGAAAGCATTAGGTATTGATTTTCTTGGGTTTACTTCTTCTATAGGTTTGTGCAGCTCATTGAATGCTTCTTTTATTTGTTCAGGGGTTGGCATTATTTCTTCTACTTCAAACTTCTTGAAGATTTCCTGCACCTCTGTATAATAGCCTAAGAGTGAAGCATTGATTTCAGAAGCTGATTGTTTCAATTTGTTTGTGCAACCGTTTCTTACACGCTGCTTATCAGTATCCCATTTCGCAGCATCAATACGATAGCCTGTTGTGAATTCAATTCGTTTGGAAGTAAAATTGACACGCATACGGATAGGTACATTCTCAACAATGAGAACTCCGTCCTTTTTCCTGCTTTCCAACGTGAAAATAATATTCCGTTTGATATTCATACTTTTGGGTGTTTTGATTTCTGCACCCAAATTTACACCCGAAAATTGATTCTACCAAAGATTTTCCATGAAATCTTGTTTTATTAACATTCTATTTAAAGTGCTATTATACAACATATTGAACGTTTATGATACTATCTGAAGGTTCAAGAGAAAGAGCCTCTCTCTCCGCGAATAAGGGTGTAAATCAGCTGGCAATGCGATTTACGCCCTTTATTATATCCGAGATTTTTCGTTACCTTAGAAAAACTTATAGCATTTCCTTTATTATAATATCCATTTATTTTTTTGTGAAAGTAATAATTATCACACATACAATTATAATTTACGGATATGTTAGAGAAAAGACCCAGGTGAGTTTAGCAACTTTTGTAAACATCAAAATTTTTCAATTGATGACTGGATAGGAGGGATCAGTCAGTGGACCAAAGAAGTACGTACACTAAGCACCAACTGGATAGCCTACTTAAAAAGGTAAGTGAGGGTCGATATTATTATTTGTAGTGAACTATCACGACTGGGGCGTAATCTTTTCTGGTTATGGAAATTCTGAACATTTGTATGAGTAAAGAGTGTCGTGTGTGGACAATTAAGGACAACTATCGTTTAGGTGATGACATCCAGAACAAGGTGCTTGCCGTTGCTTTCGGCTTATCGTCAGAGATTGAACGTAATCTTATTAGTCAGCGCACAAAGGAGGCGTTGCACGAAAACGAGCAGAAGGAGTGGTCCTCGGACGTCCGAAAGGTAGAAAAAAAGTTCGCCAGATAAGTATAAATTATCAGGCAAAGAGATTCTTATATCAGAACTCTTAAAAAACGGTATATCTCATCGAAAGATAGCAAAGATTTGCAAGGTAGACAGGAATACTCTTAGCCGTTTTATAACATTGAAGTGTCTGGCTGTAAACTAAAAAGCGTTTTTATAGCATTATATTAGGCTTAAGTTATTGTCATACAAAGAATACGCGAGTTCGGGATAAGAAAAGGCTTTTAAAAGTTGGTAATCTCGTCAAAAATTCGTATCTTTATAGGTGATAATCAATAGATTACAAAATTTTTGAACGATGATTACCAAGGACAAAGTTACTGAAATTTTCTGTATAATCGACGAGTTTGATAAGAATTTGAGTGCCGAATTTTGCGAAAAACCTGCGTCTACCGTCTCATAACAGTGACGGCAAACACTACCGAAAACCGCAAGGGCAGGCTCTCGGAAAGTGAGATTATGACCATTTTGGTATGCTATCATTTCGGCGCATATCGCAATTTCAAGGAGTATTATTTGAATTGGGTCAAAGGGGTGATGCGCCAGGATTTTCCCGACGCGGTTTCCTATAATCGCTTCGTTGAACTCATGCCAAGAGTGTTCTTTAAGATGATGCTGTTCATGAAGCTCTATGCCTTCGGCAAGTGTAGCAGGTATAACGTTCGTTGACAGCACAATGATACCCGTATGTCACAATGTACGACGATATTACAATAAGGTCTTTTGCCAGCCTTGCCAAGGACGGCAAAGGGTACTATGGGTTGAGTGCCATGGATTCAAGCTTCACCTGCTCTGCAATGATTCTGGTGAAGTGATAACGTTCTGTCTTACAGGAGCAAATGTGGATGACAGGGATAACAGGGTATGGACGGTGTTTGCAAAGGTCTTGTTTGGGAAGGTCTTCGCTGACAGAGGATACATCAAGCAGGAACTCTTTGAGAGCCTATTCGGTCAAGGTATCCAACTCGTTCATGGGCTCAAGGCTAAGATGAAGAATAAACTGATGCCTATGTGGGACAAGATCATGCTGAGGAAAAGATACATCATCGAGTGCATTAACGAACTACTCAAGAACAAAGCCAACCTTGTTCACTCAAGACACCGCTCGATACACAACTTTATCATGAACTTGTGTTCTGCCCTTACAGCATACTGCTTCTTTGAGAACAAGCCAGAGGCACTGCCGGTGTATGTGGAAAAAAATCAAGGCAGTTAGAACTTTTTTTCATGCTAAACTTATCCCGAACTCAAGTAAAGAATATATTGCAAGGGATTTGGTACTCCGCACCATTGGTGCCCCCTGCACTCCATTATATCTTAACGTGAGTTCGACGCATTATAAGTGGTTCTCCCGTTAAATGCGTAGATTGTTAATAGAAAGAGATTAATCCACAGACATGGTATGATTTGCTCTAATTAGATAGTTTTATAAAGTGGGATAATCTACATGATAACTGTAATTCAGTGTGATGTTTATCTGTCTTATTATACAAAGTTTGTAAATTGTTTTCGTGCACATCAAAACCAATACATACTCTTTTGGCTTTTAAAAGACGCTTAATTGACTTGCAATAGATGCCCTTTAAGACCCTTACTAACGCCCTTTTGAAGTCCAATTAAGCACCTTTTTAAATGGACTTTTCTAACGCTTTGATATCAAGCGTGTTACAAACGTACTAAAATAGCTTACTTTTGGGGCTTTTCCCCACCTTTTAGCCGAGTTTTCTGTAATAATATTTCACAAGTCTTGAGTGGTATTGCCAACCTTCTTTACGGAGTATTAGAAGCTAAGTTACCAATAAAAGATATACTATATACCCTCATTGCCCCAAACTATCTATTTATTTATTCTTTAAGTGTATAGGAAATTCCGTTCTTCAAAGAATATTGCAAGAGTCCTTTGTCTTTACTCCATATTACTTGTTTAAGACCGATAACAGGTTGGTCGCCTTTATTCCTATCCATTTGCTTAATATCTACAGAAATACAATCCTTGTATTTGTGCTTCTTTATTTCTAAAGTTTTAGGATTCATAGAGGTAGATATCCAACTCCATTCGCAAAAGTTGCAACTGCTTTTTAGAGGACCACTTTCGTCATCTCTTTTTACCTCAAAACTTATAAAGAAAGTGTCGGTAGAATGTAACAAAGTCATATCAACACTTGCAATACCATCATATTCATGTCCCACCTCTATCCAATTATGTCCCTCAGGGTCAAATGGAAATGTATTTTTAGGATTCCATATTTGAATATCTTTTACTATCAAAGTATCTGTATCGTCAGTATTTGAGACATAATAGATGCTATCATTTATCTTGTAATGAGTTATCCAACTCAAGTCTTCATCTGTTAGTTTTACTTTGTGGACATAAGGTATTATACAACTAACTAACGAGAAGATAATTATTAAGTATACTATTTTCTTCATATTTTCTCACTATAATAACGATGATAAAAGTTATCTATATCTTAAATTTTATCTTTTTAAAAATACAATAAAAAGAAAGTGAACCTTTAGGGGACTTATTTATTGCCAATGTGGCATTTTTCAAAAGAATGATCCATACAATAGATTTTAACTTCACCACAATTAATTTTTCATTTTATCGTATATATCTTGCAATGGAATCGTATCTATAACTTTTATATTGCTGTGTATCTATAACGATAACTTCTAACTCAGTAGCAATAAGTATTTTCTTTTTCAAATATAGCCATTTCACAAAAAGAAAGCCTAAGTCTAAATACATTATTCTACGTTTCAAGTTAAAATCATAGATAGCAAAATCTTGATCAATTCCTATAGCAAATATCTTTGGGAATACTTCTATGAACTGAGGGCGTAATAGGTCACTTGACCAAGCAATTTTCGCATAGGAATCGCCTTCCACTATCTTCCCATATATTCGATAAGAATCATTATGATAGTCTTTGAATACTGAATCATAATTTAATCTTTTATATGTATCATAATCGATAATTTCAATGTTCATTTCTTTTTTTAAATATGTTTGAATCAAAAATCATTACCGTAAAGAGACCAATTTAATAATGCTTTATATAATAATCGAAGTCTGCTTTTATTTTTTTAGGGGCTATCTCACGCATTATAACCCCATACATTCCACTTGGTATTGGTGATTTCCAATAATCTAATCCCTTTCTCTTCAAGAAATTAACAACTTTCATTTTCTCTTTGTATGCCTTTGAACCAATTGGGTATACGCATTTACGTAATTTATATAGAATGTCTACTTCAAAAGTAGGGTAATCAGGCTTATCCACGTCTATTTCTGTAAACTTTCTGCGATAGTCTGCTCCTTTTTGTAGAAGATATAACATAATATCCATCCTGCCATGAATCATACAATTTTCTATTGCACAATTTTCAGTAGATGTTGCATAATTAATGTTTGCTCCTGCATCAACTAATAATTTAACCTTCTCAAAGGAGGAAAATACAGCAGCACTTAAAGCAAATTCTCTCATTGGTACAATATCTCCTAAACCATCCTCCTGAACTCCACAAGCTGTTGAATTTGGGTCTCCTCCATATTTCAGTAATAAAGCAAGTATTTTACTTGAGGGTCCAGTAAAGCGACAAGCTAATAAGACGGCACTTTGTCCAAAGTATTTAGTGGAGTCATTATGTGCATTAGGATTAGCTCTAACTCTAATAATTTCTCAACGGATTCTATTTTTATTAGTACGTGTTGCTAACATCAAAAAGAGTCTGCTTGTACTTTTGGATCTCGGTAATCTACAGGAATATGCATCTGTAAAAACTTGTTTAGAAATCTCTGTAGTATCTTCATCTTCGACAGCCTTTGCTAAAAGACCATGCAGGCGTATGTTTATACAACCTAAAATCATCTCCCAACATATCTTTTACGTTAGGCTCTATACACGAAAAAAACAAACGAATAACACTAATAATAAAAAGGTGCTTCATACTCATAATAATTTTTATTCTTTATATCTTAAAATCCTTCCTATAAGTAAAATGAAAAAGCTTAAAATCCATACGTAGTATCCAATCTGCAATGAAACAATATCACTATGTTTTCCAGCTTCGTTAATAACAATATAGGGGCATCCGTGGAATAAGCATCCTAAAATGAGACTGCCTGTTAATAATATTATCCCGATACACTTTCTCTTTATAAATAAAGATATCAAGAAAAGAATATTCGCATACCATGATATATAATAAACAGTTAGTTCGCTATTTATAAATACTCCAGCCCATCCCAAGAATAAAGCCGTGTATCCCATGTAATCAAAGGAACTATCTCTTACAGAGAAACATGGTAGAAAGCAGCTAATTATAAATGTAATTAGACCTATAAAGGTTATAATTCTCATGTTCATTTATATCCCTTTCTATTTAATTTGTTATAAGTCAATCTGTAAAGTATGTTTTGAAAGAACTAACTTACTTGTAAGTTATTTTGCATGCGATCTATATAATATACGTGAGGAAAAGGTTCCTTTAGCACGTATCGTACTACGATATGATTGATAACTGAGTCCCCATAAATCTGATATAGGCTATCTGATTCATGAGTTGTTGAGATTTTATGCTTATCTCCCTTACATTCTACTTCAATTCCACTACTTGTCCACCTTCCTTCAGAACTTGCTGGAATATAAAACAATACTGGGAGTTGTTTGGTCATATAACCTTTCAAACTTCTGCTTTTCAAATCGCATATAATGTAAAAGATTAACCAAACTACAAAAAACGCACAACCTACAACATAAGAGTAGTAATGCAGTTTATTCTTTATTTTAAGTATTATATAAGAAAAACAGAAAAAAATCAAAATGTTTAATGATATCATATAGAAATACGTATCTATAATGACATTCGATCCCATATAGAGTAGTATCAACAGACCCGCTAAGGCCAAGAAATACCAAGTTGCTTCTTCCTTTAATATCTTTTTTTAGATTCATTGTCTCATAGAATATTTATAAATTACACTTCTTTTCCATGTTTCTGCAGTGATGTTGGCTTTGTCATTTTGTGATGTAAGACGTTGAGCAAGGTGTTACTGTAAAAGAAAAGTTTTTTTATTTGCTAATATTAATTTCACTCCTTAGTCTCCATATTTTTTTAAATATAATAACAACAAAATAGCCATTATACCTAAGCCTACAATTGCAAATCTCCAAAAGCCATTCCCATCTCCTTCATAAAAAAATGTAGTTAAAGCATTTATTATAAAAAAACTTTTTATGCAGCTTATGATGATTTAAATCTTCTTCAGTTACTGGTACTGGATAATTCTGTCCAGCATAATTTATGGTAATTGTTGCAGATACATCAACATTACCAGGATTCACTTCTACAATCTTGTAAGAATTATTTGGGATTCTTACAGAGTAATACTTGTTTGTTAATAATGCAACGCAACTATATGAAAACCATGCGACACAGAAAATGGATACTATCCAAATATACCTAATTAAGATTCGACTATTGTATTTATTTCTTACCATGATCTTGGAGTAATAGCTCTACAGCTTAATGAGTTGTCAGTTTATGCGTTTATCTTTTTCACTGTCTTATAATGCAACCATTATCGTCATAAACAATCGTCCTACTATGTTTGATATCTTTATGGTTGTATTTTATAGAATCTAAGAAACCGGTCTTTTTGTTAAAAGTAAAATACTTTCCCTTTTTAGAGATAACTTTTCGATCTCTAAATGAGTTTCGTGTACAAACTTGCTGCAGCCTATTGTCTGGCGTGAAATACAAAAATATTAGAATCAACTCTAATCACAATATAGTTAGTGTTTCTATAGTACTCAAATTGATGGATGCTATCAGTATATACGCACTTAAAATCATCCGATTTCTTATTCTTGCAACTACAGAAACATACAGTGCATACACTTAGTATTATGACAAACATCTTATTTTTTTCATCATAGCTTTTTTTGAATAGACCAACTCATTGTTTTTTTATAAAAAAATCGACATGATCAATTACGTTCTCGCAATGGTAAAAATACGGCTACTCCATCTAATCCATTTTTTTGGTGGTGTAGAAATGACTAATTTCATCTTTGTCTCTTTTTGTCTAAGAAGTAATATTGTCGAAAAGTGCCCATCTTTTTAAAAGACTTGTTTTTAATCCCCATTATATGACCATTGGGTGCAAAAAGTAATTTGCACATCTCCTACTATGAGTACGCTCCCCCATATGATTTTTTTGTATTTTATACTCTATATGCTGAATACTGTCAACATATCTATCTGAAAGAAGAGCTTTTCCTTTATTGCATTGGCAGGAAATTAGTATTAATACAATTAAAAGAATAGTATAACTTTTCATTCTAATAATTTTTACCATAATTCAAAAAAATAGATAAAATTATAAAGGGTAGAACTATAATGATGCCGCTTATAATTATGAGTAATAGCGTTATATATTTATTTTCTTTACGCTTAATCCTAAGGTACAAAAAAACTTAGGGGAATTAAACTTGTGACCAGACATTCTAATAAAAAAACATTATTACGATATAATGATAAAAATATAAAGAGCAATACCAGCCCAGAATAACAAGAAGATTAAAAGGTATAATCGTATGTGTAATACTGAACCATGTCACCTTCCCTTCTTCTGAATATTTCGATAATTCAAGATGTAAATAACTGCCTCCCAATAACATACATGAAATACCAGAGACTATATTAAAAACCTATGTTATTAAAATGAAAGATTCCACGAAATTATAACAAATGTAAAAAGTTATTACATGTAATGCTATAACCCAAATAATATTCTTATCCGTCTTCATTATTAATATGTTTGATACCATGGGTAAAGGTGTTCAATTCATTAATAAATAATTTGAACTCTTCCTCTGCTGAATTTATCTGAGGATTGCACCAATAAAAAGATTCTCCATCATTACCCATCTTAAAATACTCTATTCCTGTTTCTAATAAATCTTCCCACATGTTCGAAATATTAGAAGTCTTATTTTTTTGAGAAAGTTCCTATAATAATCAAAAGATGTCCCAAATAGAAGCTTTCATCTTCAACTATCATAGAAATTACTTTTTTTGCTTATATTTAAATTCTTAGTATAAATTACTTTTTCTTGAGTTAATACTATGATATTCGCTTTCTGGGTCTATATCATAGAGAATTGATGTCTTCGTTGGCTTCATCTCAAAAAGGAAAAACAGATTTTTCCTTGCACTTGCTGGAAAAATAAAATCAGAAATATACTTAAGCTTTGAATCTAAAATTACAGTATTAAGTTCATTAATAAAAATTTAGGTTCAAAATTTGATATCTTTTATATTCTAACATAGCTTACTTTTTTTAATTAAATGTTTTTACTCCTCCTTATCCCAACCACGATTCTCTAAAAAGAATATAAGCTTTCGACCGAATAAATTATATTGATAAGTTGTTTCTTTGCCGTTTGAACATTAAATGGTTTCATGGTTGTAATCCTTTTGTTTTCGTGTAGTTCTTCACCATTAGATGTAAAGTTACAATGTCGTAAAGCCAAACCAAATTATTTTATTAGCTTTTTAACGAAGCACCTTGAATGACAATTGAACTACCTATTTCTATTTTTTTATATTAGCTTTAGATACCATTGATTAGATTTTTATAACTATTATATCCTTTTTATGCGAAAAATGCCAATATGGCTATCCGAAAACGATAAAAATTAACACTCCACAAACTGCTTTTTCCAAAGTCAATAATTAAAGGATCCCTTCGATTAGTAAAAAGTTATTTTTTTACATATAGCCCCCAAATTGGTGTTGAACAAAAAAATATGTGCGATATTTCCTTCCATGAAATCTTCATATTTTCTTCCTTTTCTGTAATTAGTAAGCCCAACTCATTTATGACTATTTTTTTCTATTGCGAGTTTTTTTACTAATCCATAAATAAGAATAATGATTATAAATACTGAAATCAAAAGTATTATTTTCATATTGCTTTTGGTGATTATTCATAATATCATCTACTGATAATGCAAATGGTATTAGCATTATCAGTAACAATGAAAAAAAGGTAGGATATGTATATATATTAAAAATCTTTTGCCATTAGAAGTAAACCTTTTATAAATTGTTTAACATAAGAAAAACATTGAAGGTGTTATCTTACCATTATCAGAGGGGTATCATGAGTCGGTTTTATTTTTTTAAATTCATAAGGTCACATTTTGTATTATACAAGTCCTACTTAAGAAATATCTTCTATTTTAACATTGCAATTATAAAAACAGTAAATCTACATATTGACCATCTAATGTATTCACCGTTAAAAACAATTTTTTATCTGCAATATGCATATCTAAAATCATGCTTATAATTCCAATATGATCTTCTAAATCTTTATATCGGTTATCCACTGATAATTTACTTTTTGCATACTCCCATTTCTCAATAATAAGTTGGCATTTCTTCTCAACGAACCTCCCATTATCATAAAAAGCCGCAAAATAAACTACAATTTTATGACCATCAATATCATAATAAAACCCAGTCGTAATCTCATCATCAAATGAGAATAATAAGTTCTTTTCCATATAAAATTTATTTTATTAATGGTTTGTTTATAGACGGTCTACTTTTTAAGAATACAATATTAATAGTATCAGACACATGTAAACGTGATGTTTCTGACACAAAACCGATATAAGCTTGATTTTCATATAAGAATCTATAGCGCAGCACTGGATCGGAAGTCTTTCCTGTTAATCTCTCTTCAATAATAGCCTTTGTGTGAATTGTTTCACCATACTTTAATAAAACATCTGTAACTAATGAAAAGTAAAGAGCATAAGATATGCCGCCTACTATTATAAAAACAGCTAAAATATTCTTTATTTTCATTTTAAACGTTGGTTAATGCTTTTTTGAACTGTCTGTAAGAGACGGTATCGGAATTCTGTGGTGAGAATAGGAATAATGTGTGGGTAGGAAATGTATGTTAGGCTGGGACATCATTCCCCTTCTTTGCCGTTCATCACAGCATTGAGGAGAAGTTTTCCTACACCACAACCCGACATCCACTGTGAGGTCTTGTGCCTGCAGACGACCTTTGTTATGTGTTATGTTGTGGCTATACTGGCAAGGTTATTCTCTTTTTGGAAAGAACAGACAAATCGAGCATAGCAATTTTAAGGGCAAATATACAACTTTATTTTTGTAAAAGGGTCTTAAAAAAACATGGGAAAAAGGAGAAAGGCATTGTACGTGTAAACGTAACCAAGAGGGAATCATTTAACCCAAATCGGTCATTAGACTACAATAGGTACATTCTTACGATAGTATGGTATTGTTTCCTAACATCTTTTTTTATCGACATTTTGTCTGTCTTTGTAACTTGACGTAGCCTGCTACGCCTGCGTTCCAAAGCCAAACAATCTGCTCGATACTAAAACAAAATATGTTTAGGTTCTAATGACCGAATTGAGTTAAAACCTCTAATTTAGTTTTTATTTTTTTAGTTGCTGTCACTTTTTAACACTTCGCGTAATGGGTTTATAGATAGTAGGTTAATGTCAAAAGTGAAGTGATAGAAATGACAGCAAAATCGAAAACAGTATGCAATCGGCATTTGTCCTTGAATGGAAAAGGGGGAATTGATAGTTATGAGATATAGCTATTAATGGTAAAACTATCCAGCGCTGAACCTTGTAAACTTATTTGCCTCCCAATTACTGAGCTTCATATAGACCGTGTGACCCTCCTTGTCGTAACCTATCCTGTCAACAATAACGCTTTGATGTTCCTGTTTATTGCTCGTCAGACGCTCAAGCTGTCCAGCAGCATTGTATTGATAGGTCACCACTTCACCGTCAGGATAAGTCATCGTCTGCACCCGGTTCCAGCTATCATATGTTATGCTAAATTATATACATTTGTAACAAATTACAGAAGTGTTTTATCTATAAATGAAAAAAATACCATATAAAAAGCAATCCAATACCAGCTACATACCCTTGAAGAGATGATATATAAGCATTTGTTATCTTCGAAACTGGGTGTTTCTTATTATCAGAATAGGTAAAGAATATACATAATATTCCAATACAAATAGAACAATAGCCATCGTATTTTTTTGCACAAAAAAATATTAAGTATACCTAATATTGCACCTATTAAAGCTCCGAATAAGCACAAATATTTAACGGTTACTCTATTATCTTTTTTTGAAATAAAAAGAAAACTAAGATACTACTAAAAAAAGTAATGAAAAATCCCCATACTAAATGTATCATTTTTTTCAATGTCCTTTACTTGATTATTTTCTTTCTGCTTTCTTAACTTATTCGCAAAAATCTGATTAATCCATAAGCAATTGCAATAATACCAGCTTCATAGCCACCAAGATGCCATGAATAATCAATTGTAAGACCAGGGGAAGACTTGTTCTTATCACGATATGTAAAAAAATGAAGAAAACAATACCAAACAATATTGCACAAATGCCATGGTACTTACCAATAAGCATAGCTATCACTGGTAATATCACCATAAGACAACCAATACATAAAGAAAGAAAACTTGAAGGTTTTATCGATCGTCTTCCTTTCTTTGCTATACGATATACAATGATAGCACTCTACAACAAGGGATAATAAATCCCCAATATAATCACAATACACCATATTAATTTTCGCTTTGCTTACTTCCCATATTCTTTTTTTCGATAATTTTATCTGTTAGCCGTTCTACACCAGATAGTTTCAAATTTACACCTTGACTTACATCCATCTTTCCAGTAGATAATATGGAGAGTGGCGCACCCAAGGCTGGTGCCTGGTGTCGTGTTAGGATGCCGGAGTCTGAGTCCATTGTTAAAAGAACTCTTTTTCTTCATGTTTCGATCACTACTATCCCGTTAAAGAGGACTAATAGCTCTTTGAATTAATTGAAATACAGTCTTTTGCAAGAGAGAACTCGATTGTCCTCTCTTTCCGGGGTTATTTGATTAATATTTAACTGGTCCCGATATTAACGGGATACTAATGTGTTCCGATTCATAAGTCGTAAATGCAAACCAATTACGAATAGCTTTTTATATTATATGAATGGTCATAATAAATCGTTAAGACCAATACAGGGTGTATAATAATATGATATATAGATGTAGAAAACAGATTGGAATTTTCTTTTTTTATCAGAATTCGATGCTCTCCATAATAAGTGTTTCCTGGATATACAGTATCCAGCATCTCTGTTGTGGACATCAGTAATTCTTTGTGTCCACTATAGGAAGTAAAAAAATTTCACTGCCCTCTTTATAAAAATTTAATTACTTCTCGAGATTCTTCTTCTCTTTCTTCGAAAAATTGTTGTTGTGTCATTATTCTCACATATTTTTATAAGATTTGACATTATCTACAGGGAGTAAAAACATGTTTAGATTTAGAGTTACACGATCCCCACACGCCAAGCCCTATAATCAACACACAATAATTAATAATTCTTTTTGTATTCCTTAAAGTCATGATCAAAAGTTTTTTTAAATTACTATTTTGTTCAATTAACTCGGATTTAGTTGCTCTATACAACTTAGTTCCCTGCAAATTAGGGCACTTTTTGTATTAAATCATGATGTTCTTTTGTCAGTCGATGTGCTATAATCATAAATCGTTTGTTTAAGCTCAGTAAATGCAGGGAAGAAGACATCTGACTTTCTCTATGCCTGCAACTCATATTTATCTCCTAATATTTGTATTTCTTCATGATGCGTTCGCCAGCAGTGCTGGATGTATAACACTCGCCTTACCGTTTGCATGGATAAGGGTGTTCAAATTATCATACTCATGCGTATGCGAACACCTTCTTAGCGATAGACTTTTTTTCAACTATGCCGTGAGTTTACTCAGGAGGTTGCTCACCGCATCGTAGGTCATCATTTATTTTTTTCATTCTTAGGTTCTTCTCAATCACGAATCCTTTTTGATAAATTTTTAGGCAGCACAAATATAAACAAACTATCGTAAATAAAAAAATAATATCCAATAAAAAAAGGCTCTATGAGTAATTTATTGTATGGAAAAAGTAGAATCATACTTTGCACTCGTTAAATGGATAAAAAAATAAAAGGGAAGCCAATATCTATCTTCCCATCAGTAGAAAAAAAGAAGTTATATTGAATAACAATGATAGAATATTTATCAAAACATATAGGACAATAATCGATACAGCATGCCTCATAATTTCTTATCTGTTTACTTTATTACTACTAATTTTTGAGAATTATGCTAATCTACTCTGGATTAATATTAGTTCTCCATTGCAGTCTGACCGCCTGCTGTAAGGCTCTTCACCCTGCAGACGTTCACGCTGCTTGTCATATGTATAGGTAGTCTCCGTGCCATTACCGAACTTCATATAGGGTCGTATGCCCGTCTTTTGTCGTAACCTATTCTGTCAACAATAACGCTCTGACGTCCCTGTTTATTGCTGTCCAAAAGTGTTTTCATGCTGAGATAGTTGTGGATAGTACCAAGGTATCAATAGAAAAGAAAAACCTACCATGCCAACTATCGGGCAGCCAATCTATAACATTGTTCGTAACTTAATGAGTTGAGACCTTGAAAAGAGAAGGTTGTGAGGTTGTATAAGGTTATGAAAAAAATAATGACATAATCTTGAATAAAAGCCCCAAAAAAAGGAGAAAAAATAAGTATAACACGAGGGTTTGTAACTGTCAGTAAGTCAGTTTGTTATCAAGGAGCGTTTTAAAAGGTGCTTAATTGGACTTCAAAAGGGTGTTAGTAAGCCTTCTAAAGGGCACCTATTGGAAGCTAATTAGGCATCTTTAAGAAGCCTAAAGAGCATGTATTGATAATTAAGTGTTTGAAACAATTTTACAAATATAGGTGGGTTGTGTAAAAAGAGGTTGCTTCCTAAGATAGAATGATAGGCTAAAGTTCTTAACTAATAATGTACACGGAGACATAGAGGGCAGAGCTAAACGCAATATCATGGAGGTATCAACAGTACAAAAGAGCAGCGATGCCAAAAATAAAAAGATGTTAGGAAACAATACCATAGTAATAAAAACTATACATTTTGTGGTCTGATGACAGATTTAGGTTTAACGAATGAAGCCAATTTATGATACTTTGCACAATGTATTCCTTAAGAAAAAAACTTGCAGTATTGGGATTTTGTTGCTATCTTCGCAGACACGAAAGCCATCAATGGCATCTGAATAAGAATCAAAACATGGGAAGAAATAAATTCGCAGAAGACGAGATAAAAAGAAATAGCAAAGCTACTCCGACTGAAGAATGCGGGTAATCAGGGCGAAACAGAAATTGGTTCGTCATGACCTCCGTACAATTTATGAATTTAATATCTCTGACTTCAATGAGCCTGGTAAGGCTTTTTGGTGAAGAGGAGTTACGGGAAGCTATCCAACGAGGAGCTATTCAGATTCTTGATGATGCCACTATCGCTGATATGAAGGCAAAAGCGTGCGCGTGATAAGGCGCGTGATGAGGCTGTACGTGAGCAGCAAGCCATTGAAGCGGGAGAGATGACCGACTGGAAAGCTGTTGCAAAGGAATGGGAAGAATGGGAGAGCTCGCAGAAAAGTAGTAACTAATGTGACCATTCCTTTTGTGGCATTCTTTTTGATGATATATAGGTAATATTATCTAAAAAAATTCAACTGAAAGAAAGATTAGATGCCAGAGTTAGAACTATAACATAGGACTCTTGGCAGACAAAATAACAAGTAATTCTTAACCAGATCCTTCCTATCAAGACTTAATTTGATAGTGATGTCAAGGTTATTTATTTAAAAACAGAACAATGACATTATATCCCAAACTCATTACAGACGCACTGGAGAAAGTAATTTATCCAGGAACAAAAAAAGAATATTATAGAAAGTGAGATGTTGGCAGATACACCCAGCATCAATGGTAATAAAGTAAGTTTCACGCTGATTTTCCCACGTGAGACCGATCCATTCCTCAAGTCTACTATTAAGGCTGCTGAGGCGCAGATTCACTATTCTGTTGGTAAGGAAGTTGAAGTAACCATTACAACAGAGTTCAAGAATGCGCCACGCCCAGAGGTGGGTAAGCTGTTGCCTCAGGTGAAGAACATCATTGCTGTTAGTTCAGGAAAGGGTGGAGTAGGAAAGAGTACCGTCTCAGCTAACCTCGCTATTGCCTTGGCACGCCTTGGTTATAAGGTTGGTTTGCTCGATACCGATATCTTCGGTCCAAGTATGCCAAAGATGTTTGGTGTAGAAGACGCTCGTCCATACGGCGTAGAGAAGGATGGACGACAGCTTATCGAGCCTGTGGAGAAGTATGGTGTGAAGTTGCTTTCTATCGGTTTCTTTGTCAATCCAGACACAGCAACCCTATGGCGTGGAAGTATGGCAACCTCAGCTCTTAAGCAGCTTATTGCTGATGCTGATTGGGGCGAACTCGATTACTTTATCCTCGATACGCCACCAGGAACCAGCGATATTCACCTGACACTCATGCAGACACTTGCTATTACGGGTGCAGTAATCGTGTCAACTCCTCAGAATGTAGCATTGGCAGATGCACGTAAGGGTATTGATATGTATCGTAATGACAAGGTGAATATCCCAATTCTTGGTTTGGTTGAGAATATGGCATGGTTTACGCCAGCTGAACTTCCTGAGAATAAATATTACATTTTTGGAAAAGATGGTTGCAAGAACTTGGCGAAAGAACTTGGCTGTCCGCTACTTGCTCAGATTCCAATTGTACAGAGCATTTGCGAGAATGGTGATAACGGAACACCAGCAGCGTCACAGGTTGACACCATTACGGGTCAGTCGTTCCTCAGTCTTGCCCAGAGTGTAGTCACTGTTGTCAATCGTCGCAATAAGGGACAGGCTCCAACAAAGATAGTTGATGTAAAGAACGGGTAAACCGCATTTACGTGTTTATATAAAAAAATAGAGATATACGTGTTGGCGTATATCTCTATTTTTTTGCAATAACAAATATATTATTCACTTTTTACAAAAAGGAGGGCTGTTTACAAATTTATTTTTATACTTTTTGCACTCGTTATTATGAGTTAATTGACCTAACCTATTATTCATTAATAATCTTTACGTTTATACGTTAAACAACCTGTGTAAATAAAAATAATGTTTCTTTATCCATCATGACCTTACTATAATAAGGTGATAGTGGTGTAATGCAGTTGTTCATGCAGCTGTGATTAATAAGTAGTCATCCCTTAAAAACTATATTTCAGCATAAAGCCTGTACTAACAAGCTCTATGCTGATTCTTTTTATAAGGTCCAAAAGAACTCTCATAGCTCTTTTGAAGTTATATGCTGCCGCTGCTAATAAGACATTGATAGCATCTCCTTTCACACCTTTATAAAAGTTGCGAGATAATCGGTGGTCTGCTTTAAGATGTCCTATGGTCGGCTCTATACCTGCTCGTTTACAAAATAGTTTGTGTTTCTTTTTCTTTTGGTAGTAGCTGTCTTTAGCTTTAGGAGTGTCTGGGATGAGTATCTTTGTCTGCCCAATCTGCTTTATACCTCTATACCCTCTATCTCCTGCTAACTTATCAACCTGCTTTCCTGTCATCCTTTGAGTTTGTTCCAACGTCTTTTCGATAGTATGCCCATCATATTCATTCCTAAAAGAACATGCACCCAAAATAAGTCCTGACCATGAGCGAAGAATAGATACTTTATTACCAAACTCATATTGCTTATGTTCCTTACCTTTGCTCAGGCAAACCACATCTGGTTCGTGCAGAGAATATACTTTGTTCTTTGACTTTCGATTCTGAGAAAGAACTCTATAATATAGCTCAAACATCTTCTCATATCCTTTCTTTCCCTCAAGATTACGCTCTAATTCTCTTACTAATCTTCCTGCTATGGTCCTTAGTTGCCTATCTGCCTTAAGAGCTTTCTTACGATTCTTGGGATGATTACGAAAACGTTGGGAACGGTAAATCCCTTTCAACGTACGCGTATAACTTTGTCGTAGAGGAAGACACTTGTCATGAACTATCTTCAGAACGTTTTTGATTATCTTTTTATGCAACTTCGCATCTGTAGGATAGGTTATATTCTTCTCCTGCACGGTAGAATCAATGAAAGCCGTATCAAAATGATCTTCGTCATCATGGTCGGTATTAACACGGATACTCTCTGCTAATATTAACTCCATACCTTCTTCACCTATACGATTTCTGAAGTGAACTAACTCGGAAGCGTCACAGGGTTGTTTGGGCATAAATTCAAGTCCACCACAAAAATATTGATAGTAAGCATTCTCACTCCATTGAGAAACCACCATTTCATCTGAAACATTACGCAAATGTTTTAAGATTAAAAGACCACACATCAGGCGAATAGGATGAGCGGGGCGACCATTAGTATTGCAATACAACGGAGAAAAAGCATTTTCAAAACACTCCCAATTAATCTTATTACTAAGTTGGAAAAGGGGATGTTGATGACTAAGCATGTCCTCTAAAGAAGAGAACATAGAGAGCTGTTTGGATGTACGTTTAAGCATAAATATCTGCAAGATTTATAATGTAAAGGTACAAAAACTTGCAGATATAAGCAAATAATTTGCAGTATAATATACTGTGAATCAGAAGAATATTAGGCTTTTAAGGGTGGACTAAGTAACAATTAGGAACCTAAAATATAAATATTTAAACCCTGAACCTAATGAGAATGATTCATGAAACAAAGCAGAAGCATCTGTATTTCTCAGTCGCTTTTGCCCTTTCTATTGCGTTAGCCCCAACGAGTGCTTATGCAGTAGGAAATCCCGTAGGCTCACCTGAAGCATCAATGCCTCAGGCTGTGCAACAAAACGGCAATCACAAGGTAACTGGTCGCGTTGTTGACTCTGCTGGTGAGCCGCTGATTGGTGCCACTATTATGGTGGAAGGAACCAAGGAAGGTGCTGTAACGGATATTGATGGTAACTTTACTATCAATACCACGTCAAAGGCTAAGTTGGTTATCTCTTATGTTGGCTATACTACCCAGACAATCCTTGTGGGCGACAAAACCACCATCGATGTTACCCTTAAGGAAGTTGCAAACACGATGAACGAGGTTGTTGTGACAGCTTTGGGTATTAAACGTGCTGAGAAAGCCTTGAGTTACAATGTACAGTCAGTAGGCTCAAATGAGTTGACACGTAACAAAGATGCTAACTTTGTGAACTCATTAAACGGAAAGGTAGCTGGTGTTAGCATTTCTAAGAGTGCCAGTGGCGTAGGTGGTGCAACACGTGTAATCATGCGTGGTGCCAAGTCTATTGAAGGTGATAACAACGTTTTGTATGTTATCGATGGTATTCCAATCTTCAATTTCAGTGGTGGACGCGATAGCGGTATCATGGGTGAAGGTCGTGTAAGCAGTGAAGGTATTGCCGACCTCAACCCAGAGGATATCGAGAGTATCAGCGTCTTGGCTGGACCATCTGCTGCAGCCCTTTATGGTAGTAATGCTGCTAATGGTGCCATCCTCATTACGACAAAGAAAGGTAAAGAAGGACGTGTAGACATTTCTTTCTCAAGTTCTGCAGACTTTAGCTCACCATTGTTGATGCCAGAGTTCCAAAATACGTATGGCAACAAGCTTGGCTCATACGAGAGCTGGGGTGAGAAACTTGCAACACCAAGTTCATATGATCCTAAGAAGGACTTCTTCCGTACAGGAACAAACTTCATCAATGCTTTGACATTGAATATGGGTAATGAGTTTAATCAGACTTTTGCCTCTGTTGCAACCACCAATTCACGTGGTATCGTACCAAATAATACTTACGATCGTTACAACTTCACTATTCGTAACACCACTCGTATGTTTAAGAATAAGGTGCAACTCGACCTTGGTGCATCATATATCAAACAGAAAGACAATAACATGGTGTCACAGGGTGAGTATTGGAACCCAATCGTTGCAGCCTATCTCTTCCCACGTGGTGAGTCGTTTGAGGGTATAAAGACCTTTGAGCGTTACGATAACGTGAGAAACTTCCCAACTCAGTATTGGCCAATCAGCGATAGCCGTTTTGCTAATCAGAACCCTTATTGGACGGCTTATCGTAACTTAGCACCAGATGATAAGGATCGCTTCATGTTCAATGCTGGTCTTACTTATAATATCTTTGATTGGTTGAGTGTAGCAGGTCGTATTCGTCTCGACAAGACGTTTATCACAAGTGAGCGTAAGATTTATGCTTCTTCATTCAATTACTTTTGCCAAGGAGAAGGGCGCTTATGATTACTATGATTATAAGGATCATCAGACTTATATTGACGCTATTGCCAATATCAATAAGACCTTCGGTAAGTTCAGTCTTGCTGCCAACGTAGGTTATAGCTATTCTGACTATGCATCCCTCACCCGTGGTTATGGTGGTAACTTAGTGTTAGTTCCAAATAAGTTCTCTTTGAATAACATAAATCCAACTGATAGCAAGATTCGTGAGGCTGGTGGTGACTCAAAGGTACGCAACGTTGCAGCTTTTGCAAGTGCCGAATTGGGTTGGAGAAGTATGGTTTATCTTACTTTGACAGGTCGTAACGATTGGAACTCACGTCTTGTGAACTCCTCAGAAGAATCATTCTTCTATCCATCAGTTGGTTTATCTGGTATTATCTCAGAGATGACAAAACTCCCTTCATTTATTTCTTATTTGAAGGTTCGTGGTTCTTACACTGAGGTTGGTTCTCCTGTTTCACGTTCAGGTATGACACCAGGCACTATTACAACTCCAATCGTGGGTGGTAGCTTGAAGTCTACTGATATCTATCCATTTACTGATTATAAGGCAGAGCGAACAAAGTCATACGAGTTCGGTTTGACTGCTCGTTTCTGGAAGAAGTTGTCATTCGACTTCACTTGGTACAAGTCTAATACTTACAACCAAACCTTTATTGGTGAATTGCCAGAGAGTTCTGGTTACAAGGCTGTTTACTTGCAGGCAGGTAATGTAGAGAACCGTGGTGTCGAGATGGCATTAGGTTATAACGATAACTTCGGAGGTTTGCAATGGAACTCATCATTGGTTTACTCTAAGAACGTCAATGAGATTAAGGAAATGGTGAAGGACTATCATCACCCATTGAGTCCAAAGCCAATCAATATCCCAGAGGTATCAAAGGATAATGGCCGCGTTCTGCTTAAGGTAGGCGGTTCTATCAATGACATTTATGCAAGAAAGGTATTGGCAAAGGACAATCAGGGCTTCGTTAATGTTAGTCCATCTGGTGGTATGAATTTGGAGACAGTTGAGCCTATCTACTTAGGTAAGACAACACCAGACTTCACAATGGGTTGGAACAACAACTTCACCTATAAGAACTTTGGACTTAGCTTTTTGATTAATGCACGTGTTGGCGGTATTGTTACTTCTTCAACACAGGCATTGTTAGACCGCTTCGGTGTGTCTAAGGCATCAGCAGATGCAAGAGATGCTGGTGGCGTGATGATTCCAAATCAGGGCTTGTATGATGCAAAGAAGTATTATACACTTGTTGCAACAGGTGAGAACGATCTTGCAGGTTACTACACCTACAGTGCAACAAACGTACGTTTGCAGGAACTTACTTTGAGCTATAAGTTCAATTCAAGGCTGTTTAACAATGTCATTAAGGATTTGACACTTTCATTTGTGGCTACAAATCCATGGATGATTTATTGTAAAGCCCCTTTCGATCCAGAGCTTACAGCTTCAACAGGTACATACGGACAGGGCAATGACTATTTCATGCAGCCAAGTCTGAAGAGTTATGGTTTCAGTGTTAAATTCAAATTCTAATTGAACATGAAGACAAAAGCATATAAATATATCGTAGGTGTCCTTGCGCTGTCCTTGTTTACGGCTTGTGACTTCCAAAAGGTAAACACTAACGAATTTGAACTCCTCCCAGAGGAGGGATTGATGGATGGTATTTCTATTGGTGGTCCTATAACCGCCATGCAGAAATGCGTCTTCCCAGTAGGAACACAGGCAGATGGTACCAGTGTTGCTAATAGATATCAAACAGCCTATAACCTTGCAGCAGATTGTTGGAGTGGTTATTTCGGTCAGAATAATAACTGGGGCGGTCCTAATAACCTCAACTATTTCCTCAAGGATGGTTGGGTAGCATCGTCTTATACCGAGTCTTACTCTACTGTCGTTCCTTTGTGGCAAGACTTAAAGGGTAAGACAGAGACTCAGTTCCCAGAGGTTTTTGCCTTAGCACAGATTCTGAAGATTTCTGCTTGGCATAAGGCAACTGATATGTTCGGACCTATCCCTTATAAGGAGGCTGGTAAAGGACTTATCACTGTGCCATACGATAGCCAGGAAGAAGTGTATAAGTCAATGTTCAAAGAACTCTCTGATGCTATTGAGGTGTTGACAAAGTACGCTGATAATGGTAATAGCAAACTCTTGCCAAATGCTGATGCTGTCTATGCTGGTGACGTTCACAAGTGGGTTGTCTATGCTAACTCTTTGATGTTACGTCTTGCTATGCGTGTTTATTATGCTGATGCTGCACTCTCAAAGAAGTATGCTTTACAGGCTGTCAATCATTCTTATGGCGTGATGAAGACCAAGGATGATGAGGCTAAGATGGAGAGAGGCGCAAGCTTGGAGTTCAAGAACAACCTCGATGTCCTTATCAATCAGTACAACGAGTGTCGTATGGGTTCTTCTATGTTGGCTTACTTAGGTGGTTATCAAGACCCACGTTTGCCAAAGTACTTCAATACAAGTACAGTTTCTCAGGCAGTGACTGTGGGCACATACGGAAAGTATTCTGGTGTACCAACAGGTCATGACGTAAGCTCTAACGATGCTTTCAGAGATTCTTCACGCCCAGCTATCACAAGTACAACTCCTACTTATTGGATGCGTGCTTCTGAGGTTTACTTCCTCTTGGCTGAGGCTGCTCTGCATGGATTCGCTGTGGGTGGCACTGCTGAGTCACTTTATGAGAAGGGTATCGAGATGTCATTTGAAGAGAATGGTATTGCAAGTTCTGAGGTAGCAGACTATATGTCGTCTGGCCTCAAGCCATCTGCTTACAGTTTCCATCTCACCAATCCAGGTGTGAATGTTGATGTACCAGCAGTAACTGAGGCTACTACAGCATGGAGTGGAACCGATGAGGAGAAACTTGAGAAGATTATGATACAGAAGTGGATTGCACTCTATCCTAACGGACAAGAGGCTTGGACAGAGTATCGTCGTACAGGTTATCCTCAGTTACACAGCACCATTACGAACTATAGCAATGGTGAGGTTGATAGCGAAGTGGGCATCCGCCGTATGCGTTTCCCAACTAATAAGTCTACATCGGCAGAGGATATTGCCAACTTAGAGAGTGCACGCAAGCTACTTCGTGGTGGTCTTGATAAGGCTGGAACACGTTTGTGGTGGGACAATAAGAATCATTAATATCAAGCATTTTGAATATGAAAAACTTTAAATATATCAGTTCGTTGGTATTGCTCTGTGCAGGAGTCCTTTTCTGTGGATGTAGCAAGATGACAGAGGTAGAGAACGAACCTTACGATCATATCGGTGGATATAATACGATGAACAATGCTGAGAGCGAGAAGTATTATGCCGATTTGAGAGCTTATAAGCAGCAAGCCGTTAACTATGGTCGTCCTGTTGCTTTTGGTTGGTATTCTAACTGGTCGCCAGCAGGTACCTATCGCCGTGGCTATCTTACCTCTATGCCAGATAGTATGGATATCGTTTCCATGTGGAGTGGCGCACCTAACCGCTTTAATATTACACCTGAGCAGAAGAAAGACAAGGAGTTTGTGCAGAAGGTGAAGGGTACAAAACTCTTGGAGGTGACACTCTTGTCTTACATTGGTAAGGGTAGAACTCCTGACTCTGTCTATACTGCTGTTGAGAAGCGGGCTGAAAAAGAGGGTTGGGCAAACGACCAAGCTCGTGTTGAAGAGGCTAAGAAGAAGGCTCGTTGGAAGTTCTGGGGCTACGAGGGTGTTGCTGGTTCTGATAACCATAAGCAGGCTTTGGCTCGCTTTGCTAAGGCTCTCTGCGACTCATTGGTAGCCAATGACTGGGACGGTTACGATATCGACTGGGAGATTGGTAGTGGTGTCTTCGATATGGATGGTACACTCAGTACCAATGCCGACCTCGTTTACTTGGTAAAGGAGATGAACAAGTACATCGGTCCTAAGAGTGATCCAGATCACAAGGGCCACCGTCTTATCTGTATTGATGGCCATTTCAGTGGACTTACTGAGGCTTTGGATGGATATGTTGATTACTGGATTGATCAGGCTTATGGTCGTACAACTCACTTCGATTACTATGGTGTTGACCCAAAGACAATTATCACAACCGATAACTTTGAGTCATCTTTTAAGAGTGGTGGTCAGCTATTAAGACAAGCCAAGAGTATGCCTTCTAAGGGTTACAAGGGTGGGGTAGGTGCTTATCGTTTCGATAACGACTACGACAACACGCCTAACTACAAGTGGATGCGTCAGGCAATTCAGATTAACCAACAGGTGTTCAAGGAGAGAATGGGTCAGACCACTCAACCTTAACACTGCATATCTCACATTATAAATTTAATAGAATACAAATATGAACAAGCATATTTTCAAACATATTGCTGTGGCGTTTGCCGCATGCTGTGTGGTGAGTTGCCAAGACAGTGAGAGCGATTTGTTGAAGCAGAAGGTCTACTTTGATGGCAATCTGCAGAAAGTCGAAATGCCAGACACTTGTTCAACCTTAGATGTTGATATTACTTCTCGCCTTTCTAATAAGCAAGGTGAGGCGGTGGATGTTTCTTATTCACTTGCCGACTCGTCATTAGTTGCTCTTTATAATAGCAAGTATGGAACAGACTATGTTGCTTTCAAGCATCAGAATGTTACGTTCAATAAGACTTCTTCAACGATAGCTGCAGGAAGCATCTATGCTGACAAGGTGTCGTTGACACTTAACAATCTTGATCAGTTAGAGGCTGGTAAGAACTATATGTTGCCTGTCAAGCTTCATTCTGCTTCTACACCTATCATTGATGGTGAGGACGTTGAGTATATTGTTTTGGCTAAACCTGTCAAGATTACGAAGGCTGGTGATTTCTATAACAAGTATATCTCTGTGAAGTTCCCTGCTGGAACCTACTTTAAGTCATTTACTTACGAAGCTTTGGTACATTCTATCTGGTGGGGCAGCAACTGTACCATCATGGGCTCTGAGGGTCTGATGATTTTCCGTGTTGGTGATGTTGGTGGTGGAATCTCTGCTGGTATTCTTCAGATAGCAGGTAGACAGCACTATGAAGCACCAGAGAAACTTCAGATTAACAAGTGGTATCATGTGGCAGTAACCTTCGATCAAGCAACGGGTAAGACCGTTATGTACCTCAATGGTACGAAGTGGGCGGAGTCTGCATGGAACATCTCAGGTTTTGATCCTAACGCTGATGTTGGCTTCAATATTGGTAAGATTCCGGGCTTCCCTTGGGGTGAGCGTCCATTCTATGGTTATATGAGTGAGGTTCGTGTATGGAGTGTTGCTCGTACCGAGAATCAGATTAAGCAGAATATGTTAGGTGTTAATCCTAAGTCTGATGGTCTGGAACTCTATTTCAAGATGGATGGTTCAGAGACCGTAAATGGCAATAAGATTAAGGACTCTGCTAAGGGTATCGAGTGTACCACAGGTGGTCTTGAGTTTACTACCCTTGCTCAACCACTCACAATGAAGGATCTTCAATAAGGTTTCACCTTAAAGAAATAATATATAAAAGAGTCGGACAGCGATGTCCGACTCTTTTATTCTTTGACCTTTGAGGTTTATGATATGAGCATTGATGTTTGAACTTTACCGTTGCAAAGGTAATCAATTCATGGAAGGAATACAAGGAGATGGTGTATATGAATATATGTAGTGGGAAGGTTCTTCTCAATTACAAATGTTAATGCCAACTGGCAATAGACTCTTTTGAGCTCTTAACGTTTATGTTTCTTCTTTTCTTTATAATATTTATTAAATAGTCTGCTGTCTCTTTGGGAGTGTTTTTTTACGTTGAAACTATCTGCTATAATCCAATCCCCATCAGTTAATAGATAGGTCTTATATAGTGCGTTACTATTTGGTTGGAACTCATCTTCAGCGTTTTTCCTTTATCATACTCTTTTTTTAATACAAATAGAAAATATATAATATTGTTCTCTTTTCGCATTGAGATATTGTTCTATCTCTTTGGTGTACAGATGTATCCGCTCACTATCTTTGCCTTTTCCAAAATCCTTTTTTTATTATATACATCCCAGTATTGATGTTCTCTTTCTGTACGCCCAAGGAAATAAACTGCATATAAGTCCGTTGCATTCTCACCAGAGAAGTAAGGCAACAACGTTTTCTCACCGTCTGATAATAATAGGGTAGAAGTTCTGTTTTGCTTATTCAGAAAGTCTATTTCCTTTTGACTTTCACACCAACCAGATGCCAAGCTTATCAAAAATCAGAGAAAAGATTAAAGTTATATGTTTCATTTCTGCTTTTATTATAAGATTACATTTTATGGAGGTATATTGATGAATATTTCTTCTCCGATGCAAATATAGTCATAATCAACTAATAATCCACGAACAAAGATAAGTTGTTTGTAACTTGTTTATAAAAAGACTATTCCAAGAAACTCCCTTACGTTAGAATTACAAGTTTCTATCCTAGTATAGGTGTCTATATCTATGCTGAATAGTATATTGCTAATATAGATTTTAAGATTAAACCTTGGTTAATGATCTAAAAATTTGTGATCAAAGATAAACAAATTAAACCAATAATACAATACGTTCATAAAAGTTTGTATATTTGTGAACAAAAGATCAAGTCATTAATGGAAAAACCTTGGGTACGATAAAACAAGCATTGCCTCAATCTTTGAATATAGTAAAAGATTGATAGGGCATTCTTTGAATGAAGTTGTTGATAAATCATTATTTAAGGAACTAAAACTACAAGGACAAGGCAAAGGTGGTCTTGGACAGATGATAGAAAAAAATACTACTTCAAGTATGATATTAACAACGACCCTACTCCAGATTTTCAAGAGGCTGGATTAGAGTTGAAAGCAACAGGCTTAAAGAAAAAAACAAAGGTGGAGAATTACAGATAAAAAGAACGCTTAGTGTGTGATATGATTGATTACTGTTCTGTTGTTAACGAGCAGTTTGAAACCTCTCTTTTTATCTAAAAATGTCGTATAATGCTGCTTTATATTTTTACCTTTTACGAGAAAGGGGTAAGCAAAATGGGATTTACGATATATCTATACGGTAATTTGGCAATTACCAGAAAAAGACTTGTTAATTATAAGACAAGATTTTGATACTATTGTCAATAAGATTAAGAAGGGAGAAGCCCACGAACTGTCAGAGGGGGATACTGACTACCTTGCTGCATGCCGTAAAGGACAAAAAGGAGAGAAACCAAGGAAACAGCCTTTTTCTGATATTCCTGCACCAAGACGTGCCTTCTCTTTGAAACCAGCTTATATGCGTACGATACTTTCCTACGTGAAAGATCAGAAAAAGGAGCGATGTCAGTAATATAGAGATTCCCTCAATGGGTACAGGGCTTGTCTCAGAAACTGATTTGAAAGGAGACACCCTCGAGGGCATCATATTGAAAAAGAATTAAACCTTGGATAGGAAAAGTCTGTTCAAGATATTATTGATTATTACCAGCCAGGTTTGATGGTTAATGCAAAAGATATCAATTATGTGGTATCATGTTTGATAGTCTCTGATGGTAAATATAACGGACGTGGTAAGCAACATATAGAAAGGGCAGATGAATTTGTTAAATCAGGTTTAAGGTTGAAGACAATACCAGTATTTTCAAACAATAGACTTAAAGAGGCTATGTCGTATGAGAATATTGATTATGAAGAGTTATACAATAATGATAATTGGTTTGATTCAACAACCTATGAACTTTTCTCTAGCAGATTCCTCTTTATGGTTTTTCGTCATCCGAATATTCAGTCAGGAAGTTTCCACTTTGATTATGGACCAATGATTTTAGAAAAGGCTTTCTTTTGGACTATGCCTCAAAACGACTTAAAAATCGCAGAGGAGTACTGGCAAGACATTAGAAAACATGTGCTGAGGAATGAAATAGGACTTGACTACTTCTGGAAAGCTGGTTGGAGTAATAAAAATGGTAAGCACTTTCATGTCCGTCCAAAGGGTACAAAAAACAGTTATCTTGGAGCCGCAGATAATCCTAATGGAGGAAAAGCGGATAAATACTGTTATTGGTTTAACAAAGAATACGTTACAAACATTATTGAAAAACAATAAATAAATATGTCTACACAGAATAATACAGACAGTATAAATCAAGGCGATTAGGGTGCTATGTGAACCTATTGCAGAATACTGTAAGAAAAACGGTACAATCAATACGTGAACTATCTCTATTCTCTGTAGATTCAAATATTGTAACTAAACAAGATGATATACGAGTTGTAGAATTGTTTGCTGGTGTGGGTGGTTTTCGTATAGGGTTAGAACGTGCTTCCGAACATTACAAAACGATATGGAGTAATCAGTGGGAACCATCTACAAAGCGGCAGGATGCTTCTATAGTGTATTGCCATAGATTTGGAGAACAAGGACACAGCAATGAGGATATAGCAACGGTTCCAACAAGTGATATACCACAATGTGATTTGCTTGTTGGCGGATTTCCATGCCAAGACTATTCTGTAGCAACAACTTTAAAGCGTTCGGGCGGTATTGAAGGTAAGAAAGGTGTATTATGGTGGCAGATATATCGAATCTTAGACGAGATGAAACAAAAGCCTAACTACTTGCTTTTTGAGAACGTAGATAGACTTTTGAAGTCGCCAGCTTCACAGCGTGGACGTGACTTTGCTATTATCCTTGCTTCACTAAATGACCTTGGTTATACTGTAGAGTGGCGTATTATCAATGCTGCAGACTATGGTATGCCACAACGTCGTAAGCGTACTTATATCATAGGTTACAAGAGTGACCTTGCTATGACTCAGCAGATAGACAACCCTTTGGAGTGGATTCTGTCTAAAGGTGTAATGGCACAGGCTTTTCCGTTGAGCATTGATTATAAAAACCAACCAACAAGTTTTCATATAGAAGGAGATTTGTCTACTGTTTCATCCTCATTTAATAAAGGAAAGAAGGATTCACCTTTTGAGAATGTAGGTATTATGAAGGACAGAAAGGTTACAACTATTGAGGCAAAAGCAAAATACGATGGTCCGATATTAACGTTGGGCGATATACTGTTAGATGATAAAGAAGTACCAGCAGAGTTCTTTATTCCTGAAGAAGAACTACCGCGCTGGGAATACTTGAAAGGAAGTAAAACAGAGAAGCGAATTAACAAGACCACTGGTTACGAATACAACTATTCAGAGGGAAGTATGGCTTTCCCAGACTTTCTTGACCGTCCGTCACGTACCATCATTACAGGTGAAGGGGGTAAAGGACCATCGCGCTTTAAACATGTTGTTTATACTTCAAACGGACGTTATCGACGTCTTACCCCGCTCGAGTTAGAGCGTCTGAATATGTTTCCTGATTACCATACGGAAGGTGTCTCAGATATGCGTCGTGCTTTCCTAATGGGAAATGCACTGGTGACTGGTATCGTTGAACGTATTGGTACTGTGTTGATAGAACGAATGGGTTAGACAAGTTAACGAGCTGACGAGTAAACAAGTTGCTGCGGACAGGGTAAGGGGAGACAGAGTAACAAGGGGACAAGAAGACAGGGTAACATATTTAACTGGTTTTTTGGGGGATGCAGTAACAAGTTGATAATGTAGGGTGGGGTGAAATATGTTTACAAAAGTCGGTGTGTTTTTGGGTCGAAAAATGGTCTTAAAAAGGGCTAATCTTGGTGGTTTTGTAACTTACAGAGAATCAAATACTTGCAAGGTTGCGTTTGAAAAGGGCGTTAGTAAGGGGCCAAAAGGGCGTTAGTTGGACTTCAAAAGGGCATCTTTTGCAAGCCAATTAGGCGTTAATTGTAAGCTAAAAGAGCATGTGTTGGATTTGAAGCGTGCGAAAAAAATGTGACAAAAACAAAGAAAAAAAGGGGAAGGAGAAGGAGAAGGAGAAGTGGCCCTCCCTTACCCCTCCCCCAAGGAAGGGGGAGTAGATAGCGAGATACCCCTCTGCCTTTGACCTTTGAGGTTTGAACTCTTAGTCCTTTGACCTTTGAGGTTTTGAACATTGAACTTTATGATTTGAACCTTTAATGACTACGAATAACGCAAATTACACGAAGACACTCTTATCTTTGAACATTGAACTTTATGATTTGAACAGTGAGCTTTAAACTTTAACTTTGTCGGTAATCATAATTATGAATTTTTGAATTATGAATTCTGAATTAGAGCAGTAATCATAATTATGGATTCTGAATTCTGAATTAGAGCAGTAATCATAATTATGGATTCTGAATTCTGAATTAAAAGCAGTAATCATAATTATGGATTTTTGAATTATGAATTCTGAATTATATTAGTAATCATAATTATGGATTTTTGAATTATGAATTCTGAATTAAATCAGTAATCATAATTATGGATTCTGAATTATATCAGTCTTTCTCAAATACAAAAGTTGGCAAGTAAGCGAGTTGTTAGTTATAATAGATATACCTATTTTCTCGTTCACTTGCCAACTATACAATTATCTTGTAAACCTGTTCACTTGTCAACTACACAAGCAACTTGTTTACTCGTCAACTCGTTTACTCGTCAACTTGTCTACTTAACCACCACCTTACGTGTAGTACCATCAGAAGACTTGATGATGTTAAGACCCTTCTGTAGCTTCTGAATCTGACGACCATCAACGGTATAATACTTTTCTGTTGTAGTCTTGTTGAAGTTTGCACTCTCGATACCATCGGTAGTAAGTGTAGCAACCAATGGTTCGCTTGAATACTTCTTGCCGTCAGACTCATAAACCATTACGACCTTGAGGCGTGTGATAGAACTATCAAAGAAGTGAAGAATACGTAGGTTATCGACAACCTTGAAGTCATAGTTACTCTTGTCCTTGTAGTTGAAAGGAATATTAGTCATTTCGTCCTCATGCATGTTACGATACTGACTTTCAGTCTTCTTGAACTTGAAAGGTTCTGTACTGCCATTAACATAGACATTGTAGTACATCTTCTCTGGGTCGAGAACGTTGCCGTTAACGTCTGCGTTCTTTACATAGAATGCTAACTTAATCTCATTAGAAGTGTTGTCGTAGTTTGGAGTAGATGATAAATAGAAGTATTCTGGTGTCGCAGGGGCTCCAACCTCCTTCTGAACGTAAGGAGTCAAGGTAAGACCATCATAGCTTTCTATATAGTCTTCACCAGTAATGTTTTCATTACTTGCTTTACCTAAAGAAGTTCTAAGAATCTTAGAAGTAGTCAGTTTACCAGTTGCATCAATGCTGAACTCAAGGTTCTCTGCAGCCTTGGTTTCATTCTCGAAAGCTGCAGCAAAGGTGTGATACTCCGACTTATCAGCATCGTATTTCTTAAAGTCTGTCTTCTTGGTAATACCCAAATACTGATTAGTAGACATGACAGCCTTGTCGCCTTGCTTGGTAAGTTTCACCCAAGTGTTTGCAAGTTTCTCAGCCTTGAACAAGCCCTTGACATAGATATCGTTATTATCGGTCATTACTTCAACAATACGTGGTGAAGGATCAGACTTAGAAGTAACGGTGTACTGGCTCTTTGTAGCTGTAGCTGGTGGTGTAATAAGCTGCTCTTTAAGTGGTTCAATCGTAAGAGCCCAGTCGCCACCATAGTTTCTTTCCCACTTATTATTAAAGGAAGCACCCCATATTTGCTTTTTCTGACCCATACCAGACATCTTGAGTATTCTTCCTTCCAAGATGAAATCTACGTAGTTCATATTTGCACCAACAGGCTCGTAATTCTTTCCATCATCAGAAGAAACCATACGATTAAGCGTGATTGTACGCTCGCTACTTTCCTCCTCATCATCGTCCCCACCATAGTCGTCAGTAAGGATATCCTGTGGTAGCTTTGCTCTATACTTACCATCAGCTTGTCTTTCAAGCTTCAACCATGACTTGCTGTCGAGACCTGATAGTGGATTGTAAATGTAAATACAGCCATCCTCACCGATAACAATCTTAGACACGATACCTTCATATCTGCCAGGCTGAACACCTGTCCAGCCTTTCTTAACCCAAGACTTGCTTGAGCGATACAGGTTTTCAATCAGCTTACCTTTAGGTGTGTCTTTTATTATCTGAGCGGAAGCTGTAAGGCTCAGTACTAATGCACAAATTGAGAATAAAGTTCTTTTCATAACTGTTACTTTTGATTAAATGATTTATATCGTTTGTCCTTGTTTTAGAAATCATAGCCAATACCTATGGTACAGTAGCTACTTCCTGTGTCTGCTGTCTTTAGGTTATAAGCTCCGTTCAAGCGTAATCCGTGATACTTAAAGCCCGCACCCATAGTGATATGGCTAAGGTCGTGGTCACCATACTCATAGCCTGCACGCACTGATACCATCTTATTATAGGTGTATTCAAGTCCGCCACCAAGCATAAAGAGTTTGGTTTCTGAAGGTTGGAAGAAGTAACGAGAAGACAAGGCTGCAGCAACTTGATGTTTCTCTGCTACCTCTACAGACAGCGCACCACTACGGCAAGATAGGTTGGGAGCGTCGTCTTGTGCTTGTTACCATAGTCGAGTTGAGGACCAATGGCACCCACCTTCGCATCAAGCATGAGGTTGGTAGGTTTGTTGGCAAGGGTCAACTCGTTGTTCTGATAGGCTCCACCCACGCTGAAAGCAGCACCTGTAGCATTCTTAGAGAGGTGACTATAGATAAGACTTCCTGTTGCATAGGCAGCGAATCCCTTACCTAAGAAATAGGTATAACCCAAGTCGAGGGTCCAGTTATAAGGCTTATAGTCCTTAGTTGGATTGCCCAAGAGGTCGGAACCCTTTAGACTTAGTCCTCCAGCATAACGGAAACCAGCGAAGACTGCATGACGCTTAGCCAACTTATAGCCTGCAGAAAGCGCGTAAATGCCGAAGGTTCCATCGGCACCCTCTGCCTTTTCAAAGAGAGCGGCAGAAGCATCTGCGGTGAACTTCTTATCAGTTGCGAAGATAGCAGCAGGATTATTGTATAGATACATACCCTCAGCAGCAGCCGAAGCATTACCCATAGCGGCTGTTCGGGCATCGGTATTCGCTGTTAATATCGAGAGATTTTGTCCCTGAGCATTAGCCTGCGTAGCACCGAGGAGTGCTGCGCAAGCCATGAGAATGATATGTTTTGTATTCATACTTGTTGTGTTTATCGTTTAATGAACATCTGGGTATGGTTGCCCTTACTGGTATATACGGTCAGTTTATACGTTCCAGGATTTAGTTTAGAAAGGTCAAGTGTGGCTACGTTGTTCTTATCTGGAGTCACAGTAGCCTTCATCAGACGCTCTCCCACAGTAGAACTGATAACGAGTTCAGCCTGTTTTACCTCTGGATTGAGTAGGGTGTGGATGTCTCTCTGCACTGGAATAGGGTAGACGGCATAGACAGGAGCCGACTTCTTTTCAACAACTCGTACTTGGAAAGAGCCATCAGAAGATGTCTCACGACCGTCTGTAGCAGCGATGCTGATACGTGTAACACCCTTTGTTTGAGGTTTCAACTGAAGGTTGTCATTGCTGACAGTAGCTGTAGCGATACTACCATTGGCAGCTGTGGCTTTGTAAGTAAGTTGAGTGTTGCTACTATGTGTGTAATGACCAGTCAATGGAATCGTTACTACTCCCTCGTCCAATCCAATGATATAGTTCTCGAAAGGCTTTGTTAACTGTGGCGGGATGTACTTCACAATCTTAAATGTAAAGCTCTTCTCAGCTTTTGCTCCTAAGTCATCTGAGAGTACGAAGGTGCAAGTATAACTACCTGCTTCAAGCACAGGAACGAGGTTGACGGTCACAGTATTGCCTTTTACAGTGTAGGAAACGCCCTTTGTCTCACCCGTAGCTTGATGTCCCAGTTGTGACCATCAGGGTCAGCAACGTTGAAAGAGAATGATTTACGATCGTTCTCCATGACCTCTATTGCCTCTGTTGGGAAGTTTGTCGCCTCTGGAGCATGGTTGAGTTTGGTCGTACACTTCTGAATCTGTGGTTCAGAGAGGTTGCCCCAACGGTCTACTGCCACAACAGCAACGCTGTAAGTGGTGTTGTCCTTCAAGTCATCAAAGTCATACTTAAGTGTCTCACCCAAGCTATGTCCCATACCATTGATCTCTCTGTAGGTCATATCCTTGAGTTTATCAGCTGTCAATTCTCCCTGAGCAATATAGAGGCGATAGAAGGCTGCAGTCTTATCCTCATCCTTAGCGATGCTCCACTCCGCATTGATGTCCACGAAATCAGGTGTGAGCGTGAGTGTTCCCACCTTTTCTGGGGCAATCTTCGTATCAGTTTCAAAGGCTGCCTCGGCATCAATATAACCCTTACCTAACTTACCTTTGTAGGTTGGGTTTTGCTCATCGATGTTATAAGGGCGGTAAGCAGTAATCAAACGTGACTTTAGTTCTTCATTCGTAAAGCCCTGACGACCAAAGTAAGAGGCGATAAGTGCTGCGATACCTGACACGTGTGGGCATGCCATTGATGTTCCTTGGAAGTAAGCATAACCTGATGCAACCTTCTTCTTTGGTACTGTACTCAATACGCCAGCCTCTGTTCCGAAGCGGTCTTGGTCGCCACCTGGTGCCGTAATGGTCACCCATTTAGCATAATTACTATAACTTGCCTTACTGAAGTCCCATGCCATTGCAGCGACAGAGACCGTCGGAGCATAGCAAGCAGGGTAAGCAGAGAATTCTTTGTTCTCATTACCAGCAGCGAACATTACCACACCACCCTTCATTGGAGAGTCTGGACGCTGGTTGCCGTTAGCATCACAACCCGCCATCTTGATGAAGTAGTCCACAGCTTCTTTCAGCAACTGAGGCATAGAGGTGACACCTGCAGTAGAGGAATATCCCCATGAGTTCTGACAGATAACAGCTCCGTTGTCAGCTGCATACTTAATGGCAGCAGCCGCATCGCCCTGCTCGTCTTTGTTTCTAAATATCTGACAGCTCAACAAGCGTACACCACTATCTGGCGAACCATCGCCACCTGCGATACCAGCCACACCTTTACCGTTGTTGTTGCGAGCAGCAACAGTACCCGCAACGTGGGTTCCGTGTCCGCCATCATCGGGTTCGATAGTACCGCCAACAACGTCTTTAGCTGTCACAAAGTTGTAACCATAGATATCATCAACAAAGCCATTGCCGTCATCATCGACGTTTGGTTGACCGTTCTTTTCCTTTTCGTTGACATAAAGATTGTCTTTCAAGTCCTCGTGGGTGATGTCAATACCACCATCAACAACGGCTACAATAACGTTTTTCTTACCTGTTGTGTACTTTTCCCAAACAGGTTTAACATTACAGTCAGCACCCTTCTTCGCACGTGCATTTACTGAACCGTCATTGTAGTAATGCCACTGTTTGGCTAAGAGAGGGTCATCAAAAAGTGCTTGCTGTAGCCTGCATACTTGCGCCAGAAGGGCTATAAGGAGTCATCTTAACCGTTGGTTTTGCCATTGGTAGTACTCGTTCAGCACATTCAACACCTTCAGCTTTCTTGAATTGATCTAATACTGCCCCCACATCTTTGCTCTTATCAAAATAGATTGTGTACCAACGGTCGAGTCCTTCAGCTACGGTTCGTGCTTCATAGATACCTGCTGGCTTAAAGACTCTTTCCATTTTATAAGCCCCAGAATACTGCATTGCAGAAGTCATAGCCGATGGGACGCTCTGCATTTCCACACTACCACTACGCGTTGAAGGTATAGATTGGTTTGTACCCTTTGCCAACTTCACGTTAATACAGCCTTTTATGGCAAAAAGGTCTTTGTCAATATTGACAGAGCGTGTGTTGGAAACGCCCGCATCCGAGTCCAAAGTTATCCTGGCATGAGGTAGTAACCATCATGCCAGAGAGCGCACACGCACATAGATATATAATCGATTTTCTCATCAATGTTCCTTTATTTTATTTCTTTGGATTGTATTGTTTGAGCATACGTTCTACCTTAGCTAACCGCTGTTCTTTACTTCCGGCAAAGACAGTTGGCTTGTATAGAACAGTAATTTGCATGACTGCCTTACCGTTGTTGACGTCAGCATATTCTCCACCTGAGATTGCTAAGGTCAGATAGTCAGAACGACGCGCATAGACATGATGCTTACCATTGTAGCCAACGAACTCAAAGTTGTTTGCAGTAAGCAGTTTGTCGAACTCATGGGTTACGAACCATTCATTACCATACTGCCATATTCCTAAGTTTGGCTGACTGTAGAATAAACTGTATTGCTCAACGCTTCCAGCCTTCTCTTGTGGTACAGCGGCATCATTATGAAGATAGAAGAAGTAAGTACGAGCAATCAAAGTAGGGTCATTTGTCTTGTAGAGAATAGCTTCAACCTCATTACTCTTAGACATTTGTCGCTTCATTTCCTCACTGTTCTTACCTGTCTCATAAGCTTCGACATCACTTATCTTCTTGTCAGTTTGTTCAAAAGGTCAACAGGACCAAGGTCAAGACTACTAAAGGTAGGGTAGCTACGGTCTTGTGTGTGCATCTGATAGAAGAATAACACAACGCTATTATTCTCCTCTCTAATGTCTACATCCATCGTGAAAGCTTCCTTTATATTGACGTAATGATTCGTGTCTTTCTCGTCCCTTGTATATCCATTGGCTCTCATAAACTCTTGGAAAGCCTGCGACTTAACAGCGTTAACACCCTCTCTTGTCAGTGAACGTGTGTAGATACGCGTTGGAACAGAGTACTTTGTATCATGTACATAGACAACGTCTTTGAACAAAGGCGATGGAGTCTTGAAGAAGTAACTCTCTTCAAAGATACCGTTTACTTCATCAGGACCGCCATATTCCGTCAAGAAACTACCACGGCGATACTCAAAGTCCATCATCTTATGCAGACTATAAGGGTTACCTGGGTTACAAGCCAAGATAAAAGTAGCAACGCCCGGCTGCTTAACAACCACCTCATGGTTCTTTCCTGCAAAGGCTATTGTCAGTTTTGTGGTTCTTTCCGTAGTGCCATAATTAGGCTTAGAAATAAACTTCAAACCGTGCTTTTTCTTGATAACCTGCATCCACTCTGGCTGCTCATTCTGTGTAAGGTCATAGGAAGTAGCATCCATCTTCAAGTCGACAGTTGTCGTACCACCTGCCTGTGGCAGAATTACCTCACCATTGTTTAAGTTTAATGTGATATCAGCAGCACTCTGACTTACCATGATTTTCTGTACTGCTAAACCACCATCAACAAGGATATAGCTACTTCTCTCCATTCCTGTTGTATTAGGATCGAGGTGTACAGAAATCTCGTTCCCACTTTGTGTAAGGTGCACCCACGCCTTCGGTGTAGTAGCCATCCACTCCTTACAGTTCGTGTTTACGGTAATTGTCTTCTCACCAATCTGATTAGAGAAAGAAATCTCCTTCTCTGAAACATTCAGATAGGGCTGGTCAAAGCTGTCATTCTCAGCACATCCAACTGCTATGCCCAATAATAGGCATAGCAGAGAGAACTGCAGCAGCTTATGTATATTGATTATACGCATATCATGTAATTATTTAAATAAGGTATAACAATTTGCTTAGAACTTCAAAGCCTTCTTGGCAGCAGCAAAGTTTCTAATCATCTTAGCCTGTGCCTTTACGGCTTTACTACTTGCACCCGATACGGATGGATCGTAGCTGTAAAGCAATGCGAGAACTGGTGTATCGTTATCTATGACGCAGGTAACATCAATAACCAAGTGGTCGCTTTCACGTACAAAGAAGTGGTTGTTGCCTGATGTGCGGAGGAAAGAGAAGCCCTCATCACCCAATACCTTCTTGATTTCTTTGGTTGCAACCCATTTAGTACCATACTTCCATACACCGAGGTTGGTGTCTTTGAAGAGTAATGCACCAATCTGAACACTACCCAAATTGTCTGGTGCATCACCATCCTTATCCGTTGTGTAGAAGATGTGAATACGTCCGTAGGCTGCAGAAGGGTCTGTACTTGCCTTCAGTTTATATTGAATCTGTGAAACCTCAGTATTCTTATGTTCGTTGAGGCTACGCTCTTCTTCTGTACTACCAGCCTTCTGCTCGTATTGTTCAATCTGTGCCAACTTCACGTTGTCTTTCTGCAGAAGCTCAAGAGGATAGAATGGTAACTTGCTGAAAGTCTTGTATTCGCCATTCTGTTTCATAATAGGTGTGAAAGTGAGGTTAACTCCTTCGTTATTCTCCTTTTCTGATATATAAACCTTCAAAGAGAGTAAATCCTTGTCATTGGTATATTCTCTGTCAGACTGAGAATTACTGCGTACATAGCCATTGTCTGTCAGGAACTTATCGAAAGCCTTGTCCTTTACGGCATCAATAGCCTTTCTGCCATCACCAATCATGATAATCTGTGACGGATTAATACCATCAGTGCTACAATACTGAATCAAAGTAAAGATAGGAGAAGGCGTGATAAAGGTGTATGTCTCCTCAAGTCCGTAAGCTGGCATAGCTGTTTGATACTCGCGCAAGTAGCTACCACGACCCAACTCAAAGTCCATAATCTTATGCTCGTCCTGTGGTACACCCGGATGAATAGGGAGGAGGTAGCGTTGAATACCCGACTGAGATACAACAATCTCACGGATAACACTACCGCTCTTTGCATAAAGTTTCACCTCACGTTTCTGATAGGTATCGTTACGCTCAGCAATCAGTTTGATTTCTTCCTCAGACTTAACAATCTTCAGCCAACTAACTTCTTCACTGGTTGTTACGTCATAGACAGACGAATTCGTCGTAATGTCAATCGTCTTCTCACCACCTGTCTGTGGAAGATAGATAGCATTTGGAACGACGTCAAGAGTTATGTCAGCTGCGCTCTGTGTCACAGCAATCTTACCAGATGCGCCATTGGCGTTAACGAGTACATAGCTTGTACGCTCTGTTCCAATCTTGTTTTCAGTTACCTTCACCTTCAGTACGTTACCGTCCTGAACCAGCGAGAGCCAGTCGCCTTCCTGTGGAGACGATGCAATCCAGCTGTTTTGATTTGTTGTTACACTAATGTTTCTTTCACTTACGCCTTTGTCAAACGCAATACTGTTTTCAGAAAGCACCAGTGTTGGCATTTCAAATTCGTCTTCCTTTGCACATGAGAACAAGCAAAGAAGAATGCCACCTAACATTAGGGAGTAGAGTGTCTTTTTAAATTCCATACTCTTCAAGGGTTTTTATTAGATAAAAATATAATATTGATTAGACTTTTTTTAAAAGAGAAATATCTCTTTGTCTGATATTTAAAAAATGAGTAAAAGCTTTTAAATGATGGTATTTATCTTATTCGCGCCAAATTAGATTATCTGACGCAAATATATTCTTTAATAAGAATAAAAAGCAAGTCGATTTGGTTAAAATAAACTAATCATTTGTTATTTATTTCTCATCTTATACACGCATGTAAATAAATACAAATATGTTCTTTTTAACACGTATTTCGATTTACTTTTTCGGCAAGTCAAGTCTTCCGCCAGACTTATCACCTTATTTAATATTCTATATAACATCATTATTATTACGGTCTGTAAAAATTTTTTTCGAGTGCAAAGGTACTGGCTTCTTGTTAAGGTGGCAATACTCATTTATAAGTAATTTATTGTTGATTTTTTTGTGATTTGGTTTTCTTATCCCTAATAAAGATTACATAATATTGATTATTAGTTATGGTTTATTGGTTTTTGGGGATTGTGAAAAATAATTACAGAATAAGCCTTCTGTAAGCCTTTTTGTTTATAGAAAACCGCTCTAAAAATGGGGTTTTGTAACGGTCAGATAATCAAGGTCTTACAAATACGATTTGAAAAGGGCATCTTTTAGACTCTTAAAGGGCGTTAGTTAGACCTCAAAAGGGCATCTTTTGAAAGCCAATTAAGGCTTAATTCGAGTCTAATTGGGCGTTAGTTGTTTTTTAATGGTTTGAAGAAACTTTACATAATATTGGTTGTTTAATCCTCTGTGAGTGGATGAATGCAGTTGGGAGTTTGTCTGTACATTTATGTAAGTGCTTCATTGAAGGATAAACGTAAAAGCCCATTGATGGTATTCTGTAGGTTAATCAACCGAATACAATCAATGGACTTGTGATATATGATGATTATGTTTTATGCTTTTTTCTTCTTAGCACTTCTTCTCTTCCACCACAGGTAGTAACCACTAATAGGGAGGAAGCCACCAATAAGGGCTGCGATAGCATAGAGAACGCGTGAGAACCATCCGCCCCATGTTCCTGTGTGTAACTGCTTAAACAGCTTTCCACCCTTTGGCTTCTTGCCGTGCAGGTCGCCTTTCATGTCTTTTGCTCCCTCCTTATGTGCTTGTGGTTGTCCCTTCATCTGATTCGCGTCCGTAGGTGCAAAAGGCTTTGTCGTTTGTTCCGCCCTGCTTCATTCCATCTTTTAGGCTGTTGCATCTTCATTTCCTTTTGGTGGCATAGGGTTGACCGAAGAGTTTAGACATTCCCGCTCTGTACCAGCCGAAAGAGAAGACAGGACCTGTGAGTGCCATGAGGAAAAGGAAGATAAAGACATAGATACCTAATGACACGTGAGAGTCGTAAACAAAGCGACGGAAACCCTTGTTAGTGCTGACGGTCAAACGACTTTTCAACGCCTTCTTGGTCTTTGGCCACCAGATGACAACACCAGATAGTAATACGACTGTCATACACATAGCTGTCACAGCTGTGAGGATTCGTCCAAGTGATTGCCCGCCCTCATGTGCATTCTCAGGTTTCATAAAGAGCCAACGGTGCAGTCGTACTACCATTGTATAGATTGGCATCTCTTTTGGCATTCATGTCAAAGAGTGGTGCGAGGTCTTTTATTAGTAGTATTGCCAGACCACTGAAGCACAAAATAGCCATGACTACGCCTAATGGTAAAAGCAAACCAACGGTGAATCTTTTAAAAAGAATTTTCTCATATCCTAAATAATTATTGTTTTTGTTACTTGTTTGTCTGTTGTTTCCTCTTTTACTTATCCTTTTCCTTCCCTTTCGTTTTGGACAGCTTTTTAAGACTTATATGCTTAGATGATTGAAAAACCCTGAAAGTTTATTTTTATGAGGAAAGAAATTAGTGTTTGTTTATGTTGTTGTGGAAATCTTGTTTGTTTTCTTTGTATGAAAAAGAGGTTAACATAGCTTCATTCGCCTCCATATCCAGTTAGGGATATGTCGCCATAAGTAGGTGAGTACGCACCAACGGCTATCGATGACGCAGATGTGTCGTCGGCTGTTAATAGCCTTTATAATACTGCGTGCCACCTTTTCTGTAGTCATCAGCATCGGAAGGTGAGAGGTACCAGCGAGTAGGGGAGTGTCGACAAAGCCGGGACGAATATCTGTGAAGTGGATGTTATGATGTTTACAAGCTGCGAGTTGTTCCAACGCTTGTAGATAGGTGTTCTGCATTGCCTTTGTTGCACTATAGGCAGGAGCCGGTCCGAGTCCTTTTGTTCCAGCGATAGAGGTGATACAAGCGATGTGTCCACCTCCTTTATTGGCAAAATAGCGATAGGCACAGCCAATCATTCTTGTGAAGCCAAGGGCGTTGGTTTCCATCGTCTTAAGTTCTATGTCAGCATTAAGACTTGGGTTTTGCCAACCGATTCCTGCTGCATGAAAATAGAGGTCGATACCGTTCATACGTTCTATAAGTTGCAGTAAGGATGTTTCTGCATCTTCGTTATTTACATCAATCTGTGCTGTGTAGACCCGCTCTGGTGCCATAGCTTGCAAGTCTGTCAACTTGTCTATACGACGAGCAGCCACACCAACCGCCCATCCCTCTGCGATGAGCAGTCGTGCGACTTCATGTCCGATACCGCTGCTGGCGCCTACGACGATTGCTTTTTTCATTTCAGTAAGTCCTTTGGTAAGAGTTTGTTGAGGCTATCTTCACGAATAATCTTCGGTGCAGCCTTGCCAGGCAGCACTAAAACTTTTTTGCCATTGCGGTAGATATGTAACTGTCGTGAACGAATCACAGCTGTTATCTCATCATCATTCTGCATCGCCTGCCATATAGGATAGTAGACACCTTCTTCGTTAAAGAGCTTCTTCTGCAGGTGTGAACACATATTGGTAGTATCGAGTTCTATCATTTCTTTCGTTAAATTTGGATGTTATTACGTAGATACAATATCCGTTTCCTAATCTTACTTTCTGCAAAGTTAGGAAAAATAAAAGCCGTATAACAAGCAATGAATTGGAAAAATACGTGTTTTGTGTAAGGATGCGTAGTTGTGGTTGTTAGAATGCTTCCCTTTCGATATCAATTTGTAAGAAGAAAAAAAGGTGTAAACCACATAAATCATTGGTTTACACCTTTCTTGC